>VFSW01005410.1_pt1 | contig 18872 bp, 14 predicted proteins | sample 5358111 | NCBI WGS metagenome assembly VFSW01 (sample SAMN11554181, study PRJNA540505) | mine drainage metagenome | isolation source: sediment from site ElyBrook_90M | place: USA: Ely Copper Mine, Vershire, VT | collected 2017 | reverse complement strand
GCTATGCGGACACTTCACTTGCTATGAATACCGGACATATTATGTGCTAACGACAGGCCAATTTGGGAAGTTACGAGCTCTACACTAACACCCTCAATGGTACAAAAGATCGGCCAGAGCGGGCGGTGGCTCACCTTGCTCACCTACGCCCCGTCAAACCCTTGCGTAAGTTCTTTGGATTTCAACCTACACCACCGCACGATTGCAGCATTCGTCATCAATATCCATCAGGACCAGTACAATTCCAGCGTATCGGATCCGAAAAAGGAGATTCCAGTTAGAACGTCCAATCTGAATCAGATTCCTTTGCAAGACGAAGTTCTCATCCTAGGTGGTGGAGTGGCAGGCTGTGCCGCTTCGATCGCGCTCGCCCGCAAGGGACGCGGCGTAACGCTGATCGAACGCGAACCCACACCGCTCCATAAGGTCTGCGGAGAGTTCCTCAGCGGTGAGGCCCTTGAGGATTTGCACGCGCTCGGCATCGACGTGGCCTCGCTTGGCGCCGTGCCGATCGACTACGTTCGCCTCGCGGCGTCAAAGCGCGCCGCGGAGGCACCCTTGCCTTTTCCGGCAGCCTCGCTCACGCGCAGGGCGCTTGATACAGCGCTCATCGCCGAAGCCATCGCCGCGGGAGTCCGCGTAGAGCGTGGCCGCAGTGTGCAGACGCTCGGTCGCATGGAAAGCGGCATCTGGCAAGCTACGCTCAACGACGGCACCACCTGTGAAGCTCCAACGGTCTTTCTCGCCACAGGCAAGCACGATCTCCGCAGCCACGCGCGTCCGACGGACCCGGAACGATGGGTCGCCTTCAAGATGTATTTTCGCCTTGCCCCCGCGCAGGCGGCAGAGCTCGCGCGCGCCTCTGAGCTGATGCTCTATCCCGGAGGCTATGGTGGTATTCAGCCGGTCGAAGGCGGCATTGCGAACCTCTGTTGCGTGGTGCAACAGCGGTATCTCGCGCGCGTGGGCAATCGCTGGGAGAACTTTCTCGCGAAGATGCAGCAGGACTGTCCACACCTCGCTATGAGGCTTGCCGGTGCGGAACCATTGCTCGCCAAGCCGATCGCCATCACCCATATCCCGTATGGTTACATCCGCCCAACAACGGAGAATGGGCTCTATTGCATCGGCGATCAGGCAGCCGTCATCCCTTCGTTCACCGGCGATGGCATATCCATCGCTCTGCATACTGCACGTTGTGCAGTCGCCGCCTATCTCGCTGCCGAGCCGGCACCGCTTTTCCAGGCTAAACTGCGGTCCTCACTGAAGGCCCAAATGCGCCTTGCCGAGTTCGCCGCCGATGGCTTGAACAACTCATTCTCACGTGCTGTATTGCCGTTTTGCCTCAGGGTCTGGCCCGGGGTGATGCGCGTGACGGCAAGGTTGACACGCGTCGCCCAGCACGTCGCGGTTGCTCCACATGCAGTAACCACCTGAAATCCGGCCATGCGAAGAGCCACAACTCGATGCCCAGGTCGACGCCTCCATTGCGAGGGCCGCGCCTTTCGCCCAACCGATCCTCGCGTATATCCGCGAGCTGGTGTGTGGGGCGCTGCCAAACGTGAAGGAAGCGATCAAGTGGTCGATCTCGTACTTTATGGACATGCCGGGAAATGAAGATCTTCCAGAAAATGAGATTGCCTCCATCGCTTTTTTGGCTAAGCGAAATCATGGTTTTTCCCAAACAACTCTAAGCAGTCAAAATCTCCCAGGAGAGATGCAATGAAATGTTTTGCAGGCTTCGCCCTCGCCGCCGTACTCGCTCCAGCCGCGCTCGCGCAGCATCAGACCTTCGTCGTCAATCCCAATGCCTGCGAGGTGAAGATGACGCTCAATACAACCCACGAGCTCGTCACCGGCACCTTTCACGTCCAATCCGGATCGATTGAGTTTGACCGCAGCACTCCCAAGATGTCGGGTTCGGTAGTCGTCCTCGCCGGCAGCGGCAAGACTGGCAATGGCAGTCGCGACAAGAAGATGAACAAGGACATCCTGGAGGTCGAACACTACGCTACAGTTTCCTTTGAGCCCAAGACCTATACCGGCGCCATCGCTCGTTCAGGCGACTCGACCATCCAGGTAACCGGAATCTTCACACTGCTGGGCACGCCTCACGAAATCACACTCCCCATGCTGGTGCAACTTGACGGCGCCAGTGCAACTGCCAAGGCTCATTTTGTGGTGCCTTACCTCCAATGGGGACTAAAGAATCCAAGCTTTATGATTTGGAAAGCGGATAAAGATGTCGCGATCGACCTCAATCTTGTTGGCACGATTTCTAAGTAGCCAACGCACGGGTAGTCTGATCAATTCTTAGCTGTAGTGAGAATTGTGTGCATCCGTGGTGTCGGGGATCGATTCTACAGCGAGCGTGTAAGCCGCGGCCCAAGATCAGCTTGGAACAGAGTCTAGTTCCGTGATTGTGCCTGCGTGATGGTCTCGAATTCGTCCGCGGTAGATGGCATTCCGGGCGTGAGCAACTCCGCATTCCATAGCGCGAGCTTCTGCCCACGATCTTTTCTGTAAGCCTTTGGTCTTGCGCGCCTTCGACGGACTGGTGCTAAATTTAGTACGAATACGTCGCAGTCTGAGTGCCACCTCATCCCCGAGGTTTGCCTCCATGAAAGTCTGCCCCTTCTGCAAGGAAGAAATTCGCGACGAAGCCATCAAGTGCCGGTACTGCCACTCCTCGCTTCTCCCAGCGCAGCCGGCGGGCGACCCTTCGCCTACCGAACCAGTTGCTGGAAGGGGAAAGACCGTGGTGATCGTGGATGAAGGCATTATCTTCTTTGGCAAATTTGTGGCGGGCGCTCTCGCCATCTTCGTCACCATCGGCATTTTCCTTTACGGCTTCGACATCAAGCAGTCACTCAGGGACGTCGAAACCTCCACCCAGGCGGCCAAATCCGCAGCAGACAGCGTAGGAAGAATCGAGTACGACGTGCGGAAGGCCCAGGACGAAGTGAAAACCGACGAGAGCAACGCCACCGCCGCCCTTGCCAGTGCCAAATCTTCGGTCGCGGCCCTCCAGCAACAGGTCCAGGATGTTCAGACGAAGTACGCCCAGACCAGCGACGCCTCAAAAAGGGCGCTCGCCGCCGAAGCAAAGATGGAAGCCGAGCAAAACAATTTTGAACAGTCACGGCAGGACGCGGCAAAACTGCTTGCCGAGGCAAAATCGGTCGAGGAAGACATCCTTACCAAGAAACAGACGGTCGATATTGCCGTCGCCCATATTCTGTCAATTAACGTCACCCCAACGCCGGGGTCCCCAGGGGCAGGAGCTTCGACCGCCGCGGCTCCCTCTCCATCCCACCCGGCTACCCCATCCACAGCTCCAGGGAAACCCACTCCTGATCAACCCTTCGATCCAGCGAGCCTCGCATCGCTCTACAACTTCCCTTCAGGGTTGACAGGGAGCGGTCAGACCATCGGGATGATCGAGCTGGGAGGAGGCTACGACCCTGCCAAACTCGCTGACTACTTCCGCAAGCGCGGTAAGCCAATGCCAAACGTTACCTGGGTAAGTGTCGATGGAGGGAAGAATTCTCCCACCACCGCGCTAAGCGCCGACGGCGAAGTTCAATTGGACATTGAGGTTGCGAGCGCAGTCGCTCCCGCATCGCGAATCGTTCTCTATTTTTGTCCCAACACCAGTCAGGGATTCATCGACGCAATCGCCCGAGCGGTTCACGACAATGTCTATCGCCTTTCAGTGCTCACGATCAGTTGGGGAGGGCCGGAGCCCACCTGGACCCGTCAATCCATGACGGCAATGAACAGCGCACTTCAGGAGGCAGCGGCCCGCAACATTACGGTGGTTGTCTCATCCGGCGACAATGGCCCGACTGACGGAATGTCCAACGGTCAGCTCGCCGTGGACTTCCCCGCCTCGAGCCCTTGGGTCACCGCGGTAGGCGGCACCCATCTTCGTGCCTCGGGAAACACGATTGAGTCGGAAACCCCGTGGGATGACGGCGCAGGCGGCGCAACGGGCAGGGGCGTCAGCACGGTTTTCGAAGCTCCTTCGTGGCAGGCCAACGCCGGGATCCCCAAGACTGGCCAAGGTTTCGCAGGGCGCGCCATTCCCGATGTAGTGGCCGACGCCAGTCCGACGACCGGCTATGAAGTCGAAATCGATGGGGAATCCATGGTCGTGGGCGGAACCGCCGCCTCCGCCCCTCTCTGGGCCGGCTTCATCGCGCTCCTCAACCAAGGAATCGGCCACAACATCGGATTCCTCAATGAGAAGCTTTATACCAAGCTTGGTCCCGCCTCCGTCTTTCGCAGGATCGATCAGCCCGGCACAAAACAAGAGGATTCGGTCTCGAAAAACTCGCCGTCGCAATCTTCCGGATGGAGTGCGCTCACCGGCTGGGGCTCACCAGACGGTCAGAAACTCCTGGACGCACTTCGCCAGTTCTAGCTCCTGAAGTTCAATCGGCCTGCCCAGAATCGCTGCGGGGTGACTTGAGAGGCGAGATTGGGTATGAAGAGCCGCTTTCAGTCGGGACTCTGATGTCGGTGAGCTCATCGCCAATTCACGCATCGAACGCCGAATAGTCTTGCTATTTTTGGTTTGTGTTCCGAGATGTTGTCACCGTCTGTTCCAGATGGTTGCCAAGAGATCTATGCTTTGACAGACTCGAATTGGCCGGATGGATTCATTGTCGTTGTGTCGTCGGTGATCTGTTGGCACCCGCATTACACGCATTAGACACAGACAGTATGAATCTGCAGCACAAGTGGTCGCCGCGTCGAGGTTCGATATGAGATCGAGGCTGATCCTGTTCAGGCTGCGCGTATATTTGAAGTGCCATTCAACAGACGGCGACAAGGGCCAAAACGACGATAAGTCGGCTTGCCGGGCAAGATCTCTTGTCTGATACCATGCCAGCCATGAACAAACTTGCGCCATTCCTATGGTTCAAGGACAAGGCCGAAGAAGCTGCCGAGTTCTACCTGAGCGTCTTCCCGCACGCGCGCAAACTCGATGAGCTACGTTCCAAAGGCGTCGGTCCCTGGCCCGTGGGCGAAATTGCCACTATCACCATCGAGTTGGAAGGCCAGGAGATGGTTTTTCTCAACGGCGGCCCCGCTCATCAGCTCAACCCGGCCTTCTCGTTCTTTGTTCGCTGCGACTCCCAGGAAGAGATCGACGGCTATTGGGACAAGTTGGTCGAGGGCGGCAAACCCATGGCCTGCGGCTGGCTCACTGACCGCTTCGGCCTGTGCTGGCAGATTGTGCCACGCAATATTCAGGAATTGATCAGTCACCCCAAAGCGATGGAAGCCATGATGGGGATGATCAAGATGGACTTGCCCACTCTTGAAGCTACCGCACGGGAGAACTGAGATCCTTATCGAAGGTGGCGAGTCAGAAGTTCGTTGAAGAACAATCGCGGATCCTTCGACTCCGCGATCCGGGGCACCGGAATGATTGGGAATTCTCGCTCCCAGGTCCCAGACGCAGAACCCTGGAGCACACGGCCGCCAAGCGTGCAAAAGCGAGCCTCAAGGTTTCGAAGCACTTAGATCTTCTATAGAGAGAAGTCCGCCGGAGATTCCTTCGATGCGCCCGTATTTGAAGATGCGCTGGATCAAATTGCGCTCCCGCCCGACCTTGTAAGATTCGCAAAGTAATTTGAGCTGGGAGATCGAATGGCCCATCCAATATCCGCATTGCGTAAACGAGCATTCCTCATGGCCATAATGAGCGTCGCCCTGGTGGGGCGCGGCCAGGCTCCTGCGCGGACCGCGCTGTCGACTTCGTCTACTTCGGCGGACGTCACTCCCGCGACGTTTCACAGCGATCTTCTCGACCTGAGCTTGATTTATCCCGCGAGCCTGGTGGCGCAACGACTCCCCAGCCTTAATAAACAGCACCTCGCGATTGCCGCCAGCCACACGAGGGGCGAAATGGCCGAGAGCCGTAAATCGGACCAGTGCACGGACAAGGCCCTGATGGCGGTGCGCCAGGACGATCCGAATGAAGGCCCGCCGACGATCACGATCTCCAAAGACAAACGTGGAACGGTACTCACCTTGCCCAATGCGGTAACGGCAAAGATCGTGATTTCGCGCATGGGCGTGGATTGCATGCCCGATGCATATAGAAACCAGTTGGACAATATGGCCATGGCAATGTCGACGGCTTTATCGGAGGATCGGGATCTGCACCCTATCGACCAGCCGATCTGGTACGACGCGGGTAGAGCGCGCGTTCATTTCGCAGCAGGAGAGAGCGATGATAAAAGTGCGGAGCCCCGATGGGTTGGCTCCGCGGCGTTTGTCTGGGCGGGAAACCTGGTTTCGATCGTCATCGAGTCAAACGATCTGCCGTTCTTCAATGAGATGCTGCACAGCAGGATTGCGCTGGGGAAAGACAAGGGGACGCCGCTGTTCCCTGCCGATATCGGGAAAGGGAAACCGATTCGGCCAAAGACGGACTCGCAATCTGAAGACGACTGACATGAGGGGTCCGGTCTGTCGAGAATGCGCGCTGCATGGCCGTCTCTACTCGGCGTCTGGGGGAACCTGCTCCAGCAATCGCTTCCAGGTCTTCTGGTTTTTGCGAAAGCCCTTCTTCAGATCTTCAAGGATGCGCTCGAAGTCGGCGTTGGTACGCAGGTTGTTCCACGCAGGGTTCTTTTGGAACCAGGGATAATTTTCGTTCCCGAGATAGATGGCGCGGCGTAGCCAGTGAAGGGCCTCGCTGGAGTCGCCTTCAACCGCGAAGTAGGTGGCCAGGCGATAAGCCATCTCGCTGTCAGCCTCCGCGGCAGCCAGGGTGTCGTCTTTCAGCAGCGCGGCGGCCTGAGCGCGTTCCCCGGCCTGCACGTAGCATAATGCGAGCGTGGGCACGGCGATGCGCAACAACTCATCATCGCGAATGACGCCCTCGAGAATTTCGATGGCAGCTCCGAGGTTGCCCATGCGCATCTGCTGGTAACCGGATGAGGTACGCAGGAGTGGATGACGCGGCTCCAGCGCGAGTCCCTTCGCAAGTTCGTCTCCCGCGAGCTCGATTTGATTTTCGTAGTGGAAGACGCGGGCGCGATGATTGTAGAGAATCGCGGCGTTGGCGGGGTTCAGCTTGAGGGCCCGGTTGAACTGGTGGAGCGCATCGTCATACATGCCGTCGCCGCGTAGCGCAATACCGGCCACCATGTGCACGTTCCAGTCATTGGCGGCGCCCGCAAGGAGGTTGGCGATGCCGTGGCGGGCCGACTCTTTTTCGCCGCGCGACAGGAGCATGTAAATGCGGTAGAGATTGGCCTCGGTGGAAGCGGGATCGAGCTTGAGCGCCTCGTCAAACGAACGACGCGCATGCATCACGTGAATCTGGCCCCCGAAGCCGTGGCGCACATATTGCAGTTCGGCGATACCGAGGCCGCTCCAACCCGAGGCAAACTCCGGGTCTTTGCTGGTGACGCTGGTGAACAGAGAGTGGGCGCGATCGAGATCGGCGCGCGAACCGGTGCGCACCATGAACGAACTGAGCAATGCGCGGGCCTGCAGATACTCTTCGCTCACGGGACCGGGCAAGGAGGCGTCGCGCGAGCCGGGCCGCGGCGCATCGATCTGGTCACCGGCACTGAGCCCATGCAAAGCGGCAAAGACTTCATTGGAAATTTCGGTCTGCACGGCGATGAGATCGAGCGACGACACGCGAATGGCGCCGCCTGAACGCACACTCTGCGAGCCCACATCGAGCAGTTGCCAATTCAGGTCGAAACCTTGCTGAGATCGCAGAAAGCTGCCGGCAAGTACAAACGAAACCAGCAAACGCTGCCCTACCGACAATGGATCCATCTGCGCGATCGGCAGTGACATGAGGGTACTGGAAGGGCGCACGACGAGGGCGGGAATACGCGCCAGCCGCGCCGCGATGGCATCGGCAAGCGCAAAGCCGTAGAGCGGTGCGACTTCAGTCGCGCCGAGGTTCGCGAACGGCAACACCACAAGCGAGTTTTGCGTCGTGCGGTCGCCGGCAGACTCGCGAAATCGCTCGGCCAGCATGGAAAGAAAGCCGGTGGCGCGCTTTTCCGCCTCGGCGCCGGTGGTGGGCAGGTTGGCTGCGGCGTCTCCGGGGATGCTGCCGGTCTCAATCTGCAGCGCCTTCATGATGGTCTTGAGAGCCTCACGCACTTCGGCTGCGGAAGCATAGCGCGTTGCCGGATTCTTCTCAAGGCATGCGGTGATGACGCTCTTCAACTCAACGGAGATGTCGGGGATGATCTGGCTCAGATCGGGCGGGTCGGAGAACTGGATGGCGCGGATGGCCTGAAAGTCTTCCGCGTCGGGCCGCGAAAAGGGGTGGCGTCCGCTGGCCAGTTCATAAAGGATCACGCCGAGCGCCCACACGTCGGACTGCACGCTGGATTGGCCGGTAACAAACTGCTCCGGGGCCATGTAGCGGATGGTGCCGCCGCGTGCCGTGTAGGTGGCCGCAACGGAGGCATCCCTGGCCAAGGCCGGTTTGCCGGGATCGAAGCTCGCGTCCTCGGGGCGCAGGCGGCGCGCCAGGCCGAAGTCAAGAATTTTGGCAAGGCCGCCGTCGGTAAGCATGACATTCTGCGGCTTGAGGTCGCGGTGAAAGATGCCGAGGGAATGGGCTGCCTGCAGGCCATCAGCCACCTGGATGCCCACGGAGAGCACCAGTTGCAGGCTTGCGGGGCCGCGCGCAATGAGCTGGTCCAGGGACTGGCCGGGAACGTACTGCATCACGATGTAGCCCTCGTCGCCACTTTCGCCAACTTCGTAGATGGCGCAGACGTTGGGGTGCTCGATGGCCGAGGCCAGCCGCGCTTCGCGCAGCACGGTGGTGCGCAGCTGCTGCGCGGAGAGCAGGCCGGTGCGCAGAATCTTCAATACCACGGGACGCTGCAAGAGCGTGTCCGTGGCCAGATAGACCACGCCGCTGCCTCCGGCGCCGAGCCGCCGGACAATCTCATAGTGTTCGATGGTCTTTTTCTTCATCTCAGGCTGTACTTAGTGTACCGGGCCGACGGTTAAGGGTGTTTGAATGGGCAAGGATGGGCGGGTTCGGCGCGGGGATGAATCTGATACCTTCGTACTAAGAATGAGTGGAGCTTACAGAGAGGCACCAGTCAAACACTGGGCCCTTGCAGTGGGATTATCGGCAATGTTGGCGGCCTCTCCGCTCGTAGCAGGTGTCTTTTCGCTTCAAGCAGCGGCTTCACCGATGCAAGCGCAGCAGTCGCCGCCGAACTCCGAACCGCAGAAACAGCAGCCCGGCACGGGCGCTCAGGTCCACACCGGCACAAGCGCCGGAATCGATGCCGATGCGCGCATCCAGACGCTGCTGGCGGACCATGATTTTCTCCGCGTGGAACAGGAACTGGGCCAGTTGCCTCCCGAAGAGGCCCAGCTTTATCGAGGAGTTCTTGCCAATCGGAGCAACGATCCGAAGGAATCCATCGCGTTGCTGGAGCCGCTGGTGGAGAAAGTAGCGGCCAGCGGGAACACTGCGCACGAGAAGCTGCTGCGCAAGGCATTGGCCGAGGATTATCTGCGCGTCGGCGACTGGTCAAAGGCAGCCAAAGCTTACCAGACGCTGGAAACGAGACTGCAGGGGTCGCTCAGCGCCGACGAGCGGGATGAGATCGAGATGCCGCTCAAGTTGCTGCCGCTGATTGCAGCGAATCCGCCGATGACGGTGGATCCGTGCGACCCATTTGAGCTGCAGGTGAGCAAGAACCCGCTGGGGCTCACGGACCTGCCGGTGTTCGTGGATGCGCGGCCGCATACGTGGATGCTGGACCCAACCGCTCCGTTCAATTTGATTTCGCGTTCGACGGCGCGCGAAGTGGGGCTCAAGGTCTCAGATGAAGCAGCGACGGTGCACACCCTCACGGGCCGGCCGATGCAACTGCACATGACGGTGATTCCCCGCTTCACGGTTGGGGGACGCATCACGTTCCACAACATGACGGCGTTTGTGTTTGACGACACGGATTATTTTTTTGCGCACTCGCATTACCAGGTGGAAGGGGTTTTGGGTTACCCGGCGCTTGCGGCGCTCGGCAGCCTGACGCTCACTGCGGACGCAACGATCGAGGTGCGTCCCGCGAAGGAGGCGCAGGCAGACGCGAAAGACGCCACAGGGGGAACCGGAGCGCGTTTTTTTCTGGACGGCGATCAGATGATCCTGGCCCTGGGCGCAGCCGGGAACGAGCGCATGTATGTGTTGGACGCAGCGGGCAAGCAGAGCTATCTAACTTCGCGCTATTACGACGAGCACACGGGCGACTTCGCGGGGCAAAAGATGCAGTTGTTCACACTTCCAGGGCCACAGGATTTTGCGCCGCAGCCGGCGTACGTTGCTGAGACGATTCCGCTGAGCGTGGGCTCAACGACGGTCCACGTCCACTTTCTACAGGTGCTGACGCAGCCGCTCGGCACGGCAGCGCTGGACGATGTCTACGGGATCCTGGGCGTCGATGTTCTCGATCAACTGCGCAGCTACACGTTCGATTACAAGACGATGCGCTTCAGCGCGGCTTCAGAGTAGGTTCGGATTATTCATGCAGATCCTGTTATTCCACGCGCAATGCGGCCACGGGGTTGATGGATGATGCTCTCCGCGCGGGGATGATGCTGGCAAGAAATGCGCAGACGCCCAGGGCGAGGATCGATTCGGAGAGGACGTACGGATCCCATCCCTTGACCTGGTAGAGCTGAGCTGCGATGAGGCGGGAGCATGCGATGGAGACGGGTATTCCGATGACGAGACCGATGATGACCTGGAGGAATGCTCCACGCAAAATGAGCCGCACCACGCCGCCGCGGCTTGCGCCCATGGCCATGCGCACGCCGATCTCGCCGGTGCGCCGCTCCACCGTGTAGGCAGTGACTCCGTAGAGCCCGACGGCGGCCAGGATGAGCGCAAGGATGCCGAAGAGGCCGGTGAGCTGAGCGACGGTGCGTTGCTGATCGAGGCGGTTGGCCACGTGCTGCTGCATGCTTTCGAAGCTGATGATGGTGAGATTGGGATCGACCTCCGCAAAGACGCGGCGCACCTGCGGTTCCAGTCCGTCCATGCTGCCGTGCAACTGCAACACCACGCTTTCAATCAGGTGAGTGCGATCGTCGATCATCTGCATCATGGGTGTGTTGTAGTGGACGTGCTGTGCCAGGGGCACGAAAAACAGCGGGCGTCTCCAGTGACCGCTGGGGTCGGTGTAGTTGGCCTCGCGTACAACGCCCACGATTTCGAAGGTCTTGCTGAACTCCACCACGTTGACGCCGAAGTGGGTGCCGAGGGGTTCTTCTCCAGGCTTGAAGAACTTGCGCACAAAGGCTTCGTCGACCACGGCGACTTTTCGCGTGGCTTCAGTATCCTGCTCCGTGATGCCGCGACCGCGCAGGATTTGCTGTCCAATGGTCTCGAGGTAGCCTGGGCTCACGTGATCCCACGAGGCGCCATTGTCCTCATTGACGTTGATCACGCCTTGCCCTTCGCGAATGACCATCTCGCCCCAGTTGTCAGTGAAAGGGCTGTAGAGAGCGAGGGCAGCGCGCTGCACACCGGGGATCTGCGATAGACGCCGTTGCAGTTCGCGGTAGGTGGCGTCGAGCTTCTCGGGAGAGTAGCTGGAGAAAGGCGCATTGACGTTGATGTTGACGCGGTGGCCAGTCTCAAAGCCGAAGTCCTGATGCTCCATCTTCTGAAGGCTGCGAATGAGCAGACCAGACCCGGTGAGAAGGACGATGGAGATTGTGGCCTGCACTACGACAAGAGCTTTCTGGGGCAGCGAGCTGCGGTCGCGCGTGCTGCGATTGGCGCCGCGCAGGGCATCAGCGGGGTTGGCATGCGACGTGAGCCACGCCGGAGCGGTGCCGAAGAGCAGCCCGGTGAGCAACGACAGGCCAAAGGCGAAAGCAAGAATGGGGAGCGAAGGTGTGGCGTCGATGGGCACAAAGTGCGCGCTGTGAAACGCCAGCCCGATGATGACTTTGACTCCCAGATAGGCAATGACTATTCCCGCAGCTCCGCCGAAGATGGAGAGGACCAGGCTTTCGGTGATGGACTGGCGGAGCAGGCGTTTCCTGGAGGCTCCGAGGGCGAGGCGGACGGAGGTTTGGGCACGGCGCGCGGCTCCGCGAGCCAGGAGCAGGTTGGCGATGTTGGCGCACGCGATGAGCAGCACCATGCAGCAGACGATGAGCAGGATGCGCAGGCTGTCGCCGTATCCCTTTTTCATGTCGCCGATGCCCGCGCCGGCGGGAATGACATTGACGTGCTGCTTGGGGAGAATGGCCTTGATCTGGGGAAGGTATTGCTGGAATTCGCCGCTGCCAAGATCGGTTACCAACCACTGCCTCAGGATGGCGGTGAAACGCGGGGCAAGGCCGCCCGGATTTGCGCCAGGGCGAAGTCGTCCAATGATGCGGAGCCATCCATTGTTCTGCTTCAGGATGGAGTTTTTGCCGGTGAGCATCGGCTCCTGCTGAAGGGGCACGAACAATTGCGGCGGGTCGCTGCGCAGAGTTTCGCCGTAGAAGCCGGGCGGAGTGATGCCGATGACGGTGAACGGATGACCGTCGAGCATCAGGCTCGCGCCGACGATCTTCGGATCTGCGCCGTACTCCTGCATCCACGCACGATGGCTGAGCATGGCAACCGGCGGAGCGGAGAGTTGATCATCGGCGGGGGTGATGGTTCTGCCCGCGAGGGGCTGAATTCCGAATGTCGCGAAGTAGTTTCCGGAGACGAATTCACTGCGCAGGGGCCGGGCCAACTGATTGGTGTCACCGCGCCGCACGCTGATCTGCGTTCCGCCGGCCTGAAACGCGGAAAGCTGTTCGAACTCAGGGGAGGCATCCTTGAAGCGCTGGTACAGCCCGTAGGAGAACAGGCCCCAGACATCCTGGGGTCCGCCTTCGACGCAGCAATCGTCGCCTTCGCCCACGCGGTAGAGGCTTGCCGGATCGACGACCGGCAGGGACTTCAACATGATGGTGTGAACGAGAGAAAAGATGGCCGTCGTGGCGCCGATGCCCAACGCGAGGGTCAGCATGGCGGTCAGAGTGAAGACGGGCGACATGCGCATCTGCCGCAAGGCGTAAGAAATATCATGGCGCAGAGTCTGCATCACAAGCCTCTAGCGACCAATACGGCGGCGGGGCAAGGATGGTTCCTCAAATTGAACGGTTCCATTAAAAACTGGGTGTACTGCAGCGGCGAAGCCTTATCTAGAACCCGCGGGTGATGCGGAAGTGGAGAACTTCTTCAAAGCCGATGAGGAGCAAAGTGGCAAGGGACAAGATGAGCTGAATGCGCTCGGTTCTCACTTCACGGGGTCTCAACGGCGCGCGACGCCACTGGGAAGCTGGGCGGCCGCGCAGAATTCGAAGATGCAGAAGCACGGCGAGATTCACGAGGGCGCCGACCAATGCCAGCCCGAGCATGGGAAACCGAATCCATCCGGCATGAAAACGGACGATGGCGGCGCCGGCACCCGCCGTCATCACAAGCGAGCCAATTCCGATGGCAAGACGCAGGCCATTGATCGCGATGACGAAGGCACAGAGGTTTTGAAGGAGCGCAAAGAGGAAGCTTGTCCAGGCAATTGCGCCCCGGTTCCTGCTGGTGTCGAGCTCGAATGAAGTCTGGGAAGAGTTGTTCGAACTCGATGACTGGACGAGAGCGGTTCGCACGTGGGACCTCCACGGGAGAGGGGAAGCTGTGGTATCTCCCACGGCAAAATTATAGCGTTCAGTGAAAAGGCGCGAGAGTCGGCTTCGAGCGAAAAAGGCGATGATCGTCAGAGTTCGTTGAAGGCAGATTTCTCTTACACTCAAGGATGGAGGAGTTATGAGCGATGGCAGGGAGGAGCGGGAAGAGCGGGAGAAGCGCCGTGAACTGGAGGAGCGAGAGAATCGAGAAGACCGGCTCGATCGCGACCGCGAGGATGAGTGGGAGCCGGAACGGGTTGACTCGTAGCTCCGAATGATTCCTTGAGGATTCCGGTTGTGCCTTCTTGACATCCGGAGCACGCAGCGGACAGCCGGGAGCAGCCGAAGTTGCCGCAGTTCTTTTCAGCGGCTTCGGCGGATTGCCGATTTAACGACGGGTTTGGGTGGCGGGACCGCGAGGCGCTTTTGACTGCGGCGGCCCATCAGCAACATCGTGATCCCGAAGACAAGCAGCACGATTCCCCACCATAGATTGGCGTTGATGCCGAGGCTGCGCGCATAGAGGGCGTTGTCGCCGCGGGTGGCCGCTCCGAATGCCGTAAGGATGACGCCGACCAGCGTGAACATCAGTCCCATGGGTACGCGTAAATCGAGACTCATCGAGAACGCCTCTCCTCAGGCAAAGAAAATATTCAACGCGACCGCCACCACCAGGATGGCCAGGGCGAGCGCTTCGGGGCGCTTCCACCACTTCAGATGCGCATGCGGGGGTTTAGGTGTGAGCGAGTGGACGAGGCCCACCAGTTCCGACTCCGGCTTTGGCTTGGTCAGGAGACTGACCACAACCGTCACGATGAAGTTAGCACTGAAGGCAAAGATGGCGCCCCAGAAATTCTGCGCCATGTCACTGGGATAGTGGTGCAGCACGGCGATCCATCCACCATGAATGCCGGGATGCGCGTCGGTGGGCAGGACAAGTCCGTGGTGCAGCACGGCCGCAGCGGTTCCCGTAACCAGGCCGGCAAAAGCTCCGTGGCCCGTCGCACGCTTCCAGAACATGCCGAGGAGGAAGGTGGCGAAGAGAGGCGCGTTTACAAACGAGAACACGAGCTGCAGCGTGTCCATGATGTTGTTGAAGGAGATGGCCGCGTATGCAACCGCGATGGACAAAAGAATTCCGCCAACAGTGGCCCATCGGCCTACGGCCATGTAGTGGCGATCGCTGGCGTCCTTGTGGATATAGGACTGATAAAGATCGTAGGTGAATACAGTGTTGAACGCGGTGACGTTTGCGGCCATGCCGCTCATGAAGCTGGCCATGAGGGCCGCCAGTCCAAGGCCGAGGATGCCGTTGGGGAGGAAGTGCATCAGCAGGTTCGGCGTAGCCATGTCGTAGTCCAACAGAGGCTGGCCACTGGCTGTGAGCATGGTCTGGCCGGTGACGGAGTTGAACTTCGCCGGGACCAGTCCCCTGCCCTGCGCCACCTGCGGCGAGACGACATTAATTTCGTGGACGATGGCGCCGCTCTCATAACGGACGACTGTGGTGGTTTTGGGCGTGGGCAGGCTGATGGCGAGCATGCCGGGCAAAATCACGAGGAACGGAAACAGCATCTTCGGCACCGCGGCGATGAGGGGAACGCGGCGCGCCGAATCCATATCCCTGGCGGCCATAGCGGTCTGGATAACGCGGAAGTCAGTACACCAGTAGCCCGCGCCGAGCACGAATCCCAGGCCCATGCAGATGCCGACGATTTCGATGCCCATGGGGTTGGTGTTGGCGTGCATCACGCCCTTCCACTCATGGATGTAGGCGGCGGGAAGCGTGGCTTTGAGGCCGCTCCAGCCGCCGATGTTCCTGAGCCCGAGTAACACTACGGGCAAGATTCCTGCCACCGTGACGCAGAACTGCAGAACCTGGTTGTACATTGCACCCTGAAGCCCGCCGGAAAGGACATATCCCAGCACGATGATCGCGAAAAGCAATATCGAAAATGTAAAGATGTCTCCCGGGGGCCGCCCCATGGCGAGAAAAAAGCCGTCGAACAAGTGCATATCCTTAATGAGCCGAGCGATGGCATACATCGAAATGCCTGAGGTGAGTACCGCCATCGCAGCGAACAAAATTGCGTTGAGCGCGCGCGTCTTCTCGTCGAATCTCAGGCGCAGAAACTCCGGCACGGATCGCGCCCCCGAACCGTAATAGAGCGGCATCAGGAAAATGCCCAGAAAGAGCATCGCCGGAATGGTGGCGATGCTGTAGAAATGGGCCGCCTCCAGACCATACCGGGCGCCCAGAGCACCCATGCCGATGACTTCCGGCGCGCTGATACTGGCGCCCACAAAGGCCAGACCGCAGATCCAGAGCGGTAAGGCTCGGCCGGCCTGCAAAAAATCCTTGCTGGTCTTGATTCGCGATCTGACGCTGAAGCCGATACCCAGCACAGCGATGAAGTACAGCAGAAGGATCAACCCATCAATCGAAGTCAGTTTCAACGCACACGCTCCAGGCAATCGAGAGGCCCTGATTTCACTCTACGCAGGCGCGTGGAACCGAGTCCAGAAATCGACCGCAAAAGCTGGGCAACAGCGCTTCCGCAGTCCCGCATCCCGAAAATCAAGAAGGCCCTCCGGTCATGGCGGAGGGCCTTGCAACCTTCTGGACGCCGGTTATGCCGCGCGGCGGGTAGGCTTGTAGCCCGAGAAGCCGTAATAGGCCACGTAGATGTAACAAATAATCGGCAGGATGAAGGCATACTGGATTCCAACCTTATCAGCCAGCGAGCCAAACAGCAGCGGAACCACCGCCCCGCCGACATTGCCCATGGTGATGACCCCGGAACCTTTGCTGGTCATCGGCCCCAACTCGGCAATTCCCAGGGCAAAGACATTGGGGTACATCACGGAGTTCGCAAGGCCGCACAGGATCAGGGACCAGATGGCAATCTCGCCGTGACTGAACATGGAAATCAACAGCAGCACCACACCCAGAGCACCGAGCACCGCCAGCAGCGTTGACGCTTCGATCCATTTCATGAGAAAACTCCCCAGGAAACGGCCGGCCATGATGAAAACAAAGTAGAGGGAAGCGAGCGAGGAGGCAACCGCGATATTCGTGATGCCCTGGGTCCTGAAGTAGCTAATCGCGATGGCCGCCAGAGAGATTTCCACCCCCACATAGAAGAAAATACCCACCATACCGAGCACGGTGTGCGAGTAGCTCCAGATGCTGCGGCTCAGCAGCGGATCGCCATCGGCACCGGGCCGGAAGGCTCGGGTCAACGAGATGGCCGGCAGATGCATGAACATCACTGCGAAACCCAAAAGCAGCAAAGCTCCCGCGATCGACAAATATGGCCCCTGCACAGTGTGGGCGATGCTGGCCTTGCTCGACGTCTTGCTGGGATCGGTGAGGATGAAGTGGCCCACAACCCACGGAGCCGCAGCTGCGCCCAGCGAATTGAACGCCTGCGCCAGCGTCAGGCGGGCGGGAGCGCTATGCTCGGGTCCCAGAATCGACACATAGGGGTTTGCCGATGTCTGCAACGCACAAACACCAATGGCCAGCACGAAGATCGCGGACAGAAACAACGGAAAACTGATCAGGTTGGCGGCCGGGATGAACAACAGGGCGCCAATCACCATGATGAAAAGTGAAATCACCATGGTTCGCTTGTAGCCGACAGCTTCAATCAGCTTCGCACTCGGAACGGAGAAGATCAGGTAAGCGAAGAACCATGCCGTCGTGGCCAGCATGGCGGGGCCATACGAGAGATCGAAGATCGACTTCAGATGCGGCATCAGGTTGCTGTTCAGATTGGTCAAAAATCCGAAGATGCCGAACAGAATTGTGACGGTGATGAACGGAACGATGTAACTGGGTGCGCTGGCCGCTGCCGGAGGTGTGGATCGCGTTGCCATGAAAGGTATTCCTGCTTCCTTGAGTGAATTGCCTTCTCTGTTCGGCGTTGACCCAAAAGACTACCACGCCTACGCGGCAGAGTCGCCGGGCCGACGACACATCACAATGGGGACAACTGCTCCGAGAAGTTAATGCAACCACTCTACGCACCGGAATGAGGCAAGTCCAGCAGAAGTTGAAAAGGTTTTCAACGCTGCGCCCGGCGAGACTTAGTTACACTGGAGAAGCATGATACCTACGCTTGCATGGACGCCGGAAGGCGTCCGCTTTATCGATCAGACGAAGCTCCCTCTCGAGGAGAGCTATGTGCTCGCCACCACGTATGAAGAGGTGGCCGACGTCATCGTGACCATGGTTGTGCGCGGCGCTCCGGCCATCGGCGTCTCGGCGGCTTATGGCATTGCCCTGGGGGCGCAGAAGACCACTGCGCTGACCGTGGACGAGTTTGCCCCGGAGTTCGAGGGAATCTGCGACCGCCTGGCGGGAACCCGGCCGACCGCGGTGAATCTCTTCTGGGCCATCGACCGGATGAAGCGGCTGTTTGCGCAGCTCAGAACCTCCGGCGCGACGCTCAAACAGGTGCAGGAGAGGATTCTGACGGAAGCCCACGCCATGTATGAGGAAGACATTGCGGCGTGCAAAACGATGGGGGCTTTCGGCGGCGCGTTGTTGCCCGATGAAGGCGGCGTGCTGACGCATTGCAACGCCGGCGCGCTGGCTACGTGCGGGTACGGGACCGCGCTGGGTGTGATCCGCTCCGCTGTGGAGCAGGGCAAGCAGATCCACGTGTTCGCCGACGAGACGCGGCCCTTTCTGCAAGGCGCCCGGCTCACCGCGTGGGAGCTGATGGCCGACGGGATCCCGACCACCGTGATCTGCGACAACATGGCTGCCAGCCTGATGCGCGCGGGACGCATCCAGGCGGTGGTGGTGGGCGCTGACCGCATTGCGGCCAATGGCGATTTCGCCAACAAGATTGGGACGTATAACGTCGCCATTCTGGCAAAGGAACATGGCATTCCGTTCTATTGCGCTGCCCCGTGGTCAACGATCGACACGGCGACTGCGACGGGCGATGCTATTCCGATTGAGGAACGCTCGGCGGTTGAAGTGACGCATCATGGCGGCAAGCAGCTCACGCCGCATGGGGTGGGGATCTGCAATCCGGCATTCGATGTGACTCCGGCAAAGTATGTCACCGCGATTATCACGGAGCGCGGCGTTTTGCGGGCGCCGTATGCCGAGTCGCTCAGGGAGATGGAGATGGTGAGCTAGACCGTCGCGT
>VFSW01005409.1_pt1 | contig 18876 bp, 15 predicted proteins | sample 5358111 | NCBI WGS metagenome assembly VFSW01 (sample SAMN11554181, study PRJNA540505) | mine drainage metagenome | isolation source: sediment from site ElyBrook_90M | place: USA: Ely Copper Mine, Vershire, VT | collected 2017 | reverse complement strand
CCTATACAGGGTCGACTAGACCCCGCCCGGATCGAAAGACCCGGGCGGGCTTTTATTGTCGCAAATTCTGCCGCATGCTTGAGTTAAAGCTTGCCTGCGGAGGGGGACATGGAGTCCTTGCCAAAAGTCGGCCGTCCGGGGCCGAGCCTGTTATCGGGCTTGCCCAAACATCTCGCGACCGATCTGTTTGTCGGGGCGAAGCCGATGCGGCTTGCCGCCGACGAAGTGCTGTTTCTTACTGGCGACCCAGGCGACGGCTGCTATCGCATCGAGGACGGCCTGCTCAAAGTGGCAATGGTCTCGCGCACCGGCAGCGAGCGGATTCTTGCCTTCCTTGGCACCGGCGCCATCGTCGGCGAACTTTCCATGATCGACGGCCGGCCGCGCTCGGCATCGGTGGTGGCGGTGCGTCCGGCGACGTTGAGTTTTCTCAGCCGCGGTGCGTTCGAGGCTTTCGCTCACAAGAATCCCGAGGTCTACAAGTCGCTCGTCACGATTCTCTCGACGCGCTTGCGCGAGACCGACGTGGTGATCGCCGCCGGGAGTTTCCTCCCTCTAAGAGGCCGCGTCGCTTCGACGTTGCTCGAACTGGCGGAGAATTTCGGCCAGGACGTCGGCTCGGGCCGCATCGTGATCCGCCAGAAGATCGGGCAGAGCGATATCGCCGCCATGGCCGGTATCGCGCGCGAGAACGTGAGCCGCATTCTCAACGACTGGAAGCGCCGCAAGCTGGTCAGCCGATTGTCCGGTTATTATTGCCTTGAGAACAAGGCGCAACTGGAACAAGAAGCCGAGCTGTGACCACATCAGGAAGTCTTTCGACCCAGCCCGCTGCGACAACGCCGAAGCTGGCCGACTTCCGCCGGATTGTCGTGAAGGTCGGCTCTTCACTTCTGGTCGATTCGCAGGCCGGCCGGCTCAAGGAATCCTGGCTGGTCTCGCTCGTTGCCGATCTCGCCGAGCTTCATCGCGACAAGCGCGACGTTTTGGTCGTCTCCTCCGGCGCTATTGCACTTGGCCGCGCCGTACTCAAGCTTGCCGGCGGTCTACTCAAGCTCGAAGACAGCCAGGCGGCCGCCGCGGTGGGACAGATCGCATTGGCGCGGACCTGGAACGAGGCGCTGTCGCGGCACGGGATCATCGCCGGCCAGGTACTGGTGACGCTCGGCGATACCGAAGAGCGGCGGCGCTATCTCAACGCCCGCTCCACCATCGATACGCTGCTGGCGTGGCGCGCCCTGCCGGTCATCAACGAGAACGATACGGTGGCGACCAACGAAATTCGCTACGGCGACAACGATCGGCTCGCTGCGCGGGTCGCTACCATGGTCAGCGCCGATCTTCTGGTGCTGCTGTCGGACGTAGACGGCCTCTACGACGCGCCCCCCGATACGGTCGCGTCGGCAAAGCACGTTCCGTGCGTTGCCCGTATTACGCCCGAAATCGAGGCGATGGCCGGCGCGGCGCCGTCAGAACTGTCGCGCGGGGGCATGCAGACCAAGATCGAAGCAGCGCGGATCGCGACCAACGCCGGCACCCATATGATCATCGCATCGGGTCGCGTCGATCATCCATTGCGCGCCATCAAGGAAGGCGCGCCCTGCACCTGGTTTCTCACGGCGGCGAATCCGGTCACTGCCCGGAAGAAATGGATCGCCGGCGCACTCGAACCCAAGGGCGTGCTGGTGATCGATTCCGGGGCGGTCGCGGCGCTACGGCGAGGCAAGAGCCTGTTGCCGGCCGGCGTCGTCGGCGTCGAGGGCGGCTTCACGCGCGGTGACGCGGTACTCATTCGCGGTCCCGACGGAGCGGAAATCGGCCGCGGGCTCTGCGCCTATGACATAGAAGATGCGCAGAAAATTAGAGGCCGCGCATCCGCCGATATCGCGGCGCTTCTTGGCTTCAACGGCCGCGCGGAGATGATCCACCGCGACGACTTAGTCGTAAACCCCGAATAACATGTCACGTTCAGCTCAAAAATCACGTTCAGCTCAAAAGAAGAGAACCCCGGCCGCTGCAGCGACCGGGGTTCGACGCCGGGTGATTGAGGGTGAGGGGCTGGGGGGCTTCGCCCGGCGCCATTCAACTAACGTTGGTGTCGCTAGGCTGTTCCGCGGCGGATTGAGAATTTTTCTCGGTTTCTCGGAGAGCGCCGTTCTGGCCGGGATCGCTTCGAGTCTGAGCGCCGCCTGGCCGCTTTTGTCGGCGGCCGGGCCGGGCCAGGGAGTTCCCCTGGAACATTGATCCGGTTGCCGTCCGGCAAAAGCAGGTAGCGCGCGATCACGCGCAGTTTCCCCTCGCCGCCGCCGTATCCCTCAACCACATATCTGGCACCGATCGGCAAGCGCCGCGGCAGACAAGTAGGAGAACGTTGTAGTGACATGCCCATGGAACCTTCTCCTTCGGAACTTCAGCGAAACGCCGTCTGCTTCAGGCAGGTTCCTTGGAATCTGTGACCGTCCGACGAATGGTTGTGGAGCGCTGTGGACAACCCCGGGGTAAAGCCTCCTCGCCCGGCCACACCGAACATGGTAGGAAAAGTCCGAACATTAGATGGATCAAGGCCATGAATGCTCCGCTCAAGGCGGTGGAGAACGCCGGCAAGCTCGACGCGGCGATGCGCGAGATCGGCCGCGAGGCGCGCCGGGCGGCCCACGTGCTGGCGTTGGCGCCGGCGGCGCGGAAGAATCGCGCGCTTGCTGCTATGGCCAGGGCTGTTCGCCGGACGCAACCGGCGATCCTCGCCGCCAATACGGAGGACGTGGTCGAGGCAAAGTCCAAGGGCGCAACCGCCGCGTTTCTTGATCGGCTGACGCTCGATGCGAAGCGGATCGAAGCCATGGCGGCCGGGCTCGACACCATCCGCAAGCTGAAAGACCCCGTCGGCGCCATTATCGCGTCGTGGCGCCGCCCCAACGGAATGCGCATCGAGCGTGTGCGAGTACCGCTCGGCGTTGTCGGTGTCATTTACGAGAGTCGGCCCAACGTCACTGCCGATGCCGCGGCGCTGTGCCTGAAGGCTGGGAATGCCGTCATCTTGCGCGGCGGCTCCGAAAGCTTTCGCTCGGTGCGGGCGATCCATGCGGCGCTGGTCGAAGGCTTGGCCGAAGCCGAACTGCCGACCGCCGCAATCTCGCTTGTGCCGACGCGCGACCGCGCTGCCGTCGGCATGATGCTTGCCGGTCTCGATGGCGCGATCGACGTGCTCGTTCCGCGCGGCGGCAAGGATCTGGTTGGACGGGTGCAGACGGAAGCGCGCGTGCCGGTGTTCGCGCATCTCGAAGGCGTGTGTCACGTCTATGTCGACGGCGCAGCCAAATTGCCGATGGCCAAATCAATCGTGCTCAATGCGAAGATGCGGCGCACCGGCGTTTGCGGGGCCGCCGAGACTTTGCTGGTCGATCGCGCCGGCGCACCGAAATTGCTCAAGCCACTCGTGACGATGCTCATCGATGCCGGTTGCGAGATTCGCGGTGATGCAGCCGTGCAGGCGGTCGATTCTCGCGTGAAGCCGGCGAGCGAAGCGGACTGGAGCACCGAATATCTCGACGCCATCCTGACCGCGGGCGTTGTCGACGGTGTTGACGCTGCGATTGCTCATATCGAGCGTTATGGCTCGCACCACACCGACGCGATCGTTACTGAAAATCGCGCCGCGGCGGAGAAATTTTTACAGCAAGTAGACTCGGCGATCGTCCTGCACAACGCATCCACGCAATTTGCCGATGGCGGGGAATTCGGCTTCGGCGGCGAGATTGGCATCGCCACCGGCAGACTGCATGCGCGCGGCCCGGTCGGCGTCGAGCAGCTAACGAGTTTCAAGTACCGCATCCATGGCAGTGGACAGACGCGACCATAAAGTTCGTCTCCTCCGCCGCGACTTGTCGGCAATGGCGGTCGGCGGATGACACGTGGGGGAGGGGGTTGTTTCTGACGGCCATGAACCGTGAGTGACCGCTTCCGCGCGCGGCGGCCGCCGTTCCCTCTGCCCCTATCGGGTGGGGGTCGGAAATGGCCGATGCGCGCGTAATCCTGCCGCCGAATGCGCCCGGTATGCGTATCGGGCTGTTCGGCGGCACATTCGATCCGGCGCACGCGGCACATCGCGCTGCCTGTCTGCTCGCCATGAACCGGATCGGCCTCGATCGGGTCTGGTGGCTGGTGACGCCCGGCAATCCGTTGAAGGACACCAGCCGTCTTGCGCCGCTTGCCGAGCGGCTCGCCGCCGCACAAGCGCTCGCGCATCATCCGCGCATCGACGTCACTGATTTCGAAGACCGGCTGGGCACCCGTTACACCTACGAGACGGTCGCTTATCTGGTCCGGCGTTGCCCGCGCGTGCACTTTGTCTGGATCATGGGCGCCGATAATCTCCGCAGCTTCCATCGTTGGCAGCGTTGGCGCGGCATTGCGGCGCTGATGCCGATTGCAGTCGTTGATCGTCTCGGACCGAGCCTGTACGCCAGGGCAGGCGTCGCCGGTCAGGCGCTGGCGCGGTCGCGTATCCCGGAAGCGGCGGCGCGGACGCTGCCGGAACGAACACCGCCGGTATGGATTTATCTGCACGGACTCAAGTCGCCCTTGTCCTCGACTGCGCTACGGGCGGCACGAGCCTTGCACGATCGGTGAGGGCACTGTGGGTAAAACTGTTGCAACAGTGTGACCGCAAGGAGTTGAAACTGTTAACCCGGCGTGCCTATCTTACCTATGGCCTCGGCATCGAGGGCCGCGGCCGAAAAGGAGCGAAAGGATAAGGACCCCTGTCCACACCTGTAACTCTTCGGGCCGAACGTCGCGCGCCCGAACCGATCTCCAGAATGCGTCCTGACGCCGAGGAGATCCTTCGTTTAGTCCTCGCCCGCCTCGACGATATGAAGGCGGAGGACACCCTCACCATAGACCTTCGGGACAAATCGTCGATCGGCGACTACATGGTCGTAGCCTCCGGGCGGTCGCAGCGCCATGTTGGTTCAGTCGCCGACCGGGTCGTCGAGGACCTGCACAAAGTCGGCGTTGCGGCCCGGGTGGAAGGTGTTCCGCATTGCGACTGGGTGCTGATCGACGCCGGCGATGTGATCGTCCACGTCTTCCGCCCCGAAGTGCGGGCCTTCTACAATCTCGAAAAGATGTGGTCGGCCAGCCGATCGGAGCGACGCGCGAGCTAACGCGCTTGCGTCAGTGAGGGCGATGTGGTGGGGCCCGGAAGATGGGCCAGTATTCCCGTGCGCCCTAGCCGTCGTCCGCGTGTCACATATGCGCATTGTTGTCGCCGCCGTCGGTCGATTGAAACAAGGACCCGAGCGCGAACTCGCGGCCTCCTACTCCAAGCGCACGGCGGCGGCGGGACGCGCGCTCGGCTTGCGGGAGATCGAGATTATCGAAATTCGTGAAAGCCGGGCACAGGATACCGAGCGTCGGCGCACCGAGGAATCGATAGCGCTCGCCAACGTCATCCCGGATGGCGCGATCGTGGCGGTTCTCGATCAGCGCGGCGAGAGTCTGGATAGTCCGGCGCTTGCAGCGCTGGTGCGCGAATGGCGGGCGGAAAATCGTGCCGCAGTATGCTTCATTATCGGCGGCGCCGACGGCCTCGCACCCAGTCTAGTCGGCCGGGCCAAGGTCCGGCTCGCCTTTGGCGCCGCCACCTGGCCGCATCAACTGGTGCGCATCATGTTGCTCGAACAGCTTTATCGCGCCTGCACCATCCTCGCCGGGCACCCCTATCATCGGGTGTAACAATAGCAATCGTGCGGACCTGAATTCTTCTTAATGTTGCCTCACCGATTTGTGACGATTTGATCGAGCCTGGCGTCTTATTCCGGACGCATCGCATCTGCTTTGTTTCATTGTTGTGCTTATCTTGCGTTCCAAAGCTTGGCGCTTACTCTTGGACAATATGATTCTCCGCCGGCCGCATCGCACGGATCCGCGCTTTGTGCTCGGGTCGGCCATGCTGTTGGCCTTGCCGCTCGGCGCCAATAGCGCGGCAATGGCCCAAACGGCGCCGGGCCAAGCGCCCGCCGGCGCAGTCCAAGCCCCCATCCCGCAGCCTCCGGTACCGTATCTTCCCGCGGCGCCGCCCGCCGCACCGGTGACGACTGATGCCGACTCTCTCAAGCAGCGCGATCAGGAGCTCGATGCCGCACGGGCCAAAGAGCGCGAATCGGCAGAAAGCCAGGCGAAGCTGCGGCAGCAGATCGACGCGCTTGGTGATGATCGGCGTGCGCTCAATCAGCAGCTTATCGACACCGCCGCGCGCGTGCGCACCGTCGAGGCCAGCATCGACGCTACGCGTACGCGTTTGAAGCCGCTCGACGAACGGGAAGCTTTCATTCGTAAGTCGCTCGATGAGCGCCGCGCCGCGATTGTCGAGATTCTCGCCGTGCTGCAACGGGTAGGACGTCAGCCGCCGCCTGCGCTCCTGGTGCAGCCGGAAGACGCGCTGCAAGCCGTGCGCACGGCGATTATGCTTGGCGCCATGCTTCCGGATATGCGGGTGCAGGCCGACGCGCTTGCCGGCGATCTCGCCGATCTGGTGCGCGTGCGCAAAACTATCGTCGGTGAAAATGAGCACTTGTCGCGCGATCTCGATTTGCTCGGGCGCGAGCAGTTGCGGTTGAACGTGCTGATCGACCAGCGGCAAAGCAGGCAGGCGGCTACCGAGCAGGCGCTTGAAGCAGAGCGTGCACGCGCCGCCGATTTGGCGCACCAGGTCGACAGCCTTAAGGAACTCATCGCCAAACTCGAATCGGGCCTCGATTCGGCCGGCCGCACCGCCCACGCCGAGGCCCGTTCGATCGAGGAAGACGCAACGCGCCCCGATCTTGCCGCCCTCAAGGACCCCGGCCGTCTGGTGCCGGCGGTCGCCTTCGCCGCCACGCGAGGACACCTGCGTTTACCCGTCAACGGCGTGAAAATCCGCGAATTCGGTACCTCCGACGGCCTCGGCGGAACACAAAAGGGCCTCACCATCGGGACCCACGCCGGCGCGCAAATCACATCTCCGTGCGACGGCTGGGTGGTTTACGCCGGCACGTTTCGCAGCTATGGGCAACTCTTGATCCTGAATGCTGGCGGCGGGTATCATGTGCTAATAGCGGGGATGGAACGGATTTCCGTCGATCTCGGCCAGTTTGTACTGACCGGTGAACCCGTGGCGGTGATGGGCGGCGGATCGCAGGTATCCGCGGCCGCGGCGACCAAGTCCAAGCAGCCTGTGCTTTATGTGGAGTTCCGCAAAGACGGCACTCCTATCGACCCAAGCCCATGGTGGGCAACAAACGAAGGTGAAAAGGTTCGCGGATGATGCGCAAAACTTCCCTGATTTTCCTTGGCGCGGTCGCAGGTGCCGGTCTCACGCTCCTGGCGACACAGCCACACATCGCATTCGTCGGGGCGAGCGCAAAAGCGGCTTCGTCGGACACTTACCGCCAGCTTAATCTGTTCGGCGACGTGTTCGAGCGCGTGCGCGCCGACTACGTCGAAAAGCCCGACGACAGCAAACTGGTCGAATCGGCGATCAACGGCATGCTGGCCGGGCTCGATCCGCATTCGAGCTACATGGACCCGAAGAGCTTCCGCGACATGCAGGTGCAGACGCGCGGCGAATTCGGCGGGCTGGGCATCGAGGTCACCATGGAAGACGGCCTGGTAAAGGTGGTCGCTCCGATCGACGAAACGCCGGCGGCCAAGGCCGGCGTCATGGCCAACGACATCATCACCAAACTCGACGATGAGCAGGTGCAGGGCCTGACGCTGAACCAGGCGGTCGAAAAGATGCGCGGCCCGGTGAATACCAAGATCAAGCTCACCATCATGCGCAAGGGGCAGGATAAGCCGATCGACGTGACCATCGTGCGCGACGTGATCCGGGTGAAATCGGTTCGCTCGCACAACGAGGGCGAAGATGTCGGCTATATCCGCATCACCCAGTTCAACGAGCAGACGACCGATGGTCTGAAGAAGGCGATCAACGAGCTCAATTCGCAACTCGGCGCCGACAAGATCAAGGGCTACGTCGTCGATTTGCGCAACAATCCGGGTGGTCTGCTCGATCAGGCGATCTCGGTGTCAGATGCGTTCCTGGACAAGGGCGAAATCGTTTCGACCCGTGGCCGTAACGCCGAGGAAACCCAGCGCTTCAATGCCCGGCCGGGCGATCTGACCAAGGGCAAGCCGGTGATCGTTCTGATCAACGGCGGTTCGGCCTCGGCATCGGAAATCGTGGCCGGCGCGCTGCAGGACCACAAGCGTGCTACGCTCGTCGGCACACGCTCGTTCGGCAAGGGTTCGGTGCAGACCATCATTCCGCTTGGCGCCGGCAACGGCGCGCTGCGGCTGACTACGGCACGTTACTTCACGCCCTCGGGCCGCTCCATCCAGGCCAAGGGCATTACGCCTGATATCGAGGTGCTGCAGGACGTGCCGGACGATCTCAAGGCGCGGACCGACACCAAGGGCGAGGCATCGCTGCGTGGGCACCTCAAGGCTGAAGGCAGCGAAGAGTCCGGGTCGCAGTCCTACGTGCCGCCGGATGAAAAGGACGACAAGGCGCTCAAGGAAGCGCTCGATCTCCTGCGTGGCGCCATTAGCGATGCCGCCTTCCCGCCGAACCCCAAGGCCGCCGTTCCTAACTAAGCTGCTTCGTCTGATAGAAAATGCGGGGCGGCCTTGAGCCGCCCCGTTTTTGCTTCGAACACCGGTCGTCCGGAGCGCCGGGAGCCCGCCGGGCAGGCAAAGCCCCTCGGCCGGAGACGGGTGCTTTGGCTGCCGTGATAAGCTGTCGGCCATGATTCGCCGGGACATTATTTGGCGGACTAAGCCATGACGGTCGACGACCTGAGCGCGCCGCTCGGCCAGCAGCCGGCAAAGCGTCGTCGGCGACTGCCGGTCTCAGTACCGCAGCTCATCGCCGGCGCCCTCGCGCTGTTCTTCGCGGTGTTTGTGGGTTGGGCCATCGTTGACGAGAATCCGTTCGGCGGCGAGCCGATGGTTGCCGTGCCGATCGATCTCCACGCCGTAGCAGCCATGAAGAAATCCGAGGCGCCGGCCACGCCCGAAGCGGTTCCCGGCGCGCAGCCTCCGGACAACGGTCCGACAATCATGCCGGCGCCGCCAGCGCAAAACAGCGCTGCGGCTGGCACCAAGACGGTCACCATTATCGACGGCAAGACCGGGGCGCGGCAGGAACTGGCGATTCCGGACGGCGAAGATGGTGCCAATCCACCGAAAACCCCCGCGCTCGATCAAGCGTTTGTCGAGATGACGCCGCGCGGCCCGATTCCGAAAATCGCAGCTGACGGCACGCGCCCGGCGGAAGCCTTCGCCCGGCCGGTGAAGCCGCTTCCCGGCCGGCCCGATGCGCCCCGCATTGCGCTCATCATCGGAGGTCTCGGGGTCAGCGCCAGCGGCACGGCGGACGCAATCGCTAAGATGCCGGGTGCAGTGACGCTGGCCTTTATGCCTTATGGCCCCGAGATAGAGGGCCTTGTCGCGCGTGCGCGGGGGACTGGGCACGAGATTCTGCTGGAGGTGCCCCTGGAGCCGTTCAGCTATCCCGAGAACGATTCCGGCCCGCAGACACTGCTCACCTCGCTCACGCCGGAGCAAAATCTTGAGCGGCTACACTGGCTGATGAGCCGCTTTCAAGGTTACGTCGGGATTGTCGGCGCCATGGGGGCACGGTTCACCGCTTCCGAGCAGTCGTTTGCTCCGGTGCTGCGCGAAACCGCCAAACGCGGGCTGATTTTCGTCGACGACGGCGCCAATGCGCGGAGTGTCGCTAGCCGGATCGCCAGCGCTAACAGTCTGCCGTTCGCCAAGGCCGACGTGGTTATCGATGCGGTGCCTACGCCCGGCGAGATCGACCACGCGCTCGGCCGCCTGGAAATGGCGGCACGCGAGCGCACCTTCGCCGTCGGCATGTCGTCCGCGCTGCCAGTATCGATCGAGCATATCTCAAAATGGGCCAAGGCGGCGGAGAGCCGCGGTCTGCTGCTGGTGCCGATCACCGCCGTCGCGGCAAAGGCGAAGCAGAGCTAACCAGACCACGACGAATGACGGACGACAGAGGACGAACCATGTAGATTTTCTTATCGTCCGTCATCCGTGGTCCATCATTTGTCGTCTGAGCCCACATCGTTCGAGCCCACATCGTTCAAGCCTATGTCTTTCGAAGACCTCCCCTATCGTCCCTGTGCCGGCCTGATGGTGCTCAATCGCGCCGGGCTGGCCTTTATCGGCCGCCGCATCGGCGGTCCCGAGCACGTCGACAACACGCATGTCTGGCAGTTGCCCCAGGGCGGCATTGATCCAGGTGAGGATCCGTGGCCGGCTGCACTGCGCGAATTGCGTGAAGAGACCAACATCAGTTCCGTGGAACGCCTCGGCGAGGTTGCCGAATGGCTCACATACGACATTCCGCCGGCGATCGCGGGGTACGCCTGGAGCGGCAAATACCGCGGCCAGACGCAGAAATGGTTTGCGCTGCGGTTTACCGGAGCGGAAACCGAGATCGACATTGAGCATCCGGCCGGAGGGCACCAGCCGGAGTTTGTGGAGTGGCGTTGGGAAAAGCTGCAAAACCTTCCGGCTCTCGTGGTGCCGTTCAAGCGCAAGGTCTACGAGCGGGTGGTCGCAGAATTTGCAAGATTTACGTAAATCTTGCCCGGTCACTCCGCCGCGACGCGCTGCACACGCCATTGCGTCATGAGGGTGCGGAGCGAGGCAGGCTTTACCGGTTTGTTGAGGACCTGGACGGCGGCGGCGCGGGCCTTTTCGCGGACATGCAGAGAACGATCGGCGGTGACCAGGATAGCCGGTAGCTCGCCGCCGTAGCGGCGGCGCAGCTCGGCGATTGCATCAACTCCGTTGTCGCCATCGAGATGATAGTCGACCAAGAGTCCGTCCGGCTCGACACCGCTGCCTTCGATCGCCGCCAGCGCTTCTGCAAGGTCCACCGCCGTGAACACGCGGCAGCCCCAACCGCCCAGCAGCGTCTGCATCCCGTCGAGAATAGTCCGCTCGTTATCGATGCAGAGGACGACCGTTCCGGCAAGTTGCCCGGTCGCGGCTTTGGGAAGGGCGTGCAGTGGCGGCTCAGCGAGCGCCGCGCTGGCGCGCGGTACCTCAACGGAAAAACGCGAGCCGCGACCGACGTTCGATTTGAGCGCCACCTCGCAGTCGAGCACGCGTGCGATACGCTCGACGATCGAAAGGCCCAACCCGACACCGCGCGCGACCCGCGCGCCCTGATCGAGGCGGTGAAATTCCTTGAAAACGACACGGCGCTTGGCGTGCGGAATACCGATACCGGTATCGTAGACCTCGACGCGCAGCCGCGCGCCATGGCGCCGGCATCCGACCAGCACGCTGCCCTTGGGCGTATATTTGATCGCATTGGACACCAGGTTCTGCAGCAGCCGCCGCAGCAGCCGCCGGTCTGAGCGCACCGCAAGCGAGCAGGGCATGAAAATGAGATCGAGCCCTTTCTCGCGGGCGAGCGGCGCGAACTCAACTTCCAGCCGTTGCAGCAATTCGCTGATGCGGAAATCGGTCAGTTCCGGCTTCATGGCGCCGGTGTCGAGCCGCGAAATGTCCAGCAAAGCCGCGAATATCTCTTCGACCGCTTCCAGCGAGGCGTCGATGTTCTGAACCAGGCTGGCGGTCTCGTCCTGTTCCTGCCGCTCGATCAGGCTGGTGACGTAAAGGCGCGCCGCGTTGAGCGGCTGCAAGATGTCGTGGCTTGCCGCGGCAATGAAGCGGGTCTTCGAGACGTTGGCATCGTCGGCTTCGGCCTTGGCGCGCCCAAGCTCGGCGTTCAGCCGGGTCAACTCGCCGGTGCGTTCACGGACGCGCCGCTCCAGCGTAGCATTGGCGCGTTCCAGCGCCTCCGCGGCCTTCACGCTCGGCGTGATGTCGGTAAACGTCGTAACGAGACCGCCATCGGGCATGCGGTCGGCACGGACCTCGATCACCAATCCGCGCTCGGTAATGCGTTCGAGAAACGGCTCGGCTTCTGATGTGTACTTGGCGACACGCTGAGCTACCTGGTCGTCGAGATTGCGTACATCGCCCGCGCCGTCTTTTGCGATATGGCGAAGGATCTCGTCGAGCGCGATCCCGATGCGCGTGAGCGAATGCGGCAGATCGAAGATTTCACCGAACTGCCGGTTCCAGCAGACCAGCGCCAGGTCTTTGTCGAACACGGCGATCCCCTGGCGTACATGGTCGAGCGCGGTCTGCAAAATCTCGCGGTTGTAGTGAATCGCGGCGTTGGCGTCATCGAGCAGCTTGAGCGCCGCTTTGGTCGACACGGTGCGCTTGCGCAACAGCAGCGAAAGCACAAGCCGCGACGATGCCGCGCCAATCGCCGAGGCCAATAGATACTCGCCGTATTGCAGTAGCTGAAAGTCGGCCTCGGCCTGCGGCGCCAGGCTGACGCGGCGCGAGGCGGCGAAGCTCGCGAAAGATTCGCGCGTGCGTTCCTCACCGAGATAGCGGGCGATCGTCGCGATCAAATCTTCGGCGGTGACCGATGCGCGCCGCAGCCGGAAACTCGGCGCCATCGGGGCCAGCGACGAAGGAACGAATACATCGGCCTGCACGCGTTCGATTGCGGTCGGCCTGCGCGCCAGCGAGCAGGCAACGTAAAGGACCATGTTCGCGACAAGGCTGAGGACGACGCCGTGAACGAGCGGCGGCAGATCAAGATCGAACAACGCTTGCGGCCGGAGCCAAGCGAGACCGAGCGGCCCATCGTTGAGGAGATCGCCGATAACGCCGGCTTCGGAGATGCTCGGCAGCAGCAGCGTGTAGGCCCAAACCAGAATGCCGGCGGTCATGCCGGCGATAGCGCCGGGCGCCGTGCCGCGCCGCCAAACCAGCCCGCCGAAGAACGCCGGCGTCAGCTGTGTGACTGCGGCAAATGAAAGCAGGCCGATCGAAGCGAGCTGCGCCGGTCCGGCGGAGCGGTAATAGATGTAGGCCAGAAACAGAATGGCGAAGATCGCGATGCGGCGCACGGTCAGGAGTTGCGCGCCGGCGTCGCTCGGTTCGCCGGAGCCCGCCGCGCGGCGCTTGAGAACCAGCGGTATCACGATATCGTTCGACACCATGATCGCGAGCGCGACCGATTCGACGATCACCATCGCGGTCGCAGCCGACAGCCCGCCGACGAAAGCGATCAGGGCCAACAGCTCGGAATGGGCCTTCAACGGCAACGCCAGCACGAACATGTCGCCATCGGTACCGCCGGCTGGAAACGTCAACAGGCCGGCCATGGCGATCGGCATCACGAACAGATTGATGAGCACGAGATAAACCGGAAACAGCCAGGCGGCACGGCGAACTTCGGCCTCGCTATGGTTTTCGACCACGGCGACGTGGAATTGCCGCGGCAACAACACGATCGCAAACAGCGACAGCACGGACATGGCGAGGAACGTAGTCGCCTGCGGCGCGTGCGTGAGCACAGCGGCCGTCTGCGGCTGTTGCAGCGCGGCCTGAAATAGCGCCAGCGGGCCTGGGAACATGACGAAGGTGACGAAGATTCCGACGGCGAGAAAGGCGACGAGCTTGATCACCGACTCGGTCGCGATCGCCAGCATCAGCCCGTCTTGATGCTCGGTGGCGTCGATGTGGCGGGTGCCGAACAGCACCGCAAACGCCGCCATCAGCAGCGCTACGAACAGCGCGATGTCGCCGAGCAGCGGTTGTGCCGCGCCGCTTCCGGTTGAGGCCGCCGCGAGAATGGTGCCGACCGACGCCGAGACCGCTTTGAGCTGCAGCGCAATGTAAGGGATCATGCCGACGATGGCGATCAGCGCCACGGTCGCCGCGACCGCCTGACTCTTGCCGTAGCGCGCGGCGATGAAGTCGGCGATCGAGGTGATGTTCTGGCCCTTGGCGAGGCGGACGATGCGGATGATGAGCGGATAGGCAAGCCCGACCATCAGCACCGGGCCGATATAGATGGTGAGAAAATCAAAGCCGGTGCGTGCGGCGACGCCCACTGAGCCGAAGAACGTCCATGACGTGCAATAAATCGCCAGCGAAAGCGGATAGATCAGAAGTCGCGCCCGGCTGCCGCGCGTGACTTCATGCCGCCGATCGCCGTAGCTCGCCACCAGGAACAAAAAGCCGATGTAGGCGAGCGCGATAACGACGACGACCCAGCCTTGCAGCATGGCGTTTCCCTGGTCGACCCCGGCGCTTTTGCAACCTCAGGCGCGCTTAATTTCAGTTAAATCACCATAGTTTAGCGGGGCTGTCCATTGGCTGGCATCGCCAGCCGTGCCAACCCGCTGGGTTATGCACCCGGCACATTGTGTGGCTGCGGCAGCGTCATTTGACGACGCTGGCGCCAGGCGGCATTGATGTTAAGCCGATGTGGCCTGCCCTTCCTCCGCTACGCGCGCTGATCGCGTCTGCCGAAACGCTTCTGATCGCGACCGCCGGCGGGGTCATATTTACCTTGTTGGGTTTTCCCGCCGGCCTCGTTTCCGGGTCGGTGATCGCGGTAACCAGCGCGGCGTTGCTCGGGCGTCCGGTCAGAGTGCCGGTCGGGCTTGCGCGGGTCTGCTACGTCATCGTCGGTATCCTGCTTGGCGCCGTGGTCACGCCGCAGACGCTCAAGGGCTTCACTACCTACCCGGCGAGTGTCGGGGTCCTGATGGTGGCTTCGGTCGTGATGATCGCGGCGACCATGACCTATCTGCGGGTGGTGCATCGCTGGGACCGGCTCTCGGCGCTCATGGGCGCGAGCCCGGGCTCGCTCATTCAGGTGATCGCGCTCTCGACCGAGCTTGGCGCCGACCTGCGTGCCATCGCGATTGTGCAGACGATGCGCGTACTGCTCTTGACCGTTGGCATACCCGGCGGGCTCGCTTTATTCGGACTGGTGGCGCCGGCCATACCGGTTGCGCGCGGGCCTGCCGGCCTTTCGGCGTTGCCGGAAATGCTGATTGTTGTGGTCGTGTCGGTCGCTGCCGGCCTGACGATGGCGCGCATCAGATTTCCAGGCGGGCTGCTGTTCGGCGCCATGGCCGGATCTGCGGTCCTGCACGGCACCGGACTAGCGCAAGCGGTGTTGCCGTGGTGGATCGGCAGCGCCGCGGTCGTTGTCCTTGGCGCGGTCGTCGGCTCGCGTTTTGCCAATACGACACCGCGCTTGATCGTCAGCTATCTGGGCGCGGCGTTCGGTTCGTTCGCCGTCTCGCTCTCGATCGCCACGTTGTTCGCACTGATCGCAGCGCATTTCTTTCCGTTTCCGACCGCCAATGTCGTGGTTGCCTTTTCGCCCGGCGCGCAGGACACGATGATGGTGCTGGCGCTCGCGCTTCATCTCGATCCGGTCTATGTCGGGGCGCACCACGTCGCGCGTTTTCTGGTCGTCACCTTCACGGTGGCGATTGCGGCGCGGCGGATCGTGAAGAGGAAGGAGTGACCTCAGGCGCCGTTTGTGGCGGCTCACTCCGCGGCGATCGCGCGTTCTTTGAACGGCAGCCCGAGCCGGTGCCAGACATCGACCAGCGCTTCGGCCAGATCATCGATCAGGCCGTCGTCGTGGTACGGGCTCGGCGTGATGCGCAGCCGCTCCTTGCCCTTCGGCACCGTCGGATAGTTGATCGGCTGGATGTAAACGCCGTGCTCAGCGAGCAGGAGATCGCTTGCGTCCTTGCACAGTTCGGGATCGCCGACAAAGACCGGCACGATGTGCGTGGGGCTCGTCATCACCGGCAACGCCGCGGCCGCGAGCACGGCCTTGGTTCGCGCGGCGCGATCCTGATGGCGGTCGCGTTCCCACTGTGACGTCTTCAGGTGCCGGATCGCGGCAGTCGCCGCGGCGCAGACCGAAGGCGGCAGCGCGGTGGTGAAAATGAATCCCGGCGCGTAGGAGCGCACGGTGTCGATCACCGCAGACGATCCGGCGATATAGCCGCCGAGGCACCCGAACGCTTTGGCGAGCGTGCCTTCGATCACGTCGATGCGGCCGGCGGCGCCGTCGCGCTCGCTGATGCCGCCGCCGCGCGGGCCATACATGCCGACCGCATGCACCTCGTCGATATAAGTCATGGCGCCGTATCGATCAGCGAGGTCGCAGATCCGGTTCACCGGCGCGACGTCGCCGTCCATGGAATAGAGGCTCTCGAACACGATCAGCTTCGGCCGCCCCGGATCGGCGGCGGCCAACAGATCTTCGAGGTGAGCCAAATCGTTGTGACGGAAAATGTGCTTCTCGCAGTGAGCTTGCCGCACGCCCTCGATCATCGAATTGTGATTCAAGGCGTCCGACAGGATCAGACAATTCGGCATCAACCGGGCGAGCGTAGAAATCCCGGTTTCGTTGGAGACGTAGCCGGAGGTGAAAACCAGCGCCGCTTCCTTGCGGTGCAGATCGGCGAGCTCGCGCTCGAGTTCGACCAGCGGATGATTGTTGCCGGCGATGTTGCGGGTCCCGCCGGCGCCGGTGCCCATCCGGGTAGCGGTCTCGACCATGGCGCCGATGACCTTCGGATGCTGGCCCATGCCGAGATAGTCGTTCGAGCACCAGATCACGACGTTCTTCGGACCCTGCGGCGAATGCCAGACCGCATGCGGGAAGCGGCCGGCGATTCGTTCGAGGTCGGCAAAGACCCGATAGCGCCGCTCGTTCCGTAGGCGGGCGAGCGCGCCGGTAAAGTAGGCACTGTAATCCATGAATTTCCCTTCCGGGGGCGGGAGCCGACCGTAGCTCTTTTTAGAGTGGTTCCAGCGTAGTTGTCGAGGCGCTTATCGGCGTAAAATCGTCGCGTCGCCTTGCGCCAGATCAAGTTCGGCACCGGTTGGTGAACGGTCCGTTGCAGCGGCCGGCTAGGCAGCGGCCGGTCGAATAAGAAGGGGGCGGGGCCCCCTCTTACTCTTGGGGCCGCCCGGCCAAATATATAAGCGGCGCGCGAATGGCTTTGGTACGCGCGGTGCGATATGCGCCGCCGCGAGCCGCGAGCTGGCACGAGTGCCGAGTGGGAGGACACAGATGAAGGTTGGGATTCTTGGGTCGGGTGACGTGGCGAAGGCTCTCGCCGGCGGATTTCTCAAGCATGGGCATCAGATCATGCTCGGGACCCGCGACGCTGGTAAGCTGCAGGACTTTGTCGCGCAACATAAGGGCGCGCAGACCGGCAGCTTTGCCGATGCCGCGACGTTCGGCGAACTTGTGGTGCTTGCGGTCAAGGGCTCCGGGGCACTCGACGCGCTCAAGGCTGCCGGCGCGGCCAATATGGCAAGTAAGCCGGTCATCGACACCACCAATCCGATTGCCGACGCACCGCCCGCCAACGGCGTGCTGAAGTTTTTCACCAACCTCGATCAATCATTGATGGAGCGGCTGCAGGCGGCACTGCCCGAAGTGCATTTCGTCAAGGCTTTCAATTCCGTCGGCAACGCCGCGATGATCAACCCGAAATTTCCCGGCGGCAAGCCGACCATGTTCATCTGCGGCAACAACGACAACGCCAAGGCGACCGTGCGCGGCATCTGCGATCAGTTCGGCTGGGAGACCGCCGACATGGGCAAGGCCGAGGCCGCGCGCGCGATCGAACCCTTGTGCATGCTGTGGTGCATCCCGGGCTTTATCCGCAACGACTGGTTCCACGCGTTCAAGCTGCTGCAGCCCTGAGTGAAACCGTGTGGCGCGCGCGGGGGCGGCGGACTGGTCAGCAAGAGCCTCGGCGCTTTCGGCTTGGCGTACACCGGCTTCACGCCGTGGAATTTATCCAGTTGGCCACGCGTAACGCCACGAATGTCGGCAACAGCCGTGCGGAGGCGGCCATGATCGCGTTGATGGCGCCGGTGATGACTACGGCGCGGCCGTTCTTTAATCCCCGATAGCCGAGGCGCGCGACCTCTGCGGCCTGCATCGTGCGCAGGGGTCCGCTGAATAACGTCGAGCCCTCCATGTGCGCGCCTTGAGCAAACTCCGTCGCAGTTGCTCCCGGGCAAAGCGTCGTGACGGTGACACCGGTGTTGCGCAGCTCATAGGCAATTGCCTGACCGAAACTCAGCACGTAGCTCTTGCTGGCGTAATAGACGGCCATTTTCGGACCCGGCTGGAAGGCGGCGGTCGACGCCAACAGCATGATCCTTCCGCGCCGCCGCGCCACCATCCCGGGGAGCACCAATCGCGTGAGTTCGGTCAGGGCCATGACGTTGACCTGCAGCATGGCCGCGACCTTGTCCGGGTCCGCCTGATCAAACCGGCCGTTGTCGCCAAATCCTGCGTTGTTGATCAGCACGTCGATGACGATGCCGCGTGCCTCGATGTCCTGCATCAGCGCTGCGGCGGCTCCGGCCTTGCCCAGATCGGCAAGGATAATGGTGCTCTCGGCTCCCGCGGTCTTGAGTTCGGCGGCGAGCGCCTGCATCGGCTCGCGCCGGCGGGCGACCAGCACAAGATCGTGCCCGTCTTTGGCTGCTTCGCGCGCGAGCGCCGCACCGATGCCGCTCGATGCCCCTGTCACCAGCACGGCGGGACGGAGGGCTACAGTATGGGCGGCTTCGGTCATGGCATCACACCTTTTCCACTGGCAGCTTTCACTCTGTCACCTTTCGCTATATCAGCTTTCGTTCTGTCAGCTTTCGTTCTGTCAGCCTTCGTTCTGTCAGCTTTCGCTATATCAGCGACGCGCGGTGGACGCAGCCGTGAGACCATTTCCGGCAAGCCTTTGGACCACCCCGCGCTGCCCGCTGTGCCCTCGCACCTTGCGGGCACCTTGCGGGAGAGGGCGTCGCCAGCCCGCGTCTTAGGCGCGTGAAGCAGTTCGGCCTCTATATCCGTGAGCAATAGGTTGAGTGGAGCTGCCGGTCAGGATTGAACTGACGACCTCTCCCTTACCAAGG
>VFSW01005408.1_pt1 | contig 18876 bp, 29 predicted proteins | sample 5358111 | NCBI WGS metagenome assembly VFSW01 (sample SAMN11554181, study PRJNA540505) | mine drainage metagenome | isolation source: sediment from site ElyBrook_90M | place: USA: Ely Copper Mine, Vershire, VT | collected 2017 | reverse complement strand
AGTCACCACTAGCCGAAGATTCAGGTTTGTCAAGATTTCGCCGCACAGCTTCGGCGCGCACAATTAAAAAGCATTCTGCCCATGTTCCTACTCTTAGAACCGTACAGGATGGAAATTTGATTTTGCCATCAAGGGCAACTATTATCGCTTCCTCGACTTCCAGCACTAGCCATTTTGCGTCTGCGTCTGTGCACTTGAGCGAATACTCACCTAGCCCCCAAGCCCAACCATGTAAGCCATTCCCACAAGTGCGGGTTGGCTTCCAATCGGGAGCAGTAGCGATGCCAGATTCAGGCCAATGGAAGCCGTTAGTAGAAATCATACTAGCGGGGCAGGAGCGCAAGGCGAGAATCGTTGCGGGCTTCTCTGGTTTGGCTTTCTTGGTACGTCGTATGGCTTTGTCCGTGATGGTTTTAGTCTTCATATTTGCTCCTCATCTTGGCTGTCAGTTGTTCATTTGCAGGCTGATAAAAGCCACATTATCATACGCGTTTGCTAGTTCGTCCAATGTATCTAAATCCTCTGCGTTATTGGTATGGGATGCCTCTGCCTCTTCCCATTTGGTGATCGAAAACTCTTCGTCTTCCAGGCTGGCATAATTGCGAGAAAGCTGTTGCCTGACTTCTGTCTCGCTCACATCCTCATCATAGCCGATTAGATATTGATTGTCTGTGTAGGTGATTGCTTCGATTTTCATTCTATCCCTTTCAAATGGTTGCGAACGTTAGTCTTGAAGCTCCGCCGCTTCGCTGGCCAGGTAGTAGTCAATCTCGGCTTGAATCAAGCTATTGATAACTGCCTGCTGCTCGGTTGATAGCGCGCGAAAGGCTCTAGCCGCCATAGTGTGTGGAGTCTCCCATTCAAGCGCGGCGATGATTCGCGCTAACCCCGCCGTGCGGTTTAACCGCTTATTTGCGGCAATCTCTCGGCTGACCTTATAAGACCAAAACCCGTAACTGCCATTCAATAGCCAAGATATGCGCTCGGCAATCAAAGCGGGCTTATTGGCTAGATAATTAGCCCATTCTTTAGCAGCTTCCTTGCGGTCAGCAAGTGGAGCCGTTTCAATGTCTCGAATCTGTTGCGCGTAAAGGCGAGCTTCTCGCGCTTCGTATTCTGTTTGCGTTGGAATCCGTGTTGCTGTGGTCATTGTGTCTATCCTCTCTGTGTTAGTTGCCTGATGCTAGTTTCTTCGCCGCTCTGTGCGCGCTTGCGCTTGTGCTGTACGCCTGAAACTCTCCGACCGTATCCACGTCGCCCGTGGAGAGATTGCAGACGCGCACGGTGTAGAGGCGTTTCTTGCGCGTATCGTAGTCCCAATTTGCAGAGCTTTTGAACTGCTCGCTTGAAACGAAGTAGGCAAGTGCTTTATCTTCAGTCAGATATGCCTCTTGTGAGACACGCGAAGCGAAAAAGCGCATCGTGCCAGGCTCAAAGAAGAAAAAGCCGTGTTGCTTGTTCAGGAGCTTTAGATCGTAGGTATCAATGTATGTCATTCTATCCCCTTCTGGTTGTTAGGTTTGCGCCCCGCGCGTAACGCGGTCAAAGATTCGACCGCTGAGCGTGACACGTAGATTGTGCGCCCAGTGCCATAGGCGACTAGACGACCGCGATAAACATAGGATTGTATGTTGCGTTGGTGGCAACCCCGTAGGATGGCGGCTTGCCGTGTTGTGATTAAATCGTCTGGAATGTTTTCTTGCATCTTTATGACTCCGGTAAAAACCGCCCGTCTCTTCGGAACGAGTTTCTTAGTAAGTGCCTCTTCTAGTGGTATTCCCCGATCTAATCGCCTGACAAGAGCGGGTCTTTGAATGCCAACTTCCTTTGCCCATTTTGCGAGCGATTGCGTTTTCCCATTAAAGGTAATGATCCGTTCGCGCTTTCCCGTTCGGCAGTTGTGCGCTTGTTCTAGTGTGGTTGCCCAGCGAACATTGCCTGGCTCATAGTCGCCGTCATTGTTAATTCTATCGAGTGACTTTCCGTGTGGGCGGTCTCCCATATCTGCATAGAAATTCGCAAAAGTTCTCCAACGCTCACAAACTTTTATGCCTCTCCCACCATAGCGGTCATAGGCGTAATTTGTTGGGAGAAGACATCTTGAGAGCATCCCCTGCCAAATGCGATATTCCGGCCATTCGCTCTTAAATTTGCCTTTTCGCAGTAGGGCGGCTTCGACAAGCCTGATTAGGTCATCGTGCGCGGCTTGGCTGAGCGTGATTAGGTCATTAGGTTCGGTCATTACTCGCCTCCAATGATTGATCGCTAAGCCAATCCGCTAATATCTCGCAATCGGTATCGGTAGGCGCGTTTTCGTTGCCTTGAAAATCTTCTGCCATCCATGCAATAGCCGCTTCACGCGAGGCAATCAGCGTATAAGTTTCATGCCACGCGCTTGGCACGTTACTTGATACGACAACCTCATCACTCTCCGAATCGTGGTAGAGAGTTGCGCCCTGCTTTTTAGATGTCAGCAATTCGTATGCGTCACTTGCTGTGATTTTTGTGTACAATGTTATCCTCTCTCTGTTGTGCGAGCCTGCGTTATTGCTTCTCGCCTGTAGTTGTAATGATTAGTTGTCAAGATAACTGAAAAGCTCCGGGTGAATCTCTCTCGCGCGTGCTTCGCTGATGCGCTTGCACTCTACCCGCAGACGTTCGAGACTGGTGGAACAGCCACAGACGGGGCTATTCGGGTGGAACATCACTGCGCCTACTCCCGCTTGTACCCATTTGCCAAGCGCATATTGATCCATCTGCGGCTCGTATCCAACAAATAGGGCAAAGACATTCCCGGAATGTTGTCCCCTGCGCTTCTTTGTTGCCGAATCGAATTCGAGATAAAATCTAACATCCTTCATTATCGTCTATGCCTCTCAAGTTGTGCGAGCCTGCGTTATTGCTTCTCGCCCATCCCTTTGATATGTTCAATGTATACGCATTCGAGACGTTTGTCAACATTTATTCGCATTAGAATCATTAGCCGTTTCATAGGTGCAATCTAATATCATCGCTTGACAAGTGCAGGGCGTTGGCGGATAATGGTTGTCGCATAAGTAGTTTGCTCCGGTAACTTGCCCGCAATAAGTGCGGTAGGCTCACTGAGCCATAATCCAGTTAGGAGATTTGATGCCCAAGCACCAAGCCACGGCAGAACGTCAGAAACGCAAATTGAAAAAGCGTCAGCGCGCATATCGTCTTAAACTCCCCGGACAAGCCCCGCTAGAATGTGATCCGTTTCAATTTCACTACGCTAAAGACTGGAAGCTCATAACTACTCTGCCAGATGATCCACGCTTAGGCTATGTCCGCGAAGGTGTTCACGTTGAGCGGACTAGCCTGCCCAAGATGTTCAACTTCAAACTTGACCGGAAACTGTGGTCAACGGGTGCGAACATTCCAGCCGTCGCTCGGCTTTACTACTTGATTGAATTTTACTGCTATCCCATTGTCAATTCTACCAGTCGGTTTGAGAAGACCAAATCGAAACAGAAAGCGAAGATTATAAGTAATGGCAACATCTGAACTTCAGGAGCGCACACTGTATGCGATGTACGAAACACTGCATAAGTATGACCTTCGTGGTCGTGCTAACTATCGCCCGAAATGGCTGACCTATACCACAAAGCCCTTAGAACTTGACATTTACATTGCTAAGCTCAAACTGGCAGTCGAGGTGCAAGGTGAGCAACATCGCAGTTATGTGCCATACTTCCACGGCAGTCTTGAGGGATTTAGAGCACAAGAGAAGCGCGATGCGTTCAAGCGAGCTACCTGCGAAGAGCGTGGCATACTCTTAATGGAGGTCAATACAGAGCGAGACATTCCAGCCCTGCTTGAGCGAGCAAAGGAACTTGTGACACAATACGATGTGCCGATCAAGGATATTTACTTACCCAAGCCGAAAGTAGAGCACAAGGCGAAACTCATTAAGAAAGCCGACTTCATCCCGCCGCGAGTAGTTCCAGAATACACGGTTACACTGAAACCAGTGACCTACCGTGAGATGATGAATGTCGTTCACGACCTATGGCGTGCCGAAATCTTTGACGGCTGTGAACCGGTTTATATGGGCATGACTGCGGAAGAGATGCAAGTGAAATGCCCTGAGATGCTAGAGAGAATCCAAAAAGCGGACACTCACAGGGCAAAGATGAAGCGCCGCTAGCGCAGCACACTCAGGTCAATCTAAAACTCCCGCAATCCCTTCAATGCTGAAGTCATCCGAGTCTGCGTCAAGCTCTTCATCTAGCCCGTGATATGCCGCATAACAGCTATCGTGGCAGAACTTTTGATGCCGCGCTTCTGGCTGGAAACTCACGCCGCACTCCCGGCATTCTCTCAGGTATTGTTGCCAAGCGTCAGGACAGCCAAGCTCGTGGCTATAGACGCCGTTGATCGTTGCTGAGTCACATGATTGACATTTCATAGCTATTTATCCTTTGTTTGAATCCAGGTCACATCTTCCAGCCTGGCGTGAGTCTGAAAATGCCCGTTAATAGTTCGCCCGATGACGCTTGGAATGAATCCCGCAGCATCATAGAACGCTATCAGGCGAAACTTGGTTGTTTGCCCGATCAACCGGAAGTACATTGGCTCACGTTCTATCACGGTCGCCTTGATGTTCGCTAATGTGTCTTTGTATGGCATTATTCAACCTCATCTTCAGCATAAGCTGATTCAATGCGTGTTGAGCAGGTATTGCAGTAAAGTGATGAATCCTCATAGTTTATGCCCGCGCTAATTGGCTTAAACTGCGGCAGTTCCTCAATGTCTGATTTGATTGCACATTGGACGCATAGCACGCTATTCTCTCGGTCACGGTAGTAAATGGGATAACCGCCAGGCCAAGCATAGCCTGATAGTTGCCCGTTATCGTCGCGCGGTAAGTTTGATTTCATGTTCTATCCTTTCGTTCGGTAGCGCTCTATTGCCCTACCTCATTAAGATAGTGCGAATATATATCAGTTTCCTGATTCTGTCAAATCATTTCGCATTAGATTCGCCGTTTTAATCTTTGCTCTCTTTAATCTTGCGCGCTTTGCGTGGCTTTCCCGCTCCCGCTTTTCCCATTGCCCGGCATCGCTCTACCCGTGCAAGATGCTTTGGATCATCTTCACCTAGCATCACTTCCGGGAGCTTAAGCTGACCTTTCGGCACCTTATATCCAACCTGACGGCCTATTGGCTTTCCAGGTATGCTCATTGCCTCTGTCCGGCTTACAAAGTGTTGATGCCCGATTGTGTACCGTGTTAGTATCCCATCACTGACCTGTTGACCGATTGTCTGAGAGCACACTCCCCTTATCTTCCCTGCCTCTGTGTAGGTGATAAGATCAGTCTTCACGCTACCTTGTCTTAGTGTTCCGCGATTGCGCTTTGCCATAATGCGCTATGTTTACCATAGCTTGCCTATCGCTGGCAAGCCTGTATCATTGTGATACACCCACTAAGTGAGCAAAATAGATGATTGTAACCTGCAAACAGTGTGGCAACGGCTTTCAGGCAGCGCGCAGTTCGGCGCGTTTCTGCTCGGCAAAGTGCAAGGTGAGATGGAATAGGCAGGCTGTTACGGTAACACCTGAGCCGGATGTTACGGTAACAATCCCGGCACCTGTTACGCCAACTGACTGCGACGTTACGGTAAGTGATGCGCTACCTGTTACGGTAACACCTGAGCCAGACGTTACGGTAAGCTCAGCGGAAGAGAACGTGATACTGCGCGGCGAGCTTGCTGACCGTGATGAGCGCATAGCTGGATTGCTGGCCGAGCTTGAGCGTCAAGCTGACCGCATCGCCACGCTAGAGCGTATGTGTGGCATTCATCGCAAGGGCGCACGCAGGCCGCAACTAGACGCCGAGGGATACAGTGACACTGGCGCGCTCTAGCCTACTCGCCAGCTGTGTCAATGAAACGCTTCGGTCTTATGGGCAAACCAGATCATTAGACCAAAACCGAGTAGGTACCCGCTAAGCGTTCCGGCGAGACATTGACCAATAAACAAACCGGCGATAAGCAGCGACCAGGAAATAAGTATCTTCATATTGAAATCCTTTTCAATCTATCATTGAGGCAAGCACAGAGTACCGCGACACTGTGTCACAGTCAAGGCAGATGTATGATGCTCTTGTGTGTATCACCCATAGCACTATGAGACACCAACAACATAATACGCCTTATCGGTCGCAGTCAGTTTGAACGGCGTGATACTAACGCGAACTAACTTGGCGTGGCGCTCATCCCTTGCGGGCAAAGCCTGAGCCAGGATTCACAAGCTTCTGGGCTTAGCGCCACAGCTAAGATGGGCTACTGCGGCGATGTTGGATGACACGCACCACATTGGACTGGTGGAGATAGCAGGTTCAATTCCTGCCCTTAGCCCATACCAGCCAACCCCCCAGCCCAGGCTATGCCCGTCACTGTCGTCACGCAAGGGACGCAAGGGAGGGGGCGGGCATCTTTCCCCGCTTACCGGTTATTTTCGGAGCCTCAGTTTTTTTCCCCCAGCAAGGGAAAGGGAATGCAATAAGCATGATGCGATAAGGACTACAACCGAACAGCCGAGTAGGTGAACGGGTCGAATCTTCGGCTCTGCGTGAGCCTCACGAGGCGAAAGTGACATAGGGAACTTCTTATCGGGACACCCTATGGCATTCCCCCAGCAAGGAAAGGGCAAGCAACTGGCGGCGGGGAGGGGGGCAGGGGCAAAAAGCCGCTAACCGGTTAATCGCCTCGACGAGGCTCAGCCGAGCAAGTAGGAGATACTATGGAAGAGAACGAGCACGAGAAAGAAAATGAGGAGTCTGGGCTTAGCGCCACAGCTAAGATGGTGACAACGGAAGCAGAGGGGCCAGAGTTAGCGGCAAGGATGCAGCACATTGACGACGATTTCAAGATCGTGGCGTTGGTGACATTGAAGCTAAGTGGTGGGGATGTGAAGGGAACGGCGAGGAAACTAGGGGTGAGTTATTGGAGATTGTATCACTGGTCACAGGGGAAAGGGGTAAGTGATTACGTGCAGTGCCAGGTGATGAAGGAGTGCAGGCCGGTAGGGGAGCGGATACAGGCACAGTTAAGGGGAGTGATAAGTGATTTAGAGGCAGAGCGAAAGAAGAAGAAGAGCAGCGCGAAGGATTTGGTAGGGATGGCGGAGAAGTTGTTGGGGATGAGCCAGTTATTGAATGACCGACCAACGAGCATCGTAGAGACGCGGAAAGAGGATGTGTTAGAGAAGGCGCGGAAGCATTTGGCGTGGATGTTAGGTGAGGGAGCAGAGGAGCAGCAAGCCCTTGCAATTATGGAGCAGCACGCACCACAACTGTATCAGGCATTGATCGAGAGTCGGGATGTGGTCACGGTGGACATCATGAACTAATGTGGGCATATTGGAAAGAAGGGATTATTAAGCCGGGGAGACTCACTTGTTGTGGGCGCACATATAAGTGGCGATGGATGTGGGAATTGAGGTTCAAGCGGTGGTGGCACGATATTTGGCACCACTACTATGATGGGTTGGGAGATTAAGCAAGGATTAGATGGATTTAAGGCGAATAGAATTAGAGACGGCGTTAGTTGGGAAGACGCAGACGGTTGGTGAGGTAGGGGGAGCGGCGGGGATAGAGGGAGATTGGCGGTCGTGGTTAAAGGCGGTTGCGCCAAAGAGTTTCCCTGGTGAGTTCTCAAGTTTCCACATCGAGTTTTGGGATTGGTATTGGGAGCGGCTATTAGCGAAGCGGGATGGACGAGACTTTCCGGGTGATGAGTCAGTGTTTTTCGCCATCTGGTCACGTGGCACTGGCAAGAGCACAGTAGCGGAATGGGCGGCGATAGCAGAGGGGGCACTTCTCGGTCGTGGATATGTGCTTTATCTGTCGTCAGCGCAGGCAATGGCGAATCAGCACGTAGCAAGTATCGCGGAAAGGCTGGAAAGTGAAGAAATCGCAGAATATTACCCGAAACTCGCCAAACCGAAGAGAGGGAAATTTGGGAATCAGGCGGGATGGAGGCAAGATTTCCTATCTACGGATGCAGGATGGGGCGTGGCGGGCTACGGATTGGACACGGGTATACGTGGTGGACGACTCGGAGAGCAAAGATTCTCACTTATCATACCGGACGACATAGATTCACTCCACGACAGCCCTGCGGTGGTCGAGAAAAAGCTGGACATCCTGACGAGGAGCGTGTTACCGGCTGGAACGAAGGACACGATAGTGCTTGGGGCACAGAACCTCATCCATCGGAACAGTATTTTCAATCGGATCGTAACGAATCAGGTTGGGGTGCTTGCCAATCGGCGCATTTCGGGACCTCATCCGGCTGTAGAAGGGCTTGTGACGGAGCGGAGGGGGCTGCGGGACGTGATTACGGATGGTGATCCCACGTGGGCGTATCTGGGGCTTACTGATTGCCAAAAGTTCATTGATGCCTCTGGTCTTCCAGCATTTCTAGCTGAGTATCAGCACGATCTTGAGGCGGTACAGCGGGGGCTAGTGATTCCAGAATTTAGGAATGATGTCCACGTCATTGGTTGGAGTCACTTTCAGGCAGTTTACGGCAAAAGAGTGGTCCCCGACCATTGGGAAGTCAAAGTGGGGCTGGATTGGGGATCAACTTCGGGACATCCGTGCGTGGTCAGTGCTATTGCCACAAGTTCTGAGGATTCTGCGCTTCCAGGCTTCAATTTTCTCTTCTGCGGGATGAAGTTCGAGCCAGATGTGCTTGTAGATGAGGTTGCGGCGCGCATCAAGGACGAATTACCGATTGGGAATCACAAATTCACGACCTGGCGGATGAGTCACGAGGCAAAATCCGAGCGTGATACCTTCAGAATCAAGTATAGTCTGCCATTTCAGGCAGGTGATTCCAAGAAAACAGCGGGAATTGCCCAGATGCGGCATTATTTGAGGGTAGATAAGACCCAACCACACCCATTCAAGGAAGATACTCCTCTGGCAGATGGAACGTGGGCATTAGGATGCGCGAATTTCTACTGGATTGTGGACGATGACCAGCTAGAGCAGCCGCGCAATGATGCCGGACTAAAACGTTGGCGCGAAGAGATCGTGGACTGGCGATGGAGGCCGACGCCCCTGACCGATTCGGGGATGAGTAAAGATGAGCCAGTCAAGGCGTTTGACGACGCACAAGACAGCATTAGATTTATCACATGTCAGTGGATGCCCCAGATGACGCGCCTGACTGATGACCAAAGGCAGGAACGGGCATTACCGGAGTATTTGCAGATGCAGAACGCGCCCAAGCCAAGTGAGGGGTTCGAGCAAGACGGATGGGCGATGGGCAGATTGGCCTATATGCAGCGTCTCAAGGCGCGAGAAGATCAGTGGAAAGATAAACCAATGGGGGATGGGGCTGTACCCTACAGTTCGGATGCCCCAGAATTCAATGGAGCAGACTAGATGAGTGTACTATATGGGCTAGCGGACGTGATGAGGGGAACGTATCCTACGAACGTCCCTGCTATATACGACATTTCAACGGAAGTACAGTGGCAATATCTGGCTGCCATCCAACGCAATGCCTGGCGGGAAAGCCGTACTCCCACTACATCAGATGGAACGCCCATCGTGACGGTGGCTAATGTATTTGAGTGGCACGAAAAACGGGATGCAGAGTGGAAATCACCAGTCTCAGAACTAATTGGAGCAGACTAAATGGCACTTGCAATAAATGGAGCAGACCCCAAAGAAGTCGAATGGGCACGTGACAAGATGGAGTACGCACTACTGCAACGCGAACGGGAAGAGAGCAGTAAGGTTATGGATTCGCATCGTGAGACTCCCGCCGATTCTTTCGGCGTAATCCGGGACTTGGAGCAGCGTCTCACCGCGCTTCGTACCGCGAACGAACAGCTAATAGCGAGTTGCGAACTACTCAGAGCCAATTACGAAGCCCTAAAAGTGGAGCGAGACACCCTGCGGCAACAGAGAGATGCTCTTGATCGCACGCTAGACAGAATTGCAGAAGTGCTCACAGGACACAAAGGAGAACAATAAATGGAATTTCCCAACTACGAGCAATTCAAGCCAAAGATCGCCACTCTGATGGTGGAGGTGTGGCGGAAGATTGATCCTAGCAGCCCCACCTGGAACGAACTCGGCGGATCACGTCAAGCCAACTGGCTCGATATTCTCGATGCCACAGCCTTTGCTGCTCGTGGTAGTCGAGCAGAAGACACCTTCAGTGGCAGGGAAGCTGCTGCGTATGTGGCGTTATCCCTGTGGGGTTCCCAATCTCGCATCGAAACGCCAGCTATTCATCAGGGTGAGTTGCCAGTAGAGATAGAAAACATTCCCCCACCCGTGGTCGAACCAGTAGTGGTCGAGGTACAGCTACCAGATGAGAGTGGTGTAGGGCAATCTGGCGCGGGTGATGCGGTGGTTACGGAGCATTTGGAGCAAGAACACTCGGAGCAATCCGACCAACCAATAGAGGAATTAGCCTGATTGGGGCTTCCGGTCTCTTGTACGATCATTCTTTCGCTTACAGAGCGCCTTCTTTTCTTCGGGAGATAGTACAGCATACCTTGCCCGGTCACGTGCGCGCATCTTCTCACGATTGTGTTCTCGATATTCCGCTCCTCTTTGTAGGAAGATTTCCGGCTTTGCTTCTCGCTCGGCCTTGAGCCTTGCTAGGTCACAGGTGCGGCAAGAGCGTTTCTTGCGTCTGCCTTTGACATAGGTGTTCTCTGGGGTGAGTGGGTGTCCTTTGGCGCAATGAGTCCACGGAATCGCGGAGTCGCCCCGTTGAATATTGATAATCCGTGGGACTGGCTCAAGATGTGCGGGGTTGCAGCAGGGACGATTGTGGCAGAGATGGTCACGTTCGAGTCCTTTCCTCCACTTTAAGTCGCCAAATAGGTCAAAGATTATGGCATATGCCTTCCGTGCTTTCCCGCGAAAGAACACCTGCCCATAGCCGTGTTTATCACGACAGGCAATCCATTCCCAGCATGGGCTGCCATTGTAGAAATGCTCAGTGCTGACCCTGATTTTCGAGAACAATTGTTTTAGTTCTTTGGTGTTCGGTGCTTTGGTGGTATTGTCTAGCTCAGTCATTGATGTTCTTCTCCTTCGCAGTTGAACGTTGACGATTAGAGCCGCTTCGAGTCTGTGCTGACTCAGGCGGCTTGTTTATTATAGCACATCTCTCCTAAAGGGGGAAAAGAAAATGGCAGTCACCGTACAACATTCGGATGGTCAATACCAAGCTCTCCGCGAAATGACTTCTCTGCGGAATGCGGTCACGCTCGGCTTAACGAATACCCAGGTCGCCGCAGCGGACACTAATGCGCTGCTCCAATCCACAATTCTCGGACTTGCTACGCACGGAGAGTTCAAATACGTTCTCAGCCAGATCAATCGTGCTGTAAGCAATGCCAGTGCGCTTGGTATTGCGACTGATTCCAATCTCAATGCCTTAACTACTACTGCCGGATTGCTGGGGTTGTTCATTACCGCTGCCCCCGGCATTGGTGGTGTGACCACGGCAACTGATGCTGGCATGGCATACGAATAGTATGGATGGCACTATCATCCCGTGCTCCACGCCGCGCCACGACGCTCACTGGCTGATAATCCTTCTCTGGGAGCGTGGCTACCTCACCTATAGGCAAGCACTAAGATTGCTCAGGGAGAATGAGTGTTAGGCGCGGTGATCGTCCTTTGCCTCGTCTGTGGGGCACTTCTCTACCTCATCTATCTCCAATGGCGGCAGAACGAGCAGTTGTTAAATCGGCTGCTCGTTCGGCATAACTACGCTCCGGTCGGAGATGTGGCGGCGGACAGCGGACTTCGCACTTCGGACACTCCCAGTGTTGTCACATTTGATGATGCTATGTCTGAATGTAGACGAGACAATGAAATCAAGTTCATCGTGGCAGAGTGGTATCCCGATGTGACGGACACTCATTACGAAGAGGTAAGGGACGAGTTCCCAAAAGAGTGGGAACTAGCATCTAAGATGTGGGAGCAGTCTAATCGGCAACGGGTATTTGGGAACTAGATGAGTGAGATTAAACTTGAGAGACCAGACCTCCTTGTGGCAGACAACAATGATTGGCAAGGCAGTTGTGCTAGAAATCTCACTCTAGCTGAACAAGAAAAGTTCTTCGTTGACCATCTGCAAGATTGGTGGGACAACATTGAGGTGCCCCGGATGCAGCTAGCATGGGAGTCTTTTAATAACAAGCAATGAGCGCACCACTACTCCATTCAGCAGAACAGGATTCTGCCAATCTTGCGCCTCAACAGGGAATAGCACAAGCGATTGAGTCATTCAAGCCGGACACACAAGATTTCGCTAAATGGCTCAAAGAAAAGACTTCCAAGCTTCAGGATGAACACCAAAAAGTATGGCGTGAACAGTTTCTCATTTCGACGTTAATCTTTTTTTTCATAGATGGCAAACAAATTTTAACAAGGAATCCCCGCACGAACGGTTGGATTCCGATGGACTTGCCGAGGCGCACAGATAGTCCGGTCTACGCCTATAATCAGGTAGGATTCTACGTTGACAATATCAAGGCACGGTGGGCACAGAGTAGTCCGAAGATCGAGTGGTATCCAGCCCGTGATACGGATGAGGCGGAAGGTGCGGCAAAGGCCGCGAAGGTGGTCACTGACCATTACTTTCGCAAGTACCTGGATGAGCAATTCAAACAAGGTGAGGCGACATTAGCCATTGCGGGCAATTATGCCCGATTCATTTATTATTCCGACGAGCAAAGGGGCGGCTATGGAAAACGACCAATCACAGGACCAACGCAAATCCCCGGAGAGAGTTCATATCTCTGTGCTGATTGCGGAAGAATGGGCGCTACTTCAGAGATTGATATGGGGCAGGAAGCGTTGCCTCCCACTGGTGGAACTGAAGGAACAGCAAGTAGTAACCCATTATCCCCAGGCATTGGAGGAGCAGACCAGGCAGCAATGGGCGGAAGTATCCCCCCTGTGGGAAACGCTCCACCCCCACAAATAAGTTCCGGGCAGATGGGTGCCTTAACGCAGGATGCTCCCATCGGTGCTCCACCGATGCCTGCTGCGCCTGTCTGTCCGGGCTGTGGCTCTCCGAACATCGTTCAGACGCAAGCCCAGCCCGAAACCGTGGAGAGTGTCATTGGTGAGGAGCAATACGAAGTCGGAGACGTGTGCATCGAGAGCGTGCCATTCTTTGAGCTTCGTTGGAACATCAGCAAGACACTGGAAGATTCCGAGTGGTTACGCCGTAAACGCAGACTCCGCGTTGAGGTACTTGAGGACACATTCAAGGGCATCAAGATTAAGGCAAAAGCTACTGAGGATACTGGTCTTCAATCAGCCGAGAACCTACGTATCTCCACCTATGGGTCAGGTGGTCGCGCTAATCGAGGGAGTAAGAGCGAAGAGGGTGAGTACGCGGACTTTACGCAATGGTGGCTACGCCCTTGTATGTACACCAATGTGGTCGTGCAGCAGGATGTAGAGACTATTTCGGGTGCGCCAATTCCAGCGGGCACTAATCTCAGCGATATGTTCCCCGATGGGATGTACATTGCCTGGATTGATGGGGTGGATGGGCCGTGCGAAGTCCGCAACGAGTGCCACGCGGATATGTGGGTATCTGGTCAGTTCCGTCAAAGAGCGATGACCGGACTGGGCATTGGAATAGAAGACATAATTGAGCCGCAACGTCAGTTCAATCTCATTATGTCCTTAATCTACACACAGTTAAGGACGGTCAGTTCGCCCGCAACTTTATACGACGAACGACTATTTGGCAACAATGTCACTCAGTATCTTGGTAGACCGGATGTGAATATTCCATTCAATACTACCAATATGCCAGAGAACTACAATATTGACCAGGGAATCAAACGGCTTCAAGGCATTCCCCCAAGTTCACAGCACTACCAAACAGCGCAACTCCTCATCAATCAGATGGAGCGAGCTTCGAGGGTGACATCCTCTTCTTTAGGGCAGAGTCTTGGTCTGGATAACAAGACGGCACATGGCGCGCAGATAGCCCAAACGAATGCTGATACAATGACTATCCCTTATCTCTGCCTAAAGGCGGAGGTGGACCGGAAGACGGCAGTTAAGGTGGTCAAGTGTTTCCAAAAGCATTGCTTTGACCAACGCTGGTTGCAGATAAGTGGTAAGCGCGGTGAAGTGACAGGAATGTGGCTTAAAGCTGCTGACCTAAGCGACGACCTAATGGCGGAGGTTGTGCCAGAGAGTTATCTACCAAAGACGAATTACGACAAGCAGCAGGCATTTCAGCAACTTCTGCTTATGACCGGTGGGCCTGCTGGATTTTTTCAACTGGAAAAAGAAGCCCCAGAACTATTGCATCAGGTGACTCAGGCATTGGGCATTGATTTGGGTTCAAAGGACTATAGTGCTGTGACACAACTTTGCCGCTTGCGTATCGAGCAGATGAAGGCGAATCTTCCGATGGTCGCTCAAACCATTCAAATGATGCCTACTGCCCAACCCCAACTTGATCCAATGACCGGACAGATGATGATGGTTCCAGTTGATCCCAATGCTGAAGCCGGACAGATGTTGGCCGGGTCAGTGACGCCTCCGGTTGACCCATTTGAAATGGGGCACGAAGCATCAATCAACCGGCTTAGGGATTGGCTCAGTGAATCAGAAGGCATTGACGCCGACCCGATGCTAAGGGCCGGTGTGGACGCACTCATTACACAGCATCTTCAGGCACTAATGACCGAGACCCAGATACGCGGAGCGATTGAGGGTATGGCGATGCCTCCTGCCCCAATGGGACCAGGTGGTCAACCCACCGGCAACCAGGGAGGCTCACCGGAAAAGGGTTCACAGCAACGCCGAATGGAGGCAGGAGCGGCACATCCCGATTCAGTAAAGAGTAGTCAGGGACAAAACCCAAATCACAGGGCATTGCCAAAAACACAAGGTGAGGTTTCAGCGGGCAGGTAGTTGTGATATAATCAAAACGGCTTGGGGAAGCGTTTCAGCGCAACCCCAAGCCTGACCACAACAATTCTCTAAGTAAAGGAGTAGAATTATCGTGACTGATTCAAACTTATCTCATAAACGCTGCGCCGATTGCAAGGTTGAAAAGCCCGTCACTGCCTTTTCTAAGGATATAGGCAAGAAAGATGGATTAAGTGGCTACTGTGTCGAGTGCAATAGCCATCGGTGTCGAACTTGGTGGTCGGCCCATTCGGAGGAGCAGAAGGTAGCGCAAAAGAAACGTCGCGCAATCGCCGTAGACAAGGGATTATGTGCCGTCTGCCGCCAGCGTCACCGCGACGGTGAGAAGAAGCAATGTGCAGAGTGTTGGCAGAAGACTGCGACACAGCGCGCATTGAGACGGGAAGATGTGCACTGCGTTGATTGTGGACTTCCAGCGGTGGAAGGACGGAGAACTTGCGAGAAGCATCAGAAGATGGCTCGCAGTAGGAATGCGATAACGAATAAGCGGTATCGTGATGTTATCCTAAATGCCTATGGCAATCAATGCGTCTGCTGTGGCGAGACAGAGTGGGAACTGCTTGCTATTGACCACAAGAACAATGACGGCGCGGTGGAACGTAGAACATTGAAGAAGCACGGAGGTGTGAGCTTCTACAGGCATATTATCAACAATGACTTTCCATCTCATTACCAAATTCTCTGCCATTCGTGTAATATGGCAAAGGGGTTCTACGGTTTCTGTCCCCACACAAAGTTCTCGCTACTGGATTTCATCCCAGTGGACTTGAGACAGATGGTTTAACCAAAGCGGGCTATTCTTGTTACACGTTCGTGGGGTAGCCCACTTCAATAGGAGCACAGTTTGGAGCAAAACGGAGCAAAAGTCGCAGTATTTCACGAGTCGTTACGTTGGCTGCTTGATAAACGCGCCAATGTCACGTCACAGTACGGCGAAAACGGCATTATTGACGCCATATTCGAGAAGATTGGCATTAAAAATCGCCACTGCCTTGAGGTTGGTGCAGCAGATGGGAAATTCTTTTCCAACACGAAGGGGCTGCTGGATGATGGATGGAGTAGCGTCCAAATCGAGGCAGACAGAGAACAGTGGAAACTGCTCAGTGAACTCCATCATTCGCGGCGTGACAGGGTAATATGCCTCAATCGGCGCATTGAGTCTACCGGCTACTACTGTTTGGACGAGATTCTGCGGCGTTATGAGTACCCACAGGACATTGACCTCATCGTCATAGACATTGACGGTGACGATCTGTACATAGCCAATTCGCTCATCAACTACCATCCCAGAGTCTTGATGGTCGAGTACGACCCGGAGGCCATCTCCCCAACATTCTGGCCCGATTATGGTAGTGGGAAACAGGCAGGGTGGAAAGCGGTATGTGCAGTGATGCAGAAGCACAACGCGGGTGAAGTCCCCTATGTACCCATTTTGAGAACAGAGTGTAACATTATCTTTGTCAGGCAAGACGCCATTGCCCCATTAGTCAACCAGGTAGTCGCACAAGAGATACTAGCGAAACAGCCGAAAGAGAAGCAGGAAGAGATTAGATGCGTTGCAGCGATGACCGTACCGCGACACTCTAGCAATGCAACGTGGGGTTGTATTCAGTCAGTGCTGACACACTTTAAGATGCCGCTCTCTCTTTCGTTCGGAGCCTTCTGGAATCAGTGCATTACGCGAGCGATTGAGCGGGCAATCTCGGTTCATAAAGCCACGCATATTCTGACCATTGACCATGATGGATTGTTCAGCATCAAGGACGTGGGCGACCTGATGATGGCCCTGATTGATAATCCCGATGTGGACGTAGTTGTCCCAATGCAGTGCAAACGGGATACAGGCGAGTTGTTGGCGAACACAGATGGGGCAGTTGATTTATCCAAGCCCCTCGTTCCGATTAACGCCGGACATTTCGGTCTCTCGATCTTCAAAAAAGAGGTTTTTGATAGAATCGAGAAGCCGTGGTTCTGGGATCAGCCAGGACCAGACGGAAGGTGGGAAGAGGGCAGAGTAGATGCGGATATGTACGGATGGGCACAGATGAAGAAGGCGGGGATCAACGTCCAGATGGTCACAGGGGTACGCTTGGGACATCAGGCCGATGTAGCGAGTTTCCCTGCCGAGGACGGAACAGCCCTTTATATGCCAGTCAGTGAGTGGTGGCGATGTAAGCAGCGTGCCCCCAAACTTGCCGACTATCAGAATCAGGAGGCAGCAAGTGCCGAACAAAGCAGTCTCGAAAAAGCAGTATAATTTCTTCCGCGCCGTCCAGGGAGGCAGCGTTAAAGCACCCGGACTATCACCTGACAAAGCTGGGGAGATGCTTGGACATCAGAGTCCAAAGGGATTGCCCAACCGCGCATCCCACTCCGAGCCAGACGCCGACTCCCGTGGTGGCAAGTCCGACAAAGATTCTGATGACAAGAAGAAACGCAAGGGCAAAGGCAAGAAGTCCTTCGTCCCCTATGGACGGATGAAAGGGTAGAAATGAAAAGCAATAGCCCACATTTTCCACCAGGACATCATCCTCCCAAACATCGCCTTGCCCCGGATCGTGTTGTTCGCTCTGAGCCACACACTCCCGGCGCACCCGCGAATCGTGGGAGTGACCCGGATAACGTGAAGCGGAAAGTGTACGTGAAGTCATTCATGCCGTATGGGGCGATAATGCGAGGGCGGAGATACGGCAACCAGGATTAACAATGGAGCCACTGATAGATTGGTGGTATGAGAGGAGCACAATGTCATTTGATGACCAGCTAGAGCATATACGGCGCGATAAATCGGCGCGCGGAGCAGCTATGGAGGTGTTGAGAGAACAGAAGAACGCAAATATGGTTAGCGACGAATGCGGGTGTGGGGAGCACGGAGTCGGAGAATGGAATGGCTTAGCAGACTTTCTTAATCTGAGCCAGTATATGGTGGCGATGGAAACCAACCCGCTGCCCACACAGGTCGAACATGGGAAGTTGGTTATTCCCGCCCCCCAGTCGAAGGACTCACTTGAGATTGATGTGAATAAGACGACCCACAGGGTCTACTTCGATGGCGAGAATGAGCAGCACGTCAAAATCCGCATTGAACCGAAGGAGCAGAAGTAGCGTGAAACCAATTCACGAATCAGAAGAGTGCGATGTCTTCTGCTCGGAGTGCGAGCAAGTCAGTCCTTGCCTGATTGAACTCGGACATCCTAGTGAATATGCCTGTGCGCCAACACAGGTTTGCCGGGAGTGTCTATTAGCGGCAATAGAATTGGTAGACAAGGAGCAGAAGTAGCTTGAGTGACTACCGAGAATCCTGCTTGCGGGCAAAAGAGTCTCGCCTATACACTCCTGACCGTATAAGGTCGCATTCTCGCACCAAAGATACAAAGCGATGGTGCAAGGGCATCGAGGGACGTGAACATTCGTTCCTTGAGACCATTGAGAGTGCCGCCCGCTATGCTGAGTGGAAAACAGGCATAAGTCGGTGGCACTTGTTCTCGGACAAAGAAGCAGAGATGGAATGTCAGCAGTGCGGGAAGCGTGTTTACCGAGATAGATAAGGGAATACAGATGATTGACCAGGAGTTTGCCGAAGCCATATTCCGCTCACTGATGCAATTGGCTCGGTATATTGCGAAACGATGGGGATTCAAGATTAAACCATACCCTGAAGAGCACTAGCGGATAACTCCGCAAACAGTTCGGGTCTCACTTTTTAAGTCGCGCCCGGTAGTATTCGACCACCGCAGCAATGCGTTCGTCGGTACTGCCGGGCTTTTTCATTTTGGAGCACACAGAATTTTATGGCAGAAGAGTCACAAATGAGCGTAACGGCAGATAGCACCCAAACTGCCACGAGTCCGGCGACTCCCGGTTCTCCCGTCAGTTCCTCGACTGGCGACAGCGGTGC
>VFSW01005407.1_pt1 | contig 18877 bp, 19 predicted proteins | sample 5358111 | NCBI WGS metagenome assembly VFSW01 (sample SAMN11554181, study PRJNA540505) | mine drainage metagenome | isolation source: sediment from site ElyBrook_90M | place: USA: Ely Copper Mine, Vershire, VT | collected 2017 | reverse complement strand
AAACCAACACTCCGGACACCAGACTCCGCATAATCACGCGCTACACATAATCCGCTTGCGCTCACCTAAAAGCAGGGTGACGATTTAACCCGCTCCCACTTCGTCATCCCCCCTGCCGATCCTGCGCCGCCATTATCCCCTCCACCGCGCGGCAACCGCCGCGGGCGAGATTGAAGATCATGGAGGTTAGATGATGCCCGATCCCTTGGCCGGTATGCCGCCACGCTACCTGCGCACACCCGAAGCCGCGCGTTTCTTGAGCCTGTCAGGCCGGACGCTGGAAAAACACCGGACCTACGGCACCGGCCCCCGCTACCGCAAACTTGGCGGTCGCGTCGTCTATGCACTCGAAGACCTGCAGGAATGGGTGGCCGCCGGCGCCAAGCAATCAACCTCCGACCCAGGTGTCGGAACCGTATTCCCGGCAAAGCGTATTGCTGGGAATACGCAAGTGCACGGTGTCGTACCGCGCCGCCGGGCCTGAGACCTTGGCCAACAACGCACTCTCCCAGCCCGCAGCGCCGGCGCACCCCCGAAAATCCGAACGCGAGCAACTGGACCTGTTCCAGGCGCTCCCGGGCGGGATGGCGCCGCGCGACGTGCAGGACCTGATGGCCTATCCGTTCTTCAGCCTGGCCAAGTCGAAGCGCCTGGCGCCGATCGATTTCAGTGCCGGGACCATCACCATCCGCGTCGAAGCCGTTCCGGAATACGGCATGGCGACCATCTGGGACGCGGACATCCTGATCTGGGCGGCATCGCAAATCGTCGAGGCGCGGGACGCCGGCCTGAAAACTTCCCGCCTCATGGCCGCCACGCCGTACGAAATTCTGACCTTCACCGGCCGCGGCACCAGCCTGCGCGACTATGAACGCCTGAAGGCTGCCTTGGACCGGTTGCAAAGCACTACTGTCGCGACGTCCATCCGCCAGGTGACAGAGCGCCGCCGCCACCGTTTCTCCTGGATCAACGAGTGGAAGGAGACCGCCGACAACTCCGGACGTCCGCTAGGCATCGAACTGATCCTGCCCGATTGGTTCTACGCCGCGGTGCTGGACAACGCGCTCGTGCTGACCATCGACCAGGCATATTTTTCACTGACCGGCGGCTTGGAGCGCTGGCTATATCGCATCGTGCGCAAGCATGGCGGCCGGCAGGCTGAGGGCTGGCAGTTTGACGTCACCCACCTCTACGCCAAATCCGGCAGCCTCTCGCCGCTCAAGCGCTTCGCCTTCGAGTTGCGCGACATGGTCCGCCGCCAGCCTCTGCCCGGATATCACCTCACCATCCACCGGCTGCATGGCGGCGGCGAGTTGCTCGGCTTCGCGCCGGTTCGAACCAGCTTCTCGGCGAGGGAATCCAGCAATCAGAAAGCGGCCCCCGCCTCTAAATCTCACCGGGGAGGCAGCCACCAGCCTGTGGATAACCAGTGAATCATCTCGTGCTATCAGGAACCGGGACTATCGTGCCATCGGGAACCCAATTATCGTGCTATCAGGAACCGAAAATCGAAAAAATCACGATTTTTACAAGAGGTTTCCGAGACTCTAACTTGTCTAACTTAAATTCCTTCGGAATTTATCTAACGTACCCCGCGTTTTGCACATTTGGGGATAATCGCATGACGAAGATTCACGGGAAGGGAAAGGGGCGGCCATGATCGTGGCCCTGCTCAACCAGAAGGGGGGTGTCGGCAAGACGACCCTGGCGCTCCACCTGGCAGGCGCATGGGCCCGCCAGGGGTGCCGCGTGACGGTCATTGATGCCGACCCCCAGGGCTCGGCGCTGGACTGGTCCGAGCAGCGGGCGAAGGAGGGAGGTCCCCGGCTGTTCGGCGTGCTGGGCCTGGCCCGCGATACGCTGCATCGGGAAGCGCCAGAAATTGCGCGCGGTGTCGACCACGTGGTGATCGACGGGCCGCCGCGTATTGCGGGCCTGATGCGCTCAGCATTGCTTGCCGCCGATCTCGTGCTCGTCCCGGCCCAGCCATCACCATTTGACGGCTGGGCATCCGGCGAGATGCTGAACCTGATCCATGAGGCGAGAATTTTCCGGCCCGAGCTTGTCGCCCGCTTCGTGCTGAATCGGTGCGCGGCGCGCACCATCATCGCGCGTGAGACCGGCGATGCACTGGCCGAGCACGATCCACCGGTGCTCGCCGCGCGGATCGGCCAGCGTGTTGCCTTCGCGGACGCCGCCCGCACCGGTCGGCTTGTCTTCGAGGTAGATTCCGGCGTTGCTGCTTCAAACGAAATAATAGCGCTCGGCACCGAGATTGCCGGACTTACGCCATGACAAACCGCACCTACAAGCGCGGCTTTGCCACGCGCCCAAGCGATCCGGACACCTGGATACGCACGCCGGACGCCAGGACAAACGGCACGGGCATCGATCCCGGCTTCACCGCGCGGCTGACCATCGACGTGACGCCGGCGCTGCGCGGCCGCATCAAAATCGTCGCGTTCCGCCGCGGCATCACCGTCGCCGACATGCTGCGAGACTTGTTGGCGCGGGAATACCCAGAAAACGGCGAGGCCGCGCCATGAGCGACCTCACCATGGTTGAGCTCACCTGGATCGAAAAGCGCATCGAACGCTGGATTCGCTTCGGCAAAATCGTCGAGGATCAGATCCTCGACCGCCGCCGCCGAATCGTCGGATTTGCGCCCGGCAGTGTGTTTGCGTTCGTGCGCTGGGCCTCGAACGATTACGGCACCATCGTCTCCCGCATTGATATCCTTCGCGCTTTCGTGGCAGGCGAACCGTATTCAACGGTGCCTTACGTGAAACCCGGTGGCGAGATTCTGCTACGCCTCACGGGCTGGCCAAAAGTTGAGCAGGCGTTGAGGCAGATCGACGCCGTCGAGCAACTGGACATCAAACCGGAAGAAGCCGCGCCCGATCATTGGCGGCATGTTCACAACCGCCTGACCGCCGGCGAACAGCCGCGATCCTACACGCGACCGATGCACGCCGCATGGATACTTCGCCGGCGAGTCCGTGCATGAATGCACGCCAGAAAATTCTCGGTGTTATGCTTTTGGGCGCGTCCTTGATCGCATTTTCATCGGTGGCGCATCCGATGCCGCGCCTACTGTGGAATGCCAGCGCCAGCGTACCCATTGGGCTCTATGCCGTACATCCGGCCGGCAAACTGACGGCGGGCGAATTACTCGTCATCAGACCACCGGCCGCGCTCGCGCAATTCATGGCGGCGCGCCGATATTTGGCGTTCGGCGTGCCGCTTATTAAGCACGTCGCCGCATTGCCCGGACAGATTGTTTGCCGATCCGGACTTATGATCACAGTCAACGGCATTGCCGAGGCGCAAGCGCTTGATCGCGATACGCGCGACCGGAAACTGCCCGTCTGGCAGGGGTGCCGCACGGTCCGACCAGGCGAAGTTTTTCTGATGAATGCCGGCGTCCCGGACAGCTTTGATGGTCGATATTTCGGGCCGGTGCCGGAAAGCACAATCATCGGCAGCACAACGCCATTGTGGCTTGGCGGCCAGCAATCATCGCGAAATACCGCACAATGAAGTCTCCTCCCCCGCATCCCGGAAATCGTTTTATCTGCACGTCGGGCATCTCTGACCGCATTCGTTTTTCACTTTCAGTCAGCATTTTGGCGCTCGGATTTTCCACGATGTTATGCGTCCCGGCGATTGCGCAAACTTCGTCTGTTCCGTCGTCGGCCGGCACTCTGCCGCCGACCGAATCCGTTGACTCGCTGGTCGATGAAGCGTCGCGCCGGTTCTCGATCCCGGCCCTTTGGATACGATCCGTGATGCAAGTCGAGAGCGGCGGCAATGCACAAGCGCTGTCACCCGAAGGGGCCATCGGTCTCATGCAGATCATGCCGCAAACATATACGGCGTTGCGCCAGGCGTTCGGACTGGGTGCTGATCCTTATAAGCCGCGCGACAACATCATGGCCGGCGCGGCGTACATGCGGGAGATGCTGGATCTCTATGGTACATCCGGTTTTTTGGCTGCTTACAACGCTGGCCCGGCACGGTATGACGAGCATCTCGCGACGGGCGGACCGTTGCCAGAAGAGACGCAAATCTATCTCTCCCGGCTCGCTCCCATGTTGTCAGGCGCGCAGATCGGCAAAGTTCCGGCGACCACGAAACCCGTCACCTGGATGACCGGCCCTTTATTCATCGACAACAATGCGATGAGCGTTTCTGGTGCCGTTCAAGATCACAACAACGGTTTTCCAAAAGCAAATCCGCAACAGAACCAGCAACAGATTAACGCCACGGCAAAGACCGCCATCGCAGCACTGGCGCCGCAGTCGGATGGCCTGTTCATCGACATTTCAGCGGGATCAAAGGCTCAATCGCCATGAGCGCAGTTCTGGGCGGCGCCGCGCGTAAAATCGCAGGTTTGATTGGTGGCGGTGGAGGATCACCAGAAAGGAGCAGACGATGGCCAGATAAAAGCACCGCCGTCGGCTGGGGTGCATGTGGTTGTTTATGTTGCGTTTTCAGCGCCGCTCGCAATTTCTACAAGGCGGCGGCTTCGCGAGAAACATCAAGCGAGAAGCCAGAAAATGCGCCGTCGGCCATCTTTCGCACTCTTTTGAGTGCGTGGCCATGAAAGTTCGTGACGATGACCTAAAAGTCCGTCCCGGCAAAATCAGGCACAGCGGGGCAAGCCTCGCCAAGAGCTTCGCGGGAGAAGTCATGCATGCCGCCCGGAAAGCAGGGCACACCGGCCGCAGCTTCGGACGCCGTCAACACGCCACCGGCGCGTCGAGATTTGGCCGCGGCCGCGCTGCATCGGTCATGCACTCGCTTCGCTCGCCGGCGCGGCGGGTTGTCATCAAGGCGCGCATTGTCCGCCATGCGGGAACAAAATTCCGATCCGCACCTTTGGCCCGGCACATAGCTTATCTTGAACGTGAGGGGGTGACCCATGACGGTGCGAAGGCGCGGATGTTCGACGCCGGATCGGAGACAGCCGACGCCAAAGCCTTCGCCGATCGCTGCGAGGATGACCGGCATCATTTCCGGTTCATCGTCTCGCCCGAGGATGCCGGTGACATGCAAGATTTGCGGGCTTACACGCGCGAGCTTATGGCCGACGCGGAGCGCGATCTTGGCACCCCGCTAGACTGGGTGGCTGTCGATCATTGGAACACCGACAATCCCCACATCCATGTCCTGGTGCGCGGCAAGGCAGAGGATGGCGAGGACCTGGTCATCAGCCGCGATTATATGAGTCATGGTTTCCGCCGCCGCGCCGAGGAACGCGCCGCCCTCGAACTCGGCCCCCGCAGCGAAAAGGAAATTGACCTGGCATTGCGCAAGGAAATCAATGCCGAACGCTGGACCAGCCTCGACCGCGCGCTACGCGAGATAGCGGACGAAAACGCCGGCGTCGCCGACCTTCGCCCGACCGCTGCCGCCCCTGATCCCGAACTCCGCAGGCTGCTAACCGGCAGGGCGATGAAACTGGAGCGGATGGGCCTCGCCGAACCGGCAGGTCCAGGTTGCTGGACCCTAAAACCTGGCATCGAGGAGGCCCTACGGGACCTCGCCATCCGCGGCGACATAATAAAAACCATGCACCGTGCCATGACGGACGGTGCACGGGCACCGGAAGTGGCAGGCTTTGCGATTCATGGCGAAGATGTTTCTGACCGCATCATCGGCAGGCTGGTTGAACGCGGATTGCACGATGAACTTGCCGGCACGGCCTATGCGATCATCGACGGCGCCGATGGCCGGACCCACCACATCCGCTTCGCCGATCTCGGCATGACCGGCGACGCCCAGCCCGGTGCCATCGTCGAACTCCGAGCCTGGGAGGATACAAATGCCCGGCACCGCCTCTCGCTGGCAACCCGATCAGACCTGCCGCTCGAAGCACAAGTCATAGCACCTGGCGCCACCTGGCTCGACCGCGAACTGGTGGCCCGTGATCCCACTCCTACGGCCGGTGGATTCGGGACCGAAATTCGAGAGGCGATGGCGCGGCGGACTGACCATCTTGTCGCGCAAGGACTCGCACGTCGCCAGGGCGACCGCGTTTCTTTTGTCCCCGGCCTGATCGACACGCTGCGCCAGCGTGAACTGGAGGCCGCCGCCAATCGCCTCGCCGCCGAGACCGGCCTTCCTCATTCGCCTTCCGGGCAAGGCGATTACGTCACCGGCATCTACCGCCAGCGCTTCACGCTGGCTTCCGGCCGGTTCGCCATGATCGATAATGGACTCGGCTTCCAGCTCGTACCCTGGCGGCCAGCACTCGAACAGAAATTCGGCCAGCAAGTTTCGGGAACGATGTTGCCAAGTGGCAGCGTCGATTGGAGCTTTGGCCGGAAACGAGGGCTCGGGCTTTGATGACGGCGACGTGAAAGACTCCTGCCGAATAATTCGATTTTCTCGCCATTTCTGCGACCCGTGAGGTTTGGGCCTTGTCATAGAGCGAATATCCAGCCGCACTGTCGCGTTCCCAGCACGGAGGGGCGATGTCAGGTTCAAAAATTCTCTGGCTTCAGGTCATCACCGTTTTCGGAATCGTCATCGCGGCTATTTGGGGCGCGACGGAATGGACGGCCTGGCAGCTCGCCTTTCAGCCAGAATTAGGCAGTCCGTGGTGGCGTTCGGCCGGCTTTCCCGTGTATTTGCCGCCCGCGTTTTTCTGGTGGTGGTTTGCCTATGACGCCTACGCGCCGGAAGTCTTCCTGCACGGAGCCTACATCGTTGCTGGCGGAACGGCGCTCGCCATCATCGCCGCCATCGCCATGTCCGTCTGGCGCGCCCGGGAGGCGAAGAACGTCATCACCTACGGGTCCGCCCGCTGGGCGAAGCCGGAGGAAGTGCGCGCCGCTGGCCTTCTGACGCCAGATGGCGTGTTGCTGGGAAAACTCAGGCACGATTACCTGCGCCATGATGGTCCTGAGCATGTGCTGTGCTTCGCGCCCACCCGTTCGGGCAAAGGCGTCGGCCTGGTGGTGCCCACGCTGCTGAGCTGGTCCGGCAGCGCCATCGTGCACGACATCAAGGGCGAGAACTGGACGCTGACCGCCGGCTTCCGATCGCGGTTCGGCCGCGCATTGCTGTTCGATCCCACGAACCCAGACTCAGCCGCCTATAATCCCCTCCTCGAAGTCCGCCGCGGCGAATGGGAGGTGCGGGACGTGCAGAATGTCGCCGACGTGCTGGTCGACCCCGAAGGCTCGCTGGAAAAACGCAACCACTGGGAAAAGACCAGCCATTCGCTCCTGGTCGGCTCGATCCTCCATGTCCTCTATGCCGAGCCGGACAAAACCCTCACCGGCGTGGCGAATTTTCTTTCCGACCCTAAACGCTCAATCGAATCCACGCTGCGCGCCATGATGCTCACCCGGCATCTGGGCGAAGCCGGCACGCATCCCGTCGTTGCCAGCGCCGCACGCGAGCTGCTGAACAAATCCGACAATGAGCGCTCCGGCGTCCTTTCCACCGCCATGTCGTTCCTTGGCCTCTACCGAGACCCCGTCATCGCCCAGGTGACGCGGCGTTGCGACTGGCGGATTTCCGACCTGGTCGAGGGAGACCGGCCGTCGACCCTCTACCTCGTGATCCCGCCCTCGGATATCAGCCGCACCAAGCCGCTGATCCGCCTGGTGCTGAATCAGATCGGCCGGCGGCTGACCGAGGAATTGAAACCGAAAACCCGCCGGCATCGGGTACTGCTGATGCTGGACGAATTCCCGGCGCTAGGGCGGTTGGATTTTTTCGAATCAGCGCTGGCCTTCATGGCCGGCTATGGGCTGAAGGCATTCTTGATCGCCCAAAGCCTCAACCAGATCGAAAAGGCTTACGGCCAGAACAACTCGATCCTCGACAACTGCCACGTCCGGGTCAGCTTCGCCACCAATGATGAGCGCACCGCCAAGCGCGTCTCCGATGCCCTGGGGACAGCGACGGAGATGCGCGCCATGCGCAACTACGCCGGCAACCGACTCTCACCCTGGCTTGGGCATCTAATGGTATCCCGCCAGGAGACCGCCCGGCCACTGCTGACGCCCGGCGAGATCATGCAGCTCCCGCCGGACGATGAAATCGTAATGATATCAGGCACGCACCCCATCCGCGCGAAAAAGGCGCGCTATTTCGAGGACGGCCGCCTTGCCGAACGAGTTCTTCTGCCGCCGAAGCCCGGCGCCATCAAAACGGGTGCCGATCAAAAGCCGGACGATTGGAACAAGCTGCCAATGCCACCGAAAGCGGCTGATTCCGCGGCCACCGCGGAACCGGCCGCCGGCACTAGCGACGGAAAAGCAACGCCGAAGGAAAAGGTCGACCCGGCCAATGCCGGGATCCGGCGCGAGCCGGAGCTTCCCGAGCACGAAGACATCGAACCGGTAAATCCGGCGCTCGTTTCTGAATTCGCGTTTGAAGATGGCAGCGACGAACCCGACGACGAGGCCGTCCGCCTAGCCGAACTGCGCCGTCAGATGGGCGATTTCGCCAGGCAGGCATCGCTCGACCCTGCCGACGGCGTCGGCCTGTAAGGCCGACAGTGCGCATCAAGCACACATTCCGCCTGCCGCCGACGCTCTCCTCCCAGCTCGCCGACTACGCCGGGCGAAAGCGCATTTCCCAGGCGCTGGTTGTGGAAGCCGCCTTGGCTTCATTCCTGTCGCCGGACGCCTCCGAGCGCATGGAAGCCGCCATCAGCCGCCGGCTGGACCGCCACGCCCGCCAACTCGAACGGCTCGAACACCACGTCAAAATCTCCAATGAAGCCATCGCACTTTTCGTTCGCTTTTGGCTGACAACAACACCAGCATTACCCGAGGGGGCGCGCGCCGCGGCGCAGGCAAGCGGCTACGAACGATACCAAGGGTTCATCGAAGCCCTGGGGAGGCGGATCGAGAAGGGGCAAAGTCTTTCGATCGAAATCTCCCAGGACACTGACCAAGCTGCACAAGAATGATATGAGCGGCAGAGATGATGCAAACCAGCCCTCCCGCGATTGATAAAATGTTAAACACTAGACTTTGTTCTTTTTTTGTTCTTTATGTATAATTGGAGCAACCCTATCGAATGGTTCCATGTCGGCCTACCACTCACGTACACGAATCGGGGTTTTTACGAGATAATGTGCTGAGTGAAATCTGGCAGCAATATAATGAACTCAATGTCTTATGTGATCATATTCATTCGACAGGAGCGCAAGCAAAACCAAAAGGTACCCTTTACCGGGGCCGTTAACTAAAATGAGTATTGAGGCGCATTTGACCCGCTACCAACGTGAACTTTTAGCTTTAGCAGCGACTTACCACTCGTCGAGCGCATGGGACGTAGAGGCGTTGGCTCGACTGCTCGCGACATTGGCGCCTCAAGGGCTTCGCGTCGTCGGCTCAGGTGGCTCGTATTCTCTGGCTACGTTTTGTGCTCGCCTACACTCGCATTTTACTGGCCAAGGGGCCTTTGCCGCAACGCCGCTGGAGGTCGTCCAAACTCCGCACCTACACGGTATGGGTTTACTTTGCCTGACAGCGAGCGGCCGCAATAAGGATATTCGTGCGGCTTTCGAAGCTGCCGCTTTGGCGGAAACAAAACCTACCGCAGCGCTCTGCTTGGCCGACGGCTCCCCGATCAAAGAGCTGAACGCGCAGTACACATTTACTGACCTAATCGAGGCACCACTGGACATCGAAGCCGATGGCTTCCTGGCAGTGAACTCATTACTGGCCGTATGCATCCTATTGGCTCGGGCGTACCGGTTGGCGACCCAATGCTTTGTGCCGTTGCCCGACAGCCTCGATGGGCTAATGGCTCATGTGGACACAGGTACAGACTTCGATGTGGATCTACGCCGTGTGCTTGAGCGCAAAACCGTTAGCGTGTTGTATTCACCGACACTCGCTGCGGCCGCGATAGACCTCGAGTCGCGATTTGTGGAAGGCGCTCTGGGAAACCTCCATGCCGCAGATTGGCGAAATTTTGGCCATGGTCGGCATCACTGGATTGCAAAACGGGGGGACCAGACCGGAATTCTTGCCCTCGTGAGCCAGAGAGACATTTCTCTAGCTCGCCGGACGCTCGCGGCGATTCCTGCCGAGATCCCAAGAACTATTATCTGCTTTTCTGGTGACACAGACGTCCAGGCAATCGGCGCTTTGACCATCGCCCTCAAAGTCGCCGGGATAGCGGGGGAAATGATCGGCATCGACCCGGGCCGGCCAGGGGTTCCCGAGTTTGGTCGGAAATTATTTGGGCTAGGACCTCGCGTTACGAGGCAAACCGCGGGTGAGATCGCTGTGCTGCGGAAGATCCGTGCCGCACCTGAGGTCGCGGATGTCTTTCGCAGCCGCTACCATGAGGTTAAAGAGCGGATCGCGAACGCCCGCGCCTGTGGCATTGTGTTGGATTATGACGGTACACTTTGCGATCGGCGCCATCGGTTTGATCCTCTTGACGATCAAATGGCGGAGAGTCTGAAGGCAATCGCGGCTACCGGGACCATAATCGGGATAGCAACAGGTCGTGGGCAATCCGCTGGGACCATACTCCAGACCATTTTTCCTCGCGATGCTTGGTCACGCGTTCTTGTCGGATACTACAACGGCGCAGTGATTTTGCCGCTTGGAACCAGTCTTGACGTGGCGTTTGAAAGTGATCCGATTGCGATCAAAGTAGGACAAAGGTTGCAAGTCTGGTTTCCTCAAGCAAAAATAGACGTGCGGCACTGCCAGGTGAGCGCGAGCGGGTTTGGCTGCTGCCAGTTACCAGCCATAGCACATAGCGCATCGCGGCTGCTCGCGGCAGAAGACTTGCCGTCCTATGTGGTTTGTTCATCGCATTCCATTGACGTCTTGTTGACGCCATACCGCAAGAGCGCGGTCGTAGACGCAGTCCGGGAAGCCGGAGGAGATAGCAACGGTCAAGTGATTCGGATTGGCGATCGCGGCATGTGGCCCGGGAACGACTTTGATCTTTTGTCCGACCCTCTTGGGCTAAGCGTTGACGAGGTTTCTCGCGATCCCGATAATTGCTGGAATCTTGCGCCACCTGGTCTTTTGGGAACGCAAGCGACTCTACATTATCTACAACGCTTGGTCGGTTGTAGCGGCGGATTGCTTCGGCTAAACCTCACGAAAACACGCGAGGAGTCATCGCGAAATTGAAGGATGAACTCGCAGAAGCCCTTCTCGCACGGGTAATGGGATGGGACCAGCAGAAAGTGGCCCAAGAGCGCGCCGTCCTACAGGACATGGCACGCTACAAGTATGACGAGTACCAACAGTTTGCTCCAGGACAGCGATTCATCGAAAGCTTGGCATTATGGCTTCGTCAGTTCCCAGCAGGTGAAGCACGCACGACCGCCTATGAATTTGTCAGACGGAGATTGATTTTTATTTCATCGGCCGAGATGGATCATTTAGTTGGTCTGAGCTTTCCGACGCTTATCCGTCCATGGCTGATGGACAAGACGGCAACATCCGCGGAAATCGCCCGCCATCGTGTGAAAGCCATAGAATCAAGTGAGGCCTATAAACTACTGTTACGGCAAACGCTATTTCTCGGACTAAGCGACGGAGCAAACACGGGCCGATTCCGTCGCGCAAATCCTATCCTCTCGAACGAACAGGTCTGGCACGCCTACGAAATTTCAGCGGACAAAGCTGCGGATTTCAAAAAGAAACTGAGGAAAGATCTGAAGAAGCGTCTTGGACGGGAGCCAACTGATTCAGAATGCCGCTACCGAGCCGTAGTTTTGCTCGATGACTTTACTGCAAGTGGTTTGAGCTACCTCCGCAACGACAAGGACGATGGGCCGACCGGAAAAATCCAAAAGATATGGAAAAAGCTGAAGGACCCGAATTCTGAATTCTCGGGATTTGTCGACCAAGATGCAGTCTCTCTCCTGATTGTGTTTTATGTCGCCGCTTCCCAGGGGATTGATCATTTGCGCGGTGATCTTCCTGATGTCCTTGGGCTGCCTGCAGATACGCTTAAGGTCGTGCACGCACTTCCCTCTGACGTTCGAGTAATTGCCGACACAGACGAGAACTTTTTGAAATTGGCTGCGGAGGAACGCTATTTTGATTCGACCGCTGACGATGAACATGGAGAGGTTGGTAGCGCTTCAAAGCGCTACGGTTTTGCTGATTGCCGCCTTCCTGTGGTCCTCTCGCACAACACACCCAATAATTCACTCTTCCTGTTGTGGGCGGAGGCGGAGCATAGCGTCCGAGGATTATTCCCGCGCGTCAGTCGCCATCGCAGGTTCGAATAATGGCCAGAAATCCCTTTCGCGTGCGCGCCTCCGCAAGGGCAGTTTCGGACGAACAGTTTATAAAGACGTTCGCGGCATCGGCTGTAGAAATTTTGCGTGATCCCACGAATCCCTGGACCGGCCTCGTATTCGTGCGTAGCGCTCCTGGGGGTGGAAAGACAACCTTGCTCAGGTTGCTAACGCCCGGACCGCTAAAAAGGGCGATTTCATACGGTGATGACCTGCGATATCGCGCAACACGCGACGCGTTACAGGACGCCGGCGTAGTCGAAGGTCAACGCGCTCTATTGTGGGGGATATTTCTTCCTTTCGCGATCGAATACAGAACACTTGACGATCTGGGAGGACGCAGCCTTTCCGTCTTCCGCGCACTTCTGTCTGCGCGAATTGTGCTTGCGGCCCTCAAAGCACTCATGAGCCATCTAGAGTTGGCACACCCCGAAGACCTAGTGCGGGTAAAGGCTTCGTGGCTTCCGGCGGCGGGCGCGCAGTTGCCAGCATCAGCAACGGGCGATGTGTTGCTCGAATGGGCCTCCGAAATTGAAGACAACGTCTTCGAGTTAATGGACGAATTAGGAGCGACGGAATCGGGTAGTACACGCGGATTCACTGAGCTCGACGGCTTGCACTGGCTGGCGGATGCAATTTTTGAACTGGATGGTCAGGTTATTGAAGCCCGTCCAGTCCTGTTACTCGACGATCTTCAGTACCTCTCTTACGCTCAGCATGCCTATCTCAACAGTGCACTAACCGCACTGCGCAAGCCGCTGGGAATATGGGCGGCTGAACGTCTGGAGGCTCTTGAGCAAAAGGATCTTATCGCTCCAGGTGTTCTGGAAGGTCGCGATTACGACAGCGTTATTCGTCTCGAAGAACGCTGGTTGAAGCGTGGAGCTGGGCCGCTCGGTCGATTTTTGTCGCAAATTGCTGACTTACGTGCACGCCAGGCGGATGGTTTCGGCGACAGAGATTTTTTTCCAGCAATCGCGGATGATTTTGAGAGTGCAATCTGGGATTCCAAACTCAAAGAGGCCCAGCTCACCATTGAGCAACGAGTTCTTGAAGGTCCTGGTGGGAAAGACCGCTACGCGGCTTGGATTGCTCAAACTCGCGAAAAGGACGGCTCTCCTATGGAAGTCGCCACAGAATGGCGTACACTGGAAATTCTTATCATTCGTGATCAAGCGCGCAATCAACGATCATTTGATTTCGATCAGCTGACTGAGGGTGACCTTGAAGCACAAACGAGATCCAATGTTCGAGATGCTGCAGAGTTATTTGTAAGCCGTGAAATAGGGTTGCCTTATTACTATGGCCGCGAACGCCTTTCACTTTTGTCATCATCCAACATCGATCAATTCGTGGAGATGTCGGGAGACCTCTTCGAAGAAATTCTCTCGGCATCGCTGTTGCGCAAGGGGGACAGGCCGTTGTCGGCCGAGCGACAAGAGGCGATTCTAAAAAAAATGGCGGAGCGTAGGTGGGAAGCAATTCCACGAGCCGCAGCGCAGGGACATTCCATGCTACGGTTTCTGGAGCGGCTCGGAGATCTCTGCACGGAGGAGACATTTAAGCCGAGTGCGCCCTACGCACCCGGCGTGACCGGGTTTGCGATTTCTATGGCAGACAGGGATTTTCTGGTCGGTGACGCCTCAGCAAAATCCGGAGAAAACTTGCTCACGCTACGGGAAGTATTAGCGTCTTGCATAGCCTTAAATCTTCTGGAACCTCGGCTCGATGCAAAAAACAAAGGCGAACGTTGGCTTGTGCTATATTTGAATCGTCTATTATGCCTCAGATTCGGGTTACCCTTAGGGTACGGCGGCTGGCGACCGCGGAAACTCAAAGCAGTCGCGGAGTGGTTGGGCAAGCCGACCCTTGGGGGAGGCCGCCGTGGCTAGTGAAAAACGACAGATGCGTTGGGAACCATACGTGCTTTGGCGAGGCGCCGAGTTTGCGGCACGATGGAAAGTGCATTTTGAAGCGCGACCACGAAATGTGCTTATCATCGCCGGCCTTGGTTTCGATCCCCGTGCGGTCGCCGTTTCGGAAGAACTTATCAAGGCGGGTGGCGAGGGAAAGCGTGATCTTTGGTTGCTGTGTTATGATAACGGCCAAGAAACTACGGAAGCACAGCGAGCGACGGTAACTAAAAACGACACTGATTTTCAAGCGTTGTTCGGCTCACCGCGATCTATCCTGCGACTGCCTATCGCGATGCGTACGGATCGCGCTCGGAGCTCGACTTGCCAGAACACAAAGGCAGCCGTTTCTCGTCCGGAGGAACTAATAGGCTATGACGACGTCATCGTCGATATTAGCGCATTACCCCGTATGATATCACTTATGACGGTGGCTCAACTCCTGACATTGTTCGATGATCGACGGGCGAAGAATGAAGCGGCCCCTAATCTGCACGTCGTTGCAGCTGAGAGCGCCGCGCAAGACTTTGGAACTGTGGAGAATAGCCTTGATGCCGACGTGATTCTACTAACTGGCTTCTCTGGGCGTATCGACTCTGAGGCGTTGCAAAATCCGAAGATCTGGTTGCCCATTCTTGGCGAGGCACAAGACATTAGACTCCAGAGGATATTCGATAAAGTACAACCGGATCAGATTTGTCCCGTCGTGCCGTTTCCGACACGCGATCCGAGACGTGGCGACCGAATAGTCGAGTCGCACCAGCGTATTTTGTTCGATGAGTTCCGTGTCGAGCCACGCAACATCCTCTATGCGTCGGAATACAATCCATTTGAAGCCTATCGCGAAGTATTCATGGCCATCGATCGCTATCGTGACGCTTTGGTGGAGTTGGGCGATTGTCGAGTCTTCGTATCGCCCTTATCTTCGAAATTGTTGTCGATAAGCGCGCTCCTGGCGTGCTATGATCACAAGCGTCAAAGAAGTGGCAAATTCGACGTTGGCATTCCTTATGTCGAGGTGGCTAATTACGGCGCATCTGACGGAAGTTTGCAAGCTGAACGGGTGCTCACGAGTATGTGGCTAACGGGGGAGTGGGAAGCATCATGAGTCGGATCGACATTCAGCTTAAGAGGGCGAGTAAAGGTGCCTCCATTATCGGCAGCGGCTTCATCGCGCTCGACATCGTGCATGGCTCAGACGGCCTTTTCGCCGCAACGGGCGGCTCATGTGGCAACGTGCTTATGGGTCTAAGTTGGCTCGGCTGGACGAGTACGCCGGTTGCGCGCTTGGGCTGTGATAAGGCCGGTGATTTTGTGATTGCCGACATGAAATCGGCTAACGTAAGTTTGGACCTCCTGCAACGGTCAGCTACTGTGCCAACTCCAGTTGTTATTCAACAGTTTGTCGAGGATAAGAACGGCGGCCGTCGACATCGTTTTTCTTTAGTTTGCCCAGACTGTGGTGCTTGGCTACCGCGATATAGAAGTGTGGTGCTCACACATGCGCGGCAGGTGATGGAAGGTAATGCACCAAAGGCATTTTACTTTGATCGAACCTCGCCGGCGACAGTGACTATGGCTGAATGGGCAAAGAAGAATGGGGCCGTCGTACTGTTTGAACCCTCGTCGATCAGCGAAGACTCTTTGTTCGAGCGCGCAGTGGATACTTGCGATATTCTGAAGTTTTCAAACGAACGATTCAGTAGGGACTCCGAGTTGTCTCAGGCACGCGGGCCATCGCTCGTCGTTCGCACGATGGGTGCTGAAGGATTGCAGGCGCGATGGAAAGGACGGTGGAGCTCCTTTGAGCCGTTCGTTGCACCGAAGGTTGTCGACACTGCTGGAGCTGGGGATTGGTGTAGCATCGCGCTCCTACACGTACTCGCGCAGAGAGGACGTCAAGGTTTTGGGACTGTAAGAAAAGCAGACGTCGAACGGGCGCTCCGGCTAGGCCAAGCGCTTGCAGCGTTTAGCTGTGGGTTCGAAGGTGCTCGTGGATTGATGTCCGCAGTACCATCCGTCGATCGTGTCAGCCAGTTGTTGCGCAACTTGGTCGGGGGCGACGGAGTATTCGAAGATGTCGGAATCGCCACGGCTCGTTCGCCGAGCGTTGAGATTTGCAAGCTCTGCTCTGAAGCTGGAGGGACCACAGCAATGATAAGGAGGGGCAGGCGCGCATGATGTCGGCCATACCTGCTCGCGCACCAGCGCCATTCGCGACGTTGAATATCCGTCATTTTGTTCGCTTGACCTTGGAATAACGACCAGTGTCTCCGTTTATGCGTTTCATCTAGGTGTAGATTACGCAAATTCGGCGAATGTCCGGTTTAGGAAGATCGCCGAGATCGATATTATATCGAAATAAACGGGATGCAGGGACAGGTATTTCAATACGGCAATTCACATGAACACCAACCAAATGATGCCGGTTAGATTTTCGCTTAGAAACCCGCCGTCCACCTTTATTTCTACGCCATAGCACTCTGACCTCCAGAACCCCGTTGCGTTAGCCCGCTTCTCACATGTTTTAATTATCCCCTGGTCCGGATTTTCGGGACCGCATTGCAGCACAGGGGGTGGTGGAAATGGGGCTTCACAACTTACAGCCTCACGCAGTTTCCCGCGGCGCGCGTATGCTGCGTACGGCGCTGGGCCCTGCAATCTGCGCGTTCCTCGAAGATGCCGCCGTCGTTGAGGTGATGCTGAATCCCGATGGCCGGCTTTGGATTGATCGGCTTTCGGGCAGTTTGGAAGATACCGGCCATTATATCTCCGCCGCCGATGGCGAGCGGATTGTCCGCCTCGTCGCGCACCATGTCGGTGCCGAGGTCCATGCCAGCGCCCCGCGTGTATCAGCCGAACTCCCGGAAACGGGTGAGCGCTTCGAGGGCTTGCTTCCGCCCGTCGTGGCCGCACCCGCATTCGCAATCCGCAAGCCAGCCGTCGCTGTTTTCACGCTGGATGATTATGCCGCCGCCGGCATCATGACGGCTAATCAAGCGGCGGCACTTCGCGCCGCCGTTGCCGATCGGCGAAATATTCTCGTCGCCGGAGGGACATCGACAGGCAAAACGACGCTAACCAATGCCCTGCTCGCGGAGGTCGCCAAGACGGATGACCGGGTCGTCCTGATCGAGGACACCCGCGAACTTCAATGCGCGGCGCCAAATCTGGTCGCGCTGCGCACCAAAGACGGTGTGGCAACGCTCTCCGAACTGGTCCGCTCATCGCTGCGCCTGCGGCCGGACCGAATTCCCATCGGGGAGGTCCGCGGCCCGGAGGCGCTCGACCTTCTGAAAGCCTGGGGCACTGGCCACCCCGGCGGCATTGGCACCATCCATGCCGGGACCGCACTCGGCGCGCTTCGCCGGCTTGAGCAACTCATTCAGGAAGCCGTCGTCACCGTGCCGCGCGCGATGATCGCCGAAACCATCAACATCATCGCCGTGCTCGCCGGCCGTGGCGCGCAGCGGCGCCTCGTCGATCTCGCCATCGTCCGGGGCCTCTCGGATGCCGGCAATTACGTCCTGGCCTCCGCCGCGCCTCATCCCGAAGACCTCATTCCAGCAGGAGATCGCACATGAAACTCAATCTGACACATTCGCGCGGTCGCTTAGGCACGGCCGCGACGTCCATCTTCCTGATCTTAATGACTGCGCCCGCCTACGCGGCTGGCTCGAATATGCCTTGGGAGACGCCGCTCAATTCAATCCTCGAATCTGTCCAGGGGCCGGTCGCGAAAATCGTCTCGGTGATCATCATCACCGTCACCGGTCTGTCTCTCGCCTTCGGCGATACGTCCGGCGGCTTCCGCAAATTGGTCCAGATCGTCTTCGGACTTTCGATCGCCTTCGCCGCGTCGAGCTTCTTCCTGACGTTCTTCTCCTTCGGCGGCGGGGCGCTGGTTTGATGCCCGAAGAGATCGCCGGGTTTGAGGCACCCGTTCACCGCGCGCTGACGGAGCATATCCTGCTCGGCGGTGCGCCACGCTCGGTGGCAATCCTGTCTGGCACGCTCGCCGCCGCCATCGGACTTGGCCTCCACCTATGGATCGCAGGCATCGCCTTCTGGGCCATCGGTCATGGTGCGGCAGTCTGGGCCGCGAAGCGTGACGCCCAATTCGTGGACGTGGTGCGCCGGCATTTGCGCTACCCGAATTATCTGCGGGCGTGAGAAGCGGACATGCTGAACCTCTCCGAATACCGGAACAAGAATGCCAGCCTGGCGGATTTTCTGCCCTGGGCAGCGCTCGTCGCGCCCGGCGTAGTCCTGAACAAGGACGGCTCATTCCACCGGACGGCAAAATTCCGGGGCCCGGACCTGGATAGCGCGACACCCGCTGAGTTGATCGGCACGACCGCCCGGTTGAACAGCGCGTTGCGCCGGCTGGGATCGGGCTGGGCCATTTTCGTCGAGGCACAACGGTCAGCATCCACCAATTACCCGAACAGCCAGTTTCCCGACGCGGTTTCCGCACTGATCGATTCTGAGCGCAAGGCGCAATTTGAGGAGGAAGGCGCGCATTTCGAGAGCGCCTATTTCCTGACGCTTCTGTTCCTGCCGCCAAGCGAGGATGCCGCACGGGCGGAGCGCTGGCTCTACGAAGGCCGGGACCGCTCCGATTCCGATCCGAACGAACTGGTGCGTGCGTTCACTGACCGCACCGACCGGCTGTTTCAGCTCATTGCTGGCTTCGTGCCGGAGATTGAAT
>VFSW01005406.1_pt1 | contig 18878 bp, 18 predicted proteins | sample 5358111 | NCBI WGS metagenome assembly VFSW01 (sample SAMN11554181, study PRJNA540505) | mine drainage metagenome | isolation source: sediment from site ElyBrook_90M | place: USA: Ely Copper Mine, Vershire, VT | collected 2017 | reverse complement strand
GTTCGAGCTGGCCGAGCCGATACCGGGGCCAACGCCCGGGGTGGGGGGCAAGGTGGCGAAGGAGGCGGGAGTCACGGTGATCGCCTCGTTGTTTGAGCGGCGGGCGGCGGGGCTGTATCACAACACGGCGGCAGTGATGGGAGCGGACGGCGCGATCCGCGGGCTGTACCGGAAGATGCACATCCCGGACGATCCGCTCTATTACGAAAAATATTACTTCACGCCGGGCGATCTTGGTTTTTTGAACTTTGACACCGAACATGCGCGGATCGGTGTGCTGGTGTGCTGGGACCAGTGGTATCCGGAGGGGGCGCGGCTGACGGCGCTGCAAGGGGCGGATATTTTGTTTTATCCGACGGCGATCGGGTGGCATCCGGCCGAGAAGAGCGAGTTCGGCGCGGCGCAACTGGACGCCTGGACGACGATCCAGCGGGCGCACGCGATTGCCAACGGGGTGTACGTGGCGGCGGTGAACCGGGTTGGGTACGAGGGGACGGCGGAGGCGGGGCTGGAGTTCTGGGGATCGTCGTTCGTGGCCGATCCGTTCGGGCAGATCGTGGCGAAGGCGGGGACGGAGGCGGAAGAGATCCTGGTGGTGGAGTGCGATCCGGAACGCAGTGAAGAGGTGCGGCGGAACTGGCCGTTTCTGCGGGACCGGCGGATTGACGCCTATGGCGGGATCACGAACCGATGGCTGGCCTGAAACGGAAGCCTGCGCCGCGGCGGGCGGGTTACCGGATGCCGGCCGAGTGGGAGCCGCACGAGGCGACGTGGCTGGCGTGGCCGCACGAGGCCAGCGACTGGCCGGGGAAGTTCGCGCCGGTGCCGTGGGTGTACGGCGAAGTGGCGCGGCGGCTTTCACGCGGGGAGACAGTGCGCATCCTGGGGCGGGACGAGGAGGAGGAGCGCAGGGCGCGGAGGGTTCTGGCGAAGGCGGGAGCGGAGATGGCGGCTGTGGAGTTTTACCGGCGCGCGACGGACCGGAGCTGGACGCGCGACTATTGTCCGATCTTCGTAAAAGACGGCGCGGGGCGCGTGGGGATTACGGATTGGATCTTCAACGGCTGGGCGAAGTATCCGAATCACAAGCGCGACAACGCCGTCACGGCGTGGCTGTCGGAGCGGCTGGGCATGGAGCGGTGGGAGCCGCCGCTGGTGCTGGAGGGCGGCAGCATCGACGTCAACGGCCTGGGCGCGCTGTTGACCACCGAGGAGTGTCTGCTCAGCGAGGTTCAGGCGCGCAATCCGGGGACGAGCCGGGAAGAACTGGAACGGGCGATGTCGGATTATCTGGGCGTCGATCGCGTGGTGTGGCTGAACCGGGGCATCGCAGGCGACGACACGCACGGGCACGTGGACGACCTGGCGCGGTTTGTGAACGCCGACACCGTGGTGACGGTGGTGGAGAAGAATCGCGGCGACGCCAACTACGAGCCGCTGCGGGAGAACCTCGATCGGCTGAAGAAGACCGGGTACCGCGTGGTGACGCTGCCGATGCCGGAGCCGGTGCACTTCAATGGGCAGCGGCTGCCGGCGAGCTACGCGAACTTTTACATCGCCAATGGGACGGTGCTCGTGCCGGTGTTCAACGACCCGAAAGACCGGGAAGCGCTGAACACGCTGGCGCGGCTGTTTCCGGAGCGCGAGGTTATCGGAATTTACTGCGGCGACCTGGTGCTGGGCCTGGGGACGCTGCACTGCATGACGCAGCAGCAGCCGCGGGCGGGCGCGGGCGGTTAGCGGCAGGCGGCGTTTCCGGCGTCGGCGATTGCAAGGAATGTGATTGTCGCGGGAGCGAACTCGACCGGGCCGGCGGGCGCGGTGATACCCGGGAGATCGGGGAGAGAATCGCCGGCGCCGAGTGCGAGGTCGCTGCCGTTTAATTGAACCGTGCGGTCGAGGAGGTCGTGGGCAGACAGGGTGTAGCGCCGCGAACCCGAGGGAAGTTCAAGCGCATGCGCGGCGCTGCGATCGGCGTTGATGGCGAGAAGCGCGACACCGCCGGGGTGTCCCGCCAGGCAGTGGGCATAGAGATGGAGGTGCGGCGAGGGCGACGGTCCGGCATCGAGCACGGTAGCGCCCATGAGCCTGCGCCAGAGCAGAGCCGACCAATAGTTGGGGCGCGGGGTGAGCGTGGTTTCATCGAGCAAGGCGTAGTCGCTGGCGGCGAGAGTGTTGTGGGCGACGACCTGGACGCCGCGTTTGGCAAGCGCGCCGAGCTGATTGAGATAGCGGAAGCTGTCGATGAAGGTGGAGGCCCAGGGATTGCCGCCGCAGGCCGACTCGCCGGTCTCAGTGAGCCAGATGGGTTTGCCGGGTTCAAAGCGGTCCCGCAAGCCGGAGTAAAACTCTTCGTCGCGTTCGGTGCGGCTCAGCCAATCGTCAGAAAGCGCAGCGTCGGCCGAGGGCTGCGCGCCGCCCTGCAGGGAGGCGCAGCGCTTTGAAACCCCGCCGTAGAAGTGGTAGGAAAAGGCATCGAGTCCGGGACCGGCGGCGGTGAGCATGTCGGCGGAGTGAAGCATGGCGAACCCGCTGACCGCGGTGGCGCCGCCGAGCGGGGTGCCCTCGCCGACCGAGCCGGGACCGAGGATCAGCATGTGCGGGGCGTATTGGCGGGCAAAGGAGCGGAAGACGGAAAAATCGCGGCCGTAGGCTGCGGCGTCGTAGCCTTTGGGCGCTCCGCCCATGGAGGCGAACGAAGGCTCGTTGAAAAACTCGGCGGCGGCGATGCTCCCGCCGGCTGACTTGGCGAAAGCGACGAAGCGGCGTGCCTGAGCGGGGGTCCAGACACCGTTGGCGGCGCGCACGCCGGCGCTGATGGTGAAGGAGGTGACGATGCGGGCATCCACGGCGCGGGCGAATTCGACGACGCCGCGCCACTCGGCGCGGGTGAGGACGCCGCCGAAACCGGGGGGCGGAGTCGCGGGAGGCGGGTCATCGGAATCGTGGAAATAGGTGGAGTTGGCCCAGGTGCCGCTGACGCGAATGTAGGCCGGTCCGAGGGCAGCGGCGAGTTTCCGCAGGCGGGGATTGGCCAGATCGATCGGCTGCCGCATCCGAAACGCCGACGGACTGACGGCCGGCGTCGAGAGGTTTCCGGCAGGGGCTTTCGCGGCGGAGTCGTTTTGCGCGTTGTAGGGTGCCCAGAAACGTCCACCGGTGACTTCCACCATTTCGACGTTGAAGGACTGGTAGCGGGGATCGATGGCGGCCACGCGAGGCATTTTCGAGGGTGCCACGGCGAGCGGCTTTTCGGCGTCGGAAATGGACGGGATAACGAAAGCCAGCAGGGAGAATGCCGTGAGCGCCACGAATCTCGTTCGAAGTTGCCGTTCCATATTTCCTCCGTTCGCGTATCGAAGATGCCTGCCTCGGCTGCCGCCGCGGGCGTGCTCACTTGATACTAGCGGAGAGCAGGTCCAGGCGCTGTGAGAACGCGGCCGGCGCGGAGGGGCCGGGACGCGATTACAATACGGGAGTATGGGAAGGAGAGAGTTTCTTGGGCTGGCATTGGCTTTGGCGCCGGCGGGGCGGGGGCAGGAACAGTACTCGGGTCCGAAACCTCCCAAGCCCGACATTCCTTACTTGCAGCAGGCCGACCATCTGATCGCCACCGAGGTGACCGAGGCCAAGGAAGAAGACCGGAAGGACGGGACGGTGTTTGTGATCGCGGGGGCGGCCTCGCCGGTGAAGACGCCGATGGCTGAGCCGATCTTTCTGTTCCAGGCGTCCAGGATACAGCCGGGAGCGCTGCAGCTTTACAAACTGGAAGTGAACGGGTCGAATCGCGAGGTGGCGCTGGCCGGCGGCAAGAAGCGCAAGAACGTGGCACAGCCGCTGCGGCTCGACATCAAGCAGGTTGGCGACACGCTGTACCGGGTAGAAGCGTACGAGACGCTGGAGCCGGGCGAGTATTCGCTGTCGCCCAGCGATTCGAACGTGGCATTCTGTTTTGCGGTGTATTGAGTTTTCTTAGACATTTCATAACCACTACGGGAGAAAAATGGAATACGTGCGGCTGGGCCGGACAGGCCTGAAGGTTTCGCGAATCTGCTTCGGGACGATGACCTACGGGTCGAAGAAGTGGCGGGAATGGGTGCTGGAGGAGGAAGAGAGCAAGCCGTTTTTCCGGCGCGCGGTGGAGCTGGGCATCAACTTTTTCGACACCGCGGACATGTACTCGGTGGGAGTGTGTGAAGAGATCACCGGGCGGGCTCTGCGCGAATTCGGGCCGCCGCGGGACCGGGTGGTGATCGCGACGAAGGTGTTCAACGCGATGGGCGACGATCCGAACCAGAAAGGGCTGTCGCGGAAGCACATCATGCACGCCATCGACGACAGCCTGCGCAGGCTGGGGACCGATTATGTGGACCTGTACCAGATTCACCGGTTCGACTACGAGACGCCGATCGAGGAGACGCTGGAGGCGCTGGACGACGTGGTGAAGATGGGGAAGGCGCTGTACATCGGGGCGTCGTCGATGTTCGCCTGGCAGTTCGCCAAGATGCTGGAGACCTCGGAGCGGCTGGGGTTGTCGCGATTCGTCACCATGCAGAACCATTACAACCTGGTTTATCGCGAAGAGGAGCGGGAGATGAATCCGCTGTGCAGGGAGGAAGGCATCGGACTGATTCCCTGGAGCCCGCTGGCGCGCGGATTTCTGGCGGGAAACCGGCGAAAGCAGGACTACGGCGACACGCTGCGGGCCAGGACCGACGATTACGCCAAGGGCCTGTATTACCAGGACTCCGACTTCGCAGTGGTGAAGCGCGTGAGCGAGATCGCGGAGCGACGCGGAGTGTCGCAGGCACAGGTGGCGCTGGCGTGGGTGATGCAGCAACCGGGCGTGACTGCGCCGATCATCGGGGCGAGCAAGATGCAGCATCTGGACGACGCCGTGGCGGCGCTGAGCCTGAACCTGACCCCGGAAGAACTGGAGCAACTGGCCGAGCCTTACCAGCCGCACAAAATCCTCGGGCACTCCTGAATCCGAACGGCCGGCGCGCTACGGTTCGTGCCGGCCGAACAGGCGCTTCAACAGGCCCGGCCGGGGATCAGGCGGCGCGGCGGAAGCGGGCCGAGGAGGAAGCGGATCGAGGTCTTCGAAATTCTTCACCTGCAGTTTCACCTGATGGCTGGCGGCGCGGGCGCCGCCGTGATCCTCGCCGCGAATGTAGTGGCCCTGCTGCTTGACCACCTCGTGTCCGTGAACCATGCCGGCGCGCTCAACGGCCTGCAGACGGGCGTTGTGCCAGGCGGCGTAGGCGGCTTTGAGCTCGGCATTCGCCTCGATATTGCGGATTTCCGGGGAAAAGCTCTCGGTTTCGTAGCGGCGGACGGGCACGATCATACAAATCGGCTCGCCCTTTTTGAACTCGATCCTCTTAAGACGCCGCGTCACCGCCCAGTTCATGGTGAACGAATAGGGCAGCCAGTCGGTTTCGATGATGCCTTCGAGCGGCGCGGCGCCATCTTTCCAGAGATTGGCCGGACCGCGGGCAAGCAGATTGAAGCCGGGCGGCGTGCGGAAGACGTAGGGCAGAACGAAGGTGAGGATGCCGTAGCCGAACATGCTTTCGGCGAGCGTGGGCGGCGAATTCGCGTAGCTGATGCGAAGATTTCCGATGTCATTCTTGCCGCCCCAGACGACCTCGAAATCGGCGTCGTTGAGGATGAACCAGCCGTTTTGATTGGCGATGCGGAGCGGAAGACAGCGATTGGCCCAGCCTCCGCCGCCGCTGCCGGTGCGCTCCATCCAGTCGCGATCGGCTGTTGCCGGGACGATCTCCGGATAGACATCGCGGACATCGGTGCGATAGGCGGTAAGTACGCGGGTCTCGAGAGGGGATGAGGATTCGGAGTGCAACCGAGACGCTGAGGACATAGAAGAATTATCTCCCTGCGCCGGCGAGCGCCGGAGACCGGGCCGCCGCTGCTTGGATCCGTGTTGAACTTCGGGAAAAGTGTAGCTCGGGGCGAGCGGGCGGCTGTTTAGCCGGAGTTTAGCCGGAGGCATGTCGGCCGGTGCCGGACGGATCAGCCTCGGAGAAACTTGACGAACAGCGACAGGGCCATGGCGAAGCCGATGCCGACGACGATGCGGCGGACGGCGAAACGCCCGATACGGCGAGCGGCCCCGGCGCCGAGATAGCCGCCGGCAATGGCGCCGATGGCCATGATGAGCACGTAGGGCCAGTAGACCATGCCGGACCAGACGAAGTACAGGGCGGCGATGCCGTTGATGGAGAGCCCGAAAAAATTCTTGAGGCCGTTCATCTGGTGGATGTCGGTGAGGCCGAGGATGCTGAGGGCGGCCAGCATCAGAATGCCGATGCCGGCGCCGAAGTAGCCGCCATAGAGGCCGACAAAGAACTGGAAGACACCGGCGCCGGTAAGCCAGGCCCCGGACTGGTGGGCGGCGTGGATGCGCTTCATGCGACCCTGGATGGGCTCCTGGGCCATGAAGAGGAAGGTGGCGAACAGGATGAGGAACGGGACCAGAGCGTCGAACAAAGCGGGTGGGGTGCGGCGCAGCAGGAGGGCCCCGGCGATGCCGCCAACGACGCTGGGCAGGACGAGCAAAACCAGGCGGGGAGGCGTAGAACGGACCTCGCGGCGATAGCCGACCATGCTGGAGACGGCGCCGGGCCAGATGGCGACCGTGCTAGTGGCGTTGGCGGTGATGGAGGAGAGGCCGAGCCAGATGAGAGTGGGGAAGGATACGAGCGTGCCTCCGCCGGCGACCGAGTTGATGGCTCCGGCGAGGAAGGCGGCGGCAAAAGCGCCTGCGGCGTGCAGGGAGTCAAGCGAAGGCATTCCTTCCAGACTGACATGGGAGGACGCGGCGGGCCAAATGGCAAAAGGGCAGCCGGGACCACCGGCTGCCGCTTTCGTTCGGAAACGGAGCGAGCGCGGTTAGGGTGCCGCGACGAAATCCTCCCAGTCCTTGAAGCCGAGATCTTTGGGAGGCCCGGCGGGCTTGACGATCCATAGGCCCGCGTTGTTGACCACATAGAGCAGGTCGCGGCCGGGCTCGGGCAGATAGGCGGTGACGTGGTCGAAACTGCGGGCGAGGCTGGGACTGACCGGGTCGGAGAGATCGAGGACATCGACAGAGGCGGGCAGCGCCGGGCCGCCGGAGACGGCGATTACCGCGTTCCCCAGACCGATGGTTTCCAGGCGCCCGGACCGGGACGCCCGTGGCAAGCGAAAACTGCCGGAGATGGCCGGAGCATGAGGATCGGTGACGTTCACGATGGTCACTGCGCCGGAAGGCTGATCTTGGAGATAAAGGAACGTCTGACGGCCGGCGTGGCGGACCAGGATGTTCTGGACGCTCAGATCGCCGAGAGAGAGATGAGCGAGGACGGGCGCGCCGGCGGGATTGGCGGAGGGCCTCGCCGGAAGCGAGGAGGCGGGCGCCACGGCGCAGGCGGCGGCGAGGGTGAGAGCCGCGGTCAACAGGCGACCGGCGGCACGATGAGAATCAGACTTCATGGGTAACCTCTGCTTCGAGTATGGAGCCGCGCCCCAGTGCGCATCCAACGATTTCCGCTGATGGGGGATGAGCGGAAATCATGCACCGCGGACGCAAAAAAAAGCCGGCCCGAAGGCCGGCTGCCAGGACGTGATTTCTTATCGCCCGCGGGCCATTCCGCCGCCGTGGAAACCGCCGCCGCCGCCAAAGCCGCCGCGGAAGCCACCGCCGCCGAAACCGCCCGTGCGGGGTGCGGACATGGCCGGGCGGGCGTAGCCGCGCGCACCACCCATGGCACCGCCGCGAGCCATCGTGCGGCCGGCATAACCACGGCCCTGATTGCCACGGTAAGGATAGTAGGAAACCGGTGCGTAGCCGACCCAGCCGGGCGAGAAGTAGCCCCAGCCGAACGGGCTGTACAGAATGCCGTCACCCGGCATGAAGGCGTAGAAATCCCAGAACGGATCCCAGTACCAGCCCGCGCCGTACCAGCCGCCGTCGTCCACGACGCTGCGCGCGGCATCCACGTTCGCCTGGGACTGATACTCGCTGCGGAGCTTGCTCCAAAGATACAGCGGGTCGCTGGCGACCGCATTCTGGTCAATCTTGGAGGCGCGGAGGCTTGCGATCTGTGCGAGCGAAGCACGATGCCCTTTCTTCAGGATCAGGTGGGCGTCGCCGTTATAGACGATCGCCTTGCCCTCGATGACGCTCACCGAAGGCTGGTCGGCTGTGAACTCGTACAATCCCTGGCTGAGTACGCGGGTGGTCGATCCGTTGACGACAACGCCGATGTTGTTTTCCCGGAAAAGCTCGGATACCTCGAGCATCGCCGTGCCCGAGAGCAACTCCACTTTCGTGTCGGCCAGTCCGGGCGAGATCATTCGGACTTCGCTGTTGTTGCCGACGCGCAAAAACACACCCGGCGTGAGGAGGACTTCGACGTTCCCATCCTTCGTTTCCAGCACGTGCCGCGCATCCAGGCTCGCCGAGCCCACCGATTTGGGCGAAAGATCCTGACCGTCCATCACCGCCTGGCCTTCGACGTAATTGATCGCCCCAGGAGCCGGCATCGGGGGATTGTCGGCCAGAAGCATCGGTACACCGGCAAGGGCGATCGCCGCCGCCCAAGTAGTAAATTTTGAGAGCATTTTCATTTTCTTCCTCCAATTTTTCTTATTTCCTGCTCCGCTTATATGGATGCATGCCGATAGCACAACGTTGCGGTGGTGCGTATGACATAACACTGCAATCAATCGAGTTGTGATATGCGAATCCCCCGTAGAGGCTTTCTTCCTGGCTACATGCGGCCTCGGCGCAATCGCGGGTCAGCCGTTCCGGCTCAGCGTCCACGACGGCAGCGGCGGCGTCTGTCCGGTGGGCGTGTCCGGCTCTGCTACCATCAGAGTCATGTTTCAGGGCTTGGAGCACACCGCGATCGCGTCGCCGAACCCGAAGGTGTTGGCGGAGTGGTACGTGCGGCATCTGCAGTTTCGAATCAACTTCGAATACGACGGGAATTTTTTCGTGCGGGCCGAGAATGGCACGATGATCGAAATCATTCCTTCGCAAGGGGACCGGACGCCGCAGGCGATGAGGACTCCGGGCATCCGCCACCTGGCCATCGCGGTGGACGACTTTGACCGCGCCCTGGCCTCGCTTCGGGAGCAGGGAGTGAAGATGCTGGGCGAACCGTATGCGAATCAGGGCAACCGGCTGGTATTTTTCGAGGACGCCGACGGGAACATTCTGCATCTGATCGAGAGAGCGCAACCGCTTCCCTGAGAGGCGACCGAAGTTTGATCGAGCGTACCTTCAAAGCATTTCAATATCGGGATTTCCGGGTGATGTGGTTCGGCGCCTGCACGTCGAGCATAGGCACCTGGATGCAGCAGTTGGCACAGGCTTGGCTGGTGTTCCAGCTCACCGGCTCAACGTTCCTGCTGGGGCTGGACTCGTTTCTGGCGCAGATTCCGATCTTTCTGTTCTCGCTCCTGGGTGGGGTTTTCGCCGACCGCATTGAGCGCCGCAAACTGCTGCTGGCCTCGCAGGTGGTGCAGTTGACGTGCGCGTTCACGCTGGCGGCGCTGTTTGCCACGCACACGGTGAAGATCTGGCATATCCTGACGCTGTCGTTCATTGTCGGAACGGCGCAGTCGTTCGGCGGACCGGCCTACCAGGCGCTCATTCCGACGCTGGTGGAGACCAAGGACCTTCAGAACGCGATCGCGCTGAATTCGATTCAGTTCAATCTGGCCCGCATTATCGGGCCGATGTTGGGCGGGATTGCGCTCAAAACTCTGGGAGCGGCGTGGTGTTTCGGGCTGAACGGCATTTCTTTCGTGGCGGTGATCATCTCGCTGCTGATCATCCGGACGCGATTCCGGCCCAAGCCGACGACGGAGACGATGCTGGCGAGCATGAAGCAGGGGCTGTCGTTCGTGCGCACGCACGCGGCGATGGGGTCGCTGATCGGCCTGGCCTTCTCGATGACGCTGCTCAGCGTGCCGCTGCTGGTTTTTCTGCCGGTCTTCGCCCGGGAGGTTTTCCACCGCGGATCGGAGACGTTCACGATGCTGCTGTGCATCTCCGGCGCCGGATCGGTGAGCGGGGCGCTGGTGGTGGCGAGCGCGGGCCGGCTGAAGCATCAAGGAACGGTGGCGCTGGGGTTGTTGATCTCGCTCGGGCTGCTGATTGCGGGCTTCTCGCAGTCGAGCAACCTGGTGCTGAGCTGCGCTCTGATTTTCCTGTGCGGAGCGTCGCTGATCGGGGTCTTCTCGCTGATCAGCTCGCTGGTGCAGATCCTCACCGAGGATCGGATGCGGGGCCGAGTCATGAGCGTATACACGCTGGCGTTCCGGGGAGGCATGCCGATCGGGAGCCTGGCGGTGGGTATCATTTCGCAGCGGCTGACGGCGCCCGCGGTCCTCACCTGGAACGGGCTGCTTTTGGGCGTGCTGGGCTGTTATTTTCTGGTAGCGCACCGGAAAATCGCCGCGCTTTAAGCCGCGCCGCGCGCGGAATTTGCTTGTCAGCCGCCGCGCTTGGGGTTATGATCGGGGCACTATTCCATCGAAGGAGGGAAAGCAGATGGAACTGATGGAAACAATCCGGCCCCTCATGAAAGAAAAGAGCGGGCGGGTTTGGACGGCGACTCCGGACATGACCGTGTACGACGCGCTGGAATTAATGGCCGAAAAGGAAGTCGGGGCGCTTCCGGTGCTGGCCGGCGGAATGCTTGTGGGGATGATTTCGGAGCGCGACTACGCGCGAAAAGTGATCCTGAGGGGCAAGGCCTCGCGCGAGACGCCCGTGGCCGAGATCATGGCGGGGATTGCCGTCACGGTAACGCCCGAGACGACGGTGGAGCAATGCATGCTCCTGATGACGCACCATCGTGTACGGCACCTTCCGGTGCTGGAGAACGGCAAGCTGTGGGGCGTCATATCGCTGGGGGATCTGGTGAACTGGGTGATTCAATCGCAGCGGCAGACCATTCGCCACCTGAGCGAATACATTTCGGGCGCCTACCCAGGCTAAGTGAGTGCCATGTCCGTCCGCCGGGGTCGGCGCGCAGCCGAAGCCCCGGCTGCCGCTTTGCCCTTCGCCGCGGACGAAACGTTTTCCCTGCCGGTAGAATCAAATCAGCATGCGTTTATTGGCTGTTCTCGCCTTGCTGCCGATGATGAGCCGGGCGGGCGTCGACATGAATCTAGTGCAGGCCCGGGACCGGCAGGACCGGGCGGCGCTCGAAAAGATCGCCGCCGAGCGCACCGGCAAGGCGCGGGACAATCCGGCGGATGCGGCTTTGCAGTACGAAGCGGCGGTGGCCGAGTCGTATGTGGCCGAGGTGGCGCAGGAGCTGCATGACCGGAGCGGAGCCTTCGGCGCCGCCGAGAGCGGAATCGCGGCCGCCGAGCGGGCCGTGGCGTTGAAAGGGGACTCAGCCGAATACCAGAGAATCTTGGGGACACTGTGCGGGCAGGCAATCTCGGGTAATGGCCTGGCGGCATTGAAATACGGTAAGTGCGCGATGTCGGGCGTCAACCGGGCGATTGAACTCGATCCCAGATCGCCGCTCGCCTACATCAGCCACGGCATCGGATATTTCTACCTGCCTTCGGCCTTCGGAGGAGGGGTGGACACGGCGTTGCAGGATTTTCAGAAAGCGATTGAACTCGATCCCCGGTCCTCGGAGGCCTATCTGTGGCTCGGTGTCGCGCTGCGTAAGGCAAACCGGCCAGCCGAAGCCCGCAAGGCCTTCGAAAAGGCGCTGGAGCTGAACCCCAATCGGCTTTGGGCGAAGCAGCAACTGGAGAAGACGCCGCGCTCATGACGGTCTCCGCATGACAGGCGGCGGGGAGCGACTCTCCCGGGCTGCCATCGCCGCCGGCGTCCTGATCGTCACCCTGTTGACGTTTCATTTCCCCGGACACACCTACCTGCAGTCGGACACGCAGATTTATGTGCCGATGCTCGAGCACATTGAAGATCCCTCGGCACTGGCCCGGGATCTGAGCGCCACGAAACCGCATCTCAACTTCACGTTGTACGACGAGGCGGCGCTGGCGTTGAGATGGCTGACCAGGGCTTCATGGGAGAACATTCTCACCGCCGAACAATTCGTGTTTCGCGCGGCGGGCGTCGTGGGCCTCTACCTGCTCGCGCTGGCGCTGGGTGTCCGCGGTTACCGGGCGATGCTGGTGGCCGCGTGGGCGTCTCTGGGCGCGGTGATTGTGGGGCCGGCCGTGTTGCCCATCGAGGACGAGCCCGTTCCGCGAGGAGACGCCGGCGGGTTGCTGTTACTGGCGCTGGGGTGGAGGGCGTCGGGGCGGAGTCTGGCGGCCGGGGCGGCGGCGGGTTTGGCGTTTCTGTATCATCCGCCGACGGCTCTGCCGCTGCTGGCAGTGATGGCGGTTTGGGCGCTGATGCGGCGCGACTGGCGTCTGGTGGCGCCGCTGATTGCAGCCGCGGCCGTGCTCGCCGTCGCGGCCAGGCTTCAGCCGGGGCCAAGTGCGCCGCAAGGCTTCTGGGGAACGCTCGATCCTCAACTGGAGGCCCTACAGCGCATGCGCGCGTCCTATGACTGGGTTTCGCTGTGGAGCGCGAAGACGGTATGGCAGTACGTGTTGTTGTGGGCGGTGGCGGCGGCGGCGCTGTTGCGCGCCGGCGTCAGACGGCCCGCCAGTTGGTTCGTGGGTGCCCTGGCCACCATCGGCCTGCTCAGCGTTCCGGCGTCCTACTTGCTGCTCGACGTGATGAAATGGCGACTTATGCCGCAGCTTCAGCCGGCCCGGGCGCTGCTCTTTACGGCGCTGGCGGCGGTGGTGGAGAGCGCGGTGGCCGCTGTGCGGGCGGGAGAGCGGCGCCGTTACGCCGAGGCCGCCGCCGGGATGTGGCGCGGGTTTCTGGTCCCCCCGCCGGGGCCCCTGCGGGCTTGGTGGGGAACGGCCGGAGCCGACGCCGCGATGATGGCGCGGCGCAGCGTGGTGGCACTGGCGCTGGCCGCGGCGGCTGGATGGTTGTTGAGCCGCTGGGAGAAAAGGTGGGCGGCTCCGGCGCTGGCCGGCCTGGCGGCGTCCTGCTTCCTGGTGATTCCGCTGTGGGGCCGAGTGGAGAATTATCCGCGGCTCTGGACTCCCGAGCTCGCTTCTTTGTCCGCGTTCTCGCGGCATCAGTCGCCGCTGGACGCGGTTTTCGCGTTTCCCGAAGCCGGGCACGGATTGCAGCCCGGCATCTTCCGCGCCGAGGCGGACCGATGCGTGTACGTGGACTGGAAGTCCGGCGGGCAGGTGAACTATTACCGCGATCTGGCGCTCGAATGGTGGCAGCGCTGGCAGGCGGTGATGACGCGAGACTTCTCCCCCGGTGACGCCGCGCGCTTCCGGGCAATGGGGATTGATTACGTCGTTTTGCAGGGACGGCGAATGCCGGCCGGCTGGGAGCCGGTGTTTTCCAATAGCGCTTATACCGTATATCGGCTCAGCGCGTCCGCACCCGCGCCCACAGGACCCGCGCCCTCAGGCACGCGAAGCGAGAAACTCATCCACCTGCGCGCGCGAGGGCATCGAGGTTTGCGCGCCGGCTTTGGTCACCGAAATAGCGGCCGCGGCGGCGGCAAAACGCAGGGCATCCGCCATTGGGCGGGCCTCGGCCAGGGCAACCGCCAGGGCTCCGTTGAAGGTGTCGCCGGCGGCCGTGGTGTCCACGGCATCGACGCGGTAGCCGGGCTGGAAAAATTCGGAGGCGGCATCGCGGAAGAAGGCGCCCTGGTGGCCGAGTTTTAGTAGCACCGCCCGCGGACCGAGCGCCAGCAGGGATTCGGAGACCGAGGGAGCTTCCTCGATGGAGATGCGGGCCGGTGCCAGACCGAGCAGAGCACATGCCTCCGACTCGTTGGGCGTGAGGATGTCGACGCCGCCGAGCAGCTCCCGCGGCAGCAACTGCGCCGGAGCCGGATCGAGAATAGTGCGAGCGCCCTCTTCGGCGGCCATGCCGAGAACGGCGGCTACCGTGTCGAGCGGCGTCTCCAACTGGAACAGCGCGTACGAGGCACCGTGAAGAGCGGGCCGCATCGCCTCGGCATCGGAGGCGGTGAGCGCCATGTTGGCGCCGGAGGCCACGACGATGGAGTTCTGGCCGTACGGGTCCACCGTGATGAGCGCCACACCGGTAGGCAGGGAACGCATTGCGTGTATGAAAGTCACGTCTACGCCGGCGGCCGAGAGGCTGGCCTTCAAATGATCGGCGAACAGGTCGTAGCCGCAGCGGCCGATCATCCGGACCGCCATCCCGCCGCCGAGTTTTCCGGCCGCGCAAGCCTGGTTGGCCCCCTTGCCGCCCGGGATCATGCGGAACCCCGAGCCCAGCACCGTTTCGCCCGGCGCCGGGAGGTGCCCCACCGACACTACGAAATCCATGTTGAGACTGCCGATAACGGCGAGCGCCGGCTTCATCGCGCCATGTCGATGCCGAGCTTCTTCAACTCCTCGGCATAATACCGGCGATGCAGCAGATCCCACTCCTCGGTGCCTTCGGTGATCTCGCGTTTCTGGGTGCGAATCTTGGCCCGGGCGGCTCGGTCGACCTTCTCCTCAGTGACCAGAAGCTCGGTGACGATGCGAACGATTTCCAGGCGGATCTCGTTTGGGTCCTTCTTCAACCGGAACTCGCGCCCGCGGCGAAGAGCGGCCACCGCTTTGTGGGACAACTCGTTGATCTTGTCCCGGGAGAGCTTCATCTGGTCGCCGGTGTCCCGGCCCGAGGCCCGGATGACTTTTCGCTGGCTAATCAGGGTGTTCTTGATCTTACGGAACATGTCCTGATAGCTGACCCCTTCGCGCCGCATGTAGTCGCTGTATTCGCTCAACAGCTCGCGCACTTCCTCATTGAGCCGGTCCTCCACCTGGAGTTCCTCCTCGATGACGGCGGCGATGATATCCACCGCGGCCTGCGGATTGTGCGTTTCAAGATACTTCGGGGAAAGGCCGCTAACGACCTGACGGGCTAGATAGCCGATTAACTCTCTGGCGAGAAGCATCCGTGAGCGAAAAGCTCCTGAGCGCAAATAAGCGCAAGAATCAGGCTGTGTGGAATTACCTGCAACAACGATCAGCCGCTATGATTTTCAGTGTAGTGAGCGCGAAAGCCCAGTGTCAATCGATGGCCCCGCAATACCGGTGTCAACCCGGGCGTTTTCGGAAGTCGTTGCCGACCGGACGCCGCCCGCGAAAGCCGTCTTCCACGCGATGCCAGTGATCGATTTTCGGCTCGCCGAGCATCCAGCACAGCAGGACACGCTCGCCGTGGTAAAGCGCGGGAAAGTCGAGAAGGCCTCGCTCGAGGTCTTTCAATAACACGCCGTGCCCTTCGATGACGCTCATGAGCGACTGGAGACGGGCGGCCGAGGAAGCCAGGCCATTGCGCGCTTCGAGGAACGGAGTGTGATCGACGAACGATCCGCCGCTAGCTGTGATGCGATTCACGCGCTCCCGGCCTTCGCGCTCGATCAGTTCACATTCCGCCCGCAGCGCCATCATCTCCCGCAACACACGATCGAGTTCCGGAAGCAGAGCCTCGGCTTCTTCAATCGTGAACAGTTTGTCCATTGGAACCGGGACCGGACTCCTGTAGCAAGACTAGCAGGAAAGCCCGCGCCGGCGGCGTTGGAGATCAGATTCCGGAAACTTGAACGGCTAGCGACCGGCTGCGGGGGCCGTCGAATTCGGCGAAGACGATGCTCTGCCACGTGCCCAGCAGAACGGCGGCGTTGCGCACCTGCAGGCTCAGCGTCTGGCCCATCAGCATGCCCCGCATGTGGGAGTCGGCGTTCCGGCGCTCGCAGTCGGAGTAGAGCGGGTCGTTGTGCCGGTAGTAGCGGTTCTGTTCAACGACGGAGTCGAAAAACAACTTGGCATCGTGAACCAGAGCGTCCTGCCATTCGCCCAGAAATAGCGCCGAGGTAGTGTGAAGCGACTGCAGGTGAACCAGGCCGTCTCGAACCCCGCTCTTGCGCACGATCTCATTGATGCGGTCGGTGACGTTGATCAACTGCATGCGGTCTGTCGTGATCCAGTCCAGAATCCGGCTGAACACCTTGAAGCCAGCGGCGGCTGGCGCGGCCGTAGTCTCGACACTCACTGGACTTGCTTCCAAAACCTGCATCTTCCCTGATTTCATGGAGTCTCCTTACTGCACCTCACTGTGGCAACGCAAAGTAGCTTGCACCCGAAGGGCCACTTCATACACAACCACGGGACCTCGCCGCTCATCCGCCAAGGACCCTCTGGTATTCGATGCCCGCCGGCCCATGCAAGTTTCAATTCCGAAACTTCGGGGCTAACTCTGTGCAGCTACGCAAGAATTCTCATCTGCCGGGCAACGCTGGAAATGATTGCCGCGGCGCGGTCCAGTTGCTCGCCCGTGTGCGCCGCCGTCACGATGGCGCGGATGCGCGCCCGGCCCTCGGGCACCGTGGGATAGCCGATCCCGGTCGCCAGCAGTCCGTTGTCGAAAAGGGCGCGCGAGAACGCATGGGCAACGGCGGCCTCGCCGACGATGATCGGAGTAATCGGCGTCTGGCTCTCGCCCGTGTCGAGGCCCGCATTCTGCAGCGCCGCCTGAAAGCGGCGCGTGTTGTTCCACAGCGTGTCAATCCGTTCCGGCTCTCGCTCCAGAATGTCGAACGCCGCCAGACAGGCTGCGGCCACCGAAGGAGGGTGCGAAGTGGAGAAAAGGAACGGGCGGGCGCGGTGGTAGAGGAAGTCGATCAGGTCCCGGGTGCCGCACACGTAGCCGCCCAGAACGCCAACCGCCTTGGACAGCGTTCCCACCTGAATATCCACGCGGCCATGAAGCCCGAAATGATCGACGGTGCCTCTGCCGTTGCGGCCCAGAACTCCGGAGGAATGGGCGTCATCCACCATCATGATGGCGCCGTACCGCTCGGCGACGGCCGCCAAATCCGGCAACGGCCCGATGTCTCCGTCCATTGAGAAAACACCGTCGGTGATGAGCAGCTTGCGGCCCGGCACGCCTTCGAGCTCCTTCAGCTTGTCTGCGGCCGCGCCCGCGTCCTTATGCGGAAATACGTGGATCTTGGCCCGCGACAGGCGGCAGCCATCGATGATGCTGGCATGGTTGAGCGCATCGGAAACAATGTGATCCGAAGCCGTCAGTATCGCTGAAACCGTGCCGGCATTCGCTGTGAAGCCCGACTGAAACACCACGCAGGCCTCGACGTTCTTAAAGGCCGCGATCCTCTCCTCGAGCTCCATGTGCAGGCGCATAGTGCCCGAAATCGTGCGCACCGCCCCGGAGCCGACGCCGTACTTCCGGATCGCGTCAAGGGCCGCCTCGCGAAGCTTGGGATGATTGGCGAGGCCGAGATAATTGTTGCTCGCCAGATTGATCACCTCGCGGCCGTCGAAGCGCGAAACCGGCTCGCAGGCCGACTCCAGCACCCGTAGTCGCTGGAACGAGCCGGCTGCTCGCACAGCGTCCAGTTGTCCGGTCAAAAAGGCAAGGGGGTCCGTCCGCGTGGGGGTCATGGTCGAAGGGTATTCTCCGAATCCATCGTAACGCCCCGATTCGCGCACCGGGGCGTCCCTGAGCCCGGCGCCGCGCTACACCTCGTCGGGAACGACGAACGGCTTCCGGTAGTGCCGCTTCATCATGGCGTTGGCCTCCGCATCGCCAGTGAACTCGAACTTTTCCGAGTCGAAGCTTAGCGACCGGCCCAGGCGGTAGGAGATATTCGCCATGTGCACGAGGTTCGCCGACAGGGCTCCTTCTTCGATCGGCGCATTGAGCTTCGACCGGTCGCGGGCGCGCAGCGCCTCGATGAAGTTCGCCCAGTTGTTGCCGGACTCCGTCTTCGAAGGCCCGGGCGTTTGATCCTTGCCGAGCCACGTCTTGTAGCTCTCGTACCACTCGACCGCGAGGTAGCCTTTGGAGCCATAGAAAATATTGCCGACCGTATTGGGATCGTTCTTGCGATCTTCGTCGATGCCGGCTTCGTGGTTGGTGATCCAGTGCCGGACCTCGAACACAAGCTGCTTCTGCTTCCCGCCGTCGTGGAACTCGTAGGTCGCCGTCAGCGTGTTCGGGGTCTGTTGATCGTCGTCGAACATGAAATGGCCGCCCATGGCGCTGATCTTGGTCGGATACTTGACGCCCAAACCCCAGCGGCAGATGTCCATTTCGTGGATGCCCTGATTGCCGAGATCGCCGTTGCCGTAATCCCAGAACCAGTGCCAGTTGTAATGAAACCGGTTCCGCGTGAAGGCGTGCTCGGGCGCCGGGCCAAGCCAGAGATCATAGTGGACGCCCGGCGGAATCGGTTCTACCGGCGCGCGCCCGATGGTGTCGCGCCACTTGTAGCAAAGGCCGCGCGCCATGTACACATCGCCGATCAGCCCGTTGTTGATCTGCTCGATGGCCTCGCGCACGGCCGGACCGGATCGGCTATTGGTGCCATGCTGCACCAGTTTGTCGTACTTCCGGGCGGCCGCCACAATCTGGCGCGACTCGAACAGGTCGTGCGAGCACGGCTTCTCGACGTAGACGTCCTTGCCCGCCTGGAGCGACCAGATGGTCTGCAGCGTGTGCGAGTGGTTCGGCGTCGCAATCGAGACGACATCGAGCGATCTATCCTCGAGCATCTTGCGAATATCGGTGTATGCCGCCGGCCGCTTGCCGCTCTTGTCTTCCACCATCTTCAGACGATCGTTGAGAATCGACTCGTCGATATCGCAGATGGCCGCGATCTCGACGTTCTTCATCTGCAGATAGTGCGCCAGGTGGGCGCGGCCCTGCCCGCGGACGCCGACACAGCCGATGCGGATCGTGTCGTTGGGGCTGGCCAAGCCTTTCACCGCGACTTGACCTGCCGTGGCCGCCG
>VFSW01005405.1_pt1 | contig 18881 bp, 20 predicted proteins | sample 5358111 | NCBI WGS metagenome assembly VFSW01 (sample SAMN11554181, study PRJNA540505) | mine drainage metagenome | isolation source: sediment from site ElyBrook_90M | place: USA: Ely Copper Mine, Vershire, VT | collected 2017 | reverse complement strand
CCCCGCGCCGCCCCGCCGCCCCCCCCGGCGGCGGGTAGTTGGGCACCGCGCACAGCGCGGGGGGCGCATCGCGCCCGGTCAGCAGGAAATCGGCGATCGCGCTGATGGCGAACGTGCCGCCCATCGAGATCGCGATGTTGTCCTCGCCGTAGCCGGCCCCGGGGATCTTGGCGTTCTCCAGCGCGGCGACCGCCTGCCGGGCCGGGACACGGCCGCGCGAGTCGGAGTAGCCGTACCAGTCCCGGTCGAGCGCGTACGAGATGGCGTGCTTGAGGGCCGGCGGCAGGCCGTAGTGCTCCTCATCGACCGAGCCGCTTGACAGGATGAGATGGTCGGCTGACCGGTACTTCCCGTAGAGGTCATCCCGGAAGAAGTAGTTGAACAGCTCCTTTACCATCCGGGGAAGCGCGGGTGAGTCCAGGACCTCGGCGGTTGTCACCGCGCGCCGTGAACTTGCCCGGGAGACCGCCGTGACACTGCCCGGTAGCCGTCGCGGCCGTGCTAGCAGTGCCTCGGCGCGGGCCAGGTACAGGTCGCGGAGCTCGAACGGGTCGTCAGGGTTCCTGGCCGCCCGGAACAGGTCAACTATCTGCTCATCGACGATCGCCGCCAGCCTGGCCCCCGAGTCGGGGACGACCACCGGTGCCGCAGGGCCGGACGGCTGGCCCGCGCGCGAGCCGACCTCGGTGAAGCCGGCGAACAGCCGCGGCGGGCCCGCGCGTCCGGTGCGCTCACCGCCAGCGGTTTGCGTCACAGGACACGCAGCCTTCGCAGGTGCCGTGACCCGGCGGCCGCCGCGCTGCGTCCGTGGAAGAACCGCTGGTTGCGGATGATGACGAGGCTGTTGGCTTGCCACCAGATGCCCCGCACGTGCCGCTCGTCGTAGAGCGCGAGCAGCAGGTCGCGGAACGCGGCGTGCACTTCCTCGGCGGTCCGCGTGGCTGCCTGCCCGGTGCACCGCCATGCCAGCGGGGTGTCAGCGAAGTCACGGAACGAGAACATGCCGCCGCCCTCGCTGCGGTAGAGCGGCGGCATGCCGTCGCTGTCGTAGGCCACGCCCGCCAGCGTCGAGCGACTGTCGGCAGGCAGCATCGCACTCACCTGCCCGGCCCCGCGCAGCAGGGTCTGCCCGCCGCTGTCGCATGGTGGCGGGACGATGCACTGGAAGATGAGGAATCGGGGCTGCCCGGCAGCGGGACGCCGGCTCCCTTCGGTGTGGAACGTGAGCGGGTCTTCCGCGAAGGGCTGCAGTTCCGCCGGCGCGCCGGCGGGCAGCTGGGTCCGCAGGTCGAGTATGTACCGCTGGGTGATGAACTCGCTGATCTCCGGATCGGATTCCGGGATGAGCGTGCCGAACAGGCGGCCGAAGTCGATGAATTCCCCGTCGGAAAGCGGCCGGTCGAGTTGCAGCTCGGCGATGCCCGCGCTTGCGACTACCTCGCTGACAGCGGCCGCATGACCGGCCAGGTGAGCCGCGCTTACCGTGATTTCCGGGCTCGCCGTAGCTTCATCCGAGGACGGAAACCATTCCCTCCGAAGCAGGACTCCGTTGCGTCGCTCGGCGATCACCGGCTCCGCGGCAGGATCAAAAACGCCAGCCGCTGTCGGCATCGACAATCCTTTCGCGGCGCGTAATTTCTATTTAGGCTAGCCGCAGCAGGCGACGATGAAAAGGGGACGCGGTGCGGGGACTAGCGGTGAATGCGGGGCATCGGCTTGTCCTGGGGATGGTGCACCTTGCCCCGTTGCCGGGGACGCCGCTGCACCGGCCAGGGAGCCTGCCCGCGATCATCGCGGCTGCGGTGGACGACGCACTCGCGCTATGGGAGGCGGGCGCGGACGGGTGCCTGATGCAGACGGTGGACCGCCTGTACAGCAAGCGTGATGAGGCCGATCCGGCGCGCGTGGCGGCGGTCACGCTGGCCGCCGCAGCGGTGCGATCGGCGGTCGGGGGCGAATTCCAGCTAGGGGTGCAGCTCATGCGGAACGCCGCCAGCGCGTCGCTCGCGGTCGCCGCCGTCAGCGGCGGCTCGTTCATCCGGGCCACTGCCATGGTGGGAGCCACGCTCACCGCGCACGGGCTGGTCGAGGCCGACCCGCTCTCGGTCATGGCCTACCGCAAGGCGATCGACGCCAGCAGGATCGCGGTCATCGCCGACGTCTGGACTGACCACTTCAGTTGGTTCGGCGGCGGGAAGACGGTCGGCGAGGTAGCCAGGCTGGCGGCGGGAGTAGGAGCCGACGCGGTCGCGGTGGGTAATCGGGACTTGCGGGCAACACTGGACGCCGTGGCCGAGATCCGGGCGACCTCGCCTTCGGTCCCCGTCATTATCGCAGCGCACACCGCGCATGAGACGATAACGCAGCTCATGTCCGACGCGGACGGAGTGTTCGTCGGCTCCTGCATTAAGCGGCCTGACCAGTCGGGCCGTATCGACCGGGACCTGGCCTCACGCTATGTAGCGGCCGTCCGCTCGGTGCGGTAGCGCCGGTGACGCCGCCTGCGCGGCGGGCCGCGACGATTCCGCCCTTCCGGTGACGGCTTTCCGCGGTTCATACTGCTGATATCGGTCGTCATAATTGCGGGAGCCGTCTTGGACCAGACTTTTCGCCGGATCACCGATCTCGTGTCCCAGCAGCTCCCGGGCGAATGCCCGCCAGATTTTAGCGCGGAGGCCGACTTGCGGGACGCTGGCCTCGACTCCATGGGAATCGTTGCTCTGCTCGTGGCGCTGGAATCCGAGTTCCACATCGAGTTCCCGCCTGACCAGATCACACTGGCCACATTTAACTCCGTAGGGAGCCTCTATCAGGTCGTGCAGCGCTGCCTCGCCAGCGAGGAGTCAGCTATTCAGGCTGCGGGCGGAATCCAGGAGCCGACTAATTGAGATTCCCGCATATGACGGGATCGGAAGAATCGGGGAGACATGACCGACGCTCTGCGTACATCCGAAGAGGACGGTTTCCGTGCCACGCCTAACCTTGCCGCCGGGCAGTTGGCCGCCGTGCTCTGCGGCCAGATCCTGAGCCTGGAGGATGATGAGGAGCGCCGTTACGCGGTGCGGCGGGTCTTCGGGCTGCTCGCCGGGCTCGCTGGTCCCGAGCGTGAGCTAGACGGCGGCACCGGGCGCTCCGCGGCGCCGCTCGAGAAGGTCCGTTGGGCCGCGGACTGCGGCATCGCCCCCGGTGTCCAGCACCTGAACGTGGCCATCGAGCCGGGGAGCGTCAAGGTGGCCAACACCGTCTCCGCGACCGGGCGGGCGCTGCTGTCGAACGGGTACCTGGGGGCAGACCTGCTGCACGTCCCGCATGGCGATGCCTTCCCGCCGCATACCCACGCCGGCGACCATCTGCTCTTCGTGCTGGCCGGGCGGGGCACCATCACCATCGCCGGAGAGATTGTGCCGACCGCACCCGGTGAGGCATTCATGGTGGAGGGCGCGGTACCGCATGCGGTGGGTGCCATCGACGACCACGTCCTGCTGTCAGTCGGTGCCCCGCACCATCCGGTCGACAGCCCGGCCAGGCAGGCGGTGGTGGGGGAGGATGCCCTGCTCGCGCTGGATGGCAGCATCGGCTGCGTGATCTGCGGCCTGACCGCGGCTGACCGGGCTGCCCTGGCTGCGCTCGGCTGTTCCCACGCGGGCCGGCACGCATGACGGAACCCAGCGCGCCGAACGGGGCCTGGGACGGGACTGACGCCGCCGAGGCACACCGCTACGGCGAGGTGGCGTGGCACCAGCCGCTGCCCGGGGTCAGGGCCTCCGCAGTGGACTACATCGCGGCGCAGGCTGCCCTGCGGCCCGGCGAACCCTACCTGACCTGTGTCGACGTGAAGTCACCAGAGGGCACGCGGACCACGCTTACCTACGGGCAACTCGATCTGCTCACCCAGGGCGTAGCCGCGTGGATCGGCGCCCACCTGGCCAGTCCCGCCACCGCGACCGTCGGCCTGCTGCCGAGGAACGACGAGCCGAGCGTTCTCGCGCTGCTTGGCCTGCTCCGGTCGGGCTGCCGGGTGCTCGTGCTCAGCCCGGACGACCCTACGGCGCGGATCGCCGAGCAGGTGCAGGCGCTCGGCGTGCGGACGGTCATCCGCAGCCCGCGGGTCTCACCTGCCCTTTGGCCGGGCGCGGTCGAGGCGCTTTCCCGCGCGCGCGTCCCGGTCGGGCGCGGCGGGCCCGGCCTGCTGCCGAGGCTGGCCCCGTGGGATGACGCCCTGGTCCTGTCCACCTCCGGGTCGACCGCAAGCGCCAAGATGGTGGTGCAGTCGCACCGCAACGGAGCTGTCAACGCGGCGGGCGCGGTTCGTCATCACCGGCTAGTCCCGGCGGACCGGCTGCTTGGCTGCCTGCCCATACACCACGTCAACGGCCTGCACTTCACGCTGCTGGCGACGCTGACAGCGGGCGCGCACGCGGTGCTCGCCACCGAGTTCGACTCGTTCAGTTACGGACGGCTGATCGAGGACTTCCGGCCGCGGGTCGCGAGCGTGGTGCCGAGCATTCTGCAGGCCCTAAGCATGACCTGGCGCCAGCCGAGGATTCCCGCCGGGTTCGGCTACTTCGCCACGGCGGCTGCGCCGCTCAGCCCAGCGGTGGCGCGCGCGTCGCGTGCCCGCCTGGGGACCCGGGTCGTCCAGGCTTTCGGCCTCACGGAGACGACCAATTTCTCTACGATCATGCCGGGGGACCTGGCCGCGGACGACTACGTCCGGCTCATGGAGGAGTCGGATATCCCGCCGGTCGGCAGCGAGGTCTTCGGTAACGAGGTGGCGGTGCTCGACGAGGATGGCCAGCGCGTGCCGCCCGGCACGGTCGGCGAGGTGTGCGTCAGGGGCCAGTCGGTGCTGTCACGCTACGAAGGCAATCAGGCGGCGACCGCCGAGGCGTTCCGCCATGGCTGGTTCCACACCGGGGACACTGGCTTTGAGACCCGCGCCGCGTCGGCCGGCGAGCCCCTGTTCGTGCTTACCGGGCGCATCAAGAACATCGCCAAGGTCCGCGGCGAGTCGGTCTCGCTTGAAGAGGTGGAGCGGGCCGCCGCCCGGCTGCCCGGCATCATCGACGCGGCGTGCGCGACCGCCGCGCACGCCCTCGACGGCGAGCAGCTCACCATGGCGGTGGTGGCCGCCGGGGACCTCGACGAAGCCGGCCTGCGGGCGGGGCTGGCGGCGATGCTCCCGGCCGCGGCGGTTCCGCGGCGGATCGTCAGGGCGGGCGCGATACCGCGGACCCCGACCGGCAAGATCATCCGGGCCCGGTTGGCTGAGGAACTGCGCGCACTGACATGACGGACAGGTCCTTCTGCAGGTTCACCGACCGCAGGTGCCCCTGGGCCGCCACCGGCCCGTGCTGCCGGAACCCATGCAACTGCAGCATCGCGAGCACGTCGGTGAAGTCAGGGTTGGCCTGCGAGCGCAGCGCGTCGGCGCCGGCCCTGGCGGCCGCCGCGATCGCTTCCCTCAGGCACCGCACGCCGACGAGCGAGCCGGCTCGCAGCTGCGCTGGCGCGACGCACAGCCTGCTCAGGTACATCGCGTGCGCGGCGGGCGGGAACGTGCCGCGACTGACCTCGAACGGCGGGTCGGCGGACAGCGTGAAGGCCCCGGCCGCCGCGCCGTCGATCCGGAGCAGGCTGACCTCGCCCGCTGTCACCCGCCCCTCCGTGGTGGCGGCATTCCGCCGGGGTGCCGGGATGCCGTACCGCAGCGCCTGCTCGGCGTCACTGGCCAGCAGCAGGCCATGCACCTCGGCCGCGTCAGCCGCGAGCTCCCATCCTGGTGCCAGCTGTCGGCCCACGACTGAATGGTGCCATGGCGCCTGGGCTGTCAACAAGCCGGTAACGCCTTGACCCGCGACCGCCGGGACCAGCCGGCCGGGAACGGCGCGGTTCCTGAGCGGCGGGCCCCGTTCCCCGTTCGCTTCGGCGTCCACTCCGGACAGCAGTACACGTCCGTCGGCGAGTGCGTGCACCTGTGGCGGCGGGCGGAAGAACTGGGATATGACTGGGCCTCCGTCTTCGACCATCTGCGGCCGCCGGTCGGCGGAGCGGACGGTCCCTGCCTCGACGGTGCGACCTTGCTCGCCGCGCTCGCCTCGGCGACCAGCCGGATCCGGTGCGGCCTGCTCGTGTCCCCGGTCACCTGGCGGCACCCGGCCGCCGCCGCCGTGGTGGCCTGCACCCTGGACCATGTCTCGCACGGCCGCCTTGAATGGGGTGCTGGGGCTGGCGGTTCCGATCTCGCTTACGACAGTTACGGGATCAGGCTGCCCCCGCTGCGGGAACGTATGGAGCGCCTCGAGGAGGCCAGCTCCGTGATGGTGCGCCTGTGGCGCGGCGAGGCCGTGACCATGGCGGGCCGGTACTACCGCCTGCAAGTCGCCCGGGTCATCCCCGGGCCGGTGCAGCCGCGCTTGCCGCTAGTCATCGGAGGCGGCGGCAGGCGGTTGCTCGGCATCGCCGCACGGCATGCGGACACGTGGAACACTATCGTCGCCTCCCCGGCCGAGTACCGCCGCCAGTGCGAGGAACTGGCCGTCGACTGCGCGCGAGCAGGACGGGACCCGGGCAGCCTGCGCAGGTCACTGACCTTCCGCGCGGTCCTCGCCGCGACCCCGGACGAGGCGCGGAACCGGGCGGAGCAGATCATGACGCGACTGGGCCCGGCCCACCCGGACCGGGCGGAGTACCTCACCATCGGCACACCGCAGCAGTGCGTCGCAGACCTGAGCGTCTTCCGTTCCCTCGGGGTCAGTGACTTCCTGCTCGGCTGCCGTCCGCCGCTCGACTGGGAGACAATCGAGCTCGTCGCCGGGCAGGTCGCTCCGGCGCTACGGGCCGGCTGAGGGCCCGGTGCACGTCACGTGCACGGTGATCGGTGCCTCGCACGGTCACCGCGGGCAGGGCCCCAGGGACGTTCACGGTTACACGCTCGACACCGGGAACTCCTTCAAGGTCACCGTCTGGACCTACGGTGCCACGCTGATCGAGGTGCTCACCCCGGACCGGGCTGGCCGCACGGCGAACGTCGCCGTTCGCCTCCCGGCCCTCGCGAGCTACGAGGACCGGGCCTGCAATCCCTATATCGGCCCGGTCCTCGGACCTTACTGCCGCTGCGTGCGCGACGGCCGGTTCTCCCTCGACGGGGTAGCGCACCAGCTCGCCCGCAATGAGGGCCGGCATCACCTGCACGGCGGGCCGTTCGGCCTTGACCGGTTCGTCTGGGACGCGGAGGCAGGACGCGCCGGCGAGTCGCTAGCCGTCCGGCTTAGGCTCAGCCGTCCGGCTGGCGACCAGGGGTACCCGGGCGCGCTATCGGCCGAGGTAACCTACCGGGCGACGGCCGAAGCGCGGCTTTCACTGGAGTACCGCGCGACCGCGACAGCCAGTACGATCGTCGGGCTGACCAGCCACGCGTTCTGGAACCTGAGCGGTGGCGGCACGATAAACGGTCACCTGCTCGCACTCAACGCGAGCGAGAGCGTGCTGCTAGGCGACGACCTGATCCCGCTGCCAGGAAAGCCGTCTTCCATCGGCGGCACCAGCCTTGACTACCGGGTGGCCCGGCCGCTGGCTGACCTCCCACTCGACAACTTCTACGTGCTCAGCGATCCGTCTTGGGCAGCCGAACTGCACGAGCAGCGCAGCGGCCGGCGCATGCGGCTGGTCACCGACCAGCCCGGCCTCGGCGCCTACACCGGCGAGCGGCTTTCCCCGCCCCGGGGAGGCATCTGCCTGCAAGCCAGTGCCTGGCCGGACGCTCCGAACAGGCCTGACTTCCCCTCGTGCAGGCTGGACCCGGGGCAGGTCTACCGTCAGCTGACCAGCTACGCCTTCACCTGCGGTGAGTGGTGACCGGCTTGGTCGGCCTCGGCCGGGGCGAGCTCGACGGTCACGCGGCGTTCCGCTGCGTCGTGGATGTCGAGCTTCTCCACCACTCCGGCATGCCGCAGGTCGGCCTCGGCGAGCCGGAGCACCGCGGCCTGACCGGGGAGCTCGTCGATGACGAGCGAGGCCACGGCCGTGCGCTGCGAGCGCTTCTCCTCGGACTTGGCTTTGCGGATGTCCCGGAGGGCCGCGCCCGCAACCTCAAGAACGGCCGGGTCGCCTTGCACTGCCATGCCGGAAAGATCGCTTGCGCGTGGCCACCGGGCCTGGTGCACTGAGCCCTCGTGCGACCACGACCACGCTTCCTCGGCGGCGAACGGTATGAAGGGCGCGAAGAGCCGGAGCAAGACTGACAGCGCGAGGGTCAGCGCGGCCTGAGCCGACTGCCCCGCCTTCCCGCCCGCGTACGCCCGCAGCTTGACGAGCTCAAGGTAGTCATCGCAGAACTGCCAGAAGAACGCCTCGGTCCGTTCGAGCGCCCGGTTGTAGTCATAGCCGAGGAACGACTCGGTGGCGTCCTCGACCACGGCGCTCAGCTGGCTGATCATGGCCGCGTCGAGCGGCTCGGTGATGTCCGCGACGGTCCCGCCCCCGGACCCGAGCCCATGTGCGAACTTGGTCGCGTTGAGCACCTTGACCGCGAGACGACGGCCGACCTTCATCTGGGCGTGGTCAACGGCGGTGTCAGTGCCCGGCGCGGCGCGGCAGGCCCAGTAACGGAGGCCGTCGGCGCCGAACTGCTCCACCAGCGGCATCGGCGTCAGCACGTTCCCCAGGGACTTGGACATCTTCTTGCGGTCAGGATCGAGGATCCAGCCGTTGATGGTGGTGTGCCGCCATGGCAGCGTCCCGTGCTCAAGCCGCGCCCGCAGCACGGTGGAGAACAGCCACGTCCGGATGATCTCCGGGCCTTGCGGGCGCAGGTCCATTGGGTAGACCCGGGCGAACAGGTCCGGGTCGTCCGGCCAGTTGGCGGCGATCTCAGGGGTAAGCGACGACGTGGCCCAGGTGTCCATGACGTCCGGGTCGCCGATGAACCCGTTGGCCGCTCCCCGCTGTGCCTCCGTGTAGCCGGGCGGGACATCTGCCTGCGGGTCGATCGGCAGGGTGTCTTCCGCCGGGATGATGACCTCGTCCCACAGCGGCTCACCGGACTCGTCCGTCTTGTACCACACGGGAAACGGCACTCCGAAGTACCTCTGCCGGCTGATGAGCCAGTCGGTGTTCAGCCCGTCCACCCAGTGCTCGTACCGCCGTCGCATGAAATCCGGGTGCCACTGCAGCTCTCGGCCCATCTTGATGAGGCCTTCCCGCAGGGCCGGGTCCTCGGCGCCGTTCCTGATGTACCACTGCCTGCTGGTGACGATCTCGAGAGGGCGGTCGCCCTTCTCGTAGAACTTCACCTGGTGCGTGATCGGCCGGGGCTCCCCGATCAGGGTCCCCTCCTCGCGCAGCAGTTCGACGGTGCGCCGACGAGCCTGGGCCGAGTTCTTGCCCGCGACCTCCAGGTACCGGTCATTGCCCGCCAGCCACGGGGGGACCTCCCGCCTGAAGCGTCCGTCCCGCTGGATCACGGACCGCAACGGCAAGTTCAGTTCGCGCCACCACACCACGTCGGTCGAGTCGCCGAAGGTGCAGATCATGGCGATGCCCGAGCCCTTGTCCGGGTCGGCGAGCTTGTGCGCAAGGACGGGCACCCGCACGCCGAAGACCGGCGTGACCACTTCCGAGCCGAACAGCGCCTGGTACCTGGGGTCGTCGGGGTGGGCGACGAGGGCGACGCACGAGGGGAGCAGTTCCGGGCGCGTGGTCTGCACCTCGACGTCCGGTCCGCCGTCAGCGCGGCGGAAGGCGAGCCCGTAGTACGCGGCGGCCACTTCCCGGTCCTCGAACTCGGCCTGGGCGACGGCGGTGCCGAAGTCCACGTCCCACATGCTCGGCGCCTCGGTCGCGTACGCCTCACCGCGCCGGAGGTTGGCCAGGAAACCGCGCTGCGCGACCCGCCGCGATCGGTCGTCAATTGTGGCGTAAGAGAGCGTCCAGTCCACAGACAGGCCCATTTTGCGCCACTGCTGCTCGAAGGAGGCCTCGAACTCGCTCGTTAGCTGATGGCACAGCGCGACAAAATTGGGGCGCGAGATTACCCGCATTTCTCCTTTGGCTTTGGCCGGCTCGGTGATGACCAGATCTGGGTCATACGGCACGGTCGGGTCGCAGCGGACGCCATAGTGGTTCTGGACCCGGCGCTCCGTCGGCAGGCCGTTATCGTCCCAGCCCATCGGGTAGAACACCATGTGCCCGAACATGCGGCGGAACCGGGCAATGGCGTCAACCTGGATGTAGCCGAAAGCCGTTCCTAGGTGAAGAAAGCCGCTGATGGTGGGAGGCGGGGTGTCGATGGAGTAAATCTCGTCGCGTGCCTTTGTCCGGTCAAACCGGTAGATGCTCTGCTCCTGCCACCGGGCATCCCACTTGCTCTCCAGGCCGTCAAGCGTCGGCTTCTCCGGAATCTGTGCCATGTGCTGCATGATAGCGTAGTGGCCGTGCCCGATTGGTTGCCAAGCGCAACGGGGCCCACCGCCGGGCGGCGCACGGGACCCGGGCCCGGGGTGCTGCTTCGCCAGGTCGAGCACCTCGCCGCGGACCTGCGGATCCTGAGTGATCCGGTCAGCGAGCAGGTCGCGAGTGTCCTGGCTGAGCCTGACTGGGCCGCGCACGAGGACTACTACCTGATCGGCTCGGGTGACTCCCACTATGCCGGGGTCGCCAGCGAGATGGCGTTCTGGAAACTCGGCGGGGTTTCCTGCCAGGCGCTCAGCGCGCGGCGCTTCGCCGACTACGACGCGGACAAGCTGCCCGCCGGCCGGGGGCGCCCAGTGGTGATCGGCGCGTCCGCCTCGGGAAAGACCCCGGAGGTGGCCGCCGCGCTCAGCCGGGCGCGCGAGCTCGGGGCCAGGACCGTCGCGATCACGGGGGATGGCGATGGCCCGGTCGCGCAGGCGGCCGATCGCGCCGTCGTGGCCCAGCTCCAGGACGTTGAAGCGTCGCCCGGGATCCGGACCTACCAGGCGACCCTGGCCGGGCTGCTCCTTTTCGCCGCCAGGTTGTCGGCACTGCGCCGCGGCGGTGACGTTGACCCGGTGGCGCCCGCTCGGCTTGCCGACCAGGTTGAACTGACCGCGGGGACGGTCAGGGAGAGCTGCGCGGTCGCGGCGCGGGAGGTCGCGGGCCTGCCCGGTCTCGCCTTCACGGGTATGGGACCCAGCCTGGGGGCGGCGATGTTCGGCGCGGCCAAGATAGTCGAGGGCGCGGGTCTCATGGCCGCGGCCACTGACCTGGGTGAGTGGTGGCATGTGCAGCGCCGGGCGATGTCGCGTGGCATGCCGTTGTTCGTGATCGCTCCTCCGGGGCGGTCGCAGCGGCAGGCAGCCCTTGTCGCCGCGGCCGCGCACAAGCTGGGCCTGCGGGTAATTCCGGTGGTTGACCACGGCGAGCGGGACATTAGCAGCCACTCGAACTCGGTCATCCGGGTCCAGGGCGCGGTCCCTGAAGAGTTCTCGCCCCTCCTCTACCACGTCTTCGCCGGCTACCTGACAGCGTTTGTCGTCGAGGAACTCGGAAGTGAACTCCCTGACCCCGGGACGTTCACGCCGAGGGCGACGCTCGACGGCTTTGGCGTGACCGGCGCGGTCGGCTGGACGCAAGGCGGCTACTGACCTCGTTCGCACGGATGACGCCGAAATGACCATCTGCACTGGGGTGCTGGGCAGGCTGCTGTCAGCGGGTGCACGCGATCGCGCTGACCCAGGCCAAGGGCGGGAGCGGCGGACAACCCGCACCACCGTACGCACCCGTCAGCAGCGACATCCTCATCTGGGAAATCTTCGAGGGCACCGGTGAAATCCAGCGAATGGTCATCGGCCGTTCGGTCACCGGGCTGGACGTCAGGTTATTCTGTACCTACCGCGTCAACGCAGGCGCAAAGGCGCACCCGCATCCCCGGGAAGTTACATGATCCTCCCCCGTCGCCAGCAGGCGATCCTCGATCAGATGGAGCGCGCTCTCGGGGCGGCTGACTCGCAACTGCGGTCGAGCTACGCGGCCTTCGCCCGGCGGGCCGAGGGAGCGCCCTTTCCCGCGGCCGAGGTGATACCTACTCGCCCGGTCCGCTTCCTCGTGCTCGGCTTGGTTATCCTCCTCGTGCTTGGTTTCCTCGCGTTCGGCATCAGCGACGTGAGTGGCGGCTGCCCTTCAGCCGTATGGCACGGCGTTTGCGCCGCCACCGCGGGCCGAGCCTGACCGAATCGGTCTGCAGGACCAGAGGCGATACCCTCTATACGCGCGTGAGGCGCCGCACTGTATTTGGAATGGCGCTGTATCTGACCTGGCAAACTTCCTGCATTACATAAACGGTCAAGACCGAGCGCGGCATCTGGGAGGGAGTTTGGCGAAGTACCCGGCACCGAAGCCGACGCACATCAGCACGTACCAGAACTGCTCGGCCGCGGTCATCTGCGCCATGCCGAAGTCCGGCAGCGCCTTCTTGGCGGGCACCTTGGTTCCGGAGACCGCCTCAGCGCGCATTCCTGCGGGCGGGCATCACGCTGATCCTGCGGTCCGCGAGGTGCTGGGTATGGTAGCTCAGCCAGGTGCAGACGCCCGCGAGCGGAAGCTCGATGACCGCCGCAAGCACGACCGCTTGAAGCAGCTGGTGCCGCGGCGCGGTCACGACATCGAACCAGGCGTCGACGACGAGAAGCGTCGCCGCCGAGGCCGACGCTAGCGCCAGGTACCGGGACCGGCGAAACGCGAAGTAGCCCGTAGCGGCCAGCGCTATCAGCTCGAAGACGTCGAATCCGACCCAGGCGAGATCGTAATGACGGGAGATCTGACGCGTCGGAAGGGAGAACCCGAGGTACACGATCCAGGGAATGAGCACCACCGAGCAGAAGATGAACGTCGGAGCTACCCAGCGTGATACCTCGGTGTTGTCCGGAGCTTCCATGCGTGCAGACTACGGCGCGGCATCCGGGTTTACCCCCAGCCAGGGCGCTAGCTGACTGAACGCAGCGGGGCCGACGGCCCGTCGGGCAGGGTCATCCGCCCGGCCACGACCTGCTGGGCGTACTGCGCGCACTCGCTCTCCGAGAGCGCGTTGAAGCCGTCTTCCGCGACCGTCACGATGACCGGGAAGATCTGCCGGGTCAGGTCGGGGCCGCCGGTGGCGGAGTCATCGTCGGCGGCGTCATACAGCGCCTGCACGCAGGCGAGCGCCGCGTCGGCCATGGAGATGCCGTCGGAGTAATACTTCTTGAGCGCGGACTTAGCGAAGACCGATCCCGAGCCGATCGAATGGAAGCGGTGCTCCTCGTAAGGCCCGCCTGCCACGTCATAGCTGAAGATCCGGCCAGTGCGGGTCTCCTCGTCGTAACCGACGAACAGCGGGATCACCGCGAGGCCCTGCATCGCCGCCATCAGGTTGCCGCGGATCATCGTGGCCAGCCGGTTGGCCTTGCCCTCGAGCGTGAGGGACCGGCCCTCCATCTTCTCGTAATGCTCGAGCTCGACGCCGAACAAGCGGACGAGCTCAAGCGCGATCGCCCGGGTGCCCGCGATCGCGAAGGCCGAGTACAAGTCGGCGCCGCACCCCGTGTCGCCGGGCCGTCGCCCGCCATCACCACGCCGCCTTCACAGGCGACCGCGACGAGCGTCGTCGCGTGCGGCAGGTTCTTGATCACGTCGGCGGCCGGGCCGGACCTGGCCAGCGGGCCGAGGTTCGCCAGCGGGAGCATGCTGGGGTCGTAGGCGGAGAGGAAGTCCGTGAACGAGGGAACGCGCGCGGCCATGAACGCCGCCTGGTCCGGCCCGCTGCCGGTGGGAGAGCCTGCCACGCCGCCGCCTTCCTGCTGACTACGTTGACCGTTGTGCTGACCCTATCCCGGCCAGTCAGTGCAATCACCAGGACCCGGTGGTCGGGCGCAGCGTGAACGTTTGCCCGGGGGACGCCGCTGCCTGGACGGGCTCACCGAGGAACAGGCCCGGCGGTCGCTGGTGCCCTCGCTGACCACGTTGCTTGGCCTGGTCAAGCACGCGACCTTCCTGGAGAAGGTCTGGTTTGACGAGGCGGTCACTGGCCGGTCACGGGCCGAGATCGGCATTCCCGCGGTCTCGGACGAGCGCAGGGCCCGTTCCGGCCCTTCCCAAGAAGGTCTAATGGATCTAGTCTTAGTAGCACCATGAGGATCGATCCGGGAGCGCAGGTCCCGTTGTATGAGCAGGTGGCCGCCGAGCTGCGGCGGGCGATCGCCGACGGCGAGGTGCGGCCGGGGCAGCGGATGCCGCTCGCGAAGGACCTCGCGGCCGTGCTCGGCGTCAACAAGAACACGGTGCTCCGGGCGCTGCGCCAGTTGCGGGACGAGGGGCTGCTCGAGTTCCGGCGCGGCCGCGGTATCACCGTCGCCGGGACCCCGCCGCGCGGCGCCGTGCTGCGCAAGGTGCGCGAGCTCGTGGCCTTCGGACGCGAGCAGGGCTACGGGCCAGACGAGCTCATCGCCATGATCAAGGTCATCTCCCAGGAGGCTTAGGATGCTTTTTCTCTCCGAGAGACCCGCCAACCCCGGTGCCGGGCGTACCGCGGCGGCCGACGACGGCGCCTGGCAATCCGAGGCGCTGATCAAACCGGCGGGCCGCCGGCGCCGCCGCCGGTGGATCCGGGGAACGGGCGCCGTCCTGCTGGCGGCCGCCGTCGCGGCGACCTGGGTCCTGCTCGACGGCCCGGCAGGCCCCCCGCGCGCGGCGAACGTCACCGCCTCCCGGCCGGCCACGGCCGGTGCGTGCGCCGCGGCCGTCGCCTACGGCCCGCTCCCGACCTGGGCGCGCACGGGGTTCAATCCGCCGACCATGGCCATGCCGTACGTGCTCGGCGCCCGCGGTGACATCGTCGCCGTGCTCTGGGCGCGGCACGATCCGCTCGTTACCCCCGCGCCGGCGAACCGTAACAACAAGATCCTCTGGGTCGCCAAAACGCCGGACCCAACCGGGGCCAGCCTCCAGATCACCGCCCGCCGGCTGATCGGCGGTACCGCGGCCGGGCCCGTTCAGCAACGGACCGTCATGGGCGGGCCCGGGCCGTCCATCATCGACATGCCGGCCGCGGGATGCTGGCAGTTCACGCTCCGCTGGGGCGGTCATACCGACACGGTCGACCTGGCATACGCGACCGGGTCATAGATTTGTTCGGGTGAACGCTGTACTGACCGCCAAAGGGCTGTCCGCCGGGCACGCCGACCGGGTCATCTTCTCCGGGGTCGACCTTGTGGTGTCGCCCGGCAAGGTAACCGGGCTGGTCGGCGCCAACGGGGCCGGGAAGTCGACGTTGCTGCGGATGCTCGCCGGGCTTGACGACGGCGCGCGCGATGCCGGGTCCGTGTCGCTGAACCCGGCGACGGCGACCGTCGGGTACCTGCCGCAGGAGCCGGAGCGGCGGCCGGGCGAGAGCGTGCTCGCGTTCATCGAGCGGCGGACCGGGGTCGCCGCCGCGGCCGCTGCACTCGACGCGGCGACGGCCGCGCGCGCGGCGGGGGACGCGGGGGCGGAAGACGGGTACGCGGCGGCGTTCGACCGGTGGATGCACCTGGGCGGTGCGGACCTGGAGGAGCGAACCGCCAAGATCGTTGCCTCGCTCGGGCTCACCGGGCTCCTGGGAAAGCGGGGGCGGCTTGAGGCGCCGATGACCTCGTTGTCCGGCGGGCAGGCCGCGCGGGCGAACCTCGCGTCGCTGCTGTTGTCGCGGTACGACATCTTCCTGCTCGACGAGCCGACCAACGACCTGGACATCGAGGGGCTCGCCATCCTGGAAGAGTTCGTCATGAAGCTGCGGGCCGGGACGGTGCTCGTCAGCCACGACCGGGCCTTCCTGGAGCGGACGGTCGACCAGGTGCTCGAACTCGACCTGGCGCAGCAGTCAGTGCACCTGTACAACGGCGGGTACCTCGCGTACCGGGAAGAGCGGGGGATCGCCCGGCAGCACGCGCGCGACAACTACGAGAAGTACGCCGACCAGAAGACGGCACTGGCGATGAGGATGCGGACCCAGAGCAGCTGGGCGGACCGGGGGGTGCGGCAGGCGCGGGCCAAGGCGCCTGACAAGGACAAGCACCGGCTTTCCGCGCAGGTCAACCGGACGGAGAAGCTAGCCAGCAAGATCAAGATCACCGAGCGGATGCTGGAGCGGCTCGAGGTCGTGGAGGAGCCGCGCAAGGAGTGGGAGCTGCGGATGACGATCGCGGCGGCGCCGCGCTCGGGAACCGTGGCCGCATCGCTGCGCGACGCGGTCGTGTCGCTGCCCGGCTTCGTTCTCGGACCGGTGAACCTGCAGGTGAACTGGGCGGACCGGATCGCTATCACCGGACCGAACGGAGCGGGCAAGTCAACGCTGATCGGCGCGCTGCTCGGGCGGGTGCCGCTCTCGTCCGGTTCCGCGTCACTCGGGTCCGGGATCTCGGTGGGCGAGGTGGACCAGGCACGGTCGATATTCAACGGCCCCGAGCCGCTGCTTGAGGTGTTCGCCGCGCGGGCGCCCGGGCAGGTGCTGGAGGAGACCCGGACGCTGCTGGCCAAGTTCGGCCTGCGGGCGGAGCATGTGCACCGCCCGGCCCGGTCCCTGTCGCCGGGGGAGCGGACCCGGGCCGCGCTCGCGCTGCTGCAGGCGCGCGGGGTGAACCTGCTGGTGCTTGACGAGCCGACCAACCACCTCGACCTGCCCGCCATCGAGCAGATCGAGGTGGCGCTTGACGAGTACCCAGGCACGTTCCTCCTGGTGACGCACGACCGCCGGATGCTGGAGTCGGTGTCGCTCACGCGCCGTCTCGTCGTATCGGGCGGTCAGGTCGCCGAGGTTGACGCGGCCTGAGGCGCTCGCTGTCAGGCGCGCCTCAGCGCGGGGTGAGGACGTCGAACTCGTTGCCCTCCGGGTCGGCGAGGCACGTCCACGGCACGTCGCCCTGGCCGACGTCGACGTCGGTCGCGCCGAGAGCCCGCAGCCGGGCCACCTCCGCCGCCTGGTCGTCACCGGGGTAGGGCCGGAGGTCGAGATGGACGCGGTTCTTCACGGTCTTCACGTCGGGCGTCCGGATGAACTCCAGGTACGGCCCGACTCCCTTGGCGGAGCGCAGCGCCGCGTAATCGTCGGCCACCTCGTGCACGGTCCAGTCCATCGCCTCGCCCCAGAACCGGGCCATGGCCCGCGGGTCCGCGCAGTCGGCTACCACCGCGGCGATCGGCCCGGTGTCGAGGTAGACCGGCCGGGGTTCGAGCACGCAGAACTCGTTGCCCTCCGGGTCGGCGAGGACCGTCCACGGCACGTCGCCCTGGCCCACGTCGGCCAGCGTCGCGCCGAGGCCAAGCAGTCGCGCGACCAGGTCCGCCTGATGGGCCGCGGAGGTGGTGGCGAGGTCGACGTGCACGCGGTTCTTCACCGTTTTGGGTTCCGGGACGCGAATGACGTCGATGCAGACGGCGACCGGATCGGGATAGGCGAAGCCCACGGGTTCGAGGTTGGTCACGCCGGGTTCCTCGCTAGCGATGCCCCAGCCGAGTGCCTGCGCCCAGAACCGGCCGACCGCGGCGTCATCCTGGGCATTCATCGCGATCTGCACAAGCCGTGTCGCCATGCCGCCGATCCTATGCCCGGGCCGACGGAGGAATCGCCCGCCTGGGCCGCGGTTCCGTTGAGACGTCACGCTGGACAACTGGTCGGCTGCCCAGCGTTCCGCGGCCTCTTGACGCCGGCTCGACCACGGGAATAATCTCTGCTCGGCAATAAAATAGGAAACTTTCCTATTTTATTGCCTTCCGCGATCTAGCCGAAGGGATCCACGTGAGACGCCCCCTCTCCTTGTGCCTCGCGACATTGACCGCCGCCGCCGCCGTGGCCGGCACGGCGGCGGCCGCCCCCGCCCGCGCCGATGTCAGGACCGCTCTTCCCCCGCACGTGTACGCGCCGTACTTCGAGTCCTGGGACAGCGCCGACGGCGGGCTGGCCCAGCTGTCGGCCGCCTCCGGCGCCAAGTACCTCACCCTGGCCTTCCTGGAAACCGACACGCCCGGCTCGTGCACCGCTTACTGGAACGGGAGCACGGCCACGCCGATCTCCGCCACCGCGGCCGGCAGTTTCGGCGCCGACATCGCGGCGGTGCAAGCGGCCGGCGGGAACGTGATCCCGTCCTTCGGCGGGTATACCGCCGACACCACGGGCACCGAGCTCGCGGACAGCTGCACCAGCGTCGACGCGATCGCCCAGGTGTACGAGTCCCTCATCACCACCTACCACGTGCCGCGCATCGACCTCGACATCGAGGCGAGCTCACTGTCCGACTCGGCCGCCATCCAGCGCCGCAACGAGGCCATCGCCGAGACCGAGGCCTGGGCCGCCCGGCACGGTAAGCACATCGAGTTCTCCTACACGCTGCCCACGTTCCCGACCGGCCTGCCGCCGGCCGAACTCGCCGTGCTGCAGAACGCGGTGGCCGAGGGCGCGAAGATCTCCACGGTCAACATCCTGACCTTCGACTATTACCTAGGCACGACCGAGAACATGCTGACCGACGCGGTGAGTGCCGCCACGGCGGTGCACGGCCAGCTCGCCAGCCTGCATCCCGGCCTGTCGTCGCGTGCGCGGTGGGAGATGATCGGCGTCACCCAGATGCCGGGCATCGACGACTTCGGCCCCGCCGAGACCTTCACCACCGCCCAGGCGCCGGCGTTCGCGATCTGGGCCGCGGTCAAGGGCCTTGGCGAGATCTCCATGTGGGCGCTGCAGCGCGACAACGGCAACTGCCCCGGCACGAAGGGCGCGAGCAGCTGTTCCGGTGTCGCCCAGCCGACCTGGTACTACAGCCACGTCTTCGAGCCGTTCAGCTACCTCCCGTAGGCCCCGGCCTCAGAAAATAGGTTGCGGGCCCCGCGGGCGGGTGGTCATATCCCCCTATGAC
>VFSW01005404.1_pt1 | contig 18883 bp, 13 predicted proteins | sample 5358111 | NCBI WGS metagenome assembly VFSW01 (sample SAMN11554181, study PRJNA540505) | mine drainage metagenome | isolation source: sediment from site ElyBrook_90M | place: USA: Ely Copper Mine, Vershire, VT | collected 2017 | reverse complement strand
CCGGAAAAACAACCCAAGTCCAGCATCGACATCGGTGCCGATCTGAACGGAGGCGCAAGACCCTGGCTGGGGCATTGCCGGTTGACGCCAACAAGCCCGATAATGGACTGCGTTCGCCAAACTTAGAATTGGATCATTCCGCAATTAAGATCGGACGCTCTATGTTTACTCCGCAAGAACGCGATCGGCTGCGCACCGGCCTCCTTGGTCTCGCCGCCGGTGACGCGCGCATCAGTGGTGCTGCGATCACTGGCTCGGCGGCGGCGGGGCGCGAGGATCGGTGGTCGGATATCGATCTGGCATTTGGCGTTATCGATGCAGCCGAACTGCCCAACGTACTCTCCGACTGGACCGCATACATGTACGATCGGCACCTGGCCCTGCATCATCTTGACGTCAAGTCCGGCGCATGGATTTACCGCGTATTTCTCCTCCCGAGCACTCTGCAGATTGATCTGGCCTTCGTGCCCGCCACGGAATTCGGAGCCTTGGCGCCAACGTTCCGCCTGATGTTCGGAAAGGCGAATGACTCCCGGCATTTTCCGCCACCGCTGCCTGGGGACATCATCGGCCTCGGCTGGCTGTACGCACTCCATGCCCGGAGCTGCATTGCAAGAGGAAACTCGTGGCAAGCGGAATACATGATAAGCGGTATCCGCGACAATGCGCTTGCGTTGGCCTGCATTCGCCACGGCCTGCCTGCCGTCCAGGGCGGTGGCATGGACCGGCTGCCAAGCGGAGTGGCCGCGCAATTTGAAGGCTCCCTCGTCCGTCAGTTGGACAGCGCCGAGCTCTCGCGGGCCTTTCGGGTTGTGATTCTTGGATTGCTGAGCGAAATTCGAAGCGTGGATGAGGAACTCGCAGAAAGGTTGCAGGGAGCGCTTACGCTTCTGACCGAGGCTCCGCGTTAAAGTAAAACGTAAAGTCGGCCAATATTTAGCGGCCGGGCCGAGAAACCCTGAGCGCCACGTATGGGCTTACACGACGGTTCCGCCACTTTGCCAGACCGTCGGCAGCCGGTCGAACTGTCCGTCTGCGCCGACGAGCAGGACCCACTACCTGACACAGGGGCTTTTGGACCCTACAATCTTACGATTTTCGGCGATGGATGATTCTTCAGCGCATTGCGCGTGTCGACGATCAGCTTGGCGCGTTCGACGATGGCGGCGTAGTCGACGCCGCTGTGATCGGTCACCACCACTACGCAATCGGCTTGAGCGGCCATGGCGATGGGATCTTGCGCAGTCAGCTCGTGATCGTCCAAATGGAGCGTCGGAACGAACGGATCGCTATAAGTGACGCGGGATCCGCGCCGCTCCAGCAGCAGAATGATGTCCAGCGCGGGCGATTCGCGCACATCGTCGATGTTGCGCTTATAGGCGGCGCCCAATACATGCACGTGCGAGCCTCTGAGCGGCTTGGAATGTTCGTTGAGCGCGTTCTGGATCTTGTCCACCACGAAGTGCGGCATCTGCCCGTTGATATATCCGGCCAGCTCGATAAAACGCGCTTCGATGCCGGCTTGCTTGGTCTTCCAGGATAGGTAAAACGGATCGATCGGAATGCAATGGCCGCCCAGGCCGGGTCCGGGATAAAAGGCCATGAATCCGAACGGCTTGGTGGCGGCGGCGTCAATCACTTCCCAGACGTTGATCCCCATACGGTCGCACATAAGCGCCATTTCGTTGACCAGCCCGATATTGATCATGCGAAAGGTGTTTTCGAGCAGCTTCACCATCTCGGCCACGCTGGTGGAGCTGACCGGCACCACCTTTTCAAGAGCTTGCGCATAAAACAAGGCGCCCAGCCGGGTGCAGGCGGCCGTAATGCCTCCCACCACCTTGGGGATGTTGGCCGTCTGGTATTGCGGGTTGCCCGGATCGACACGTTCCGGAGAAAAACACAAGAAGAAGTCCTCGCCAACCTTCCAGCCGGACTCTTCCAGCATGGGCAGGACCAGCTCATCGGTGGTTCCCGGATAAGTAGTGGACTCTAGAATCACCAGTTTGCCGGGCCTGAGGTATTTCGCCGTCTCCTGACACGCGGACACGATGTAACTCATGTCCGGATCTTTTGTCTTGCGGAGCGGCGTGGGCACTGCGATGTTGATGGTATCGAGATCCGAAATAACTGAAAAGTCTGAAGTAGCGCGAAATTTTCCGCCGGATACCCACTTCTTTAACGTATCCGTGGGGACATCCTGGACGTACGAGTCGCCGCGGTTCAACTGCGAGACCTTGGATTCTTGAATGTCGATTCCGGTAACTGAAAATCCCGCCTTGGCGAATTCCATCGCCAGCGGCAAACCGACGTACCCCAGCCCGATGATGCCGACGCGCGCGGTTCGATTCTTGATTTTCTCTTCCAGCGCCATTGCGGCGGTTATCGTTTGCATGAAGGAGCGCTCTCCTTACTGTAACCCCGGGTGGTCCGGTTCTCGCGGGCAAGGATCAACTTGAAGATAGAAAAAACTCACATCGCCGTACTCGGTCTTGGTTATGTCGGGTGCGTGACGGCTGCCTGTCTGGCGAGCCTTGGACATCGCGTTTTGGGGATCGACCTGGATCCGCACAAAGTAAGGGAAATTGAAAATGGGCGCGCGCCCTTTCACGAACCTGGGCTGGAAGATTTGGTCCGGGAGAACATCCAGGCGGGCAGGCTGTCAGTCTCCACCTCGGCCGAAGCCATCGCCGAAGCGGATGTTGCGTTGGTTTGTGTCGGTACGCCGTCGGAGAAGAACGGCGATTTAGGACTGCACCAACTGAGCAGGGCGATTGCGGAGATCGCCGAACACGTTCCACGGCGCCCGAAGCGGCTCATTGTTGCTATCCGGAGTACCGTTTTTCCGGGGACGTGCGAGGAACTGGTGCTGCCCGCCTTTCGAGACAACTCCGCGGTGCGTGTCGTGTCGCATCCAGAGTTTCTCCGCGAAGGCTCGGCGGTTCGGGATTTCTTCGAGCCACCGCTGCTAGTGGTAGGCGGCGGCGACGACGCGGCGGTAAAGGCGGTGGCCGATTTGTACCGGCCCCTCGGCGCGAAGGCCGCTCTGGTATCGCTGCGCACGGCGGAGATGATCAAGTACGCCTGCAACGCCTTCCACGCGGTGAAAATTACCTTCGCCAACGAAATTGGGGCGCTCAGCGCGCAGTTGGGCGTGGATGGCGCCGATGTAATGGCCACTCTGTGCAAAGACGTCAAGCTCAACAGCTCGGCGGCGTATCTGAAGCCGGGATTCGCCTTTGGAGGATCCTGCTTACCCAAAGACCTGCGCGCGTTGGTGTACCGCGCGGCCCATCTCGACCTGAAGTTGCCTCTTCTCGAATCGGCCATTCCGAGCAACGAGCAGCATCTCAAGCGCGCCATCGATGCGGTTCTCGATTTGCCGGCGCAACGCATCGGGGTGATCGGGCTGGCCTTCAAAGAGGACACCGACGACTTGCGCGAGAGCCCGGTGGTGACGCTTCTGGAACAACTGATCGGAAAGGGCCGCGAAGTTCAGGTGTTCGATCCGCACATTCGTTGGGGTTCCATATACGGATCGAACCGCAACTTCATTCTGGAAGCCATTCCGCACATCGGCCGGCTCCTGACCGGAAGTCTGGACCAGATTCTAGTGTGGGCGGACCACTTGGTGCTGGCCCAAAAACAGAACGCCGAAGCGATGGAGCGCATTCAAGCCAGTGGCATTCCGGTGCTCGACTTGTGGAACGGTGGCTTGGAATTGGCGTCCCGCGGCCGCGCTGCGCTAAGCGCTGTGAATTAGCCCAATGCTTCGGTTGTTGCGAGTTTATGTCCCGGCCAGCGTCGCCGCACTGCTGGCTTCGGAATTCATTCTCATCTACTTGTGTTACCTGGCCGCGACGTTCGCATGGATGCGCTCCGACGCCGCGGTGTTTCTGGCCGACGACCTGGGATGGTTGCGAATCCTGATCGTGGTGTCCTGCTTGATGCTGGGCATCTATTTCCACGATTTGTACAGCAAACTGGGCACACGCCCGAGAGAACTACTCCAACAAGTCGGCGTAGTGGCGGGGACCGCGTTCCTGACTGAAGCGATGCTGGGCTACCTGAAGCTGCAACAACTGGTGGTTCCGGCTGGGCCGATGATCGTGGGCAGCGCGCTCAACATCGTCGCATTGATGGCATGGCGTCTCTTCTTTAGCCGCGTGCTGCTGAGGAGAATGCGTTCTGAGCGCGTGATATTTTTGGGCGATTCGCCCATGGTGCAAGAAATCGCAAGCCACCTGGAGGCGCACCCCGAGAAGGGACTGACGCCTTTGGGATTTCTCGACGATTCCGATTTACCAAACGCAAGGCGGCTGGGAGCGATTTCGGATCTGCGCGAAGTGGTGGACCGGCTGCATCCTCAGCGCATCGTGGTGGGCTTGCGGGAGCGCCGTTGCAATCTGCCGGTAACACAACTGCTGGAGCTTCGGCTCTCCGGCATCCGCATCGAGGACGCGTTGACCAGTTACGAGATGGCGTTTGAACGGATCTCGACGCACGAGCTTCGCCCTTCCCAGTTGATCTTCAGCTCCAACGATCTGGGTCCAAGCCGGACCGGCGTGCGCATACAGTCCGCCTATTCGATGGCGATCGCGGCGCTGGCGGCGCTGGCCGCGGCGCCCCTGATGCTGCTGGTGGCGGCGCTGGTGAAGCTGACGTCGCCCGGGCCGGCCCTTCTCCGGCAGCGGCGCGTGGGAAAGAACAACTGTATATTCACGCTCTATAAATTCCGCTCGATGGTGCGGGATGCGGAGGCGCACTGCGGCGCCGTTTGGGCCACCCGGAACGATCCGCGGGTTACACCTGTAGGACGCTGGCTGCGTAAGCTGAGGCTGGACGAACTGCCGCAGTTGTTTAATGTCCTGAGGGGCGATATGTCCATCGTGGGACCCAGGCCCGAGCGTCCGGAATTCGTCGCGGAGCTTGAAAAGAGGATCCCGTTCTATCGCCAGCGGCACTGCGTCAAGCCGGGCATCACCGGCTGGGCGCAGATCAAGCACAAATACGGCGACACCATCGAGGACACGGTGCTGAAGCTGGAATACGATTTGTACTACATCAAGAACCTGGCGCCGGCGCTGGACGCGGTGATCATGTTTCATACCGCGAAGGTAATGCTGTTATCGAGGGGAGCACAATAACTATGAAAAACCAACTAGCAAAACTAAGCATCGCTTCGGCTGGACTCGTTCGTGTCGCGGCCGGAACAATCGAACGTCGCATGTTCGCGACGCACGGATACATCGTTATGCTGGATTCCGATCTCGCGAAACTATATCGCGTGCCTACAAAAGCGTTCAATCAGGCTGTCAAGCGCAACAGCGATCGCTTCCCACCGGATTTCAGGTTTCAACTCACGCCCGAAGACCTGAAATGTTTAAGGTCACAAGTTGTGACCTTAAAGGGTCGAACCCTTTTCCAATCGGGACGCGGCCGCCACAGCAAGTATGCACCTTACGTTTTCACCGAGCACGGCATCGCAATGCTCTCGTCGGTTTTGCACAGCAAACGCGCCGTCCAAATGAATATAACTATCATTCGCGCATTCATTCGTCTGCGCGAGATGCTTATCAGTCACAAGGACCTCGCCTTACGCGTGGAAAAGGTGGAGACAGTGAGCCACCATCACAACGCGATGATCGAAGTGCTTGCCACCGAGATTCAACACATCCAGAAGCTGCCGCCGACAAAACGCCGGTTCGGATTTCGCGTAGATCAGTCTTCCAGGATCGGAAACAATGCAGGCAAAGTAGGAAGCAACGCCGGCTTGTTGGCGCCGCCCAAATCGAGATAGCGCGGATCGAGCAAGCGGCTCGGCTCCAAATTGCCCATGGCTGAGAGCAGCGTCTCCTTTAAATGCGGATAGTCCTTCTCGATTTCACTGAAGAGGCTCCGTATAGATTTACGCACCGTGCCGGTCCGCAGCGAACAGCCGCACGGGGTGATGGGCGCGCCCAGCGATTCGGCATAGCGGGCGGTAATGTCTTCGGTCACAAACGCGAGGGGACGAATCAGCCTGAAATCTTTCTGGCGGGAATAAGTGATCGGCGGCAATGCGCTCACACGCCCGGTGAACATAGCGTTGCGAAGGAACGACTCGCAAAAGTCGTCGGCGGTATGGCCAAAGGCGATCACGTTAGCGCCCAGGCCCCGGGCGATCTGATAAACCGCGCGGCGCCGGAAACGGCTGCAAAGATCGCAGCCATGATCGGGCTGTTCTTCGAGCAAGCGCAGGGAGGGGTTGTCGGTGTGATAGGTCCAGTCCACGCCGCGCGCCTTCAGATATTCGCCTAACGGCTGGATGGGACGCAGGAACTTGCCCTGCTCCACGGTGAACGCGCAGATCGAGAACTGGATGGGGGCCCGCTTGGCCAGCAGCAACAGCGCTTCAAGCAGGGTGAGCGAATCCTTACCGCCCGACAACGCCACGGCAACACGGTCGCCGTCGCGAATCATTTTGAAGCGGCCCACCGCCTCGCCGACTTTGCGCAGAAGAATTTTTTCGAGATCCATTTTCAGTGGGAACACCGGCTCCTTGCGGCCGCGGCCCGGTTAGTTTTCCGCGACGTATTTCCAGCGTCCGGTTTCAAACTCGAGATTGAAGTTCTCGCCCAGATACACACGGCGCACTTCGGAATCGCGGCCCAAAGCGTCGGGCGTACCGGCGCGGAAGATTTTGCCATTGTTAATGATGTAGGCGCGATCGGTCACCGCCAGGGTCTCGCGAACGTTATGATCGGTCACCAGGATGCCGATCCCGGAGTTTTTCAGATCGAAGATGATGCGCTGCAGCTCCAGCACCTGGATGGGATCGATGCCGGAGAACGGTTCGTCCAGCAGCAGGAAGCTGGGCTCGATCACCAGCGAGCGCGCGATCTCCACGCGGCGCCGTTCGCCGCCTGAAAGCGCATAACCTTTGTTATGGCGCACCGTTTCAAGGCCGAGCTGCTCGATCAGCCGGTTCATTCGTTCGCGCCGCTCGCGCCCGCTCATGCGCAGCGTTTGCAGGATCGCCATCAGGTTGTCTTCCACGCTCAGCTTGCGGAAAACCGAAGCTTCTTGCGGGAGGTAACTGATGCCGCGGCGCGCCCGCTGATACATCGGCATGTTGGTGATGTCTTCGGAACCGTCGCCGTTGCCGACCATCACGCTGCCTGAATCCGGGCTGATCAGGCCGACGATCATGTAGAAGGACGTGGTCTTCCCCGCGCCGTTCGGCCCCAACAAGCCAACCACCTCACCCTGCTTCACCCATAGCGACACGTTATCGACGACCTTCCGGCCGCGGTAGCTTTTGGAGATCTCCTTAGTTTGAAGGGTGCGCATGGGAACTTACTTGGCGGTTTTGCGGTGCAGCAAGCTCTTCACCGGCTGTTGTGGCACGCCGTTCACCAGCAGCCTGTCGTCGGACGAATACCAAGTCAATTTCTGACCTCGAGTGGTGCCGCGCGTACTGTCTATAAATCGCGGCTGCCCTCCCTCTAGAATAACTTTGTCTTCGTCGACATAGTATTCGGCATGTTCGGAAGAGGCGTCGCGCGTGCGGTCGAGGGCAGTTTCATGAACCTCTACGTGGCCGTCGGCCATGGCGTGATCGAGCGACGAATCGTTGCTGTCGTTGCGCAGGTAGGCGTGAATATCCTGGCCTTTCACCGTCATGCTGGGCCGTTCCAAAGTGGCGCCGCCGCTATAGTGCGCCAGGCGCGTGTCGTCGTTATAATCCAGGTCCGCGGCCCTGACAATAGTAAACACGCGGAGAGACGCTTTGGTTGCACCTTTTGGGACAGGGTCGGCCTGGGTTTTTTCCTTGGAGTCGCCGTCCTCTTTTACTTTGTCGAGCAATTGGCTCAGCACGTGCCCGTGCGCTTTCAGGAGATTGTTGTCGCGATCGATCTCGACGGTTTCCGCTTCCAGCCGGTCGGCGCCCTGCCAGAGCACGACGTCGCCTTCATAGCGAATATCCAGATTGTTATCTTTGGAGATCATCTTTTTGGCCCGGGCGTGGAGCGGCTCGTCTTCGGAAAGCATCCCTCCTCCGCTGGAGTCGTCCTTCTTCTTGTCCGGCTGGCGCGAGGAGGTGACATGCCCTTCGGCCGTGAAGTCGCCCGACATTTGATTCATGACGATCTTGTCGGCGTCGGCTGAACCGGTGGAGTCCCACATGCGCGCGCCGCCTATCAAATTGATGATGTTGTTCGGCTGATCGAGCAAAGCGCGCTCCGCTTTGGCCCGGCGATCGCCTTCCTGATAGCGAAAATCGCCCGCTTGATCCAAGCTGGCCAGCTGCGAGGAATTAGGCTGGAACGTCGCCACCAGGTTCTTGCTCCACGTCAGCGCCGGCGCGGGCGCTTCTTTGGCGTCTTTGGCCTTGGGCTTTTCGGTGCGCGTGGTAGCAGCGACGGAGCGGAACGTTTGGATCTGGTTCCTGGGCCCGTAGGTCATCCAGATGCGATCGCCATTCATCCAGCGATGCGGCTGCTCCGCTCGATTGGGAATGAACTCGATCGCGCCCGGCCCCTCTGTCTCTACCGCCTCAATCTCCTGGCCGCCCGCCCGCATCTTGGTGTGAATCGTATCGCTCTTGAGCACGCGCGTTTCAGCGGTATCGACGCCCGGCTTGATCACAGGCTTCGATTCCATGGTGCTGTGTCCCTGAGCGTCGGCGGTCTGCAGGATACTGTCCGATGCAGTAGTCTCGAAACCCATGATCACGCGATCGGATGCAATGGTGGTCTGCGATGTGTCGCCGTTGGACACCACGCGCGCCTGGTCCACCCCAGTGATCTTTTGAATCTGGTTGTTGTCGTTAAACTCCACAAAGAGCTGATTTGCGCCATATTCCAGGTTGCGGCCGGGGCGCCGATCGGTGCCCTTGGCCTGGGTAGTGTCCACCATCTTGAGATTGCCGTTCTGCAGCGTGACCGTGGCGGGACCGGCGTTCAACGTCAACGTGTCGCGAGTCAGCTTAGACCAGGGCGTGAGGTACACCTTCGCATTTCGCTCGTTGTAGTTGAGCTGCGCGGTCTCGATCTTCATGGGAATGGTGCCCGGGTCGCTGCCCCGCCATGTCATCGATACCTGGTTGTGCAGATTGAGCTCGCGCGTGTTGGGATCGTAATCGGCGCCCACGGCTTGCCCATCGCCCCGGTCGAACTGAAAGGTGGCCAGGCGATCGGTAGTCGTCTTTCCGGTTTTGCTTTCCACGCTAACGCCTGAGGATTTGATCACCATCAGACGGCCGGTGGGCTGCTCGTTCTCCGGCACGTTCATGGTGATCTCCACTTCGCCTTCCGAGTAGAGAATTCCCCGGCCGACGTCGAACTGGGCCTTGGCGCACTTCACGTGGTCGTATTTGTCGTCTTTGTTGTGGATGTCCAGTGTTACTCCCGTCAGTTCGTCCTTGCCATCCAACTCCTGGAAGTCGTCGGAATGCACGGTGATCACGGTCTTCTCGCTGGAGGTGTGGCTATACGTCCAGCCATGAAAGGTTGCTGTTTGTCCGGGTGCGAGCTTCCGGGGTTTGACGGGAGTATTGGACGCCTGCTGCTTGAGCCGGACGTAATAGGTCCAACCGACGGTTGAGAGGATTGCGACGAAGCCCAACAGGATCAGTGGCGCCGCACGTCGCATGGATACTTCTCCAGCATATCGAGAAGCCCGGAGCGCTGTCCATTAAGTTTCAGCGACGATTGTATTTCATGTTTATTCAACGACTTACGAACCAATATTGTCACTCCTCCGCTGAGTCTGCTAATATTACCTGGGGACGGCGAGTGATCGCTCCCCATCGCAAAATTTCAAATCCCCATGTTAGAGGAGGTTCAAACTATGAACATTCGACCGCTCTATGACCGGATCGTGGTGAAACGGATCGACGATAAAGAAGAGACCAAAATCGGTGGCCTGTTTATTCCGGATTCCGCCAAAGAGAAGCCGCAGGAAGGTGAAGTCGTTGCCGTTGGAAAGGGCAAACGCCTGGAGGACGGCAAGGTGGTTGCGCTGGACGTGCAAAAAGGCGACCGCATCCTATTCGGCAAATATTCGGGCAGTGAGATCCGGATTGACGGAGAAGAATTCATGATCATGCGCGAGGACGAGGTCCTCGGAGTTCTGGAAGGCGCCCCCAAGAAAGCTACCAAAGTAGCTTAGGCGCAAAGTTTCTTTGAAAGGAGACATTTTCAATGGCAGCAAAACAAATTGTTTATAGCGAAAATTCCCGTCAAGCGATTCTGCGCGGCGTCAACCAGTTGGCTGATGCTGTGAAGGTGACGCTTGGCCCCCGCGGCCGCAACGTGGTTCTCGAGAAAAAGTTCGGCGGCCCAACCATTACCAAGGACGGCGTCACAGTCGCCAAGGAAGTGGAGTTGAAGGATCCGCTGGAAAATATGGGCGCGCAGATGGTGCGTGAGGTTGCTTCCAAGACCTCCGACACCGCCGGCGACGGCACCACCACGGCGACCATTCTGGCGCAGTCCATCTTCCGCGAAGGCGTGAAGGCTGTGGCAGCCGGCGCCAACCCGATGGCCCTGAAGCGCGGCATCGAGAAGAGCGTGGAGTTGGTCGTCAACGAAGTCAAGAAGTTCTCCAAAGATGTAAAGGACAACGAGACCATCGCGCAGGTTGGCACCATCTCCGCCAACGGCGACGCCGCCATCGGCAACACCATTGCCGAAGCGATGAAGAAGGTTGGCAAGGACGGCGTCATCACGGTGGAAGAGAGCCGGACCATGGAAACCGAGCTTCAGACCGTGGATGGCATGCAGTTCGATCGCGGTTATCTCTCGCCCTACTTCATCAGCGATCCCGATCGCATGGAGTGCGTGCTGGAAGATCCCTACATCCTCATTCACGAGAAGAAGATCAGCAACATGAAGGATCTTCTGCCCCTGCTCGAACAGATCGCCCGCTCCGGCAAGCCCTTGCTGGTAATCGCCGAAGAAGTGGAAGGCGAAGCGCTCGCGACCCTGGTAGTGAACAAGCTGCGCGGCACGTTGAATGCTTGCGCGGTGAAGGCTCCCGGCTTCGGCGATCGCCGCAAGGCCATGATGGAAGACATCGGCGTCCTGACGGGCGGCAAGGCCCTGATGGAAGAGACCGGCATCAAGTTGGAAGGTGTACGGCTGGAAGACCTGGGCCGCGCTAAGCGCGTCACGGTTGACAAGGACAACACCACCATCATCGACGGCGCCGGCAATCAGAAGTCGATCGAGGGCCGCATCAAGCAGTTGCGCGCACAGATCGAAGAGACCACTAGCGATTACGATCGTGAAAAGCTGCAAGAACGCTTGGCCAAACTGGCCGGCGGCGTTGCGGTGATCAAGGTCGGCGCTGCCACCGAGACCGAAATGAAAGAGAAGAAGGCTCGCGTGGAAGACGCGCTGCACGCTACCCGTGCGGCTGTCGAAGAAGGCATCGTTCCGGGCGGCGGCGTGGCTCTACTGCGCGCAGCCAAGGCTTTGGACGGCCTGAAGCTCGAAGGCGACGAGAAGATCGGTGTCGATATCATTCGCCGCGCTTGCGAAGAGCCAGTGCGGCAGATCGTCGGCAACGCCGGTTACGAAGGCGCGATCGTGATCGAGAAGATCCGCGTCAACAACGACTCGAACTTCGGCTTCAACGCTGCCACCGCGCAGTACGAAGACTTGGTGAAGGCCGGCGTCATCGATCCGACCAAGGTAACCCGTTCGGCATTGCAGAACGCTTCTTCGATCGCCGCGCTCATGCTGACTACCGAGGCCATGATCGCTGAGATCCCGGAGAAGAAGTCGCCGGCCCCGGCCGGTGGCGGCCACGGCGGACCCGAGATGGATTACTAAGAAGAATTCAGAATTCAAGAATTCAGAATTCAGAATGCGGCAAATGGGCTCGCCCTTCGGGGCGGGTCTTTTTGTTGGCTCAAACACGAGACCTTACCTTTCGGTATGCTCACCAAGTAACGTCATCCATTCACGGAGCCGCTTGGCGTTCTCTGGAGTGAGCTCATCAAGGCTCACGCTTAGATTCACCACAACTGACACAGGGGGACGCAGTTCGGAAGACGTACCTGCAGTCTCGCGAGAGGCGGCGGGGACCGTCTCAGGATTCTCCGACGGGTGGAGATTCTGGGCATTGGGGAGAGCGACAGGAGAAGGAATCTGCTTGGATAACTCATCAGTGTTGCCCCGCCGGAGTGATCCATCATCGCCTTCGGAAATGACTCCAAGATAACCAAGAAAATCGATAATGTAGTTCAAGGCCTTGCCATCGGCCTCTGAAGCGCCACATTTAATACCCAGAACCCGCCGAAGTTCGTCCCGCGAAAGGGACACTCTAGTCGCAAAGTTCTGAACGGTAACTTGACCGTACCAAGTAACGAGGACGAGCTTTCTGAGGTGTGATTTAGCGTTCTCTTCGTCCCATGCAGATTCACGAGCGAACCTAACTGCTTCCTCGCTCGGAACATAGTAGCCGTACTTAGGCGAAGCGATGATCGCAGAATCCATCAAAAAGGCGTTGTTGGCGCTCACGATTGTAGGATTCAATCCGGTGGCGCTTGCGACGTCTTTGTAATTAACCTGATCTTCGCCACCGCTGGACGCCACGGCATAGCCCTTAATGATCCGAACTAACTGTTCGTCTCCAACGGTGGGCAGCGCCCTTTCAGAGGAAAGCTTCGGCCCACGGCTCTTGACAAGGGCATCGCTACGGACTGTTATCTCATCCATGCCGCTCTCCGATGTTCAGGGCCAACGCATACAAGTAGGGTATTTCGAAGCTGTTGGACCGATAAACAGATTTACTGTCCTTGATAGCTATCGCTCCGACTCGGACGAGGTCGGCGATCGCAATCTGAGCGTTCAGGGGCTCATTCAAGCCGAGAGCCTCTCCCAGCTCGCTCCGACTGAATCGCCGGACGTCATGGCCCTTCAATCTATCGTAGGTTTTGCTGAAACTTTGGAAGACCTGCAGAAAATCAGTCAACTTACTCGCGGCAGTCTGCCCGATCGCGTGGCTGCAGGCCGCCCCACTGACCAATCGACCAGCCAGTGACTTGTTAACGCCTTGCACATTAAAATTTTGCTGGGCCTTTTGCGCTTCCACGCAAAAATTTACCAGATCTCTTGGCAGTACATCTGAATTTCCATCTTGGAGCTTAACATAAAGGTCATCAAAGCTCGAGACTTCTGGCGCCCATTCGAACACGGCATTGATCCAATCGAGTGCTGTCTGATATTGGATCGGCGGTATGACGTTATCATAGAGCACGGCCAACCGATGTCCAAGAAGAATCGCCAAATCCTCGCGAGACCAATGCAATTCGAGCTTCACGGAGCTGAAATGATCCTTGTTCACGTAAGTCAGCGCCGAATAGAGGTCGGTCCTAAAGAACAGTTTGAAGTGCAGGGCGTCCAGACGGATTAGCTCACCCACGGCTCGCATGAGGCTGCTTAAGAGCTCCTCAAGCTCGTCTCCGTGGCCTCCGTTTAGAGATACCTCATCCAGGCTATCTAGGCATACCCACACTTCGCGCTTGGTGGCAACGAGCCACTCGTTCACGGCATAGATCACGGCGTCAATTTCTGTCGTCGCGAGAGATACCTTGGGTGGAAACTCGGTCTTAATGTACCCGCCCAAGCTGACGGACAACTTCGCAGACCTCAAGGACTGCCAGGCGGTCGGCACCTCTCTTACTAACCCCCACCGTGCGAGAAATCTCCCGCACAGACTTCTTAGGTCTTCGGGCGAGTCGGTGGTTTCGACGACTTGCTTGGCTAAAAGCGAAGCAATGTAAAACCGCCACAGAGCAACCTTGGAATCTGTGACGGACTCCAGGACTGCAGCATGATCTCTCAGCTGGGGCTCATCAGCTATCCATAGATTCGGCGGCATAAAAATCGGGATCTCGTTGTGCAATTCCTTGAGCATCCTGAAGATGGAACTCTTGCCTGCGCCCTTGGAACCCAGAATCAAGAAAACACGGTCCGAGCGGGCTTGCTCAAAGGCGCCCGATCGGTAGAAGAATTGACTGAGATGCCGTTCCTGCTGTGCTGCCCCCAAGCCAAAATCGATACGCTCCAAGTCAGTCATCTTCTCTACGATACCCCTAAGTGTATCTGAGAAGCTTAGTCCATTAGGTCTAGCTGAAGCGTTGACGGACCCCGCATCGACCCAACCAAGGTAACGCGTTCGGCCCTGCAGAACGCTTCTTCGAATCGCAGCCCTCATGCTGACTACCGAAACCATGGTCGCTGAGATTCCGGAGAAGAAGCCGGCGACGGCGGTCCCGAAATGGATTACCAAGTCGCACTTCATTCACCAAAGATGACTGTCAGATGCGCCGGCGCCTGTTGGCATAAGCCAATCCCCAACCCCTAATCCCCAATCCCAGTCCCGGCGTTTTTCGTGATCTCATAAGATATGCGGCAGTTACTACTTGCTCTTGCGGTCGTGGCTTCACTACGTGCCGGGACGCCATTGTTCCATGCCTCGTTCGACAGCCCCAGCTCGGCCTGGATGGTCCTGCGCGGCTCTGGCGTCACCGATCCCGCCGTCACGCACGAGAGCCAGATGTCGATGCGCCTCGAACCTGGCAATGCCGCCCGCGACGCCCGCGTCCAATCCGCGCCCATCGCGTTGACCATCGGCAAGAGCTACGAACTCACCGGCTGGATCCGCACCGATAAGCTCACCGTCCGCGATCTGGACCGCTCGCCCATCGCAACCGGCGCCGCGCTCAGCATGGCTTCCCTGCCGTTTGACGTGCAATCGGAATCGCTCGCTGGCACGCACGATTGGACCACCGTCCATCTCCGCTTTACCGCCACGCGCGCGCACGACAGCATTGTGCTCACGGTAGCCTACGGTGGGACATTCGCAGGGAAAGCTTGGTTTTCAGGAGTTACCGTTGACGAAGCGCCAGGTGTCGAGTCGTGGCCCGCTCCCACGGCTGTGACCACCTACGGGCCGGCTTATCGCTACCCGGTGGGCGGATGGATCTACCTTCACATCGAAGGCAAACCCTACGAGCGCGGTTACCAGCATGGGCATCTGATGGCCAAAGAAATCCCGCAATACATGGAACGCTGCGCCGCCGAGCTGGATCCCAAGAACAAGAGCAAAAGCTGGAACCTGGCGCGCACCACCGCCAGCGCTCTCTTCCTGCGCGGGTTCGATCGGGAAATTCTCGAGGAAATGAAAGGCATCGCCGACGGCGCCTCCGATGCCGGAGCGCGCTGGGAAGGCCGGCCCATCGACCTCACCGACATGTTGGTAGTAAATACGACGGTCGAATTGTCCGACCTAAGCTCCGCGCTCGCTGTCACTCCGAACGGCCTGGAGGGTCTGCGGATGATCGCTCCCAACTATGTCAATCGCAGGCGTGGCGTGGCTCTGGATCATTGCAGCGCCTTCGCCGCCACCGGCGCTGCCACTCGCGACGGCCGCATGGTTATCGGCCACACCACCTGGTGGCCACTCACGCTGGCCGAGCAAACCAACGTGATGCTGGACATTAAACCGGCCGACGGACATCGCGTCCTGATGCAAAGCTATCCCGGCGGCATCGAGAGCGGAACGGACTGGTATCAAAACGACGCCGGCATCGTGCTCACCGAGACCACCATCGACCAAAGCCCGTTCAACATCAATGGCACGCCCATCGCTTATCGCGCGCGCAAAGCCATCCAATACGGCGGCGACATCGACCAGGTGGTGCAATATCTGAGCGCCAAGAATAACGGACTTTACACCAACGAATGGCTGCTCGGCGACGCCAAGACCAACGAGATCGCGTTATTCGAACTGGGAACGTACAAAACCCGTCTCTACCGCAGTTCCAAGAACGATTGGTTCGGCGGCACCGAAGGCTTCTATTGGGGCGACAACAATGCCAAAGACCTGGACGTTCGCCTGGAAGAGAATCCCGATTCCAACGGCGCCCCTACTTACGTCCCCTATGTCCCCACCAACCGCGACGTGAAATGGCAGGCGCTTTATCGGGAGAACAAAGGCAAGATCGACGAGCAGTTTGGATTCATGGCGTTTCATACCGCGCCGCTGGTGAGCGCCACGGCGATGGATGCCAAAGTAGTCACCGCCGACATGGCCTCGCGCATGATGGTCTGGGCCGATTTCGGCAAACCGAATCAGCGCGAGCGCCTGCCTTCGAAAGCCGATCAGGACGAATACCCGGGCAACGACGGGCTTTACACTTCCGGCTACCGTTTGATTTCGACGCAGCCAATTCCCGCCGCGCAAACCGAAACCGCGCGGACCTGGATGGAAGATCCGCCACAACAGAACTATGCCGACCGTTTATGGAGCGGCTGGGTGCTGCCGGCCTCCGACGCCGACATTTGGTTGGCTTCCGGTTCCGCGGCGTACTTTGACGATCTGGATTCCAGAAATCTTCCAAACGCGATGGCCGCGCACTGGGCCGAGTATCGCGCGTTGAGCGTCGTCACCGATCCAACGCCGAAGCAGCGCTTCGAACTGGAGACTCAGAAGGGCGTGTTGTTCCTGGATCAATTGCGCCGCAATATGGGGGACGATCGCTTTTTCAAATTGATGGCCGATTTTTTCGCGCTTCACAAGACCCAGGCCGTCGCCGCGCCGTCGTTTCTGGATGCCGCACGCGTGAGCTTATCGGTGCCGCCGGACAAAGGCGGCGCCATGTATGTGGCTTCCGATATCCGCGATCGCCTGAGCTCCGCAATCCTGGTGTATGGCACCAGGACCGACGCGGGCGCCAACCGCTACGCCGCCGAGGAGCTGCAGAAGAATTTCTTCCGCTGGCTCGAAAGTGAGGTTCCCATCCGCAAGGATTTCGAAGTGAGCGATGAAGAACTGCGCACTCGCGACGTCATTTTTGTGGGCCGCGCCGAGAGCAATTCCACCCTCGCCGCGTGGCAAGACAAGCTCGGCTTCCAGTCGTCGGGCGCCCTCTTCAGCATCGCCGGCCGGGATCGCGCTTCAGAGACCGAAGCGGTTGTATTCGCCGCCGCCAATCCACTGGACCAGCATCACATGGTCTTGGTGCTGGCGGGCAACAGCGCGCTCCAGACCGTTCTTTTGACCAAAACGCGTTGGGACGAAACGCAGTACTCGATCTTCGATTCCGGCAAGGAAATGGCTGCCGGATTCCTCAAGTAGACTAGCGTCTGCTATACTCGCCTGAGTTGCTTCTCGAAGCAACTTGATCTTTCACAATTCAACGGTGAGGAATGCACGGGAAGGCGGTGAAAATCCGCCACTGCCCCGCAACTGTAAGCGGCAAGCAATTCGGCCGAGGCGATCACTGCGCAAGTGGGAAGATCGCGCATCACAACCAGGCCAGCCGCAAGTCAGGAGACCGGTTCCTCGCTTCGAAACCAATTCACGTTTTCGAGGGAGAAACGTACGATGCGAACCGTTTTTCTATTTTCTTTGTCGCTCGGGCTTTGCGCGGGCGAAAATTCCACCATTCACGGAACTATTCTCGATCCATCCGGCAGATCTGTCGAAGCCGCGAGGGTGACGTGTCAAAACCAATCGGTGTACAGCAACGCCGAAGGCCGGTTCAGCTTCAACAATCTTGATAAATGCCAAGTGCGCGTGGAGAAGACCGGATTTGACTCGCGCACCGCTGATCTGACCGCTGCCGCCGATGCCAGGATCACGCTGGATATTGCTGGGCGCGTGGACAACGTTGTGGTCTCGGCCAATCGCACCGAAACCACGCCGGAGCAGGCCGCCGTCGCCGCCAACGTGATCACGGAGCATGATCTCGCCGCGCGCCAATTTCCAATGATCTTCGATATGCTGCGCGAAATTCCCGGCCTGCAAGTCAACGAGTATGGTCCGCCTGGAACGCTAGCTGAAGTTTTCACGCGCGGCGCCGACAGCACAGGCACGCTGGTCCTGCTGGATGGCGTGCCCCTCAACGATCCAGGCGGTGAGCTGCACCTCGAGAATCTCTCGTCGGAAGGTCTGGAGCGAGTGGAAATTGTGCGCGGGCCCGAGAGTGCGCTCTTCGGCGCGGAAGCCGCGGCGGGCGTAATCCAATTGTTCACCAAGCACGGCGATCCGGAAAACGCCGTTCCACACGGCTCGGTTTCGTACGAACGCGGAAGCTTCCAAACCGATCGCTGGATCGCCAATCTAACGGGAGGACTGCCTTCACGTCTGGATTATTCCTTGAGCGCATCCGAACTGCACACCGCCGGAGAGTGGCCCAACACGTTCTACAAAAACAATAGCGGGATGGCAAACCTCGGCTATAAAATCTCGGACTCCACTCAACTGCGCGGAATCTTTCGCGTCTACGACGCTATCGCCGGCATACCCGGCCAGATTGCCTATGGCATCGACGATCCGGTGCCGAACGAACATGAACGCGACGACACGGTTTCGCTGCGGCTGGATGACAGCCGGGGATCGAATTACCGCCAGCAGTTTACGTTCGGCTTCCACCGGCTCACCGATCGCTACAACGATAACGAGCCTTATGGGCAGCAACCGCTCGCGGCTCTGGTCCAAAACGTTGGCGGCCCTACGCCGGCGGTGTACTTCGTTTCGCTGGTGAATCCCAATGCACCGCCCGCCGTGATTCCTCCCGGTCTTACGCTGGTGCAGACTACCAACTACTTCGGCGGCGACAACAATTCGCTCAATCTCACGGAACGGAAAATCGCCGGCTATCAGGGCACGCTCTCCTACCACGGCGGCGCGCTGGTCTTCGGCTACGACTATCAGGATCAGAGCGGCGTTCTTTCGGGTATCGCGGCGGCGCGCACCAATAACGGATTCTTCGCGAACGTGCAACAGAACTTCGGCCGGCGAATCTTCCTCAGCGGCGGCGCCCGTGTGGAAAACAGCAGCGCGTTCGGCACCATTGTTTCGGGCCGCGGCGGCGCCAGCT
>VFSW01005403.1_pt1 | contig 18886 bp, 21 predicted proteins | sample 5358111 | NCBI WGS metagenome assembly VFSW01 (sample SAMN11554181, study PRJNA540505) | mine drainage metagenome | isolation source: sediment from site ElyBrook_90M | place: USA: Ely Copper Mine, Vershire, VT | collected 2017 | reverse complement strand
CCGGGCTTACGGTCGGCCCAGCCGACAGGCCCCAGTTTGGTAATGTCGAAAAAGCGGAACAGGACAAAGGCCGCGATCACGCCCGGTACCGACGGTGCGGCAAGCGCCAGCAGCGCGATCCATTGGCCGGCGAATTCGTCGATCACCACCCAGCCCGGGTCGCCTTCGACGTGCGCGCGTTCAACAGCCAGATAGCCGCCGAACGTCGCCACCAACGCCGCGGCGGCCAGCAGCAGAGGCGATATCCACAGCAGCACCGCGCCGGTTAGCACGGCGGCGACCGAAGCGGCGGTGCCAGCGGCCACGGGGGCGTAGCCGCTGCCGAAGCCGGCGGCGATAAAGCGGGCGATCCTCATGCGTTATGCTCCAGGAACGTCTGGATCGCCGCCAGCGCGGGCGGTTCGGTCAGGATGGGCGCGTGGCCGATTCCGGGCAGGGTGACCACGGTCATATCGGGACGTTCCTTCTGCATACGGGCGACTGTTTCAGGCAACAGGATGTTGCTGACCGAACCGCGCACCAACAGCAGCGGAACGGCCGACAGCGCGCCGAACAGCGGCCACAGGTCGGGCGGTGCCTTGCTCAGTAGTTTGGCGATGGCGGTGTCCCACACCGGGTGGAACCGCCCGTCCGATCCGGGCCGATAGGTCAGTTCCGCCATAACGCGCCATGCGGCCTCGGAGTCCAGCGACAACGGCGGCAGGATCGCCCGCAGATAGGTTACGCAGGCATCCAGATTGTCCAGCGCCGGGTCGCGGCCCACGAAATCCCGGACGAATTCCGCACCCTCCGACCCGATATCCGGCCCCACATCGTTCAGGATCGCCGCTTGGATCAGGCCCGGCCGAGCGGCGGCCAGTCCCATGATCAGCAGGCCGCCGAAACTGGTCCCGATCGCGGCGGCATGATGGATGTGCAGCGCCGCGCAGGCGTCCATCGTATCGCGGGCACAGGCCTCCGGCGCATAGCGTCCGCTGTCGCGCGACCGTCCGGAATCGCCGCGGCCCGGGTAATCGATGGCGATGACTCGGCGTCCGGCGGCGATGGCGGGGGCCAGCACCGCGAAGTCCGCGCCGGTTCGCACCAGGCCAGGCAGGCACAGGACAGGGCGGCGGGTGCTGCCGCCATCCCACTCGCGGACACAGATATCCAGACCGTCCCAGGCGCGCAGCCGATGGATTACCGGGTCCATGGCGTCGTCTGCAAAACCGGCGCCGGATCGTTCCGTTGCGCTCGGTACATAACCACGTTCTCGCTGACCCGCTGGACATAGTTGCGGGTTTCCGCCGCGGGAATGAGTTCGATCCAGTCCACCATGTCGATGGGTCCGGTGCGCGGATCGCCGTTTTGCTCCAGCCATTGCGCCACGCGGTGCGGCCCGGCGTTATAGGCAGCGGCGGCCAGCGGCAGGCAGTTGTCGAACCGGGTCAGCATGTCGTGCAGATACGCGGTTCCGAGTTCGATGTTATAGCTGGCATTGACCGTCAGCGTCGCCACCGCCGCCGGGATACCGAGTTCCTTGGAAACGGCGGTCGCGGTCGGCGGCATCAACTGCATCAAACCCCGGGCGCCGGACGGGCTGACGGCGGCGATGTCGAAACTGCTCTCCTGGCGCATGATGCCCAGCGAGAACGCCGGATCGGGCGGGCTCGCCGGGTTGTACGGTGCCGGCCAACCAAGGTGCGGCAGCGCGATTCCGTCGCGTCCCATGCGGCGGGCGACAAACACGGCGCCGTCCGGCATGCCGGCATCGATGGCGAAGGCGGCGGTCAGGGCGCGGTCGGCGGCCATGGGGGCCAGTGCGTCCATCCGCACCAGGAACCCCCGGGCGCGCGCCGGGTCGCCCCAGGCGATCAGCCATGCGGCAGCGCGCAGAACCTCGTGTTCGGTGAACGCCAAGGCGGCGTCCCGTGTCCAGACGGGGTCGTGCAGTTTGGCGATCCTGGAGGCCGGGGTTTCGCCGAGTGCCAGGGTCGCGAGCTGACCGTAAAACGCGGTCGGCCATGCGGCGGCCTGTTCGTATTCCGGCCGCGGGTCCCGGCCGGCGGCGGCTTCGGTGCGGGCCAGCCAGTAGTGCGCCCGCGCCAGGGTGATCGCCGAATGGGAGTTGGCCAGCGACCGAAAATGCGCCCCCGCCCGAACCGGATCGTGCAGCATCCGCAGGGCGATGAAGCCGGCCAGGAATTCCGCATCCAATCGCTGTTCGTCGGCGGTTTGCGTGTGGGCCGCGACGACGCCATAGGCTGCCGCCGCATCGCCGTCGCGCAGCAGCGTGCGGGCCAGCAGGTTCCGCTCCGCCCAGAACGCTGGCAGGTTCTGTGCGTCCGGCACATGCGCCAGCAAGGCGGCGGCGTCGGCGGTTCGGCCGGAGCGGCGCAGGGCGCGGGCGCGGTCGAGCACCAGTCCCGGATCGTTCCGCAAGTCCGGGGGCAAGGCGGCGGCTAATTCCTCGGCCCGCGGATCGTCGTGCCTGGCAGCGAGGCGGGCTTCGGCGGCCAACCTGTTCTCCCCGCTCAGCCGAAGGCTTTGCCGGGCGGCGGCGGACGGGTCCGACAGCCAGGCCAGCCGCCGAAACCGCGCCCATTGGTCGTCCGGGGTTGCGATCCCGTCCCAACGGCGCGGGAAGGCTGCTTCGTCGTTGGCGGTATCGATCGCGTCCACCCATGCCTTGCGCGCCAGCAGGTCGGCGTCCGCGGTGCGGCCGGCATTCGCTGTCGCCTCTGCGCAGCGCAGCATGGCGGCGGCGAGCGAAATCGCCGGATCGCATTGTGCCAGGACCGAGGCATCGTCGGGTTCGGCGGCGATCGCTTCCTGCCGCCGTCGCTCCAGCATGGTTTGGGCGGGCCAATCGGGGTTGCGCTGCATGAAGTCGGCGATTTCCCGCGCCGTTGCCGCGCCGGGGGCACGCAGCCGCATATACAGCACGACTTTCTGCGCCACCGGATCGGCGATGCCAGCGGCAATGGCCTGAGCCTCGGTCCAGTGACTGGCCTTGACCGCCGCCATCGGGTTAGGGCTTTGCGCGTACGCGCGCCCGGCCAGAAGAAGGGCGATGCCGGCCATCAGGAAGCGAATCGGTACGCGCATAACGTCTTCTAGCAAGCCGAACCTTGCGATGCATCCATCTCCGCCTAGGTTCCGCCTCTTCGCTGTTAAAGTCCGGTTCGGGAGAGGGATATGTTCAAGGGTTCGCTCGTCGCGTTGATCACCCCCATGCGGGAAGACGGGTCCGTGGATGAGAAAGCCTTCGCCGAGTTCGTGAACTGGCAGATCGAGGAAGGCACCCACGGTGTGGTTCCGGTCGGCACCACCGGTGAAAGCCCCACTTTGTCGCACGACGAACACCGCCGGGTGGTGGAAATCGCCATCGAGGTCAGCAAGGGCCGTATTCCGGTGATCGCGGGCGCGGGATCCAACAGCACGGAAGAAGCCATCGCGCTGACCCGCCATGCCAAGGAAGCCGGCGCGGATGCGGCACTGATCGTGACGCCATATTACAACAAGCCCACGCAAGAGGGCATGTTTCTGCATTACACCGCCATCGCGGATGCGGTGGACCTGCCGATTATCATCTACAATATCCCGCCGCGCAGTGTCGTGGACATGAGCGTGGAAACGATGGCGCGTCTGGCAAAGCATCCGAATATCGTCGGGGTAAAGGACGCAACCGCCAATCTGGTGCGTCCGCTGCACACGCGTCGCTATTGCGGTGAGGACTTCTGCCAGTTGTCGGGGGAGGATCACACTGCCCTGTCGTTCAACGCCGCCGGTGGGATGGGTTGCATCAGCGTGACCGCCAACGCGGGCGCGGGTGAAGGCCGCGATGGCTGACAGCGGCCTGCTGAACTAACGGTTCGGCGTCCAGGCGGGGCTATCTGTCGTCACTGCGATTTATTGATGATCCGCTTATGCCGGGTCACGAGGAAAAATGGCTGAAGCCAAGAAAAAGGGCATGATCTCGCACGGCGTCGCGGCCCAAAACCGTAAGGCGCGGTTCGACTATTCGATCAAGGACACCATGGAAGCCGGCATGGTGCTGAAGGGACCGGAGGTTAAGTCCCTGCGTCTGGGCCGGGCAACGCTGACCGAGGCGTGGGCCGGGGAGCGGGAAGGGGAGATGTGGCTGTTCAACTCCTATATCCCGGAATACCAGGGCGGCGTGCTGTCGCGCTTCGAACCGCGCGCCCCGCGCAAGCTGCTGCTGAAGAAAAAGCAGATCGTGCAGCTTTTGACTGCCGTGGCGAAGCAGGGTGCGACGCTGGTGCCGCTGCAAATTCACTTCAACGACCAGGGCCGCGCGAAGGTGCTGTTGGGCGTGGGCCTGGGACGGCAAAAGCAGGACAAGCGCGAGGCGATCAAGGACCGCGATTGGAAGCGCGACAAAGCCCGATTGATGAGCCACCGGGGCTAGGCGGCCAGACCGGGGCGGCGAAATTGCTTGCTAAAATGTTCGCACTCGAATAGAACATATAGCGAACATATCCGAGAGGGCCAACCCAATGACCGCCGACCCGCTCGACCGAATCCCCAGCTTCGCCCGTGTTTCGGTTGCCGCCGTTCTGGTGACCGGTGGTCAGGATCCCGCATCGGCCCTGGCGGACGCCGGCATTACCGACGCGATCGCCGTCGAAGTCAGGTTCGGCGAAACGCTGGATCCGTCGCAGGGACTGTTCGGCGACGGCCGAACGCCCAACCCGGTCGCGGTGCTGGAGGAAACCGGCGGACAAGCCCTGGCGATGGCCGTTGTCCCGTCCAGCCCGGCGCAGTTCGGAACCCGGCCGGTGGCACCGGTTCGCGTCAGGCGATAAGCCGCCGATCGGCCTGTTTGGCTGGCCCCGGGGCGCCATGGCCGAAATGTAATCGCTCCCGGTATGGACAAAGCCCCCCGGTTCGCCGTTAACCCATTTATAACGGAGACGGCTTACAACGTCCCGCCGTATCCCGGAGGTAAACGACGATGCTGGGTTTCGCGATCCTTGCCGCCATTCTGCTGGCCCTCGCCGCGCTGTATATCCACGACAAGCGGCAGACCGCCCACACTATCCTTCGCAACTATCCGATCCTCGGTTACTTTCGCTATTTCGCCGAAACGCTTGGCGAATACATGCGGCAATACCAGTATCTGCCCGACTGGGCCGAACGCCCGTTCAACCGGCTGGAACGGGGATGGGTTTACCGTTCCGCCAAGGGCGTTTCCAACCTACGCAGCTTCGGCAGCGAAAACGTGCCATCGTTTGTCTTCCGCAACGCGGCGTTTCCGGTGCTGGATGAGGAAAAGCGCCCCTACCCGGGCAAGCAGATCGGCATCGCCGAAGGGCCGGGCGCCTGCCGCAAACCCTATTTAGCGCGCACATACTTCAATATCAGCGGCATGAGCTATGGCGCCCTGAGCCCCGCCGCCGTCACCGCGTTATCGCGTGGGGCCAAGGCCGCCGGCATATGGATGGCGACCGGAGAGGGCGGGCTGGCCCCGGCGCATCTGTCGGGCGGCTGCGATATCGTCATGCAGATGGGCACGGCGAAGTACGGCGTCCGCAACCCCGACGGCACCCTGTCGGAGGACAAACTGCGGGAGGTCGCGGCGCATGAAAACGTCCGCATGTTCGAAGTGAAACTGGCCCAAGGCGCCAAACCGGGTAAAGGCGGCATCCTACCGGGCGCCAAGGTAACAGCCGAGATCGCCGCCATTCGCGGTATTCCGGCGGGCCGCGACAGCATCAGCCCCAACCGCCACCACGATATCGGTAACGTCCGCGAACTGGGCCAGTTCGTGGAGCGGGTACGAGGCATCACCGGCAAACCGGTGGGCGTAAAGTTCGTCGCCGGCGACACCGAGTTTCTGGATAGCTGGTTCGAGGACTGCATCGCCCATCCCGAAGGCTGCCCAGACTATGTGCAGATCGACGGCGGCGAGGGCGGCACCGGGGCCGCGCCCTCGGCCTTGATCGACTATGTCGGCCTGCCGATTACCCTGGCGTTGCCGCTGGTCGCCGCGGCGCGGGAACGCCACGGGCTGCAGGACCGTATTCGGATCGTTGCCTCGGCCAAGCTGATTACCCCCGATAAGGTGGCGTGGGCGTTGTGCATGGGGGCCGACTTCGTATCCTCCGCCCGCGGGTTCATGTTCAGCCTTGGCTGCATCCAGGCGATGAAATGCGGTTCCGGCCATTGCCCGACCGGGGTGACCGCGTCGGTGCCGTCGCTGATCGCCGGCCTGGACCCCACGGACAAGGCCGCCAGGGTCGCCAATTACGCGCGACAGGTTCTACAGGAGGTTGAGATCATCGCCCATGCCTGCGGACTAACAGACCCAACCGGGTTCCGGCCGCGTCATGTGACGCAAATCGAACGCGGGGTTGGCGGCTTCCGGGCGCCGCAGGGAAGCGACTAATCGTCGCCGCTGGCTCTACCCCCGACGCAGCATCTCTCTCAATCGGAATTTCTGCACCTTGCCGCTCGGCGTGCGGGGGAGTTCCGTCACCACCTCCAGGCGCTCCGGGATGTATTGCCGAGCCATGTTTTGGGCAGAAAGAAAGGCTGTCATATCGGCGAAGGCGAACTGGGCGCCCTCGCGCAGCCGGACAAAGGCGCAGGCGCGTTCGCCCAGACGCTCGTCGGGATAGCCCACCACAACGACCTCCGCGATCGCGGGATGGCGGAACAGCAGATTTTCGACTTCCACCACTGGGATGTTCTCCCCGCCGCGGATGACGATGTCCTTGGACCGGCCGGCGATCCGAATATAGCCATCCACGTCCATCCGGGCGAGGTCCCCGGTGTCGAACCAACCATCCGCGCCGGTATTGTCCATATCCGGCCGCTTCAGGTAGCCGACGAAGTTGGAACAGCCCCGGACCTGCAAGTGTCCCTCGGTTCCCGCGGGGACCGGGTGCCCATCGGGGTCGATCGCGCGGACTTCCATCCCGTCCAGGGCACAGCCATCGGTCGTGGTGGTCCTCTCCTCCGGATCGTCCAACTTCGTTGTCGTGACAGCACCGTTTTCCGACATACCCCACGCGGAGACAATCGCTGCACCAAGTGCCGGCCGAGCTTTGGCGACAAGCGCCCGGGGGATCGGTGCGCCGGCCGACACGAACACGCGCAGGCTGGGTGTCGCACCGCCGCCGGAACCGACATATTCCGTCAGGTCGTTCAGGAACGGTGTCGCGCCCATGGTGAAGGTCGCGTTTTCGCGGCCGATCTGGCGTGCCATTTCGGGGGCGGAGAAGACATCCTGCAGTACTGCCGTGGCGCCCAGCATGACCGGCAGAACAAGCCCGTACATAAAGCCCAGCTGGTGCGCCATCGGCGACGGCATGTGGATCACATCGTCCGCACCCAATGCCAGCCTGTCGGCGAACGGCACCAGGTTCGACAGCATCGTGTTGGACGTGTGCAGGACGCCCTTCGGTTCCCCGGTAGTGCCGCTGGTGTACAACAGTTGGATAACGTCGTCGGGCGCCAGTGCGCTTGGGCCGAAGTCGGGTGCGGGGGACAGTAGGGCTGTGAAATCCTCGGCACCCCCGACCGGACCGCCGATGGTAAAAACACAGGCAAGGTCGGGTAGCTTCTTTTGCAAGCCCACCGCCATGGCGCCATGGTCGAAACCGCGAAATCGTTGCGGAACCACGAATATCTTTGTTTCGGCCAACGACAGCATGAAACTAAGCTCGCGTTCCCGGAATATCGACATCAGCGGGTTGCTGACCGCGCCGAGTTTCAGGCAGGCCAGATGCAGGACGGAAAACTCCCACCAGTTTGGAAGCTGAAACGAAATCGTATCGCCCGCCGCCACGCCGCGCGCCCGCAGGTTCGACGCGACCAGACCGGCCCGTCGGTCGAGTTCGCGGTAGGTCAGTCTTGTTTCGTCGGGTTCGGACTGTCCGTCCGTACGAAAAGCAACGATAGCGGTTTTGTCCAGCGGTGCCCGGGCAAGATGGTCCAGCAACGTGGTGTCCCGCCAGTCGCCGCTTGCCAACATCGCCGCCCGCCGGCTCAGGATTTTTCCCCGGTCGTATTCCATTATTGTGGCTCCCGTTCAGCCGCGCATCAGGTGTTGCACGGATACTTTGCCGGCCTTTTCCCTGGCGACGATCATTTTCATTATTTGTGCGGTTCCGTCCCCGATCTCCAGCCCCATCGTATCGCGAAGGCGTTGCTGATGCGGCAGGTCCAGCGACCAACCGTAATGACCGTGGGTCAGCAGGCACTGGTGGATGACATCGACAGCCGTTTTGGGACCTAGCCATTTGCACATCGCGGCTTCGGCGGTATGCGGGGCCCCGGCGTCGCGCAGCGCCAGGGTGTGGTAACAAAGTTGGCGCACGGCGGCGATCGTTCCCTCGCCCTCGGCCAGCGGGAAGCTGACGCCCTGGTATTGCGCGATCGGCGTGCCGAAAGCCTGGCGTTCCGAGATGTATGCCCAGCTTTCGTCCAGCGATGCCTGTGCCGCCGCGCAACATTGCAGACCGATCAGGGCCCTGCTGTAGTCGAAACCCTGCATTACCTGAACGAAACCCTCGCCTTCGTCGGCAAGCCGGTTGCCGGCCGGAATCCTGGCATCGTCGAAGAAGATCGATCCACGGCCGATGGCTTTGCTGCCAAGGTCGTTAAACCGTATTCTGGAAATACCGGGCAGATCCAGCGGAACCAGAAACGCCGAAACACCCCGCGCCCCCGCACCGCCCGTGCGGCCGAACACCACCGCGGCGTCAGCCTGATCCGCCATGCTGATCGACGATTTTTCGCCGCGTAGAATGTAATGATCGCCGTCGCGGCGAGCAGACAGCGACAGATTGGCGGCGTCCGACCCGCCGCGCGGTTCCGTCAGCGCCAAGGCAAACAGCGCATCGCCCGAAACGATGCGCGGGATCCAATGGGCGGCCAGGTCCGGAGAGGCATGACGCGCTACGATCTGTCCGTTCAAAGACCCCAGAAGCTGCACGTAGGAGACGTTGATATCGGCATGGGAAACGGCTTCGATCACCACGCCGGTGGTCACGCTGGATGCCCCCATACCGCCGTATTGCTCCGGCAGGTCGGCGCCGATCAGGCCCAGCGATCCCATCTCCCGCACCAGATCTCGATCGATCTTGCCAGCCTGCTCCCGCGCCATGTAGCCGGGCGCCAGCCGTTCGCGGGCGAAGCGTTGCGCGACCTCCTGAAAGGCGCGCTGCTCTTCGGTCAATGCGGCACTCATCGCTGGTGCTTACGGAAGTCCGGCTTGCGCTTTTCGTTGAAGGCGCGGACGCCTTCCCTCGACTCGTCCGAAGCATAATACATCGACAGCGCCTGCATCCCCATGTTGCCGATCCCGCGAATGTTTTCGGAATCCGCATTGAACGAGCGTTTGGCGATCGCGATCGCGGTCGGGCTCCGCTCCATGATCTCGGCACACCATTTGGCTACTTCCGCATCGAGCATGTCATGCGGCACGACCGTATTGACCAAGCCCATGTCCCGCGCCTCCGCGGCGGTGTAGCGGCGGTTCAGGTACCATATCTCGCGCGCCTTCTTCTCCCCGACAACCCGGGCAAGATACGCGGTGCCGAACCCGGGATCGACCGATCCGACTTTGGGGCCGACTTGTCCGAACTGCGCCTTTTCCGACGCGATGGTCAGGTCGCATAGCGTCGCCAGTACGTTGCCGCCGCCGATCGCATAGCCTTGGACGCGGGCGATCACCGGCTTGGGAACATCGCGGATCAGGCTTTGCAACTCCTCGATCGGCAGGCCGATCATGCCCCGCCCGTCGTATTGGCCTTCGTGCGCCGACTGATCCCCTCCGGTACAAAATGCGCGATCGCCCGCCCCGCCCAGAACGATTACTCCGATCGTTTTGTCCCAGCCGGCGCGATTGAACGCATGGATCAGTTCCTCGCAGGTTTTGCCGCGAAAAGCGTTCAGCACCTGTGGCCGGTTAATCGTAATGTGCGCGACGCCGTCGCGGACGTCGTACAGGATGTCTTCGTAGGTCATGCCGTCTCTCCTTAACCCGCCATCGTCAATCCGCCGGAGACGCTGATTACCTGTCCCGTAATGAAAGCCGCGTCGTCGGACGAGAAGAACAATATCGCCCCCGGAAGGTCTTCCGGTTCGCCGATGCGACCCATGGGCACTGCCCGGCGGAAAGCCTCCTCCAACTTTTCCGGATTGCCGGCGCCGCGCTTGTATTCGGCGAACAGCGCGGTATTTGTCGCACCGGGGCATACGACGTTCACACAGATGCGGTGGCGGGCATGCTCGCGCGCTAGCGTTTTGGCGAAACCGATCAGACCGGCCTTGCAGGCGGCGTAAACCGCCTCGCCCGAGGAGCCGACGCGTGCGGCGTCGGAAGCGATCATCACGATGCGTCCGCCGCCTTGTTCCATCATACCGGGTAGAACGGCGTGGGTCAGGTTCAGCGCCCCGACCAGGTTGATGTCGATCAGCTTGCGCCATTCATCTGGCTTGCTGTCCTTGAACAGGCGGACCACCTCCCCCCCGGCGTTATTGACCAGGACATCGACGCGGCCATGCCGGGCGGCAACGCCCGCTACCGCGGCGGCAACCGCCGCGTAGTCGGCGATATCGCAGGCCACGGCTTCGGCCTGACCGCCGGCAGCGTGAATCCGATCGACAACCTTTCGCGCAGCGGGTTCATCGATGTCGAACACCGCGACGTTCGACCCCTCATCGGCAAAGCGACGGCAGGTTGCCCCGCCGATTCCGCCGCCGCCGCCGGTGACGACGACGACTTTTCCGGACAGACCGCGCATTGGTTCCTCCCCAAAGAATGAGCGCTGCCGATATGTGTGGCGCCCACTATATAGCAATGGTATGTCATATCTATCGCGTCCCGACAAGACATATATAGCAAGGTATTGATGGATCAGATAGCGCCGATCGACAGTTCGGACTCAGCCGCCCGGTTCGATATCGCCAACCGGCTGTTTCTGCGACTATATCAAGCGTCGAACCTGATGCACAAAACCGGCACAAGAGCCGTAAGCGCCCAAGGAGCGACAACCCAGCAATGGGCCGTGCTCGGTGCCCTGTCGCGGCCCTCCGTGCGGGACGCCGGGATGACGGTAAAGGACCTGATTGGATTTTTGATGGTCAGCCGGCAAAACCTGACTGCTGTGCTCGACCGGATGGAACGCCACGGACACATCGAGCGTGTTCGAACCGCCGTCGATGGCAGGCTGCGCCACATCTGCCTTACGCGCGACGGCGCGATGGCATGGGAGGCGATGCAGGTCGGTATACGAACGTATTATGCCGAGGCCTTGGCGGGGTTTTCCATAGAAGAGTGCGTGATATTGTTCCGCTTGCTCGACAGGTTGCGCGGCAGTCTGGGTGGAATCGCCGGCCCGGACCCCGACTAAGGCGCCAGCCGGTATGCCATCCGCACAGGCGAGGATCGATAGGCGTCCAAGGTGCGGCCGGGCGGCATGTCGCCCGAGATCGAGGGCGTGCGGAGCAGGATTTTGGGCGCGCTCTGGCGGAACGGTGCTGTCAGCAGGTTGCGGTTGACGGTCGAGGGCCAGGGCGCTGTCTGCGACGGCGACCCGCCGGATTCGGCGAGTTTCCGCTCCTCGGGCCAAGCCGCATAGACTTTCGTCCGGTAATCGGCGCCCAGTTCCGGGGTGCCGGAATGGTACAGCTCCACCGCCCTCGGCCACGACTGAGTCTTGCCGAACAACTGTAACAGCAGGCGCGCGGCGTAGTCGGCATTTGCCATCGGGTCGAACGCCTGATCCATGCTCGCGAAAGCATCCGGATGGTGAGTCAGGCTGATTTGCAGGCAGCCCACGTCGATCGACCGGGTCACCCGGGGGCGCATCGCCGTGGCGGCGGCAACGGCCTGCGATTTGACGTCGTAGAAACTGCCCTGACCGTCGAAATCGATCGTCCATGGCCACGGATTGAATGCACCGGATACCTGGTCTTTCCGCCCGCTTTCCACCCGCGCGATCGCCGCCAGCAGATAAGGCGGTATCCCGTGCGCGCGTTCGGCGGCGACGATCGCCTGCCGGCACATTTTGTTCGGCATGGCCGTGGTGAGAGGCTGCGTATCCGCTTTTACTCGGACAGGAAGAAAAAGTGCCAGCAAGGCCAGGAGGAGACGCCAGTTCATATCCGCCTGTCTAATCGAAAAAGGTTAATAAATGGTTTATGATTGGCGTTTACGGTTCACCCCGGGCGCCAGCCCGCAGGACCAGCGTCAGCGTTTCGGGGAAAAAAATAAGCGCGGCGGCGCCGTCCAGGCATTTGCCGTCGCGCGCACCGACCTGGCACCAAGCCATCGGTTTCGACTGATTAGGCGGCCCGAACCGGTCGAGAACCGAGGCCGGAATACTTTCGGGTTCGCCAGCGCCGCGTGCTTTGAACACATAGCGGATTTCGCGTACCCGGCCGTCGGCCAGTTCGATCGTCAGATCTCCATCCCGTGTCCGTGCCGTCAGGGAATCGTCGTTGGGTGTTACCGAAAAGCCCTGCTGGCGCAGAATGGCGACAGCCTCCGTCCGGGGGATGCCCAGGCGCAACCCGATAATATCGGCGCCCCGGGCGTCGAAAGCACCGGCCGGCACCGCGACGAGCAAAAGCGCCATCGTCAGCGCCGGTATCGAGCCTCGCATCCCCTGCCTCCTGGAAAATCCGTGCGGCAGTTTGGCTGGAAATTCCTAACGCGAGCTTAACGCGGACCGAAAATTATCCGATTTCGGCATATGGCTCCGTCTTCTCCGACCCTCTCACCGGCGTGAATTCGGCCCACCGAGCGTGACCGGCCCGGAAAGCCTCCTCCATGCTGACGCATGTCTCGGATGAGCCGAAAACCGGTTCGGACATGCTGTCCCGGTTGATTTCCCAAACAAACGGCGTCGCGCCGCGCCGGGTGCGGCGGACAACGACCTTGATCGACAGTGCTTCCTTGCTAAGTCGCATGTGGGCGGATACTCCCTGGCAAACCGATTGCGTCAGGGCCTGTTCAAGCGGTGTTGCATCGATCCGGCAATACACAAGTGTTAATACAGAAATGAACTTTTGCGCGATCGTGGCGGGCGCCGAACCGGTTTACCCGCCGGGTGGTATGTTACAGTCGGGAACCCGGGGTTACGAAGCGCGGTGACATAATGCGTACCGCGGGGCCGATCCCGCGCCGCCACGCCGGCGACGCCGGCTATCGAAAAGGAGTCGAACGATGAAGTGGATCGCAGCCGGCGCGGCGGTTTTGCTGATTGGGATAGGCAGTGCCGTCGCGCAACCGCCGCCGCCAACTTATGCGCCGGTCCCCCCGCCGCGCGTGGAGGTGGTGCCCCCGGCCCCCGTCGGGCCAGTGATCTGGCAGCCGGGTCACTGGCACTGGGATGGCTACCGTTACATTTGGATCGGCGGCCGGTATGTGCAGCGCCGTCCGCATTACGTCCATTACGTCGAAGGCCATTGGCGGTGGGCGCCGCGCCTGGGGCAGTACGTCTGGCGGCCCGCGCACTGGGAATAGCGGTCAGGCCAGCGTGGTCGCCACCGGCACATGGTCGGACGGTTGCGGCTGGTCGCGTTCCGCCCTGTCGGGGGCGGCGGCGATCAGTCGCTCCGCCAGGGTGGGCGACAGCAGGGCGTGGTCGATGCGCAGCCCCATGTCGCGCTGCCACGCACCGGCCTGATAGTCCCAAAACGTGTAGATCGGCCAGCTCGGATGCATGTATCGGACGGCGTCGGTCAGGCCCATCCACAGCAGGCGGCGATAGCGCGCCCGCGATTCCGGCCGGTTGAGCGCATCGTCCGGCGACAGCGCGCCCGGGGCATAGTCCTCGTCGGTGGGGCAGACATTGAAATCGCCCGTGACGATCAGCGGCCGGTCCCGATCCAGCAGCGTCTGCGCTCGGTCGGCAAGGCGGTCCATCCAGGCGAGCTTGTAGGCAAAGCCTTCCTCGCCACGGCTGTTGCCGTTCGGCAGGTAGATGCCGATCATGGTGATGTCCCCGGCCTCGATTTCGATATAACGGGCCTGGGCGTCGTCTTCGGGCAGGCCGGGCAATGCGCGATGTACGACGGTGAACGGGATGCGGGACAGGACGGCCACCCCGTTATAGGATTTCTGCCCGACAACTTCCGCCGTGTAGCCCAGTCCGTGAAACGGCAAGGCCGGGAAGGCCGGGGCTTCGCACTTAATTTCTTGTAGAAACAGCACGTCGGGCTGGGCTTGTTGCAACCAGCGCTGCACATGGCCTTCCCGCTGGCGGATCGAATTGACATTCCAGGTGGCGATCTTCACGTCGGTTCACTCCATTGGCCGGCGCCTTGCCCGGATAGCGTGCTTGTGGTCACAGTGCGGGCAAATCCTACGTAAGGGCGGAACATGGCGATCGAACTCTATACCTGGAACACACCGAACGGACGCAAGATCAGCGTGGCGCTGGAGGAGATGGGCCTGCCGTATAATGTGCATACGGTCAACATCTCGAAAAACGAGCAGTTCGATCCGGACTTCCTGAAAATCAGCCCGAATAACCGGATTCCCGCGATCGTCGATCCGGACGGCCCGGGCGGACAGCCGATCAGCGTGTTCGAGTCGGGGGCGATTTTGATATACCTGGGGCAGAAGACCGGCAAATTCTAACCCTCCGACCCGCGCAAGCAGGTGCCGGGGCTGGGGGGGCTGATGTGGCAGATGGGCGGATTCGGCCCGATGCCCGGCCAGGTGCATCACTTCCTGCAAGTGGAAAACCCGGTGGACCAGCGCTATGGGCTGGAGCGGTATTCCAAGGAAACCGCCAGGTTGTACGGTGTCCTGGACCGCCGGTTGGCGCACCATGAATACGTGGCCGACGACGTGTCGATCGCCGACTTCGCCATCCTGGGCTGGGCGTGGCGGCATGAGCGGCACAAGACCGATCTGGCGAATTTCCCGAACGTGCAGCGGTGGTACGCGGCGATGATGGCGCGTCCGGCGACGGCGAAGGGGTTCGAGGTGGCGCTGAGCTAGATTCGGGTTTGACGTTGGGCCGGCGCTTGCCTACAAGACGAATTGCAAACGCCGTGTCTGAATTGTCCGGGTGACCGGGTGGTTCGGGGATGTTGCCCCGGCGGAGGGGTGGCCGAGTGGCTGAAGGCGGCGGTTTGCTAAACCGTTGTACGGGGTCAACCCGTACCGTGAGTTCGAATCTCATCCCCTCCGCCAACCTTCCTTCGTATTCTAACGAATAGTCCGATTAAAATGTCGCCTTGGTTTAGGACGCACGCGTCCAGGGCGCCGAAAGAGTGGATGGCGCGGTCACTCGTGTCCTCGGATCTGACGACACCCCTGTAACATTCGCCATGCGATCGCTTGACCGACCGAAAGGTCGCGCTTGGCCAACACATCGGGCGCGTTGGCAGCCCGATAAAGTGCAACTAGCGACTGGCGCAAATATCGAATCCGGCTACAACCACACAGACCGTGTGCCGGCAACGCACGCCGGATCGATGACGCGTCCGGCACGCCAGACACAAAAATGCGAGCTCGGTCGGATAGGCCATCTGGCGGAGCCGGCAAGCTTTTCTCGGCATCGGAATGCTGCTTGCTTCGATACCGCAAGACTGTGGCGCCGTCGTGCGGGTTGCGGGGCTTCTCGTTCCAACCGGTACCTTCGATCGCGATGAACGCCACCGCGGCCGTCATATCGCATAGCGGTATCCCGACCGGTTCGCGGTTCCCAAGATGGTAGGTTTCGTTACTGGTGTGCCGGAATGCGCTATCGCCAGGAAGAGCGCATGCCGTCGCCGGCCGCCCTCGCGGCAGCAACGTATAGTGTTCGTCCCGCCCTGCCGTTGGCACCGCAAATCACGGTAGCGCGATCCGCATCGTGTTCGGCCTAACGATTCCGCCTGCGCCGGCTGGTCTGTTCGGGATCAACCCCCGGTGCATAGCGGCCTTCCGTCGCCGATTGCGCCCTGGACCGACCACGACAGTTTCGTGGTTCGCCCGAACGATCGGAAGAAGCCGAAAAAAGTCAAAATGGCTGGCTTGACGCTGCTTTCCGCGCCGTGTTAACGATTGTGCCACTGCTCCTCCGTGGTCTGGCCACGGCGACAAGCACGATGTTTGTTCCGCCTCCGGATAACGCCATATAATTGTGGCGCAACGACTATCGTCCAGATTCCGAAATGTATTGCTTGTGCCGTTCGGATGGGGATTGGCGAAGAAAAGGTAAGGTCTCGGCTCCAGGTCCGCGCCGCCGGGCGCCAGGGCGGATGCGGGTGGAAAGGTTGATTGGGCAAGTCTGTTTTGTGTCGGTTTTTCGGGGTCAACCATTCCGTAATCATAATATATAAGTTTCGGGTAAGGAGAATCAGATGGCAAAGCAGATCAATTGTGTTTTCGGCGTCGATATCGATGCTGTCGCCGGATGGCTCGGTTCCTATGGCGGGGAGGATTCGCCGTCCGACATTCAGCGCGGCATGTTCGCGGGGGAGGTGGGAACGCCTCGGTTGCTCAAGCTGTTCGAAAAATTCAACATCAAGGCAAGCTGGTTTATTCCTGGCCATTCGATCGAAACCTTTCCGGAAGAGACCCGCCTGATCGCCGCCGCCGGGCATGAGATCGGCGCGCATGGCTATTCGCACGAAAATCCGGTGGCGATGACGCGCCGGCAGGAAGAGGACGTGCTCAAGAAATCGATCGAACTGATCGAGAAGTTCTCTGGCAAGAAGCCGCGCGGTTATGTCGCCCCCTGGTGGGAAATGTCGAATTCCACGGCGGAACTGCTGCTGCAGAACGGCTTCCGTTACGACCACAGCCAGTCTTACCGTGACTTTGTACCGTTCTATGCCCGGGTTGGCGATACCTGGACCAAGATCGACTACTCGAAGACCGCCGCCGAATGGATGCACCCGCTGCAGCGCGGCAAGGAGGTCGATCTGGTCGAAATCGGCGCGAATTGGTACGTGGACGACCTGCCGCCGATGATGTTCATCAAGAAGTCCCCTAACAGTCACGGTTTCGTTAATCCGCGCCATCTCGAAGAGATGTGGCGCGACCAGTTCGACTGGGTGTACCGCGAAATGGACTATGGGGTATTCCCGATCACTATCCATCCGGACGTCAGTGGCCGGCCCCAGGTACTGATGATGCTGGAGCGTCTGATTGGCCACATCAACGCCCATGACGGCGTCCGCTGGATGACCATGGAAGAGGTTGCCGAGGATTTCCGGCGCCGCCAACCGTTCAAAGCGGCGTAACAGGCCTCGGAAGAAGCAGGGCCGGGCGGCGGGGGGACCAGCGGATGTGTGTGCTGTGCGGGCAGATGTTCAGCGAAATCCACTGGTCCGAGCGCGCGCTCGATCCTGAATTGGTTACAAGGGGGGACGGGGAAACGGCGCGCCGGCAGAACCGGCATGCCCGTACCCGGCTGATCGGCAAAGTGCTCGCGCATTACGGACTGGACGTCAGCGACGACTGGAGCGCGACCAACTACCTCGTGGGCAACCGCAAGGGCGCGCAGCAGGTCGTCGCCCGTCTCGCGGAACTGTGGCCCGCGGCCGGCCGGATGGCCGGACGGCCGGGCGCACCGCTCGACCCGGCCTTGCTCGAACGGTTGCGGGACACCGGCGCGTGACGGCGGACGGCCGCCGCGCTGTTACCGTGCTGTCGGGCTTTCTCGGCAGCGGTAAGACTACCCTGCTCCGACGCTATCTCGCCAGCCAGGGGGGCGACGGCATTGCCGTCATTGTCAACGAGTTCGGTGCCGTCGGCGTCGATCACCACCTGATCCGCATGGTGGAGGAGCGTTCCGTCCTGCTGCAAGGCGGCTGCGTTTGCTGTACCCGGCGGGAGGATCTCGTCCAGACACTCCGCGAACTGCTCGACCTGGAGCAGAGCGGCGCGATGCCGCCGCTGCGGCAGGTTGCAATCGAAACCAGCGGAATCGCCGACCCCGTGCCGGTGCTGTTCACGCTTGCCACCGATCCTGTGCTGAAGCATCATTTCGCTCCCGCATCCGTGGTCGTCACCCTCGATGCATTGAACGCCGCGGCGCAGATCGAACGGCAGCCGGAAGTCCGCAAGCAGATCGTCGCGGCGGACCGGCTGGCGATAACCAAGACGGATCTTGTACCGCGCGACGCGATCGGGCGTCTCAGGGTACGGGTGCGCCAGCTTAATCCGACAGCGAAAATCACTGTCTCCAGCCAGGGCGACGGGTTCGACGCGCTCCTGCCGGCGACAGGCATCGACCGTGCGGGTGCGCTGCAGCCCGGCGCGGGCGTGGGCGAACCCCACGCCGGTGTGCAATCGACGGCGCTTGGGTTCAGCGGTCCGCTCGACTGGCCGGCCTTCGGGGTCTGGCTTGGGATGCTGCTTCAGGTACACGGTCCGGATGTGTTGCGCATCAAGGGGCTGCTGGATATCGGCGATGCCGGACCGGTGGCCATGAATGTGGCGCAGCATGTGGTTCATCCGCCGGAGCACCTGCCGGACTGGCCAGAGGGCGTCCGCGATTCGTTCCTCGTTTTCATCACCCGTGGGATCGATCCGGCGCGGCTACGCGAATCGCTTCAAACCTTCCAGCATGCCGGCGGTCGGTCGGCGCGTTCCGTGACAAGGCTTTCCTGATGCCGGCTGCCAGAACACATACGTCTCTCCCTCGCGTCACGGTTTTCTCGACCGGCGGAACGATCGCCTCGATACCCAGCGGGGCCAGCGCCGCGTCCCCGGCGCTGACGGCGGAGCAACTCGTTGCCGCCCTGCCGCAACTGGACAGCGTTGCCGAGATAACCGCGATACCGTTTCGCCAGGTTGCCTCGTCGGAACTGACACTTGCCGACATGATCGCGCTTGCGGGCGAGATAGAACGCGCCGTGGCGGCCGGTGCCGATGGCGTGGCCATCACCCAGGGCACCGCCACGCTGGCGGAGACTTCGTTCG
>VFSW01005402.1_pt1 | contig 18886 bp, 13 predicted proteins | sample 5358111 | NCBI WGS metagenome assembly VFSW01 (sample SAMN11554181, study PRJNA540505) | mine drainage metagenome | isolation source: sediment from site ElyBrook_90M | place: USA: Ely Copper Mine, Vershire, VT | collected 2017 | reverse complement strand
TGTTGACCGGGCAGCCATTGTGGCAAAACGGAATGCCGCAATCCATGCAGCGCGCCGCCTGATCCTTGATCGCCTCGTCCGACAGCGGAATGACAAATTCCTTGTAATGGCGGATGCGGTCGGAAGCCGGTGCATAGCGCCGATCCCGCCGGTCAATTTCAAGAAACCCTGTTACCTTGCCCATGATGTGCCCCGCGAATTTTGTGCCTGTATAGGGTGTGAAACCCCGATGTGGAAGTACCTAAGGTGCCGCCGCAGCGGCGTAAACAGCTTGGGTTTGCTGTTGTGGAACGCTGTCTTGACTGAATCTAATCCGCTCACGGGTTACGCCGCTCTCTCGAATTCTTTAATGGCCTTGGCGGAAAACTGCTGGGTCGCGTGCAAAAATTCAAGCGCAACGATTTTCCCGTTCGCATCAAAATCCACGATGATGCCCGCCTGAGTTTCCTCCGATTCGAGGATTTGCTCGTCGGTCAGCCGAATGACGAGGGCATCGACCTCGGCGTCGTAGGTGACTTTCATTTCTTCGTCTCCGCTTTCCTGTCGAAATACGCTTCGTAATTCAACAGGATCAGCCTTGCAAAACCAAAGCTTGGCCAAGTTTCAGCCCCTTCTCACAGCGCGCAGTCCAGTTACGACTCCTGTCCGCGCCGCGAGATCGAAACTGCCCCGACAGCCCAGCAGCCAGATCGCCGAATATCTCAATCATTCCGCTGCCGCCAGCTTCGGCCCGCCTGCAGCCATTTCGGCCAGGGCCTTGCGGTATTCCACCGGCATGACCTTGCGGAATTTCGGCAGATAGGTCTCCCAATTCGCCAAAATCGCCTCGGCTCGGGTTGAGCCGGTATGCGCGGCATGGTTGGCGATGAGCTGGCGCAGGCGCTCGTTGTCATAGCGGCTCATGTCAGCCATCACATCAACCTTGCCATGGCCCTCAAGATCGCCGCCGTGGTGGTGGATGCGCTGGTTGAGCTCCTCCTCCGCCTCAATCGGCTCCAGATCGACCATCGACATATTGCAGCGCTGCGGGAAGGTGCCATCCTCGTCCAGCACATAGGCGATACCGCCCGACATGCCAGCAGCAAAATTGCGCCCGGTCTGGCCGATGACAACCACAATGCCGCCGGTCATATATTCGCAACCATGGTCGCCGGTGCCTTCAACAACAGCAATCGCCCCGGAATTGCGCACGGCAAAGCGCTCGCCGGCCACGCCACGGAAATAACATTCGCCGGCAATCGCGCCGTACATCACCGTGTTGCCGACGATAATTGAGTTTTCCGGAACGATCTGCGTGGCGGTGCGCGGCGGGTAGATGATGATGCGCCCGCCCGACAGGCCCTTGCCGACATAATCATTGGCATCGCCCTCAAGCTCCAGCGTCACGCCATGCGCGACCCAGGCCCCAAAGCTCTGGCCCGCCGTGCCGGTGAATTTCACATGGATGCTTTCGTCCTTCAGGCCAGCTTCGCCATGGAGCCTGGCGATTTCACCAGACAGCATCGCGCCCGTGGTGCGGTCAACATTGCTGATCGGCATCGCCAGCCTCACCGGCGCGCCACCCTTGATCGTCTCGGCCGAGGCGGCAATCAGCTTGTGATCGAGGACCTTGCCAAGCTTGTGATCCTGCCGCTGGCTGCGATACAACGTAGCGCCGGAGGCATTGATCGGCTTGTGGAACAACTTCGAAAAGTCGAGCCCCTTGGCCTTCCAATGGGTGATGACGCGGTCGCGGTCGAGCATCTGCATTTGTCCGACCATGTCATCAAAGCGGCGGAACCCGAGTTCAGCCATGAGTTCACGCACTTCTTCGGCCACAAAGAAGAAATAATTGATCACATGCTCCGGCTGGCCGGTGAAGCGCTTGCGCAGCACTGGGTCTTGCGTCGCAACCCCAACCGGGCAGGTGTTCAGATGGCACTTGCGCATCATGATGCAACCCGACGCAATCAGCGGCGCAGTAGCAAAGCCAAACTCGTCGGCGCCCAGCAGCGCGCCAACCACCACATCACGCCCGGTGCGCAAGCCGCCATCGACCTGCACGGCAATGCGCGAGCGCAGGCCGTTGAGCACCAGCGTTTGATGAGTTTCGGCAAGGCCGATTTCCCAGGGCGAGCCGGTGTGCTTGATCGAGGTCAGCGGCGAGGCACCTGTGCCACCTTCAAACCCCGAAATGGTCACATGGTCAGCTCGCGCCTTGGACACACCCGCCGCGACGGTGCCAACGCCCACTTCCGACACCAGCTTGACCGAGACATCCGCCTTTGGATTGACGTTCTTCAGATCAAAGATGAGCTGCGCCAAATCCTCGATGGAATAAATATCGTGGTGCGGCGGCGGCGAAATCAGGCCGACGCCCTGCATCGAGTGGCGCACCTTGGCAATGACCGCATCAACCTTGTGGCCCGGCAACTGCCCGCCCTCGCCGGGCTTGGCACCCTGCGCCATCTTGATTTGCATCATGTCGGAATTGACAAGATATTCCGCCGTGACGCCAAACCGCCCGGAGGCGACCTGCTTGATCGCCGAGCGCAGCGAGTCGCCATTGGGCAAGGACTTGTAGCGATCGTTCTCCTCGCCGCCCTCACCGGTGTTGGACTTGCCACCGATACGGTTCATGGCGATCGCCAGAGTGGTGTGCGCCTCGCGCGAGATCGAGCCGAAGGACATGGCCCCGGTCGAAAACCGGCGCACGATGGCGGCGGCGGACTCAACTTCGTCGAGCGGCACAGCGCTGCGGCCATCCTCGGCGGCTGGCCTGATACGAAACAGCCCGCGCAACGTCAGCAGACGCTCATCCTGGGCATTCAGCAAATTCGCAAATTCGCGATACTTGTCTTGTGCATTGCCGCGCACGGCATGTTGCAGCAACGACACCGAAAGCGGTGACCACGAATGCGCCTCGCCACGCAGGCGGAAGGCGTAATCGCCGCCAACATCCAGCGCACCGCGATAAATCGGCTTGTCGCCAAACGCATCTTTGTGGCGCTTCACCGTTTCTTCGGCGACCTCGTTGAGGCCAATGCCGCCGATCACCGAATGGGTGCCAAAGAAATAGGCGTCGATGAAATCCTGCGCCAGGCCGACGGCATCAAAAATCTGCGCGCCGCAATAGGATTGATAGGTCGAAATTCCCATCTTCGACATGACCTTGAGCAGGCCCTTGTCAATCGACTTGATGTAGCGCTTGACCGCCTCATAGCCATCGACCTCGGCGGGGAAATCATCGGCCATCGCTTCCAGCGTCTCGAAAGCCAGCCACGGGTTGATGGCTTCCGCGCCATAGCCTGCCAGGCAGGCAAAATGATGCACCTCGCGGGCTTCACCGGTTTCGACAACCAGACCAACCGAGGTGCGCAGACCCTTGCGGATCAGGTGATGATGCACGGCGGCGGTTGCCAGCAGCGCCGGAATCGGCACGCGATCCGGTCCGACCATCCGGTCTGACAGTATAATGATATTGTAACCGCTGGTGCACGCCGCCTCAGCCCGCTCGCAAAGGCGGCTGAGCATGGCAGGCAGACCATCGGCCCCGCGCTCGGTGGCGAAGGTGATGTCGAGCGTGCGCGTGTCGAAAGTCTCCTCGATCTGGCCGATGTTGCGGATCTTTTCGAGATCGGCATTGGTCAGGATCGGCTGGCGCACCTCAAGACGCTTGCGCTTGGTATTGCCCTCGAAATCAAAAATGTTCGGGCGCGGGCCAATGAAGGACACAAGGCTCATCACCAGTTCTTCGCGGATCGGATCAATTGGCGGGTTGGTGACCTGTGCGAAATTCTGCTTGAAATAGGTGTAAAGCAGCTTGGACAGATCGGACAACACGGAAACGGGCGTATCGGTGCCCATCGAACCGACGGCTTCCTGGCCCGTGACCGCCATGGGCGACATTAACAGGCTGAGGTCTTCCTGCGTATAGCCGAATGCCTGCTGGCGATCGAGCAGGGGAACATCAGTGCGTGAGGCCCGCGCGTCCATCGGCTTCAGATCTTCCAGCACGATTTGCGTGCGCTTTACCCATGCGCGATACGGCGAGGCGGTCGCCAGCGACGCCTTGATCTCGTCATCGGCAATGATACGGCCTTGCTCAAGATCAACCAGCAGCATCTTGCCCGGTTGCAGCCGCCACTTGGTGATGATGCGCTCCTGCGGGATCGGCAAGACGCCCATTTCGGAGGCCATGACCACGAGGCCATCGTCGGTGACCAGATAACGCGCCGGGCGCAGGCCGTTGCGGTCGAGCGTCGCGCCGATCTGGCGGCCGTCGGTGAAGGCCACCGCGGCCGGGCCGTCCCACGGCTCCATCAGCGAGGCATGGTATTCGTAGAATGCCCGCCGCTCCTCGTTCATCAGCGGGTTGCTGGCCCAGGCCTCGGGGATCAGCATCATCATGGCATGGGCGAGCGAATAGCCGCCCTGCACCAGAAATTCGAGCGCATTGTCGAAGCAGGCAGTGTCGGACTGGCCTTCATAGGAAATCGGCCAGAGCTTGGTGATGTCCGCGCCATAAAGCTCGCTGGCGACTGACGCCTGGCGTGCCGCCATCCAGTTGACATTGCCGCGCAGCGTGTTGATCTCGCCGTTATGGGCGACCATGCGGTAGGGATGGGCCAATTGCCACGAGGGGAAGGTGTTGGTCGAAAACCGCTGATGCACCAGCGCCATCGCCGAGGCGAAGCGGGCATCGCGCAGGTCGGCAAAATAATCCCCGAGCTGGGTGGCCAGCAACATGCCCTTGTAAACCACGGTGCGGGCCGATAGCGACACCGGATAGAACCCGCGATTATGCAAGTCCGAGACTTCGCGCACGCGGTTGGAAATGGCCTTGCGCAGAATGAACAGCTTGCGCTCGAAGGCATCGACATCGGCAATGTCATCGCTGCGCCCGATGAAGGCTTGCAGGCAGAGCGGCTCGGTCGGCTTGACGCTCTCGCCCAGCACGCTCGAATCCACGGGCACCTCGCGCCAGCCAATCAAGGTCTGGCCCTCGGCCATGACGGCGTGGCGAATCACGTCCTCGACCACGGCGCGCGCGCCTTCAACCTTCGGCACAAAGAAAAAGCCGACGCCGTAATCGCCCGGTGCTGGCAGATGAAACCCGAGCCGTGTGGCCTCTGCGGCAAAGAAATCATGCGGGATCTGCACCAGCATGCCGCAGCCATCGCCCGCCTTCGGATCGGCGCCAACCGCGCCGCGATGATCAAGATTCAGCAGGATTTCGAGGCCGCGCTCGACAATGTCGTGCGACTTTTCGTTGCTGAGCCGCGCAATAAAGCCTACGCCGCAGGCATCATGCTCATGCGAGGGATGGTAGAGGCCCTGGGCCTGGGGAAGTCCGTATGAAGAGTGCGACATGGCAGTATCCTTGGAAGGTGAACGGGCAGCAAAATCGGTCGCCCTGCGTTTTGACGCCGGTGCAATGTGCACCGCATCACAACAATCCAGGGCCTGCGGGTTCACCGTTTCCATGTCACGCTCCCACGCGCATTCAATCACCCTTTGAAAGGGTCAACCTTTCTGTCCTATCTCGAAAAACTCGCAATTGCAAACGCGCTTTCAGCCACAATTTGCGCCCAGAAGTAAATGGAATTTAATGCCGCCGACCGCGTTGAAAACATGAGATGTTTACCCAACTTGTACTAGGGGATGGTGCTGGCCGCGTTTTAGCTTCCTGGCCAGAGCCTTGCGACATTGATCCGAGCCGCCATGACCGAAATTGACGCCAACCTTGATGCTTCCCGAACGATGGTGCGCCTTGCCACCAGCGTGACGCTGGCGAGCCTTGCACCCACAACGGGTTATCCCCTGGCGACGCTGGCGACCATGGCGACGGATTTTGACGGTTCGCCGATCCTGCTGCTTTCAGCATTGTCGATCCACACCAGGGCGCTCACTGCTGACTCGCGCTGCGCCTTGCTGCTGACAACGCCCGGCAAGGGAGATCCACTCGCCCATCCGCGTCTGACGTTGGTTGGAAATGCCCGCAAAAGCGCCGACTATGCCGAACGTGGGCACTGGCGGGCCCGGTTTCTGGCACAAAACCCCAAGGCCGCCCGTTATGCGGATTTCAGTGATTTCGACTTCTGGCGGGTTGATCTGGTTTCAGCGCATCTGAACGGCGGCTTTGCGCGGGCCGCCGATTATGCGGCTCGTGCCTTGCTGGTGCCCAATGTGCCCGGCCTCGCCGAAGCGGAACCAGCCCTGTTGGCCGCTATCAATCGCGACGAGGCCCAGGCCTTCGCGGAGCGCGCCGGCGCACCGGGCCAGGGTTGGCGAGCCATCGCGCTCGATGGCGCTGGCCTCACTTTGGCTGCGGGCGACAAACGCGCCAGGCTGGCTTTTTCAGCCCCAGCGCTGAAAGTGGCCGACATCATTGCGGCGCTGCGGCAGAATGAATTGTAGGTCGAAAAGCATCAGCCAGCTCTCGCAATGACGGCGGGTTGTGTGCTCAGCACTCCCCTCATTTTGAAAACCGCGCTATCGTGACGCTAGTTGCCCTCACGTCAAACTGCGCTGCCATGCCAGCAAGCCTGCCGTGGAGGCATCAAGCGCCGCGGTTGATGACGCCTTGTCGGCCACCACGGGTGCCAGACGGTTGGCGAGTTCCTTGCCGAGTTCCACGCCCCATTGGTCAAACGGGTTGATGTCCCAGATCATCGCCTGCACAAAAACCTTGTGCTCATACAGCGCGATCAAGGCACCCAGAGTCGCGGGGTCAAGCTGGCGATAAAGCAAGGTGCTCGACGGCCTGTTGCCGGAAAATACCTTGTGCGGGGCGAGCCTGGCGATGGCTGCGGCGTCGAGCCCCTCGGCGCGTAGCAGCGTCTCGACTTCGCTGAGGCTGCGGCCCTTCATCAGCGCCTCGCCCTGGGCGAAGCAATTGGCCAGCAGCAAATCATGTTGATGCGCATCGGCCTCCAGCGGCTTTGCCGCCACCAGAAAATCCACCGGCACTATCTCTGTGCCCTGATGGATCAACTGGAAAAACGCGTGCTGGCCATTTGTGCCGGGCTCGCCCCAGATCACAGGGCCGGTTGCGCAGTGCACGTGCTGCCCGTCGCGGGTGACGCTCTTGCCGTTGCTCTCCATATCGAGCTGTTGCAAATAGGCCGGAAAGCGCCCGAGGCGCTGATCATAGGGGATCACCGCCTGCGTCGCCGCGCCCAGAATATTGTGATTGAAAATCCCGACCAGTGCCATCAGCACAGGAATGTTGCGCTCGAGCGGCGCCTCCTGAAAATGCCGGTCGATGGTTCCCGCACCGCGCAGCATCGCCTCGAAATTCCCAGGGCCGATGGCAATGACAATCGCGAGACCAATGCTCGACCACAAGGAATAGCGCCCGCCAACCCAATCATTGAAGCCAAAGACCTTGGCGGGCGGGATGCCGAAGGCCGCAACCCGGTCGAGCCGTGTTGACACGGCGGCAAAATGCCGGGCCACCGCACCCTCGCCAAGCTTGCCAACCAGCCAGGCGCGGGCCGTCGCGGCATTGGTCATGGTTTCCTGCGTTGTGAAGGTCTTGGAGGCCACAATGAACAGGGTTTCCGCTGGATCAAGCGCTTCAAGCGTGTCGGCAATGTCGGCACCATCGACATTCGAGACGAAATGCAGGGCAACTTCCTTGGTCGCGAAGGGTTTGAGTGCCCGCACCGCCATGGCCGGGCCAAGGTCTGAGCCGCCGATGCCGATATTGACGACATGACGGAAGCGGCGGCCGGTGGCACCTTTCAGGCTGCCATCGCGGATCGATTCGGCAAAGGCCGCGACCCTGGCGCGGGTCTCAGCAATCTCGGGCAGGATGTCGCTGCCATTGACCATCAGGCCGCGCGAAGAAAAATCACGCAGCGCCATGTGCAGGGCAGGGCGGTTCTCGGTATTGTTGATGGCACTGCCCGCAAAAAGCTCCGCGCGGCGGGTCGGCAGGTGTGCGGCCTGTGCCAGAGCGGTGAGTTGCGCCAGCATGGCGCGGCTCAGCCGTTGCTTGGAATAATCGTAGAGCAAATCGCCACAGGTGACGTGAAAATCCTCGAACCGGCGTGCGTCCGTGGCAAAAAGCTGCATGATCGTCGGCTGCGGCTGCTCGGCGACGAGGTTCTTGAGCTTTGCCAGTTGCCCGGTGACGCTGATAGAAGTTGTTTCAGTCGGATTATTCATAGGCAGGGCACTCGCGCTGGCCGTGGATGATGCGCTCACCTTTTAGCACGGACTTGACGGATGCGAAGCGCTGGTGTCGAACGCACACCATCATGGCACGTTCAAGCGCAATCCCTCCGCTCCTGACCCTTCAGGATATTCACCTCACCCTTGGCGGCAAACCCTTGCTGGCGGGGGCGGGACTGTCGATTGGCCCGCGTGGCCGCCTGGGGCTGGTCGGTCGCAATGGCTCGGGCAAGTCAACGCTGCTGAAAATCGCCGCCGGGATGATTGTGCCCGATAGCGGCTCGGTGTTCGCGCATCCGGGGGCTAGCGTGCGCTATCTCGCACAGGAGCCGGATTTTTCCGGCTTTGCCACCGCGCTTGCCTATGTCGAGGCGGGGCTCGGGCCAACCGATGATCCCTGGCGGGCTCTGTCCCTGCTGAATGATCTCGGCCTTACCGGCGAGGAAGACCCGGCCCGGCTTTCAGGCGGGGAGGGGCGTCGCGTCGCTTTGGCGCGGGTGCTTGGCCCCAGGCCCGACGTGTTGCTGCTCGACGAGCCAACCAACCATCTTGATTTGCCCGCCATCGAATGGCTGGAGAACGAGCTTTCCGGCCTGCGCTCGGCCTTGGTGGTGATCAGCCATGACCGGCGTTTTCTGGAGCGGCTATCCTCGGTGACGCTATGGCTGGATCAGGGCCGCACCCGCCAGCTTGATCAGGGCTTCGCCGCGTTCGAGGCGTGGCGCGACGCCGTGCTGGAGGAAGAAGAGCGCGACCGCCACAAGCTCGACCGGCGCATCGTCATGGAAGAGGATTGGTTACGCTATGGCGTCACCGGGCGGCGCAAACGCAATCAGGGGCGTCTTGAGCGCTTGCAGGGCTTGCGTGAAACCCGCCGCACCGCCCTGAAGGCGCTGGGCGGCGTGCGGCTTGATGCCAATGTCGGGCGGGTTTCCGGCAAGCTGGTGATCGAGGCCGACAGAATCAGCAAATCCTGGGGCGACACCGTCATCGTGCGTGATTTTTCGCTGCGTGTTGAGCGTGGCGACCGGGTGGGCCTGGTGGGGGCCAATGGCGCGGGCAAAACCACGCTGGTGAACCTTCTCACCGGAGCGCTGGCACCCGACAGCGGCACGGTCAAGCTCGGGGCGGGCCTGCAAATGGCGACGCTGGACCAAAAGCGCACCTCGCTCAACCCCGAAGTGACCCTGAAGGATCATCTCACCGGCGGCGGTAGCGACTTTATTGAAATCAATGGCGAAAAGCGGCACTTTGCCGGCTACATGCGCGATTTCCTGTTTTCGCCCGAACAGGCCGGCACGCCAGTGGCACGGCTTTCGGGCGGCGAGCGCAACCGCTTGACCCTGGCGCGCGCGCTGGCCTTGCCCTCGAACCTGCTTGTGCTGGACGAGCCGACCAATGATCTTGATCTCGAAACACTCGATCTGCTGCAGGAGTGGCTGGCGTCCTACCCCGGCACCATTCTACTGGTCAGCCATGATCGTGATTTCCTTGATCGGGTCGCGACCTCAGTAATTTTTGCCGAGGGCAACGGGCACTTTGTTGAATATGCCGGCGGCTATACCGACATGCTGGCGCAGCGTGGCTCCGGTGTTGAGGCGGCTGCGGCGCTACCGACGCGGCAGGCGTCAGGCAAGGTCAATCCCGTGCCACCTGCCGCAATCTCCCCAGCCAAGCGCAAACTGAGCTTCCGAAAACTGAGTTTCAATGAGCGATATGCCCTGGAAACGCTGCCTGTCCGCATCGCTGAGCTTGAAGCCGAAAAGCAGCGCCTGAACAGGCTTCTCGCCGATCCAGATCTCTACCACCGCGACAAAAAGCGCTTTGATGCCGCCAATGCCGCGCTGGCGAGCGCTGATTCTGCTTTGGCGGAGGCCGAAGAGCGCTGGCTGGAACTGGAGATCACCCGCGAGCAAATCGGCTGAACACAGGCTTCTCACCGCATCGTGAGTTGCAGAGCAAGGGGCAGGGGCTATGGTGCTTTGTCTTAGTGTCGCCAGGCCCCTTGCCATGAATCGCTTCTTGTCTTTGCTCCTCATCGCTGCTCCTCTGCTCATCGCTGAACCCGCGATGGCGCAGGTGCGCGGCGTGGTGGAATTGTTCACCAGCCAGGGCTGCTCATCGTGCCCGCCCGCCGACAGGGTGCTGACCGGCTTGAGTGCCTCAAAGGATGTGATCACTTTGTCATTTCCGGTGGATTATTGGGATTACATCGGCTGGAAAGACACGTTCGCACAGCACGCTTTCACGCTGCGGCAAAAGGCCTATGCCGAAGCGCGCCGCGATGACAATGTCTATACGCCGCAAGCGGTGATTGATGGCGTTGGCCAGACCGTTGGTTCGAATGCAGACGCGGTGCGTGCTGACCTGGCTGCGGACAAAAGCAGGAATGGCGCACTCTGCGTGCCGACCGCGCTCACTCATGAAGATGATGGGCTTGTCGTGACCCTGGGCGCGCCGGTCTGCGCGGCGCCCCGCACCGCCGATGTCTGGCTCCTGAAGCTGCTCAACAAAGCGACAGTAAAGGTGGGCCGTGGTGAAAATGCCGGGCGATCGCTGACATACAGCAACATCGTGCTCGACATGCGCCAGATCGGCCGTTGGGACGGTGGCGCTCAAACACTCAAATTTGCCGCCCCCGAGGGCGATTACGTGGTGCTGATCCAGCAAGGCCACGGCGCTGTTCTGGGCGCGGCGGCGATGGGCCGGTGAGATGCGGGTGAGGTGTCAATCCTCAACCCTGCCTCCCCACATCCCCAGCCTCAGAAGAAATCCTTCATGCGCGCGAAAAAGCCTGATGATTCGGGGTGGGTCTTGTTTGAGCTTTCGGCATCAAATTCCGCCAGCAACTCGCGCTGGCGGCGCGTCAGGTTTTGCGGGGTCTCGACATTGGCCTGGATATGCAAATCGCCACGATCCCGCGTGCGCAGCACCGGCATGCCCCTGCCCTTGATCTTGAATTGCTTGCCCGACTGGGTGCCCTCGGGGATTCTCACCTTGGCTTCCGTGCCATCGACGGTATGAACGGTGAATTCGCCACCGAGCGCTGCCTGCACCATGGAAATCGGCACGCGGCAGAATAAATCCGCACCATCGCGCTGGAAGAAGGGATGCGGCTTCAGCGCCAGGAAAATATAAAGATCGCCGGTCGGGCCGCCGCGTACACCAGCCTCGCCTTCGCCAGCAACGCGGATGCGGGTGCCATCCTCGACGCCTGCCGGGATATTGACCGAGAGCGAGCGTTCGCGCTGCACGCGGCCTGCGCCAGCGCAGGAGGTGCATGGATTTTCAATGGTTTCGCCACGCCCGCCGCACGTCGGGCAGGTGCGTTCAATGGCAAAAAAGCCTTGCTGCGCCCGCACCCGGCCATGGCCCGCGCATGTCGCGCACTGGCGTGGCTTGGAGCCGGCCTTTGCGCCCGAGCCGCCACAGGCCTCGCACGAGACCGAGGTTGGCAGGCGCACCGTCGCCGTTTTGCCATGAAAGGCTTCTTCCAGCGTGATCTCGAGATTGTAGCGCAAATCCGAGCCGCGCTCACGCCCGCCCGATTTTTGGCCGCGCCGCCCGCCCATCATTTCGCCGAACAGGTCTTCGAAAATATCGGACATGGAGGAGGCAAAGCCGTCACCCATGCCACCAGCCCCGCCCATGCCGCCATTTTCGAAAGCAGCGTGGCCAAAGCGGTCATAAGCGGCGCGCTTTTGCTGATCGGACAGGGTTTGATAAGCTTCGTTGAGCTCCTTGAAGCGCGCTTCCGCCGCCTTGTCGCCGGGGTTGCGATCAGGATGGCATTGCATCGCCGCTTTGCGGAAGGCGGCTTTCATTTCGGCTTCGCTGGCGGTTTTGCCGACGCCGAGGGTCTCGTAAAAATCTCTTTTGGCCATGGGCGTGTCTTGTTCAGCAGCGCGAGAGAAATGATAGTTCGGGGCTAGCCATGAGGCGGTCGATCGTTGACCGCCTGAACCCAGAATTTGTCCTGGTCTCATCGGCCACAATCATGCAGCCGGTGTCACCATTATAGACCGCCAATGTCAACAGCCTGAGCTTTCTGACACCAAAAAGAAACGGCGCGGCAGCCGCCATGCTGCCGCGCCCCTGATGACAGACTTACTTCTTGTCGTCATGGACTTCGTTGAAGTCCGCGTCGATCACGTCGTCTTTGGCAGCCGTCTCGGCATTTGGTGCCGCGCCAGCGCCAGCCTCCGCCTGCTGCGACTTGTACATCGCTTCGCCGAGTTTCATCGTCGCCTGCACCAGTTCGTTGGTCTTGGCCTTGATCACCTCGACGTCCTCGCCAGCCAGCGCCGATTTGACATTGGCTACCGCCGCCTCAATCGCGCTTCTGTCGGCGGCAGAGACCTTGTCACCATATTCGGCGAGTGATTTCTCTGCGCCATGGGCCTGCGCCTCGCCCTGATTGCGGGCGTCAACCAACTCACGCCGCTTTTTATCATCGGCCGCGTGAACCTCGGCATCCTTGACCATCTTGTTGATGTCGGCGTCCGACAGGCCACCAGACGCCTGAATGCGGATCTGCTGCTCCTTGTTGGTCGCCTTGTCCTTCGCCGTGACGTTGACAATGCCGTTGGCGTCAATGTCGAATGTCACCTCCACCTGCGGCACGCCGCGCGGCGCGGAGGGGATGCCCACCAGATCAAACTGCCCGAGCATCTTGTTGTCCGCCGCCATTTCGCGCTCGCCCTGGAACACCCGGATCGTCACCGCCGTCTGGTTGTCTTCCGCCGTCGAGAACACTTGGCTCTTTTTGGTCGGAATGGTGGTGTTGCGATCAATCAACCGGGTGAACACGCCGCCTAGCGTCTCGATACCCAGCGACAGCGGGGTCACGTCGAGGAGCAGCACGTCCTTGACGTCGCCTTGCAGTACGCCAGCCTGCACCGCAGCGCCGATGGCGACCACTTCGTCCGGGTTGACGCCCTTGTGGGGCTCCTTGCCGAAGAACTGCTTCACCACTTCCTGCACCCTGGGCATGCGGGTCATGCCGCCGACCAGCACCACTTCATTGATTTCGCCAGCCGAAAGCCCGGCGTCCTTCAGGGCCTTGCGGCAAGGCTCGATGGTCTTCTGGATCAGATCATCCACCAGGGCCTCAAACTTGGCGCGGGTCAGCTTCAGCGTCAGATGCTTCGGGCCGCTCGCGTCAGCGGTGATGTAGGGCAGGTTGATTTCGGTCTGGGTTGTAGCCGAAAGCTCGATCTTGGCCTTTTCGGCGGCTTCCTTCAGGCGTTGCAGGGCGAGCTTGTCCTTGGTCAGGTCAATGCCCTGCTCTTTCTTGAATTCGGCTGCCAGATATTCCACGAGGCGCATGTCAAAATCTTCGCCGCCGAGGAAAGTGTCGCCATTGGTCGACTTCACCTCGAACACGCCATCGCCGATCTCGAGCACCGAGACGTCGAACGTGCCGCCGCCAAGATCATACACCGCGATGGTGCCTGCGCCCTTTTTGTCGAGGCCATAGGCCAGCGCCGCCGCCGTCGGCTCGTTGATGATGCGCAGCACGTCAAGGCCGGCGATTTTACCAGCGTCCTTGGTGGCCTGACGCTGGGCGTCATTGAAATAGGCCGGGACGGTGATAACCGCCTGATCAACCTTCTGCCCGAGATAGGCTTCCGCCGTCTCTTTCATCTTTTGCAGGGTGAAAGCCGAAATCTGCGAGGGCGAATACGTTTTGCCGTTGACCGAAACCCAGGCATCGCCATTGCCCGCCTTGACGATCTTGTAGGGAACGAGGCCCATGTCCTTCTTGGTCATCGGATCATCGAAGGTCCGGCCAATCAGGCGCTTGATCGCAAAAAATGTCCGCTCTGGGTTGGTGACGCTCTGGCGTTTGGCCGGTTGGCCGACGAGGCGCTCCCCATCCTCAGTGAAAGCGACGATTGAGGGCGTGGTGCGGGCCCCTTCCGCATTCTCGATCACCTTGGGTGTCGATCCCTCCATCACGCAGACGCAGGAGTTTGTGGTACCGAGGTCAATTCCGATTACTTTTGCCATAGTTCAAATCCTTTTCTGGTTGCAGAACGTAACCGAGCCCCGAAGCGGCCCGTCTTAATGGCGAAACAGAATCCTTGCCGCCCCGTCCCCAACTGCGGCTAAGATGGTGACGACGTCAGAATGTGCAAGATTGCGCGCCGCCGAGGCGTGCTTTTTTTCATCGGTCAGGCGCGGAATGTGACGCCCTGCCAGCCCCCTCTCCACCATCCGCGTCCAAAAATTGCACCTACCCGGCCAATGGTGATAAGAGTGCGGCCATTATGGCGGTTGCATTTATGTTGCATTTATCATGAGATTTTCGCGGAGCCTATTCATTGTCCTGGGTGCCACGGCGCTGTGTGTGGCATGTGGCGCACCTTCATTGGCGCAATTGCAATTGCATCCGGCAAGCAATAATCCGCCACCCCCCACCATGCGAACGCAGGTTCCAGAGCGACCGCAGGTTGGGGTTCGGCCTGTACCGGGCCACCCTGCCGCGGCAAGATCAAAGCAAGCCGTGACTCTGCATGCAGCGCCCGGCCTTGGAGACCTTGTCGCGCAGGATTTGATGCAAAATGGCCATCAGGGACTGATGCGCATTTCCAGACTGGCCGATGGTTTTGCAATTTCCGCGCTGGCTTTGCACGGCTCCGCCATTTCAGACCCCGACACATCCTGCGTCGTCAAGCTGGATTTGAGTCGGCCGCTGCCGCTGGAATCCGTGGCCAATCAGGAGGGTGCGGCCCGCTACAAGGTGGGCTTTCCGGCCTGTCCCTTCAGCTTCGATGTGCTGCATCGCTCCGTGCTGGTGCACAATATGCCCAAGGCCTGCGTGTTCAAACAGGCGGATTGCGCCACGCAGCCCCACGGTCTCTGGGGCCCGAACGCCGCGACCCTGGGCCCAAAACAGGCTGAAGCCAATGACAATGCGCGCGGCGCTGCCGAGCGGCGCATGCGCACCCTGTTTGTCATGTTGATGCACCGCACCCGGCACGTTTCCGAGCGCGATCAACTCGCCAGCCAACAGGCCCACTTCACCACGCGTCGGGTGATGGTCTGCCGCACCTATGCACGTGATGCGGTGGAGGACTTCTGCGCCCTGCGCCTCACTGAGGCCCGCGTCATGGCGCTTGATGCTGAACTGATGCGCGCACAAAGGGCGCATGGGCGAGCCAAAATGCCGCAACGACGAAAAAACCGGTGAACCCGCTTGCAGAATATTGACTTCGCCCTTCAATACGTGAAGGTGCGCAGCACTTGAACCCTTGTTTGGAATTTCGATGAGCGCCCGGCAGTCATCCTATACCTACGAAGAGTTGATTGCCTGCGGTCGAGGCGATATTTTTGGCGTCGGCAATGCGCAATTGCCGCTGCCGCCGATGCTGATGTTTGATCGCATCACCAGCGTGACCGAAGATGGCGGCGCGCATGGCAAAGGCCATATTCGCGCCGCGTTCGATGTGCGCCCCGACCTTTGGTTTTTTGGCTGCCATTTCAAGAATGATCCGGTGATGCCAGGCTGCCTTGGGCTTGACGCGCTCTGGCAACTCTGCGGCTTTTATCTCGGCTGGCTGGACTTGCCGGGCCGCGGCCGCGCGCTCGGTGTCGGCGAGGTCAAATTTTCCGATCAGGTTTTGCCAAGTGTCAAAGAAGTCGTCTATGGTGTCGATATCAAGCGGGTGTTCAGGGGTCGCCTTGTGCTGGGTATTGCCGATGGCTGGCTTGAGGCCGACGGCAAGCGCATTTATGAGGCCAAGGATCTGCGCGTCGGGCTGTTCAAGCCGGAAGCTGCCTGAGCGCTGCCAGAAGCAACTGGTTTGGAGTGACACATGAGACGCGTCGTTGTGACCGGCATGGGGATTGTATCTTCGATCGGCAATGATGTCGTCGAGGTTACCGAATCGTTGCGCCTTGCCCGTTCCGGCATTGTGCGTGCCGACAAATATGCCGAACTTGGGTTTCGCTCGCAGGTGCATGGTGCGCCGACGCTGGACCCCACGAGTTTGCTCGACCGTCGCGCCATGCGCTTTCACGCCATGGGCACTGCCTGGAACCACGTCGCGATGGATCAGGCGATTGCTGATTCGGGACTGACACCAGAAGAAATTTCCAACGAGCGCACCGGCATCATCATGGGGTCGGGTGGCCCCTCGACCAAAACTCTGGTCGAAGCCGCCGACATCACCCGCGCCACCGGCCCGAAGCGCATCGGGCCGTTTGCCGTGCCCAAATCCATGTCGTCCACCGCCTCGGCGACGCTGGCGACCTGGTTCAAGATCAAGGGTGTCAATTATTCGATCTCGTCGGCCTGCGCCACGTCGAATCACTGCATCGGCAATGCCTATGAAATGATCCAGTACGGCAAGCAGGACATCATGTTTGCTGGCGGTTGCGAGGAACTCGATTGGACGCTGTCGCAATTGTTTGATGCCATGACCGCCATGTCCTCGCATTTCAACGACACGCCCTCGGTCGCCTCGCGCGCCTATGACAAGAACCGCGATGGCTTTGTCATCGCCGGCGGCGCGGGCGTTCTGGTGCTCGAAGAACTGGAACACGCCAAGGCACGCGGCGCGAAAATCCACGGCGAAATCGTCGGCTATGGCGTGACTTCGGATGGCTTTGACATGGTGGCCCCATCGGGCGAGGGCGCGCTGCGCTGCATGAAAATGGCGATGTCCGCAACCAACACGCCGATTGATTACATCAACCCGCACGCAACCTCGACGCCGGTCGGGGACGCCAGGGAGATCGAGGCGATTCGCGCGGTGTTTGGTTCGGGGGAGAAATGCCCGCCAATCTCCGCTACCAAATCGCTGACCGGCCATTCGCTGGGCGCGACCGGCGTGCAGGAGGCGATCTATTCGCTGATCATGATGAACGGCAATTTCATCTGTGAAAGTGCCCATATCGAGGAAATTGACCCCGATTTCGCCGATATGAACATTTTGCGCACGCGGCGCGACAATGTCCGCCTGCGCGGTGTCATGTCCAACAGCTTCGGCTTTGGCGGCACCAATGCCACGCTGGTCTTCAGGCACAAGGATGCGTGAGGCGGGACTGAAGCCGGCCTGACCTCGCCTCCTTCACCCCTTGCGTTTTTGCCATTGCGCCTGAAACGTCTCGCCTTGCGGTGCAGGCAGATCGCGGCCGTCGGTCCAGCCTCCCGCCAGCGGCAGGCGGGTGAAATGGCCGCTGGCGCGCCCGCTCCAGCCCATCAGCGCCATGGCAACACGGGTGCTGGCGCGGTAAAGGCGCGGGCGGCGCGCGAAAAATCCCCACAGACCGAGTCCGTAGCGCTGCGTAACGGGCGTCAGATGGCGCTCGAACTCGCGGATGCGCCAATTGCGCATGAGTTTGGGCAGCGGAATGCGCACCGGACAGACGCTCTCGCAGCGCCCGCACAAGGTCGAGGCATTGGGCAATTGCCCGCCTTCCTTGACGCCGATCAGGCTGGGTGTCAGCACGGCGCCCATGGGCCCTGGATAGACCCAGCCGTAGGCATGGCCGCCCACCGCATGATAGACCGGGCAATGGTTCATGCAGGCCCCGCAGCGGATGCAGCGCAGCATCTCCTCAAACTCGCTGCCCAGCATTGAAGAGCGACCATTGTCGAGCAAAATCACATGATAGGCTTCCGGCCCGTCCGGATCCCCCGGACGGCGCGGGCCGGTTGAAAGCGTCGTATAGACCGTCATATCCTGCCCGGTCGCCGAGCGCGCCAGCACCCGCAATATCTGGCTGGCATCCTCCAGCGTTGGCACCAGCTTTTCGATCGAGGCGAGCACAATATGCACCTTGGGCAAAATCTGCGTCAGATCGCCATTGCCCTCATTGGTGACGATGATCGAAGTTCCGGTCTCCGCCACCAGAAAATTGGCACCCGTGATGCCGACATCGGCGCTGAGGAATTTTTTGCGCAACACGCCGCGCGCCTCGGTCAGCAGCGCCACCGGATCGGTGAGGTCGCGCCCTTCCGGCAAATCTGTATGCACGCGACGAAAATCTGCGGCCACCTGCTCCTTGTTGAGATGCACCGCAGGCGCGATGATGTGCGAGGGCGTCTCGCCGCGCAACTGGATGATATATTCACCCAGATCCGTCTCGACCGCCGTTAATCCCGCCGCTTCCAGCGCCTCATTGACCCCGGTTTCCTCCGAAATCATCGATTTGCCCTTGGTGACGACTTTCGCTCCCACCTGGTGGCAAATGTCTAGCACGATTCGATTGGCTTCCGCGCCGGTGCGGGCAAAATGCACCTGCCCGCCTGCCGCCTCGACTTTGTCGGCATAGGCCTCAAGGTAGAGATCAAGATGCGCCAGCGTATGATTCTTGATGTCGCGGGCCGAATCACGCAGAGCTTCAAATTCCGGCAGTGCCGCCGCCGCCTTGGCGCGCTTGCCGATGAATCCTGCCCGCACGTTGCCCAGCGCCCTTTGCAATTCCACATCGCCGAGCGCCTGATGGGCATTGGCCTTGAACTGGCGGGTCGTTGGATCATGGGTCATGGCGCATCCTTGGGGTGGGGTAGGGGCAATCTAGCGCACCGGCAATTTGGCGCAACAACTTTGCGAGCGGCCCATCAGCACTCCACCTCGCGAGAATCCCGTGAAAAGAGGATTGCGGCGCACAGCTTTACCGCCTATGGATCGGCGCGCTTTGGGGCGTCGCCAAGTGGTAAGGCAGCGGATTTTGATTCCGCCATCCGGAGGTTCGAATCCTCCCGCCCCAGCCA
>VFSW01005401.1_pt1 | contig 18887 bp, 13 predicted proteins | sample 5358111 | NCBI WGS metagenome assembly VFSW01 (sample SAMN11554181, study PRJNA540505) | mine drainage metagenome | isolation source: sediment from site ElyBrook_90M | place: USA: Ely Copper Mine, Vershire, VT | collected 2017 | reverse complement strand
CTTGGAAGCACGATCCGCGAAAAATATCTTGCGGAAGGCTGGAATATTGCCGGTTTCGCGCACAAGGATGACGGCTTTACGCATGAGCAATATTCCTTTTGGCCGATGGATCCGAGTGACGAAGCGAGCGTCGAGCAAAGCTTTTCGAATGCAGCGAAAGCACTTGGCGCGCCGCGAGCACTTATTGCAACAATCGGCGGTGTTCGAGCCTGGAAGACCGTCGCGGAAACTTTGATCGAGGATTTTCGCGCGCTCTTTGAGCTTAATCTCGTGAGTTTTTTCTTATCGGCGAAGCATGCGCTACGATTAATGCGGGACGAAGGAGCTATTATTGCCATCGGCGCGGAACCGGCACTCACGTCCTCCGCGAAAAAAGGGGGTTACGTTGCATCGAAATCCGGTGTTATTGCGCTCACGAGAGTGATTGCGGAAGAGGGCAAAGCCACTGGAATCACGGCGAATTGTATCATACCAACCGTCATCCATACGAAAGCGAACGAAGAATGGGGCAAGCCGGAAGAATTTTCGAAATGGACGAAGCCAAAGGACATTGCAGAGATGTGCTTTTTCCTCACAAGCGAATCGGGCAAAGCCGTGAATGGAGCGATGATTCGGATGCCGAACCGCATGTGACCCAGAACCTGGATTACACGATTTGGATGGATTTTCAGGATTGGTTGTTGTGACTCTCCTTTCCGAGGCCTTTACGCCACGGTCGTGGAGCGCAAAATTGTGTAGGGGGTACCGTGACCGGAAAGTTACTGCGATATTGAAACTTATGAACCTAAAAGATAAAATCAACGAGGACCTAAAAACCGCGATGAAAGCGGGCGACAAAGTGCGGACGGAAACCATCCGTGGCATTCGAGCGCTGATCATCGAATTCGATAAGAGCGGCGCCGTACGCGAGATGACGACCGATGAATAGATTAAGGCGCTCACGAGTTCTGCGAAAAAGCGGCGGGAGGCGATCGAACTCTATGACAAGAATAATCGCCCCGAGCTTGCCGAAAAAGAGCGGCAGGAACTTGCCATCATCCAGGAATATCTGCCGACGCAGCTTTCGCGCGAGGAAATTGCCGAGCGTGTGCAAGCCATTATTCGCGAGACGGGCGCAACGGGTCCACAGGATACGAATAAAGTGATGCCCGCGGTGATGAAAGAAATGAAGGGGAAAGCGGATGGCAAGCTTATTTCGGAAATTGTAAAAGAATCGCTCACCCTGCCCTCGTGATTCTCGACATCATTCTTGTCGTCTTGCTTTTTTTGAGCGCGCTGAGCGGCTGGCGCTCGGGCGCGTTCGCCATGCTCGTTTCGGTCGCGGTCCTTATCGTTGCGTTGCTTGCCGCCTCCGCGCTTGCCGCAAAAGTTGGAGGACTGCTTCATCTTGGTCCCGCATGGGCGTGGCCAGTTATCGGTTTTTTTCTGACATTCCTCTTGCTGATGATTGTCGGCGGCTGGCTTGGCGGATTTTTTCGCCCGAAGCATGGAGTGCTGCGGGGATTGGACGGATTGCTTGGCGCAGCTCTCGGTCTGGCGCGTGGCGCTCTCATTTTTGGAGTCGTCCTCGCGTTGTTCCAGCTTATCCATTTGCCGCCTGAGCATTTCATCGAGCACTCGCATCTTTATCCTCTGCTCCTAAAGTTAGCGACGATGTTCATCGCCGTGCTTCGTCCTTATCTGCACGTCCCGGTTCACACTCCGAGCACCGTTGTCTGAATAATATCTAAAATATTTTGGCTCTCGACGAAGAACGGCTTGAAAATGGTGCGGAACCGCCTTTAGAGGATGCTCGCGCAACCAATAATGCGCTCGCAGAAGAATTTCTTGCCGCGATTCCACCACATTTTCATCAAGCTGCGCGGGAATTGGAATTCCACAAAGTATTACTCCTGCACTTGCGGTTGGCGGACACGTCCATTGGCAAGCACGCGCTTGTGAAAGAGCTTCAGCCCAAATCGGATACGATAGCGATCGATCGCTCGCTTGCGGAAATTCGAGAGATGCGCGTATTCCTTGCCTCGGGCGAAGCGCCGCGCTTTGCGGGACTCGCCGATATTTCTTCCACCCTGCGCAAATTAGATATCCCTGGCAGCACGCTCTACGCGGAGGAAGGCTCGCGAATGCTCGCCACGATGAAGGCGATGCGCACTATGCGGGAGTTCTTTTCGCGCCGGGCGAGCGAAGCACCCACGCTTTGGAAATCGGGTATCCAGCTTTTTGAAGACCGAATTCTGGAGATGCACTTCGACCAGGTTTTCGATGAGGCCGGGAACGTAAAGGACTCTGCGAGCGCCGAACTCTCGCGGATTCGGCGCGAGATTCTCACGACGGAAGACCAACTGCGCGCACGGCTTAGCGCGATTCTCGCCCGCCTTTCCGATGGTGAGCTGCTGCGCGAAGAGATCATTACGCAGCGCGAGGGGCGGTTCGTGGTGCCGGTAAAAGTCGAGCACAAGCGGCGAGTGCCTGGATTTATTCATTCTGTTTCGCAGACCGGCCAAACCGTTTTTATCGAGCCGAGCGAGACGTTGGAACTTAACAATGATCTCCGCTCGCTCAAGTTTTCGGAACAGCGCGAGATTGATCGCGTGTTTCGCGGTCTTGCGGATCGCGCGCGCGAAGCCGTTCCACCATTGCGGGCGTCGCTCGATATTGCCGCGCATTTGGATGCGGTCCACGCCAAGGCGGCATATGCGCTTCGAACGGATTCCAATGACGCGCTTCTCGAAGAGCAGTCCGTGCGACGGGCGCGAACGTTCGATTTAAAGGACGCACGCCATCCGCTCCTGCTTGAAAAACTTGGACGCGAGCGGGCCGTACCGCTAACCATTATGCTCGACGAAGAACATCGTGCGCTCGTTCTCACCGGCCCCAATGCGGGCGGCAAGACGGTACTGCTCAAAACGGTTGGGATGCTTTCGCTAATGGCTCATGCGGGGCTTCCGATTCCCGCCGCGCCGGATGGGCGCATTCCAAAAATGGATGGCATTTATGTTGAGATCGGCGATGCGCAATCAATCGCCGACGACTTGAGCACATTCAGTTCCCACGTTACCTCACTCGCGGAAATTTTGAGTGATGTGACAAGAGCGAGCCTCGTCTTGCTCGATGAGATCGGCGCCGGCACTGCGCCGGAGGAGGGCGGCGCGCTCGCCGAAAGTATTCTCGAGCAGCTTTTGCGTATCGGTGCTTTCACCATTGCGACAACGCATTATGGCAGGCTTGCTGCTTATGCCGAGAGTACAGCCAGCGCTGCAAATGGCTCCATGGAATTCGACCGCGAAAATCTTACGCCGACGTTCCGCTTCCGCATGGGTGTGCCGGGCAGCTCCCCCGCGTTCGATATTGCGGAGCGGTTCGGGCTAAAGCATGGTCTCGTAGAGCACGCGCGCGAACTGCGCGGCGAGGAAGGCGCGCGCATCGAGGATTTGATCGCCTCGCTCGAATCGCTCGAACGCGACGCTCGCGAGCGAGAGAACGCCGCAGCTCGCGAGCTGGGCGCTGCGCGCGCGGCTCGCATTGAGTTCGAACGGAAACTGGGTGAAGTAGAAACCATTCGCCGCACCGCGAAGGCGCGCGCTTCGGAAGAGGCGGAAGAAATTCTGAAACGCGCCAATCAATTTATTGAGCGGGCCGTCCGAGAAGCAAAAGAGGCTGCGGTTGGAAAGCCAGATGTTGCGAATGAGAATTTGCGCGCCATGCGACTGAAGCAGGAGCAAGAGAGAAAGCAATTACTGCGAGAGCTTTCTGTTCCTCAAGTTCCCGTCGTTCTTGATACCGAAAAGGAAATTGCAATTGGATCGAATGTGCGCTTGAAATCCAATCCCGGTCAAATCGGAAAAATACTTTCAATGAAAGGAAGCGATATTGAGATCGAAATCGGCTCACTAAGAATGCGGGCCAAGCGCGATCAGTTAGAAGTTGTGAGCAACGCCGAGGCGAAATCGAAGAAGAAGCAGTCTTCGCGCGAAGTCTCGCAGACCACGAAGTATCTCGCGGAATCGGTCGAGCGTCGCATTGATCTGCGCGGCGAATACGGCGATGATGCTGTGCTGAAAGTCGATCGCCTGCTCGCAGATGCCTCAGCGCATGGACTGGACCGTTTGGAGATCATTCACGGCCACGGCACCGGCGCGCTTGGCCGGCGGATCAGCCAGCACCTGAAAGGGCATAATCTCGTTGCATCATATCGCTACGGCGAGCCGCATGAGGGCGGAAGCGGAGTGACGATTGTAGAATTGAAGTAGAACGTGAAATTCCAAAATATCTTTATCGCCAATCGCAGCGAGATCGCGCGGCGCGTCACTCGCTCCGCTCATGCGTGCGGATACCGCACGAGCGTAGCCCATTCGCCGCACGATGCGAACGCGCTTTTTGTCCGCGAAGCGAATCATGCGTATCCGCTCGCAGGGAACTCGCCGAAGGAATCGTATCTCGATATCGAACAAATTCTTGCGGCGGCGCAGAAGGCGAAGGCGGATGCGGTCCATCCTGGCTATGGCTTCCTCAGTGAGAATGCGGCATTCAGCGAAGCCGTCGCGAGGGCGAGAATGAAATTTATCGGACCGAGTCCTGAAGCGATCGAATTGCTTGGTGATAAAACGAAAGCGCGGGCGCTGGCACGAAAGCTTGGTATTCCAACGCCGGATGGTACCGCCTTCGAGATCACATCAGCGGAAGAAGCGATCGAGGCCGCCCGTAAAATTGGATTTCCAGTCCTGCTCAAAGCTGCGGCGGGCGGTGGGGGAAAGGGAATGCGGCTCGTCGAGCGCGAAGAGGAGATGGCACAAAGCCTCGATCGCGCGCGCGGCGAAGCAAAGGGCGCATTTGGCGATGATCGCGTCTATCTCGAAAAATTCATTGCCGATCCGCGACATATCGAATTCCAAATTCTGGCGGACGCGCATGGGAACGTTATCCATTTGGGCGAACGCGAGTGCTCCATTCAGCGGCGGCATCAAAAGCTGATCGAGGAATCGCCCTCGGTGATCATGACGCCGGAATTGCGTAAAGAAATGGGCGAGGCCGCGATCGCGCTAGTAAAATACGCGAAATATGAGGGCGCGGCAACGGTGGAATTTCTTATGGGACAGGACCGCAAGTATTATTTCCTGGAAGTGAACACGCGGCTGCAAGTGGAGCATCCCGTAACCGAATTCGTGACCGGCCTCGATCTGGTGCGCGAGCAATTTCGAATCGCAGAGGGAGAAAAGCTAACACCCCCTCCTATAGAGGGAGGGGGCCAGGGGGTGGTCCCACGAGGGCATTCCATCGAAGTCCGCATTCAGGCAGAAGACGTTTGGAACGATTTTCTTCCGAGTCTTGGCCGCATCACATTCGTCCGGCATCCTGGCGGAGCCTTTGTGCGAAATGACAGCGCGATGTTCGCGGGAATGGAAGTCTCTGGCTTTTACGATTCGCTGCTGTCGAAATTGATCGTGTGGGACTTGGATCGCGCGAGTGCGATAAATCGCATGACACGCGCGCTTGAAGAAATGCGCGTCGTGGGTGTTTGCACGACGATCCCGTTCGCCCTCTTCGCCATGCGCAACGAGCGATTTCAACAGGGTGAACTATCGACCGCGTTCGTTGAGCGCGAATTCTCTCCCGAAGCGCGCGAAGCGGAACTGCGCCGCTACACCTCGCGCGCGGAGTCGTTCTTCGCGGCGGTTCAAACGCGCTTGGATGAGCTGCGTGCGCGCGAAACCTTTGTAAATGCGTCCGTTCGAAAGTAACACGCGAGCGTGTCACTTTTGATTTTCAAAAAGTGTTTAGGTTGCCAGAATGCATGACACTATAACTACTATCGACGAGGCTCGCGCTATTGCCATCGAATTGGGGCTGTTGCCGGAGGAATATGAAAAAATCGTATCCATTCTTGGCGGACGTATTCCTTCCTACACGGAGCTTGGGATTTTTTCCGTAATGTGGAGCGAGCATTGCTCATATAAGAATAGCATTGCTGTTATCAAAACGCTCCCGCGAAAGGGTGGGAGGCTGTTGGTGGAAGCGGGCGAGGAGAATGCGGGTTTAGTCGATATTGGCGATGGGCTGGCGGTGGCGTTTAAGATCGAGTCGCATAATCATCCATCCGCCGTGGAGCCTTATGAGGGCGCGGCGACGGGCGTGGGTGGAATTCTGCGGGATATTTTTACGATGGGCGCGCGACCCGTTGCGGCGCTGAATTCGCTGCGGTTTGGTCCGCTCAACACCACCCCCAAGCCGCGTCCTCTTGCAGAGGAAGGGGAGTCCGATCTCACAGAACGCACAAAGTTTCTCGTGCGCGGCGTGGTGCATGGCATTGGCGACTACGGTAATTCCTTTGGCGTGCCGACGGTCGGCGGGGAAGTGTATTTCGATGAGTGTTATCAGGGTAATCCATTGGTGAACGCGATGGCGGTCGGCATCGTGGAGCACGGCAAGACCGTGAGCGCGAGTGCCGAAGGTGTTGGGAACCTGGTGATGATCGTCGGCTCGCGCACGGGCCGCGATGGTATTCACGGCGCGAGTTTATTGGCGAGCGCGGTCTTCAGCGAAGCGGCGGAATCGCTCAGGCCCACGGTGCAAGTAGGTGATCCATTCGCGGAAAAGTTATTGCTCGAAGCGACGCTCGAAGCTATCGCGGCAGGATTGGTCGTCGGGATGCAGGATATGGGAGCGGCGGGAATTAGCTGCTGCACATCCGAGATGTCTGCCAAAGCGGGAACCGGAATGGCGATTGATCTCGGCAAAGTGCCATTGCGGGAAGCGAGCATGACCGCCTTCGAGATCATGCTCTCGGAATCGCAGGAGCGGATGCTCGTCGTCGTGAAGCCGAACGATGTGAATGCCATTCAGGCAATCTTCACAAAATGGGACTTACAGGCGGAGATTATTGGCACCGTAACAAATACCGGCCGCATCGTGATAGATTATCATGGCGAGCGCGTCGCGGATATTCCGGCAAATGCACTGGCGCTCGGCGGCGATATGACGCCGGTCTATCATCGGGAATCGCGCGAGCCGAAATATCTTGCTCGAGTAAATTCCTATGATGTCTCCGCGCTGCCGGAAGTCGAAGATGCTGGCGCGATGCTCCGGGAATTGCTCGGCTCGCTGAATATCGCATCGAAGAGGTGGGTGTACGAGCAATACGATTCGATGGTACGGACGAATTCGCTCTCCCTAACCGGCGGAGACGCAGCAGTTGTTCGAATCAAAGGAACCACGAAGGGACTTGCGATGAAGACGGATTGCAACTCGCGCCATGTTTATCTCGATCCCTATCGCGGTGCAGCGATTGCGGTCGCGGAAGCCGCGCGGAATATTGCCTGCACCGGAGCCACGCCCATCGGCGTGACGAATTGCCTGAACTTTGGCAATCCCTACGATCCGGAAGTTTATTATCAATTCACCGAGGCGGTTCGCGGCATGGGCGATGCGTGCAAAGTATTCGAAACTCCTGTGACGGGCGGCAATGTCAGCTTTTACAATGAGAGTCCCGGCGGGGCAATATATCCCACGCCTACGATTGGGATGATCGGGCTTATCGAGGATATTACGAAGGTTATTCCGAGCGATTTTCAGCGGGAAGGAGATGCTATTCTATTGATTTCGGCTGCTGATGGAGTCGGGCCACTGGACGGATTGGGTGGGAGCGAATACCTTTATAATCGAATAGGGCAGGTTGTTGGCATTCCGCCTTCCTGCGATTTGGAGAAGCAAGCTTCGCTGGTTCGCGCTCTTCAGGAGCTTGCGGAGAGGCAGCTTTTACATTCCGCTCATGATATTAGCGAAGGTGGCTTTGCCGTTGCGCTGGCGGAATGCTGTTTTGGGCAAAGCACGGAGCAACCAATCGGCGCCACGGTCGAAGTGCCCACCGATCCTACGCGATTGGATACCATGCTCTTTGGTGAGCGGCAAGGAATGGTTGTTCTTTCTGCCGATCCTAAAGCAGTCAAGGCAGTGATCGCAGTTGCACAGAGGCATGGCCTCGCCGCCGAAGTGATTGGCGAGACGGGCGGCGAGCGGCTTCGAATTGGAACTGTGATCGATGAATCGGTCGAAGAGCTTTATGGGATTTATTCGACTGCACTGCCCGCGGCGCTTGGCGAAGCCAAAGTGCTAGCCTAATTCAAAGTGGGCGGGAATATATTCCCGCTGCCATACGGTTGAGAGAGCAGCATGTTTACGACGCTCCGCGCGAAAGTCTTTGCTGGCTTTTTGCTCATCCTTTTATTGCTGGTGGGCCTGGGCGGCTACGCGATTTATTCGCTGGCCTCGTTGGCGGACGCGACGAGCGGTGCGGTTGAACGGAGCGCGGAGCAGAGCCTTGCGAATACGGGGATGTACGAAAGCCTCGTGCGCATAGACGAGGCGGAGCTTCGAATGCTCACCGGCGATACGCTCGATGCCGGCCCAGTCCTCGCCGAAGAACCGGCGCATTTCTACTATGCTCTCCAGAGCGCATGGGCAGCCAGTGCGCCGCAGGATTCTTCCTCTACGCTTCTGAACGACATCGAAACGCGGTGGGGCCATTACCGCTCGCATTTGGATCGTTTTTATGGGCTTGCGTTACACCATCCCCTTGCCGCGCGTAGATTTTACGATGACACGCTGGAGCGGGAGGTCGACACCCTTCGTTCTCGCAACCTTGCGCTACAGGAAATGAATTTCGGAGCATTTCAGCGCGCAAAAGTTACGGCGAAAAATCGCGCGAAGCAATCGACGCTTGGCGTTATGTTCGTCGCGGCGCTCGCGTTGGGGGTGGGATTTGTGGGGAGCTATGTCATCGCGCGCCGGACGATCCAGCCGCTTCGGGAACTTACAGACCGCGTGAAAGAATTGCGAGGCGGTCACCTCGACACGCGCATCCCCATCCATGGCGCCGATGAGATCGCGGATTTAGGATTCGAATTCAACCGGTTGACAGAACGATTGAGCCAATTTGAAGCGATGAACGTGAGCGAGATTGTCCGCGAGAAACAAAAATCGGAGGCGATCATCGAGTCCATCGACGATCCGCTCTTGCTTTTCGATGCTGGCGGACGATTGCTGCATTTGAATCGCGCGGCGGAGGAATTGACGGGCATGTACCATACCACGGCGCTTGGCCAACCGCTTGGTCAACTTTTCCGCGACAAGCGCGTTAGGAAGGATGTGGAACGCGCGCTGGAACATGCGGCAAGAACGCTTACGAAACTTTCTTCACCATCTGAAGGAATGCTCGCTGCACCTCCCATTGTTTCCATTCCGTTACATGGCGCAATGCGGCATTATCGGATTCGGGTAGCTCGCATTCTTGCAAATGTCCATTCTAACGAACTGGAGAATGAGCCGGTGGCGGGAATTCTCGTCCTCTTTACGGACATTACGCATTTCAAAGAGCTCGATCAAATGAAGTCCGACTTCATCGCGAAAGTCTCGCACGAATTCCGGACCCCTCTTACTTCGATGACAATGTCGCTCGATATTTTGGGCGATGAACTGGTCGGAAGGCTCAACGCGGAGCAGCACGATATTATCGGCGCGTCGAAGGCGGACGCGCGCCGTCTTGCAAAACTCATCCGCGATTTGCTTACACTCTCGCGCCTCGAAAGCGTTTCCGACGTTTCACGCGGTGAGGATGAGATCGATGTGCGTAAAACGGTCGAAGAACTATTGCGCTCGATGCGGCCAATGTACCAGGAGCGTGGCGTTGCTTTGAAGACGACCGAGATCGCCGAGGGCCGCTACCGAGTTTCGCACGAACATTTTACGAGTGTGCTTACTAATTTGCTATCGAATGCGCTGAAATATACACCGACGGGAGGCGCTGTTTCGATCGCAACCGAATGGGACGCTTCCGTTCAAGAACTTACGCTTCGCGTGAGTGATACCGGCATCGGCATTGCGCCGGAAGACCAGCATCGCATCTTCGAAAAGTTTGTGCAAATAAAACACCGCGATATGAGCACGCCCGGATCGGTGGGGCTGGGGCTTGCGATCGTGCGCGAGATTGCCGTGCGGTATGAAGGCCGCGTGGATCTCGAAAGCATCGTGGGGAAAGGGAGCACGTTTACCGTGCGGTTCCATCTCGAACGAGTTCCAGAAACGGAGGAAGTTGCATGAAGGGACGTCTGCTTATCGTCGATGACGAGCCTCACATCGTGAAAACGATGTCGATTGGCCTGACTGCGCTGGGCTATGACGTTGCCGCGTTCCAGGATGCCGAAGCCGCACTACGAGAGATCGACAAAGATTTGTTTGGAGAGAAGCAATACGATGTGGCCTTCATCGATCTCATGATGTTTCCAATGAACGGCATTACGTTGATGCAGGAATTACACCGGCGGATGCCGGACTTGATCGTCGTCATCATTACCGCGCACGGGACGGTCGATACGGCGGTTTCGGCGATGAAGCTTGGCGCATACGATTATCTTCAAAAGCCATTCGAGCTAAAAGAACTGACCGATTTCGTGGCGCGCGTTATGAAATCGCACGCGCTCCAGGCTTCCTCCCACGCCACAAGCGAAATCGTCACGCAAAATCCGACGTATCTCGGCATTTTGCGTATGGCGGAGCGCGTAGCAAACTCGCCACTCACTGTACTTATCGAGGGCGAGACGGGAACCGGCAAGGAGTTGGTCGCAGATTTTATCCACAAACAAAGCGAGCGCGCTGAAAAACCGATTGTAAAACTTAACTGCGCCGCGCTTTCGGCGGAGCTTATCGAATCGGAACTATTCGGGCATGTGAAAGGCGCGTTCACCGGTGCGCTGAAGGATCGTTTGGGCCGCGTCGAAGCGGCGAACGGCGGCTCGCTTTTCCTGGATGAGGTCGGGGAGATTTTGCCCGCGATGCAAGCGAAGCTCCTCCGGTTTTTGCAGAGCCACGAGTTCCAACGCGTAGGCGAAAACGAAACGCACCATGCCGACGTGCGAATCATCGCGGCAACGAATCGCAATCTTGACGAAGCAATCCAGCGGGGCGAGTTTCGTGAGGATTTGTTCTACCGCTTAAGCGGCGTGCGACTGCTCATTCCTCCGCTCCGGCTGCGTCGGGAGGATATTTTGTCTCTTGCCGAGGCGTTTATCGCGGGCGCCTCAAAAGGCCAGCCGCCCGAAATTTCCGAGGTGGTCCGTGCCGCGCTTTTGGGCTATGAATGGCGCGGCAACGTTCGCGAATTGGAAAATACGATGCTCCGCGCGGCGGTTCTCGTGGGAAATCGCCGAACGATCGAGATCGAAGATTTGCCTGCGCACATCGGGAGTGGAAGCTCGAATTTCGCGGAATACCCGGCATCTGTGAACGGCATGGCCATGCTCCGATCGCTCGAAGAAGTCGAGCGCGATTACATCGCACAGGTCATCAGCCGCACATCGAGCCTCGAAGAGGCCGCGCGTATCCTCAAGATCGATAGCGCCACCCTATGGCGAAAGCGGAAGAAGTATTCACTGTGAGCGGTATCGAGCACCGAGTACCGACAACAGGCCGGTACGATGGAATACGAGGAATTTTACGCCGAAAGGAACCGGGTTTGGTATCCATCCTGTTTTGCTCCGCATTTTGGAAATGGGTCTGATTTAGCTTCATCATTCATTATTCATCATTTCCCCAAACATTCCTGAGTAGCTCAGTTGGTTAGAGCATCTGACTGTTAATCAGAGGGTCGTAGGTTCAAGTCCTACCTCAGGAGCATCGCCAACGCCAATTACCTGGCTGGAATAATCCGGCTACGCACGTGAACTGACCGATCGTTTTACATTGCACCTCATTCAAGATTCTGAGGATCGCCCTGTTTGGACCAGGCGCACCTTCCTTTCTCTCATCGCGATAGCCGTCTTCATTTTACCAGCGATTTTACTGTACCCGTTGAATGGGGATAATGACATTCATCAAGCAATGGGGATGGTTCTCTGCCGCTACCATGGGCTACCATATCTTGCAAGTTGGGATCACAATTTTCCAGGGATCGACGTTGTGCATGCCCTTAGTATCCTCTGGTTTGGAAATTCGGCTCTTGGATTCCGATTGGTAGAATATTTTTGGCAGATCGCCACGGTATTCGCGCTTTATCGTATGAGCCGCTTCTGGCTTTCGGAATCAGGCGGACTTCTTGCCACCCTCGTCTTTGCTCTGTATTATGTTCATGGCAGTTGCGCCGTAATGGGGCAGCGGGATGGTTTTGCTATTTTGCCGATCTTGCTTGCTTCGGCTGCGCTAGTGATTGGTTTCCGGTCGCAGGCGTTGCCCAAAGGGCTGCTTATTGCGGGAGGTGTGTGCTACGGTATTGCTGCTTCGATTCGCCCGACCTTCGCTCTTCTTCTCCCGGTCGCGCTGTTTGCTCTCTTCCGCTTTCGATCCCTCCGAAGCCGCCAGGCGTGGGGCTATTCATCGCTCGGTTTCGTGGTAGTAGTCTTTAGCTTTACGTTCCCCTATATGCTCTACCCTCACGGTCTGGAGGAGGCGTGGGATTCGGCGGTTCGGTTTAATCTCGATCTTTATACTCCAATGGTTGCCCACGCCACCGCCTCGCTTTGGTTTACCCTCTATCCCGTCATTGCCTATTCGCTGCTTGGCGGTTGGATCCTTTCGATGGCGATCTACCATACGAAGGGATGGCGAGTACTCGGCCGACCTCTTCCTTCTCGGGAACAATGGTTCCTTGTGTCGTCCTTCGTAGCCCTTCTTTTTGGTATTTTAATTATGCAAGCGTTATTAACATACCAATTTACTCCATTTTATGCGCTCTTCATGCCAGTGCCGGCCATGCTCGCGCTGGATTGGAAAGCTCGCCTAGGCCGTCCTGGCTCAATTGGCTTTTGGATACTTCTGCTCGTTATGGCGGCGGCGTTATACCCTTGGCGAATGGTCATTCCTTTCGTGAGCCACGATATGAGCCTTCGTGCCGCTTATACAGAAGAAAGTCCTGATTCGACATCCGGATACCTACCGACTGAAGCAGTAGTGAATTATCTTCTCCAAAATACCTCCTCCAATGATGTGGTCGAAATCACATCTCCGATGGGCGCTCTACACTGGAGACTCGGACGTCCTTCGGCCACTCAATTTACGACGGATCAGCCGCTTTTAATGGTTACTCCATCGGGAACATTTACCGATTATGAGAAACGGTGGAGAATGGAGTATATAGACCGTCTCAAAACGGTCCGCCCTAAATTTATCGTTCTTTCCTACGATAGCAAACAGGTTCGACAAATACCGGGCTTTAACGAGTTATTGCAAGAGCACTATGCTCTGGATACCGTGCTTCATCAGTATATTCTCTACAAAAGAACGGAATGATTTTCCCAGTATTCGGATTGCTAAACAGCGACTTTAGCACACACTGCAATGCTCACCAAACGTTCATCGAACGAGCGCGGCCATTTTAATCATGGCTGGCTCGATACCTATCACACATTTTCCTTCGCGGATTACTACGATCCCGCGCACACGCATTTTCGCTCGCTGCGAGTGATCAACGAAGATCGCGTCGCGGCCGGAAAGGGCTTCGGCATGCATCCCCACCGCGATATGGAAATCATCACCTACATTCTCTCCGGCGCGCTGAAGCATGAGGACTCCATGGGCAACTGCGGCGTCATCGGGGCAGGAGATGTGCAGCGTATGACGGCCGGCACGGGCATCGTCCATAGCGAATCCAACTCTTCTGATACATCGTTGGTGCATCTTCTGCAGATTTGGATCATCCCCGCGCGGCCTGGACTCAAGCCGAGCTACGAGCAACGCACGTTCCACGATCAGGATAAGCACAACACGCTCTGCCGCATTGCCTCGCACGATGGCCGCAATGATAGCCTCACCATCCACCAGGACGCCACGCTTTACGCCAGCATCGTTTCCGATGGAGCGGAGATCACCCATCATTTTATCGAGGGCCGGGCTGGATTTTTGCAAGTGGTACGGGGTAAAATAATTGTGAACGATATTTTGCTGCAGCACGGCGACAGCCTTGCGCTCGAAGAGGAGCACGAAATTCGTATCGCTGGACCAGAAAATGGAGAAGCGGAATTTTTGATGTTTGATCTCGCTTAAACTCCTCCTTTCCGATGGAGTGAATCGGTATAGGAGGGAGTAGGGGATAGTTATTCGCGTGGAGAAAGAACGAGCGTAACGAAACCCGTTCCTTGCGACTTCGCAACTTTCCGCTTCGCTGCGGTTTGGCCCAGAGGGCACCCCTGCTGAGGATAACACGCGAACAAAGTATTATCGTAGAAAATGAAAATTCTTGCAATTCTCGGCAGCCTGCGAAAAGCATCCTTCAATCGGATGCTGCTGAATGCCGCTATTGAACTCGCGCCCGAAGAAATGACTTTTGAAATCGCGGAGATTAGCGATTTGCCACTCTACAATCAGGATGACGAGGACGCCGGGAGCCTGCCGCAGGTCCAGCGGCTGAAAGGGCAAATTCGGAATGCCGATGCGCTGCTCTTCGCGACGCCCGAATACAATTATTCTATGCCGGGCGTAATGAAAAACGCGATCGACTGGGCTTCACGTCCGCCCAATGAAAATCCCTTTAATGGTAAACCGTGCGCGATCATGTCTGCCTCGACGGGCATGGGCGGCGGCGCGCGGGCGCAATATCACCTGCGGCAATCGTGCGTGTTTGTCAATCTTATTCCGATGAACCGGCCGGAAATTATTCTTCCGAAGGTGCAGGAAAAGTTTGATGAACAGGGGAAACTCACCGACGAAGCGACGCGAAAAATTCTTACGGCGTTTATGCAGGGCTTCCAGCAATGGGTGGAGAGGTGATCTAAACTCGGATGCGCCATTTGTCTCTTCGCGTGCGCTAAAGCAATTTTCTCTGAATACACCGCGTTTGAGATACCAATGATTTCCAGACGGTTTTGCATTTTCAGTGTCGTTGCTCTGTTCGGTCTTTCTTCCTGCGGCCACAAAGCGGGTATTAAGCACTCACTACGCGCTGGCAAGGGCGGCAAGATGCTCGGCGGGACGTTTCATGTCAATGAGACAGCGGATATTCGATCGCTCGATCCGGTGCAGATGAACGACCAGACCTCCGTACAGGTTGGCGAAAACGTTTATGACCGCTTGCTCGAATTCGATGAGAAGCTGAATCTCATTCCAGGCCTCTCGGCTCTGCCGGTTATTTCGAATCATGGCCTGACCTACACCTATCATCTTCGCACGGATGCTTATTTCAATGATGATCCCTGTTTCCCCGGCGGCAAGGGAAGGAAATTTGTTGCTTCGGATGTGATTTATTGCTATACACGCGCGCTCGACCGCACAACGAACACTGGCGCGGAACCATATTTCAAATATATCAAAGGCGGGGAGGCTTATTACGTTAGCAACAAACTCCCTCCGGGCGGCTTGCCTGGCTTGCAGGCGCCGAATGATTCGACCGTGGTCATTACGCTCGAAAAGCCATTCTCGCCGTTTCTATTTTATCCGGCCGTCGGGTTTGGTTTTATTTATCCGCATGAAGCAGTCGAACATTATGGCCGCGATTTTGTTTTTCATCCGGTTGGGACTGGCGCATTTCGGTTTGTCAAATATAAACAGGCGCAATATTGCACGCTCGTTCGCAACGACCGTTATTGGAAATTCGATTCCGCCGGGAATCGGCTTCCGTATCTCGATACGGTGCAGTTCACGTTTATTCCAGATAACAAAGTCGAACTTCAGGAATTCGAGGCGAACAAACTCGATCATGTCTATCGCATTCCAAGTGAATTCTTTCAGGGGATGGTCGATGAGAATAAAAACCTGAAAGGGAAGTGGAAGAAATATCATCTCGTCCATGTGCCGGCGCTCGCCGTTCAATTTTATGGATTTAATGTGACGAGTCCGGTCGTCAGCAATCGCCATCTTCGCCGCGCGATGGCGTTTGCTATCGATCGGAAAAAGATTATTCGTTATGTGCTGAAAGGGCAGGCGGCCCAGCCGGGCAACCATGGTATCGTGCCGCCCTCGATGCCAGGCTATCCAATTGATTCGGTCCATGGATTTTCTTTCCATCCCGATAGCGCGCTTCACGAACTCGCTCTTGCGAAGCAGGAATTAGGTGGCACTATTCCAGATCTTACACTTTATTTCAATGCTGGCGGCGGGAGAAATACCGATGTGGCCGAGGCGATTCAGTCGCAATTGAAAGAGAATTTGGGCATCAACGTGCATCTTCAAATGCTGGAATTCTCGGAACTTACCCCGCGCGTCGATGATGGCACGGCGCCCTTTTTCCGCTTGGGCTGGATCGCCGATTATCCGAATCCCGAGAACTTTTTGAATCTCTTGTATGGCAAGAGCATTCCGCCGTCAGGGCCGAGTTCCATCAACTCCACGCGCTACAGAAATCCGGAGTTCGACCGCCTCTTCGATTCCGCGATCAACGAAACCGACCAAGTGAAATCCTTCGCCCTCTTCGCCCAAGCAGAGAATATTGCGATCCAGGATGCGCCGTATCTTGTGTTATATTATGACGAGGACTATCATCTCCTCCAGCCGAACGTCCGCGATTTTCCCGCGAACGCGATGTTCCAGTTGGATATGAAGTATTGCTGGTTTTCGGAGTAGGTCAATTCTCAATCCCTGCCGAACTGCACGTTTCCGCGCTCCGTTTGAACCGGCATGAATAAATGGCTGCCGGTTTTCCTCTGCTGCTTTGCGGCGAACGCCTTCGCCTCCTCCGCCGATAGCGGGCGCTGCCCGTGGAAGATACCGTTTACGATAATCATTCATGCGAACGGAAGTCTCCATAAATATGCAAAGGATTATCCCGAAAAAGGTGTACAGGAAAAAGATATAGACTTTGGCACTACCCCCTCAACCGATGATTTCGAATTTACCATCGATACATTCGCTGATCTTAACGATAGCCTGGATTATTCTCTGACTGCCGATACTCTCCGCTTCTCTTACCAGTATTATGAAAATTATGAATCTACGTCCATCCTTATTGCCTTCGCTCCGGGCAAAGATTCAATTATTTCTCTAACTTGCATTAAGAGGGATAGCATGGGCGGAGGATCGGAAATTTATGAAGAAATTAATACGTACGCATTCCAAATTTCCTCGCTATTATTTGACGATACCGCAATCTACACATCCGATTCATCCTTCACAGGACATGGGATTCTAGCGACAGATAATGAAATGCAACTTAGTCAAATTACCTCATCTGCAGGTGATTCCATGCGATATGCTTATGATAATTTCACCGCCTCCTCCGTCGATCTCTCCGGAATTTTTCGGCCAACGCATTTTGCGCATCAATCTCTCGTAGTGGAAGCGCCGCCGCAAACCAGTGCACTTTCCGTTATTGGAGAGAACGGAATGCTTCATTGCACCTTCGGCGCATCGGAGGAGGGCAGGGAACTGGAAATATATTCTCCGCTCGGAATAAGAATTGCGAGTGTTTCTATTACGGCGGGGCGCACGGATGCATCCCTGACTGCTATTCCTTCGGGATTGTATTTTGTGCGGCTGGGAAATTCGGTGGTGAAAGTATTCGTAGCGCGATAGCGAATATCAGCGAGTATCGACAGCGGCCGTCTGGTAATCGGCATACCTAAAATTCGCGAGCGCCTCGACCACTTTGTCCTGTTCGCGCCGGTAAACCCAGGGTCCACCCCGGAAATCCTGCATCGTGATGAAGTAAGCGGCGAGCTGTCCGTCGCCAGTAACCACGTAGCCCCCGAGGACAGTCACGAAATTCAGTGTGCCGGTCTTACCGTGTGCGTTGTATTGCGCGGCTGTGCCGATCATTCGGTGGCGCAACGTGCCATCATACCCCGCGACAGAAAGCGTGTGGGTAAAGAGTGGGAACATGCCGCGCTGTTTGATTGCGGCGAGTAAGTTGATAACCGTGTTCGCGGTAACTCGGTCTTCCTTCGAGAGTCCTGATCCATCGATGAAGGTACAGGCGGAGCCATCGACATTGCAGACCCGAAGCCATGAGTGCATCAGCTTGCGTGTGCGGTCATCCGGCGCGTTGGCAGCGACTTGCGCGATGGTGGAAAGTTTGCGGAACATGCTCTCGGCCAGGTAATTATCGCTCCGCTTATTCATATATTCGAGCAGATCGACCAAATTCGTTTTCTTTTCCGCGAGCGTTTCCAGCCTGTGATTTGCGGGCGCGCGGTCGACGCGCGGCTCGCCAATGACGGTGATTCCATCGCGTTGCAAATGCCATTTCAGAATCGCCGCCATCGCCAGAGGCACGTTGCGGATCGCGATAGAATATGTTCGTTGGGACCGCGCGGGAATGAGGCCGGAAAGAGTAATTATTTGCTTGGGGTCCATCGGGCCGCCGGAGGAATTCACGCGGAGAGTCATCACGCCGCGAGACATGGTCCGAATAATTCGGCGATGCCGTCCTCGGCCCACTCTCCGAACGTGAAAGGTCGCGGGCGCACTCGATCGTGCGTTGTTGGAAACGATGACCGATGCGATCGGCGGATAAACGCGAACGCTCGCGGACGATCCCTTCGTATATCCGCCCACCACCGTTACGGTTACGAAATTTCTATCGATCGAAAAATTTGGAAACATCGAGAGCGCGCCAGCCTCATTATCTTCGTCGTCCGCTTCGGAATCCGCTTGCAAACTATCGGAATTCGATGTGTCCGCGCTCGCAACAATTCCGTTATCGCCCACGATGGAGTCATGAACGGAAATACCACTGGCTTGCTCGGCAGCCATATATTCTTTCGCTTGCTCGGATAGGGGGTTTTCGCCGTCTAAGTCGCTGATAATGTCTCCCCGGATCGTTCGAATTCCTCGCGCGCGCAGTTGCGAGGCGAGATCGTCCAAGTCACTCGAACGAAGCGTCGGATCGCCACTAGGACGAAGATAGATGTTCCCTACAACGTTTGCGCCCTGAAGGGAAGCGCCCGGCGCGAGATCGAGCTTCGTAGTAAATTCGT
>VFSW01005400.1_pt1 | contig 18888 bp, 17 predicted proteins | sample 5358111 | NCBI WGS metagenome assembly VFSW01 (sample SAMN11554181, study PRJNA540505) | mine drainage metagenome | isolation source: sediment from site ElyBrook_90M | place: USA: Ely Copper Mine, Vershire, VT | collected 2017 | reverse complement strand
CCCTACCACCCCCCGGGGGTCCGTTCTCGTTTTGATCGCCTTCAGGCCCGGCTCCGGCCTCGTCTCCCAGGCAGAGAACGCTTTGCAATCCAGCCCCTCGCGGGTCATGATGACCTTGCACCCCGCCGCGGCGTGCCTCCGCGATGGGTGGCTCGATCATCGAACTGAGGAGAACCGGATGCACCTGCGCGCGGCGAAATTCCTGACTCTTGCGGCATTCCTTGTGATTTGCCAGGCCTCTCGCGCCCAGGGAAACCCGGCTCCTCCGGCGAACGCTGCCGGTCAGGCGACCACCCCGGCATGGCCCACCACCGATGGCTCGGTTGTACTTCCGGATTTCAGGTTCGGATCCGGCGAAACGCTGCCGCAGCTCAAGCTCCACTACATCACGCTCGGCAAGCCGCACCGCAACGCCGCCGGCCATACTGACAATGCCGTCCTGCTGCTGCACGGCACCGGCGGCAACGCCCACACGCTGATGAACCCCGTCTTCTCCAACGTCCTCTTTGGCCCCGGCGCGCCGCTCGACATCACGAAGTACTTCCTCATCCTCCCCGACGACATCGGCCACGGCGAAAGCTCCAAGCCCTCCGACGGCCTGCACGCGCACTTCCCCGCCTACGACTACGACGACATGGTCCGCAGCCAGCGCATGATGCTCGACGAAATGAAGATCGACCACCTGCGCCTCATCCTGGGAACCTCCATGGGCTGCATGCAGACCTTCGTATGGGGCGAAACCTACCCCGGATTCGCCGACGCCCTGGCGCCCTTTGCCTGCCTGCCCGTGCCCATCGCCGGCCGCAACCGCATGATGCGCTACATGGCCATCCAGGCCGTCAAGCAGGACCCGGCATGGATGGACGGCGAGTACAAAACCGAGCCCGTCCAGGGCCTCCGCACCGCCAACGAAATCCTGCTCGTCATGGGTTCAAGCCCGCTCCAGATGCAGAAGCAGGCGCCCACCCGCGCGCTGGCTGAACAATATGTCGACCGCTACCTCGCAGCCCGGATGGCAAGCACCGATGCCAACGACCTCATCTTCTACGTCAACGCCAGCCGCAACTACGATCCCAGCCCCCTCCTCGAACGCATCACCGCGCCCGTCCTGTGGATCAACTCCGCCGACGACTTCATTAACCCCCCGGAGCTGGGCATCGCCGAGACGATGGTGAAGCGCATGCCGCACGCCCGCTTCATACTCATCCCGATCTCGGATGCGACACGCGGCCATGGAACGCATACCATGGCAGCCGTTTGGAAAAACTACTTTGCCGACTTCATGCAGCAGACGGAACCTAAACCTTAGCCCCGCCAACCTCAGCGCCGCCTCAACGGCTGGGCACTTTGACTCTCATCGAGCAAAAGCACAATCCCCGCCATCAAAAGGTTGAGAGACCTTCTCCCCGTATACTTCGGGTATTGGGTTCCCCCACGAGGCGCTGCATACATTGGCTTATTGGCAAGGTTTTGGAGGCTTGTATTCACGTTTAATCGCTTGGCTGATTCGCCGCTTGCCGAATGAGCAGCAGCGTTTGCTCGCATTCACCATTCTCGCCGGCGGCTTATGCGGACTGGCGGCAGTAGCCTTCCACCTCACCATTGGATGGGCTGAGGCTTTGTTCATTAACCGCGCCAACGCCGCCCCCGGCCATAGCTGGATCTGGTGGACGATCCTCTCCCCGGGACTGGGCGGCCTGGTAGTCGGCCTCGGCCTCACCTATTTCGTCCCGGCAGCGGCCGGCAGCGGCATTCCCCAGGTCAAAGTGGCGTTCGCCCTCCGCCACGGCCTGGTGACGATTCGGGAGACCATCGGCAAGTTCTTTCTTTGCGCCATTCAAATCGGCTCAGGCGCATCCCTGGGCCTTGAAGGTCCCACCGTGCAAATCTGTGCCGGCGTCAGCAGCCTGCTGGCGCGCGCGGCCCGCCTCAACCCGCTCTATCGCCGCCGCATGGCTTCAGTGGGCATGGCGGCCGGCATCGCTGCGGCCTTCAATGCACCTATTGCCGCCATCACGTTCACTTTGGAAGAGTTGATCGGCGATCTGGACCAGACAATGCTCTCGGGAGTAATTGTGGCCGCGGCTTTGGCAGCCGTAGTGGAGCACTCGATCCTGGGTTCGACTCCTGTGTTCCACATCGAGCGGTCCTACGCACTCACCAATTCGTCGTCGCTCATCTGGTACGCGCTGCTCGGATTGCTGGCGGCCGTCGTCTCCGTGGCATTCACTGACTCGCTGCTCTATCTGCGCCTGAAGTTCAGGGCAATGACCTCCATTCCCCGTTGGGTGCATCCGGGAATCGGCGGCCTCGCCACCGGCGCGATGGCGGTCGTGGGACTCGAACTCTACCATCTCAACGGCATCGCCGGCGATCCCTACAAGACGCTCACCCTGGCCCTCACCGGCACCCTCCCCGTCACCGTCATGATCCTGTTCTGTGTGCTCAAGCTGGCCGCGACCGTCTGCTCTTACTCGAGCGGAGGCTCCGGGGGCATCTTTGCGCCCTCACTCTTCATGGGAGCCATGCTCGGCGGAGCGGTAGGCTATCTGGACGTTACCATCTTCCATCATTCGGCGGATGCTATCGGCGCTTTCGCGGTCGTCGGCATGGGCGCGGTCTTTGCGGGCATTGTCCGGGCACCCATGACCTCGATCCTGATCGTGTTCGAGATGACCAATGGCTACGGTCTGGTCCTGCCCCTGATGATCGCCAATATGACCGCCTTCGCGCTGGCCCGCTACTGGCGCAAGATTCCTGTCTACGAGGCGTTGCTGGCCCAGGACGGAATCTTCCTGCCGCACGGCGGTAGCCCGCTCGATCCTCCGGGAGATTCAGCGGAACCTCTCCAGGATCTAGACCAGGGCGCACCAGCGTAAAGACGGCTGCCGGATTGTCCGGCCATCCGGCTCCGGCCCACGGTTCAAGCACAGGCGGAAGCCGTTTGGACCGCACCCTTTTAACCGGCAGATCGTCACTGCCCCGGCTGCATGTTGTACATGAAGACTGCGCGCAGTTCGAGGTATGGTCCGTGGAAGTCATGGGGGAGGGGGGGGTAGTTCGAGCCGGTCAAGGCGCCCCAGGCCGCCCGGTCAAGGGCAGTGTCACCGGAACGACCCTCCAGGGTCATGCTTCCCTCCATCAGTCGTCCGTTGGGGAGAACCTTGAAACGTATGACGACCGTCCCCGACTTCAGAATTGGGGGATTCACCTCGTCCGGAATCAGCGGATCCCAGGTTTGTTCGGTCTCCCGGTGCCAGCGCAGGAGCCAGGAACTGAAGTCCACGCCCTGCGTATCCGATAGAATCTGCACACCCCCGCCGGCACCCGGATGCATCGCAAGGCCGCCGCTCGAGGGCAGGTTATTGGGGCTATATGCTCCGCGCGAGGCACCCTTCATGGCGTCCCGCAACTGGTCTGCCGGGTTCTGCGACCCCATGGCAAAGCTGGGCCGCGCCGGCACCGCCTGCGGCTTGGGAGCCTCGAGCTGCGATTGCGACTGCTGGCTGGGCGGAATGGGAGGCGGCACCGGTTGTGTGGGCGCGGGCTCCACCTTCGGCTCGGGAGTGGGGGGTGGGGGCAGCGCAGGAGGATTCGCCTTGTTGAGCGCTTCGAGTGTCTTCTTGTCGATCTGCGGCGGCTTCTGCGGAACCGGCTTGACCGTTACCTTGGGTTGCAGGTTGCGCAGGGCGTCGGGCGGCAAGTCGAGGTAACTCAGGTCTTTGCGCTTGTTGATCGCCTCGAAGGGATCAATCACCGGCGGGACCTTGAAAACGTATCGGGGAATCCACGTAACCGCGGAGATTAAAAACAGGTGGACGAGGATGGCAATCCAGATTCCCTCGCGCAGGCGTGCCCAGCGGCGCTCGTCTTCGAGCTCGCTGATCATCTCCAGCAGTTCGTGGGTATCGAAGTCCACCCATCGCGAGCCACGCACCACCGGGGACGCGTCGCGGTCCGATTCCGGGCTGCCTGCAGACAGTTCCGGTTGCGGAGTCCCAGGCTGCTGCACGGCTTCCGCCGGGGTAGCGCCCGTGGGGTCGTTGGGCTCGTTCACGCTGGGTGGCACTACGCTGGTGGGCATGGGTCCGGCAGGAACGCGGCAGGGGCGCACTCACCCTGCGGGCTCCGTATGAGTCCTTTCGTCTATTCTCTCATTCTCGACGATACCCGCAAAATTCCCCCTGAAGTGCGTAGTCGCCCCTCGTCGATCACCGGAAGCAGTGGTGACTTGGCCCACGATTCTCCGCGGCACGGATCTCGATCTTACTCCGCGCCTTTTGCTGTTCCCGGCTCCTTGATATCTCGGCTTGCGGCCACCCACGAAAATACCCCGCATACCGACAGAATCGCCCCCATGATTGCAAGAGAGATCGTGATGGGCACGTCCATCCACTTTGCGGCGAGCATCTTCAATGCCACAAAGGCGAGCAGCGCTCCGAGGCCGTAATGCAGGTAGCGGAAGCGATCAAGCAGCGCTGACAGCGCAAAGTAAAGCGAGCGCAGGCCCAGCACCGCCGCGATATTCGAGGTATAAACCACGAAGGGATCGTGCGAGACCGCCAACACCGCGGGAATGGAGTCGACCGCAAACAGCAGGTCGGTGAATTCCACCGCCAGAATCACGGGAAGCAGCGAACCCTTCACCGGCTGCAAGCTCTGGATCCATCTCGGAATGGCCGCGTGTGCCGACCCGCCGCGCACCAGCCGGAAAGCCGCGTACAACAGGAACACGCCAAAAACATAGGTAATCCAATCGAATCGCTCCAGCAGCGTGACGCCTGCCGCGATGAAAAGCGCGCGCAGCACCACCGCCCCGGCCACTCCCCATAGCAGGACCTTGTGTTGCCGGCTTGGGCTGATATGGAACCCCTGGAACAAAACCATGAATACGAAGAGGTTGTCCACGCTGAGCGATGTCTCGATGGCGTAGCCGGCCACGAATTCAAGCCCGCGAACGTGCCCTTCCGCGACCGCGATCCACCCTGCAAAGCCCGCCGCGGCCAGTGCCAGCACCACCGTCCAGATCCACGCCACCTTCTGCGATTGCTGCGAATCCGAGCGGCGTCCAGGCAGAAAGGAGTCAATGATCAGCAGCGCGATCACAGCAACATGAAACCCGATCCACCATGTCCAGGAGGCGCCGCCAATATTCAATGGGTCCAATCCTCAGGAGGCCCGGCCGGTCGCGTTGAGTTCACGGTAATGGCCCAGGTCCGCATCCCTCAAAGTCTTCGCAATATAGAGGATCTGTCCGTAGTGCATCCCGAAATGTTCAACCACCTGGTAGACGGCATCGACGCCCGTCACGTGGTATCCCTGGATGTCGTAAGGAGCAGAAAGGTCGGCCTGCGTAAGCCGCGCCAGCACCTCCGATGCTTCGCGCATCGTTGCCGCGAGTTGCTCCAGAAGCGCGTGCGCGGAGAGTTGTTCGCGCTCACCGAACTCCGCCGGGCGGTTGCGACGATCCGCTTGGCCGTTAAACGACGCCACCAGCCACTGCCGCACATTCCCGTTCAAATGAAGAACCAGGTTTCCGATGCTGTTGCTGGACTGGTTCGGCCGCCACCACACCTGTTCCTCGCTGAGCGATTCCACGCACGCACGCAGACGCGGCCAATATTCGTCCAGCAGCTTCCGGCGGGAAAACCCCAGAAACAAATCCGAAACCTCTGCCCGACCAGTTGTCACAACATGCGCCCTTCTTGCTGCATGCTACAGGACCGTTGCTCGCCGCATCCAGTCGCGGCTCCTCTCGAAGACCGAATCCTGAAACTAACGCTGATCGATCAGGCGAATCGTTTCGAGGAACACGTCTCCGTCAATGGTGAGGCTGTGAGCGCTGATTTTGTCCAGCGTATCCTGCGCCGTGTGGTGATAGCTGTTGTTGGGACCGTAATTGAGATCGATCACGTCGATCGAGGGCACGTGGCGCTCGACAAACGGTAAATGATCGTCTTCCACCGATTCGTCCACCTGGAAGAAGTAGTGTTCATAGCCAAACTTCTTTGCTGCCTGCCGCACCAGCGCCACAAGCCAGTCCGTCGAGTTGGTTTCGCGCTGCACGTCCAGATCCTTGTCGCCGATCATGTCGGCGAGCATGAACGCTTTAATGCGCTGCAGAGTGCCGTCCCGTCCCCATTTTGCGGCCAGGTGACGGCTGCCGTAGGTCGAGTCCGACCGCGACCAGCTCTGAATGGCTTCTTCTCCGTCAAAGAAGACCAGCCACACCGAATAGCCTTCGAGCTGCTTTCGCCGAGCCACCTCTTCGTGGAGTTGATCGCCAATCGCCATCAGCAGTCCGGTCGTCGAACCGCCGTCATTGGCTCCCACAAAGTTGATCGTGCGCAAGGGGTAGTTCGTCTCGTAGTGCGTGCCGAGAACGATCACCCCCTCCTTTTTGCCCGGATACCGCACGATGAAGTTGCGCATGTTCACCGGGCCAATAGGCGTATTTGCGGTGAACGTGTCTTCTTCAACCTGGTCGTGCTCGAAGTGGCTGCGCAGAAACGCTTCCGCTTTCACGTGCCCCTGGCTCGTAGGCCAGCGCGGACCGATGGACACAAATTCCTGAGCGTATTGCAGCGCCTTGGCGCCGTTGAAGTGCTGTGCCCGCGCTGTCATGGGAATGGCAAGGAGCACGGCCGGCAGCAGGGCCAATGAGATCTTCTTCAAGAGCGCGATCGGATTCATGGCACTGGCCTCTCGGGAATCTCTATCCAGCTTCTCGCCCGGACATTCCCTCGGCGGCGAAAGCCGCGCATTCGGTCTTTCACATCGTCTGCTTAAGCGGCTTCTTCCTTGGCTCGGCGGCGCGAAGGATGAACCCACCACGCCACGCCGATCCCGATCATGTAAAGCGTCAGCATCGGAATGGCGTAGATGCACATCGTCCACGGGTCGGGGCTGGGGCATATGAAGGCCGCCACAATAAATACCGCCAGCACCGCGTAGCGAATGTTCTTCCACAGAAACCTGGGGCTGACAATCCCGAACATGGCCAGAAAGAAGATGAGGATCGGCATCTCAAAGCTGATGCCCAGGCCCAGAATCACCGACAGAAAGAAGCCCGTGTACTCCTCGATCGTGACCATGGACGTGAAGTTGTGGCCGAAGTCCATGATCAGGATCTTGAGCGCCCCCGGCAGCACCCAGAAATAGCCAAACGCTGCGCCGCCCAGAAACAGCCCCACCGTCGCCCCCATGAAGGGCACCACAAACCGCCGCTCCTTCTGGTACAGCCCCGGCGCAATGAACAGCCACACCTGATAAAGAATGAAGGGCGAGGCCAGAATCGCTCCACCGATCAGCGAAACCTGCATGTAAATGTTGAGCGGGTCCATCGGGTGCGTGAACACCAGCGTCTTGCCGATGTGGCTTAGTGGAGCCTGCACCATGGCGAAGAGACGATCGTGGATGATCCACGCAACCAGGAATCCGATGCCGAGGTAGATCGCGGAGTGCACGATGCGCCGGCGCAACTCGTCCAGATGCTCCATCAGGCTCATGCCCGGGAGGTCTGCGCGCTGGCTTACCGCGGCCCGCGCCTTGCCTATTGCGTCCGCGGGATCAACCATGATGGTCAACTTGCTCCGTTTCAAGGGTTTTGGCTTCCGTCACCCGGTCCGCGTTTACTTCCTTGGCCGCTGGCACGGAAGCAAGATCAGTGCCCGTGGTGGGTTCGGCAATCGTGCTGACTTCGCCAATCGCGTCGCCTTCCACAGTCGCAATCACTGAAACCGCGGAAACCGGCGGCGCTGCACTCACCTGCTCCCCGGTCAAGGGCGGCTGAATGGTCGGCGGCCCGTCTTTCGGCGACTCGTTTTTCGGTGACTGGTCAGTCGGCGGCGACACCCGCGGCAGGGTCACTGCCTGATGTGTTTCTGCCTGAGTCTCCGCCGGATACTGCGGCGGATAAGTGCCTTCTCCCGGATAGGGCGAGGTCGTGGCGGGTTCCACCGCTCCAATGTCCGCTTCCGCCTCGATGGTCTGGGCCGGCGCGGCCAGGGCCATACTGCGGAGCCGCTCCTCTTCTTCCTTCTTGCGGCGATCGGCATCCTCGGCGACGCGCAGCTCCTCCTCCATCTGGAACTTGAAATCATTGGAGGCTTTGCGGAACTCGTACATTAGCTTGCCGATCTGGCGGCCAATCTGCGGCAGACGCCGCGGACCAAACACCACCAGCGCCAACACCATCAGGATGAGCGAGTCAGCCATGCCCAAACTAGCGAATTCAATTGGCGGAGGTGTTCCCATGAAGCACAATGATACCTTCCCATGCGCAACGCTCACAAACTGCTTACGACTTTGCGCTGGCATTGGATTCATGCTTTGTTAAAATAAATGCAGTGGAAACGGTCCGGTGATGGCTGGAATGAAGATTCCGGCCGCCACATACCGCATCCATTATGTGAAAGGGCTGCAACATCCCCGTGGATGGGAGCGTTGCTTGAGTTGACCGGCAGCAAGGTCCGGAGGTTCAAGCTTCGCAAATGCGTCCACTGCAGCCGTGTTGCTTTCAACATCCCCGTCCGCGCTTTCCCGCATGATTGCGACGGACTGAAGGCGGAGTACCTTGAACCTCGTTCTTGACGAAATGACCGCGCCCTCCCGCCAGGCCGGCGACGCTTGCAGCCTTGAGAATTACCTCTCGCTCCCCGACCACAGCATGGACGCACGCATCGCCGCGGCGCGCGAGAAACTCGGCGCCACCACCATTCTGCTGGGCCACCACTACCAGCGCGACGAAGTGATCCGGTTCGCGGACTTCACCGGCGATAGCTACAAGCTCTCCAGGATCGCCTCTCAGACGGACGCGAAGTACATCGTCTTCTGCGGCGTGCACTTTATGGCCGAGAGCGCCGACGTGCTGGGGCGTGACGGGCAGCAGGTCATCCTGCCTGATCTGAACGCCGGCTGCTCCATGGCCGACATGGCGGAGATCTCGCAGGTAGAGGCCTGCTGGGAGACCCTCGAGCACCTGGGCCTGGCCGCGGAGACCATCCCACTGACCTACATGAACTCCACCGCCGCCATCAAGGCGTTCTGCGGCGAGCGGGGTGGGTTGGTGTGCACATCCTCCAATGCCCGCGCCGCATTCGAGTGGGCCTTTGCGCGCGGCAAGCGCATCCTCTTCCTTCCCGACCAGCACCTGGGGCGCAACACCGGATCGGCAATGGGAATTCCGCTCGAAGAAATGGCGGTATGGGATCCGTGGGGCCTTCAGGGTGGCCAGACCGCAGCGACCCTTGCGGCCTCCCGTGTCCTGCTGTGGAAGGGGCATTGCGCGGTCCACCAGCGCTTTTTGCCCAGTCATGTGGACGATGTCCGGGCGAAGTACCCCGGCATTCAGGTCATCGTGCATCCCGAATGCCGCTGGGAGGTCTGCCGGAAAGCCGACGCGCTCGGCTCGACGGAACGGCTCATCGCCCTGGTCGAGCAGGCTCCCGAGGGCGCCATGTTCGCCGTGGGTACCGAGATCCACCTGGTCAACCGGATGGCCAAGCGCTTTGCCCCCCAGGGCAAGCGCATCATCACGCTCGACGACACCGGCTGCCTCTGCACCACCATGTACCGCATCAGCCCCCATCACCTGGCCTGGGCACTGGAAAATCTCGTTCAGGGGCGCGTGGTCAACCGCATCCAGGTGCGCCCGAGCGTCAAGCAGTGGGCACGGGTCGCGCTCGATCGAATGCTCGAAATTGGCGCCCACTGATCATGGGTAATCCGACAGCGACCAGAGGTCAGGGATCAGCCAACCGCCAAGCACCGTGCTTGTCATAGAGCAAGAACCACGGGTGTATTTGCAGTGTATTGTTGCAAGTTCGCCCCCTTGGACTCTCACTGACATCCAACGGGTGACATTTGACACTGACAACCGTTTCCTCTTTCCAGCTATCCTAGTAACGGAGGCTTGCCATGAAAACTTTCACGCTCGACGAAGCGCAGTCTCTGCTCCCGGTAATGGAATCGCTGCTGAAGCGCGCCATTGAAGGCAAGCAGGCAGCGGAAGAAGTGGAGTCCTGGCTCTCCGAATTGAACCGGCGCATCTATCTTTCCGGCGGCATGCGCGTCGACGTGGCTGAAGTGACCCGGCGCCGCGAGGAGATGGAAGCGCACCTGCAAGTGGTGCGCGAAAGCGTTGCCGAAATCGACGCCGTCGGTGTGCAGGTGAAGGATCTGGAATCGGGGCTGCTGGACTTTCCCTGCCGGCTTGACGATGAGGTTGTCCTGCTGTGCTGGCGCATGGGAGAAACGTCGATCGAGCACTGGCACACGGTGGAATCGGGATTCCAGGGGCGCCAGCCCGTGGATGAGCGGTTTCGGCGCAGGTCCGCATCCGGTGGCCGGCCAAACTGAAACGGGTCTATTGAGGTACCCATCAAGGCTGGTTCCACAACATCAGAACCGCGCGTCGAGCACATGGCTCTTGCCCTCTTCGGGAAAACGGCCAAATCCTTTCGTACATAATCGAAAACAGCCTGAATATCTGACAATTTCCTGAGCCTGTCTGCTGGAGCCCCGACCAGCACGGGCAGGTCAATCCCGGTCCTGCGGGGTGTAAAGTGAACTCCATCCATGTACATTCCCGAGCACGAAATCCGAACCCTGCTGACCTATGAAACGCTGATTCCCGCCATCCGGCAGGGCTTGATCGACTACTCCGCCGGGCGCGTGGAGCAGCCGCCGCGCATGATTCTCCGCGCCGGAAACGCCGAGCGAGAGCGTAATGGCTGGTTCGCCGTAATGCCCGTAATCTCCGGCGATGTGATGGGGGTAAAAACCGTCACGTTCTTTCCCGGCAATGCCGCGTTGGGGCTGGTGACGCACATGGCCGTGATCGAGTTGCTGAGCCGGGCCACCGGGGAGCCGCTGGCGCTGATGGACGGGCGGCTCATTACGGAGATGCGGACCGCGGCGGTTTCCGCGGTGGCGCTGGAAGCTCTGACCTCTTCCACTGAAACCGGCCCGCGCAGCCTCGGAATCCTGGGAGCTGGGGTGCAGGCGCGCGCCCATCTTGAGGCCCTGCGGCTGGTCCGCCCCGGCCTTCGTGACATTCGCATCTGGAGCCGGACCCCTGCCGCCGCCGAGCGGCTGGCGGCTGACACAGGGTCCCGCGCGGTTGCGATTGAAGAAGCCGCAGGGGCCGACGTGGTGCTGACCTCGACGGCTTCCCCTGAGCCCGTATTGCAGGGACGCTGGCTGGCTCCCTGCGTGCTGGTGCTGGCGGTTGGCGCCGTGGGTGCTCACTTGCGGGAGTTGGATGACGAAGCCATGCTGGGCGGCTGGCTGGTGGCCGAGTCGCGCCAGGGCGTCGAGCGCGAAGCGGGAGACGTGGTGCTCTCAGGAGCGAAAGTGGAGGCGGAGATCGGCGAAATTCTGGCTGGAACCGCACCCGCGCCCAAAGGCCGTCGCATCGTCTTCAAATCCGTCGGCATGGCAATCGAGGACCTGGTCGCTGCACGCCTGGTCTGGCAGCGCCGAACCGCCGCTCAAGCTTGAGCGCAACATCAAATCATCTGCGCAAAAGCGCCGCCCACGACCGGGCGTGGACCGGGCGGGCCTGTGCTCATTCGCGATATTCTGGTTGAAGCGCATTAGGGCTCCCGGCATCGTTCTGAACGCTCCCGCATCTACTAAGAGACCCATGGATTTGCGCCATCATCCGATTCCGCGGAATTCAAACCCAAACTTCGCGGAGGATGCCGTCTGCCTCCGCATCATTGTATTTAAGTAATTCATCCTGAAGGAGTTATTCATGCTTACTGTTGGAGAGAAGTTCCCCTCGTTCGAACTGACCGCCGTCGTCAACCTCGACCCCAAAAAGGCCTTTGAAACCATCACCGACCAGAGCTTCGCCGGCAAGTGGAAGGTGTACTTCTTCTGGCCCAAGGACTTCACCTTTGTCTGCCCCACGGAGATCGCGGCCTTCGGCAAGCTCAACCGCGAATTCCAGGATCGCGATACCCAGATCCTGGGCGCCAGCATCGACTCCGAGTTCGTGCACCTGGCATGGCGCAACAACCACGCCGACCTGAAGGATCTGCCCTTCCCGATGCTGTCCGACATCAAACGCGACCTTTGCGAGCAGTTGGGCATTCTCGATATCAAGGCCGGTGTTGCGCAGCGCGCCACCTTCATCGTGGACAACGAGAACATCATTCGCTTCGTCTACGTCACCGACCTCTCGGTGGGCCGCAACCCGCAGGAGGTTCTGCGCGTGCTCGATGCCTTGCAGACCGACGAGCTCTGCCCCTGCAACTGGCAGAAAGGCCAAGAGACCCTCAGCGTCTAAAACGGAGCGTCTGAAACCGGTTAGCTAAAACGCGCCAGCCGGGCGAACCACGCCGCCCCGGACGCGAAAAGCTCATCCACCATCCCTTCAACGGGCTGGGAATCCCGGCCGCCTCCTGCGGGAGACGGAAGATCCGGAAGACCCAGTCCCTCTCTCGTCGCCCCACAGGGCAGAGCAGGATTTGGAACTCGCATGGAACTCGACGCACTCATTGATTCCCTTCCTTCGTCGGCGAAGGACCTGAAGCTCAACTACTCTTCGCTGGTGCGCAACAATACGGAGCTGACGGCGCAGCAGTTATGGGGCACGGTGGTAGCCACCGCCATCGCCACCCGCAGCGCCAGCCTCACTGCCGCGGTCCTTGAAGCGGCAGCCGGACAGCTCTCCGCGCAGGCCCTCGAGGCGGCCAGGTCCGCGGCCGCCGTCATGGGCATGAACAACATCCTTTATCGCTTTCACCACCTCAGTTCGAACCCCAGGTACGCCGCCATGCCGGCGAGGCTGCGCATGAACGGGCTGCGAGGTCACGGCGTGGAAGATGTGGACCTTGAGTTGTGGTCCCTGGCGGTCTCGGCCGTGAACGGCTGCGGCAAATGTGTTGACGCGCACGAGCGGGTGGTCCGGGAAAAGGGCGCGACGGAAGAAACTGTGATGGCCGTCGTGCGCGTCTCCGCCGTGATCCACGCCATCGGGGTGGTGCTGGATTCCATGCCCGCCCAGCGCGCCAATCAAACCGCCGACGCCCGCGAAGTGGCTTCCGTAACTGCCTGAACCGGCAATGCCCTCCGAGCGGAGTGCTGCCTGCCTGCGTCCCGTAATGCAGCAGAAAATGCGGCCGGGGGCTTGTCTGCCTGACAAACTGCAAAGACAGGGTGCACGCGGACGAAGTACCCTGAATGCGGTATTTGCCCCTGCGCAGACAATCGGGCGCAAACCGGTGCAGACGGGCAAGGAGCGGCGATGAAGATCGGCAAGTGGGCACGAATGGCCCTGATGGCGGCACCTCTTCTGGCAGGATGCAAAGGCTTTTGGCAGGCCCTCCCGGTAACGCCAACTCCCAGCGGGGCCAACGGCGGCATCTTCTATGTGCTCAACCAGAAGACCGTCCAGATCGCGGCTTTCTCAATCGTATCCGGACAGGTGACAGCGGTGACGGGCAGTCCGTACACCTTGGGCGCGGTTCCATTCGCCATGGCCGTGGCTCCGGGCGGGGGCTATCTCTATGTCAGCACCGCTGCAGGCATCTACCTTTACACCATCGGGACGGGAGGCGCGCTGACCGTTGGAAATGGCGGCAACATTATCGCCTCCGACGCAGCATTTGCCATGCAGGTGGATCCCACCGGTTCGTGGCTTGTGGAAGCCGTCTCCGGCGTCGGCACGCTGAACGCCATCCCGATTGTAGCTTCGACCGGCCTTTACAATTCAGCCCTCCTGGAGCAGACCATTGCACTGCCTGCGATCACCGTGCAGGGACTGGCCGTTTCACCGGCAAACTCCACCAACCCTTACGTCTTTGTCCCCCTGGGCGCCAACGGTACGGCGGTTGTGCCATTTAAAGCTGCCAACACGGATCCATTCGGATCGGTAAGCCGGATTGCCACGCTAAGCACACTGGGTGGAGCCAACTCCGTGGGCATCGATCCTACCAACCGGTTGCTCTACATCGGCGAGACGGCAGCCTTGTCTGGAACCCAGTCGGGCGGCCTGCGCGTGTTCACCGTGGGCGCGCAGATCAGCGAGATCTCCGGGTCGCCCTTCGCCACAGGCGGCACGGGGCCATCCGCGATTCTCACCGGGGCCGACAATGTGTACATCGCCAACAAGGCGGTCAGCGGCAGCACCACGGGCAACATTACGGGCTTCTCGATTACCGCAACCGGGACCGCGTACTCGCTGACCGCGATCAACACCATTGCGTCGGGCATCGGAACGATCGGGCTGGCCGTGGAAAGTACCTCGACCTACATGCTGGCGGTGAACTCCGGCGGCACTCCCGATTTGAACTTGTACACCTTCGACACTACGACTGCCGGCAAGCTGGTGGCATCTGCTACAGCGGCCACCGGGACGGACCCGGTGCAGGCCATCGCCATCGCCGCAGCGCCGTAAAGGCGCAAGTCACCGATCAGGGATCACGGGTCAGGGGTCGTAGAATAGGGAGCCGTATGTAGATGGCGGAGCCGGCCACCCGTCCCGTGCAATTCTTGCCCCGATTCCCGGTCAACTACCTGCCGTTCGCCGGTTGAGATTCCCTGTCTCCAGCCGACCACTCCTCGAACACGACGCCGGCCTCGCCCTGCCTTCCCAGAATGGAATGCTTCTTGAAGCTGGCATCGTCGCGATGCGGGTAGTCGTTGCGGAAATGCGCGCCGCGGCTCTCCGTGCGCGCCAGAGCCGACTCAAGTATCGCGCCGGAGACGCGGCAAAGTGCCAAGGCCTCTGAAAGCCGGCGGCTGCCCTTCCGTTGCCCTGCAAGCTCGCCGGCCCCGGATGCGCAATGCTTCTGCGCGGCCACCCCTTGGCACAGGGTCGGCTCGTCACGCAGCAGGCCGGCGAAGTTCCACATCGACCTTTGCAGGTGCGCAATGAGCGTCTCGACCTCCTCTTCATCGGCCGGACTAAGGGCGACCGGAGGGACAGCCGCCGCATCCCCGTTGCGAAGCGGCACCCACTCTTCCAGCATTGACCGGGCTGCGCGGGCGCCGAAGACCAGGCCCTCCAGCAGAGAATTCGATGCCAGGCGGTTCGCTCCGTGGACACCGGTGCACGCGGCTTCGCCCGCCGCGTAAAGGCCCGGGAGCGTGGTGCGGCCTCCCAGATCGGTGCGGACACCCCCCATGAGGTAATGGGCTGCGGGGCGGACCGGGATCAGGTCGCGATGGAGATCGAGCCCGTGCTGCGCCAGGAACGCCGTGATGCCGGGAAACCGCTGATGCAGATCGATGCCCGTGATGTGGCGCAGGTCGAGGTAGACAGCGTGGGTCTCGCCGGGCGACAAACCCATGCCTTCGCGGGCAATGGCGCGGGCCACCACGTCGCGCGGGGCGAGTTCGAGGCTGGCGTGGTAGCGCTCCATAAAGCGCTCCCCGCGATCATTGCGTAGGTAGGCCCCCTCGCCGCGGAGCGCCTCCGACAACAAAAAGCGCGGTACGCCGGGAAGCGATAGCGCGGTGGGATGGAACTGGTAGAACTCCATGTCGGCCAGCTCAGCTCCGGCATGGAATGCCAGAGCAATGCCGTCGCCGGTTGCGACAGTCGGATTGGTGGTATCCGAGTAGACCTGGCCTGCGCCACCCGCGGCGATCAGAACCGAGCGCGCATGAACCCTGCTCGCCAGATTGTCGCGATCCAGCAGGTCGACCCCCACCACACAGCCGTCCTCGACCACCAGCCCGGTCACCGTGGTCCACTCGGCAAAGCGGATCGAACCGTGCGCCCGCGCCATGGCGGCCAGCGAGCGGCTGATCTCCGCGCCGGTGGCATCGCCGTTGGCGTGCAGGATGCGCGGGCGGGAGTGAGCCGCCTCCCGGGTACGCAGAAGATGCCCGCCTTCGCGGTCGAAGCGGGCGCCGCCCTCGATGAGTTCGGCCACGCGCGAAGGCCCCTCGGCTACCAGCACCTGCGCGGCGGGTCCGTAAACCAGCCCGTCGCCTGCGGCTATGGTGTCGTCCAGGTGAAGCGCAACATCCGCTTCCCCTTCCATGGCTACGGCGATGCCGCCCTGGGCGTAATGGGTGTTCGACTCCCGGACCGATTCCTTGGTGACCACCAGAACGTCGCCGTGGCTGGCCAGCGTCACCGCCGCCCGCAAACCGGCCACGCCTGCACCCATCACGACATAGTCAAACTGCGCTGCTAACGCCATTCCTTTGAGGCTATCACCGCGGGGTGTGAGTGCTGCGCACCACTTGTGACTTACCCGTTCTTCTATAATCGCGAAGAATTCAGCGGCGCTGCATGGTGTGTACTTCCGGGCGGAGGGCGCATCTTGTCCCCAACCATCTTCAAGCCATTCTCCCGTTCGAAACTGCGGTCATGTTTGCCATCCGAAACCGTCTCAAAGTCCGGCTGATCACGCACCACCTTCCGCTGCTCCTTCTCTCCGGAGCCGTCGTCGCTGCGCTCTACTTCACCCGGCCATATACGGATGCGTTGAGCCGCGCCAGCTTTGCCACCGCCTACCCCGCGCTGGCTCTGCTCGCGGCGACGCTGTTCGTCGGGCCGTGGAACCTGCTGCGCAGGCGGGCAAATCCGGTATCGAGCGATCTGCGCCGGGATCTCGGAATCTGGGCGGGAATCCTGGGCATTGCGCATACCGCTATCGGCCAATGCGTTCATCTCCGCGGGCGCCCCTGGCTCTATTACGTCTATGCGCCGAAGGAACATCACTCCTTCCCCCTGCGGCACGACCTCTTCGGCCTCGCGAACTACACCGGCGCGGTGAGCGTCCTTGTCCTGGTAGCGCTCTTCGCCACCTCCAACGACTACTCGCTGCGAGCCTTGGGAACAGCGGGCTGGAAGCGGCTTCAGCGCTGGAATTATGCGGTATTCGCCCTGGCCGGGGTGCACGCCTTTGCCTACCAGGGCGTCGAGACGCAGAAAGCGCCCTATGTGGCAACAGTAATTGCCTGCGTGGCGGCAACCCTCGCGCTGCAGGCGGCCGGCGCAGCGAAACGGCGCGCGGCCACGGCCGGAAGGTTCTGACACTTTCTCTTTACGGGCTGGAGCCCGGGACGCGCCAAGGGAAACAATTCAAGCGGCTTGGCGCTATCAGGCCGCGGAGATGCTCCGCCCATACGCCACTTGCGGTCTGGCCTTGAGATCGACTCCCAGGATCTCGGCCGACTTCTTCAATAACCCAAAGGGCCCGGCTTCGATCATGAGTTCAGTATCGCACTCCAAAATTGGATCCTCGGTCCCGGCCGCCCTCAAGCTCAAAGTCTTTGGCCGCGGAGCCTGATCTCGAATCAATTCCTGTACCCGCAAACAATCGGACGGCGAGAGCGAATAGCAAAGCACGATCAGGTCGAATGCGCACCGCTTAAGAAACGACTCGGCTTCCTGAATGCGCCCTGCCCCACTTACCTGGAAGTACGCCCCTAAAATCAACTGCCGTGTCTGCAGCAGCATCTCGTCCCTGCTGATAACAAGCACTTTTGCACCCTGATTCATAGATCCTTAGCCTCCGTAGGGGATGACGTGGCTAATACAGCCGATTGCCAGTGAGCGGATCATATCCCGCACTTCTTCAACGTTCCGTCCGCTATCCGACATAATGTCCAAAGATTTCCGCGCAAAAGAAAAATCACTGACTTATGTCCAATAGGGAACATAATTACTAGATTTATCAATGAGATAATCCCGTCAAAGATGCGAATGGGACCATCTTCTCAGAGAACGCAAGATTCGCGCCCCACCACCGCGGCGTCCTTTGCCCATCCGGAATTGAGGGACGAAGTGCCGAACGGTCATCCCACTAATCTGCTGCTCGCTGCGCTTCCACCCGATTATTGTTCCTTCTTGCTGTCGCGCATGAAGCCCGTCCCCCTCTTGACCGGCGACATCCTGTATGAGGCCGATGAAACCCCCAAGTATGCGCATTTCATGACCTCGGGCATTGCCTCCGTGGTCACTGCCATGTCCAGCGGGGCGAGCGCCGAAGTGGGCATATGGGGCAAGGAAGGGTTGGTCGAGAGCATGCATCTGCTGGGAAGATCCGGAATCCCGACACGGTGCTTCATCCAGGTGCCGGGCACGGCCTTTCGCATGCCTTTCAAGGAGTTGCAGAAAGAGTTTCAAGAGAACGACGTGCTACGGGGTTGCGTGCTGCAGTGCGTGCAGAGCCACGGGTCCATCCTCGGGCAACTTGCGGCATGCAATCGGCTACATCAGGCTGAGGAACGCCTCGCGCGATGGCTTCTGATGGTCCGTGACCGGATGGAGAGCAATACATTCTTCCTGACCCAGGAGTTTCTCGCCACCATGCTCGGTTCGCGCCGCACCACCGTCACCGCCGCCGCCGGAACCCTGCAGCGGAATGGGCTCATCCGATACAGCCGCGGACGAATCAATATAACCGACCCGGTAAGCCTTGAGGGCGTGGCCTGCGAATGCTATCCAACCATCCGCAATCTCTATTCGAACTTCCTCAACGTCATGGCCATCAGCTAATCCGCAACTATCCGCCGCGTTGCCGGCATGCCTGAAGAATGCGCAGGCGGGGTTTATGGTCTGGGCGTTGAAGAATGGCGCCTTAAGCGACCCCGGCGCGGATCACTGATGCATATTGCTCAGACAGGCGCGGCCTGCGCTGCTACCGTCCAAGCGTAAGGATAGATAAAAATTGCCCCTTGCAAGAGAGGGCACACAGCAACAGATCCTTATGGCCGCTGCTGTTTCCGTGTTGTTCCTTTCGGCTGCACAGCTCCCAACGCAAAACAAGGAATCGTTGACGCCTTGAGGGGGTCACAGATGCGCGGAATCAAAGGATCTTTACAGATAGCAGCATTGCTTGCCGGACTGGCATTGGCGCCATCGGCGCGGGCACAAATTGTCATCCAGCTTGGTGCCCCGCCGGTTTGCTCGTACGG
>VFSW01005399.1_pt1 | contig 18891 bp, 11 predicted proteins | sample 5358111 | NCBI WGS metagenome assembly VFSW01 (sample SAMN11554181, study PRJNA540505) | mine drainage metagenome | isolation source: sediment from site ElyBrook_90M | place: USA: Ely Copper Mine, Vershire, VT | collected 2017 | reverse complement strand
CCCGGTTTGTGGGGAGGAGGAAGTCCGGCTTACTACCCATCTGGGTATTACGGGAATAGCTATTATCAGAGGAACGTCTACCGGGGCTACGGCGGGTATTCGCGCCCCGGTCTGTTCGGCGGCTATGCTCCAGGTCACGACACTTGGGCCGCGAGCAGCCGTGGCCGGACCAGCTATGGCGGCGGAGGCGGCGGACATCCCGGCGGCGGAGAGCATAGTGGAGCCACTGGAGGCGGCGGACACGGTGGAGCCACCGGAGGACATGATGGCAGCAGCAGTCATGGCCACTAATCGCCGATGGCGGGAAAAAGCAATGCGTCAATCAATAAATGGTAATCGAAGAAGCACGGCCGGTAGGCTGGCTCTGTGGGTCTTGCCCCTCGTACTTGGGCTTTGGATCGCCCCGGCGGCCTTGGCACAAGCGCCGGGCCAGAAGACCTTCAATTCGGCTGCGGAGGCGAGCGACGCTTTCGCCGCAGCCGTACAGAATCACGATGAGGCGGCGATGCTGGCGATTCTGGGCCCATCCGGACGCGACCTGATTTCTTCCGGCGATCCGGTCGCGGACAAGAACAAACAGGACACCTTTGCCGCCAAGTATCATGCGTCGCATCAGTTCGCCGGCGCTGCCGATGGACGAACCTTCCTCTACATCGGCGCCGAGAATTGGCCGACTCCGATACCGCTGCGGCAAAATGGATCGCAGTGGTACTTCGACACGGATTACGGCAAGCATGAGATCTTATATCGGCGAATCGGCGCCAACGAACTGGACGTGATCAAAGTTTGCGGTGCGATCGCCGATGCCCAGCGGGACTATTACGGCGCGCTGCACGACGGTGCCTCGGAGCATCAATACGCTCAGAAGTTCCACAGCACGGCAGGAACCCAGGACGGCTTATACTGGGAGGTCAAGCCTGGCTCGCAGCCGGAGAGTCCTCTCGGTCCCCTGGTCGCTGAAGCGGCTAGCGAAGGCTATCAACACACCGGCCAACCGCATCCCTTCCACGGCTACTTTTACCGGTTGCTGACCCGGCAAGCAGCCAACGCGCCGGGTGGCGCCAAAACCTATATCGGCGCGGGCAAGATGACCGGAGGATTCGCGCTGGTTGCCTATCCTCCCAGCTATCGCGACTCTGGGGTGATGACCTTCATCGTCAATCAGGACGGCCAAGTCTATCAAACGGACCTGGGTCCCGGTACTGGCCACATAGCCGGCGCGATGGCGGCATACGACCCGGATGCGACGTGGCAACCGGCGAACAAGGCGACCGTTGCCGCGTCAAAATAAGCAAAGGATCGCGAGCTACAAGCCGAGCCGCATGCGGGCGCACAGTTCAGCGGAATTGTCGAGCGCAGGCCGCAATCGGCCGCGCTCGGGTTGCCCCGCCACGACAGCGTGAAGAGAACTATTTGCTTGGGCGTGATCGCCTGCTTGTTTTCATGCGGCAGCGCGACCAGGGATAGCGGCGCGCCGGCTGCATGCGGGCCGTTTGGCGATCCGTCAGCCGCGGTAATTTCGGAAGTCAAACCCAATTGCGGCGCAGGTAAGTTGATCGGTCCGTGGAAAGATGCGGACCGCATCGATCGCTACGCTTGCCTCTACGAGCCCAAATCCACAGGCGCAAATCGCAAGTTACCGATGATCGTTTACTTGCATCCGTCGCTGTTTTCGGCCGGATGGATTACTCAGACCAATATACTTGACCTTCAAAATTCCGTCTCACTCACCGACGATCCGAACAACGTCGGATACATCGTGTTGGCGCCTGAGGGCCGCAAAACGACGCACTACTACCCATTTCCGGACAACACGGGAGTTGGATGGGATAATTGGTATCGCCAGTTGAGCCCAACGGGCGACGTAAAGATCGGAGACACGACCTGGCGCGAAAATGCGGACGCGGCCGCGATCGATCATTTCATTGCGGCCGAAGTCGCGACCGGCAACGTCGATACCGCCCGGATTTACGTCTCCGGATGGTCCAACGGAGCCGCGATGGGTCTTCTGTATGCGGTGAATCGTCCGAACATAGCGGCGGCGGCGGTTTATTCGGGACCCAATCCGTTCGGCGCCTTCGACGATCCTTGTCGGCAGCAACCGGTCGCCGGACCGCCCGCGAATAACACACAGATTCAGATATTCAATCCGGCCGCACGAACCATGCATGTCCACAATAGCTGCGACATCGGCGGCATCTGTCCCAATGGCGAGCAACTGGCGAGCGAATTAAACGCAGCCGGAGTAGTTGTCGATGACGTGATCCTCGACAATCACCATCGCCGGGTTTACGCATGTACCGATTCGTGCGGAACCGATCCAAAGGCTCCCGAGAAATCAACGGCTGGTGTTATGGGGTCGGTGATTGGTTTTGGTAATCACATGCGATGGCCCAAAGAATGGACGACTGCGATGCTGGACTTCTTCAGGAACCATCCGCTTAAGCCTACGCCTTAGCGGGCAGCTCGCCTTCTCGATTCCAGGCATCGATCGACTGCGCGATTCCATCTTCGAGCGTCGAAAAGGGCTCGGTATAGCCGGCATTCCTCAGCGCCGAGAGATCGGCTTGGGTGAAGCTTTGATACCTGCCCGCCAGGTTCTCGGGAAACGGCACATACTCGATCTTACCCGCGCCGATCTGCGCTATTATTATCCGGGCGACGTCGTTGAAGCTGCGCGGCTGTCCGGTGCCGGCGTTAAAGACGCCGTTGCGCACGGGACCTTCGGCAAGCGCCAGATTTACGCGAACGATGTCGTCAACAAAAATAAAATCGCGCCGCTGCTCTCCGTCGGCGTATCCATCGGTGCCCTTGAACAGCCGTGCGCGCCCGCTCGCCTTCAACTGCCGGTAAAGCTGATACACCATCGACGCCATTTTGCCCTTGTGCGATTCGCGCGGACCATAGACGTTGAAGTATCGCAGACCGGCCACCGTACTATCAGAGCTTGCGGCAACGCTGCGGACATGATTGTCGAAAGCGAGTTTGGACAGCCCGTAGAGGTTGAGCGGGCGTTCGTTTTCGCGTGACGGCGCAAATGCGCTCGAGGAGCCGTAAACGGCTGCGCTTGACGCGTACACCAGTGGAACTTTGCTCGAAAGAGCGAAGTGCAGAATCGACTTCGAAAACGTGAAATTGTTTTCGATCATGTAGCGGCCGTCGTCGCAGGTGGTGTCGGCGCATGCGCCCTGGTGAAAAATCGCTTCGATTCGGTCGGGGAGAATCCTGCGCTCGATTGCCCGGATGAATTCCCCGGGCTGCATGAAGTCCGAAAACCGCAGATCGCAAAGGTTGCGGAAATTATCGCCCAGCCGATCCACTACCAGGACGTCGGTGATGCTCTTGGCATTCAGCGCGTGGAGCAGGTTGCTGCCGATGAAGCCCGCGCCGCCGGTTAGTATGATCATGGTTCCCCGCCCACAAGCATATAATGGATTTCGCCGTTGCACTAACTGGCGCGGTAAAGACGCGATGCTCCGGCATGGCGCTGCGCGATTTCCTTGCGCAAAGACCCGGGCTTGAGCACCTCGATCCACGGCCCCATGCTCATTATCCAGTTCGCCAACTCCGTCGTGCCCCTGACCGTCATCGTCATGATCGTCGTGCCGTCGCGGCGATGCGAGAAACGCTGGCTGCGATGAATCGTGCGCGAACGAACGTACGCTTCGGTTTGTTCGCTGTGGATCTTCAGTTCGACCTTGGTCTCGGCGCCTTCGACAATTCCAAAAGTCCCTTCGCTGTGCGCCGCCGGGTCGAAGCCGCGCGGATAGATGAACCGCGTCGAGCTCCCATCGGGTTGACGGATGAATTCGACCGAGCGGATTCGCTCCACCGCGAGATAGATGATTGCGCTGCTTCGATGGCTGTAGCCGAGAATGTAAAGACCGCCGCGGTAGGCGATCAGCGAGTATGGATCGAAGTCGTGTTGCCGGCCCTCGCCGGTCAGCCCGGCGTAATCGACTTTGAGCCGAATCTGGTCCAGCAGCGCTCGCAAAATTACGTCGAGTTGTTCGCTGAACTCACCGTAGTCCTTGGGCGCGTATGGGACGGCGTAGAACTTGCGCTCGAGGTCGGACAGCCGCGTCTGCTGAGTAAGGCTCAGGTTCTGATAAATCTTCTCCCACAGCCCCTCAACGCCTTCTTCCAACACCGTGCCCTCCAGGAACTTGAGCACGGTCAGCGAGAAATACAGCAGCGCGACCTGGTACGAGGATGCCTCCGCGGCTTTCATCGAACTGACCAGCCGAAGTTTGCGCTCGCCGCTCGTGCCGGCAACTTCAATCAGCGGAGCGCCACGCCAGTCGAGCAGATCGCCGCGCAGCACCGACACGTAACGGGCAAGTGTGCGCTCGGAAATGTCCAGACTTTCCTCGATCGCCCTGAAACTCCAGCCGTATGGTCTCGAGAACAACCCGGCCGCGATTCGTGCCAGCCGAATCCCGGCGCCGTAGGTGGGTTTGCGGCGAGGTTTTTTCATCAATCGCCTCTGCTCCGAAAGTCTGCTGATCCCATCATCCCGCTTATTCGATGACAACGGTTGTCAGCACCACAATATATGTTCCTAAAAGCTGATCCGCGATCCATAGTTGTGCCGCGATGATTCGTCTTCACTATTCCAATCGACTCGAAAATCTGATCGCGCCGCTGGCCAACGCGGTAGCCGCGCATCAGAGGCGCGAACCGCTCGAGCCGGTCTCGATTGTCGTACCCAACCGCATCGTCGAACAATTCATTCGGTATCGGCTGGCCGAATCGATCGGCGTCGCGGCGAATCTGAAATTCCCGTTCCTGCGGAATTATCTGGCCGAACTTCTCCAATCGACGGATAAGAACCTGAAGATCCTGGACGCCGATGAGCTCCAACTGATTCTGTTCGAGTGCCTTCGAAGTTCGAGCCAGCGCGACGACCCCGATTTGAAGCCGGCGCGCGACTATATCCAGGCGGGATCCAAAACTGACGCCGATGTCGAGCTCAGAACGATCCTGCTTGCCGCGCAGTTGGCCCGGCTGTTTCGCGAGTATTCGATTTCGAGGCGGCGCATGATCGAGAAATGGCGCGCTGCCCGGCGATCTGACGTTGATGCGATGGGCGAGACTGAGCGATGGCAGCGGCATTTGTGGCAGTCGGTATTCGATTCGCACGGCCGCGTGCGCGAGCACTGGCTGTTGGAGCGCGAGACTCGATTGATGATGCTGCCCGATGCATTCGAGGCGGGCGACAGCCGGCACCTCAAATCCGCACTGCCGGCGACGCTTCACGTGTTCGGCGCATCATACGCGGGAAATGCTTATGCAGAAATCTTCGCGCGACTCGGCGCGCTCGGCGATATTCGGATCTACGCGCTCAATCCGTGCCGCGAGTTTTGGGACGATGTGGACAGTTCCCGTCGCGGCGCGCTCACCGCATGGGCTCATCGTCAAGACAAAGTCGGAGAAAAACTCGCGGAATCCGAAGACCCGTTCGGGTTGAATGAATCGTCCGACCCGCCTGCTCTGAGGCTCTGGGGGCGGCCCGGCCGTGAATACGTTCGGCTGCTCAACGAACTGTCCCAATGCGATTTCGCGCCGCTCTTTTCCGATCCGGTTTCCCGCGAGGCACCGACGCTGCTCGAAGCTCTTCAGCAAAGCATCCTCGATCGCGAACCGCAGCCTTCGCAGGTCGAGGACGGCAAGGGCAAGCCATTCGAAGCGCGAATCCGCTTTCTTGCCACCCCGGGAATCCGACGCGAGGCCGAAATCGTCGCGAACGAGATCTGGTCGATTGTTCGCGACAACGAGAAACTTGCCGCCAGCGGCGGCGCCGAGCGAATTCGCTTTCACGAAATCGCGGTGCTGATTCCTGACGCGGCGGTTGACGACTACCTGGCGCACATCGAGGGCGTTTTCCAAAAGCAGCACCGAATCACAATCGATCTCGCCGGCCGCGGCAGCGCTGGCGCGAGCCGCGTCGCCGAGGCCGTCGAGTTGCTTCTCAATCTGCCGCGCGGCCGCTTTTCGCGCGCGGAAATGATCCGGCTGCTGACGCATCCCGGGTTGAACAGCGAAAGCGAAGCCCGAATCGACGTCGAGATCTGGCCGCGATGGAGCGAGGCGCTGGGCATTTTCTTCGGCGCCGACGACGACGAATTGGAAAACACGTACATTCCGCCCGGCCTCTATCACTGGGATCAGGCGATCAAACGCCTCGCGCTGGGCGCCATGATGACCGGTCAGCGCGGCGGGGTTCCCGCATTCTACGAGACCGGGGCAACAGCCCCCGGCTATCTGCCCTTTGCAGTGGCGCAGGATGAACTCGAGACGGCGGCGCGATTCATGCGCGGGGCACGCTCGCTCATCGCCGATGCGCTCTCGATGCGCGATGCGCGGCTCACGCCCCAGCAATGGTCGCGAATGCTCATCGAATTGTTGAACACATACCTCCGCCCGGCGAGCGCGCTCGATGAGCAAGTCATGGACAGGTTCCTCGCGGCGATCGAGTCTATCGGCGACTCAGAACTGAACGTTGGTCCAATGTCGTACGAATCGGCGCGCGAGATGATCGCAACCCGAATCACCGATCTCGAATCGCGTCACGGACAATTGTCGCGGCGGGGTGTTGCGGTTGGTTCGCTTTCCTCGCTGCGGTCGATCCCATTCAAAGTCATCTTTGCGCTGGGGCTCAACGAAGCTGCCTTTCCTGAGCGCGAACGCCGCGACCCGCTTGATTTGCGGATGCTCAAGCGCGGCGCGGGCGATGTCACTGCGGCCGAGCGCGACCGTTATCTATTCCTCGAGACGATCCTGGCCGCGCGCGAGCGGATTTTCTTCTCTTACATTGCTCGCGACGCGAAAACTGGCGACGTCCTCGAACCCTCGTCCGTCATTCGCGAACTGCAATACATGCTGCGGGGATTCATCGATGGAAAGACGCTCGCGAAGCTGACGGTGAAGCATCCAGTCAGCCGTTATGATTTGAAATATTTTCCTGAATTCGCCGATCGCGCGCCTCCAAACAGCGATCATGAATTCGCGAGCTTCGATCCTGACGCGCGCCGCGGCGCACGGATGCTCGCGCTCCGGCAAACAATCGATGCCGCTGCGACGCATCGTGCAAAGCCGCAGCGTGAGCGCTTGCTGGACCGTCTCGGCGGGAAGTTGCGCAAGCGCCTGCAAGAGGATTTACAATTCGCCGAATTCGAAACAGCGCCCGCCGCGCCACGCCACGCGCCGACGGAAGAGCTCGCGCTGCCGATAGCCGCGCTTCGAAAATATCTCGAATGTCCCTTGCAGGGCGCCGCGCGTTATTCGCTCGGAATGCTGGAGGACGAAGATGCGCCTGAGCAGGCGGAAGACGAGCCGATCCAGCAGTCGCGGCTTGATCGCGCCGTGATGCTGCGCGAGGTCTTCTGGCGCGCCGGCGGCAAGCCCGAGGCGCTCGGCGAAGAATACGCGCGCCAGGTTCGGATTGCGCAGGCCAATGGGCGCGCACCCGCCGGGCAGTTTGCGCAGTTCGCTGCAACGGCCGACGCTGTGGCACTTCGTCAATGGATCGCGCAGGCTTCCCAAGCCGGCGTCAGCGATTTCGACGGATGGAAGGACATCCGGATCGGGCGCGCCGACGAATTCGCCGACGCCGGCCAGATTCTTGCCCCAGTCGCGCTGAGCGCCAACGTCCGCCGCCACGACGCAACGATCGTGACGCAGCGCGTGAGCCTCTACGGGACGCTTCGGACTGTGTCGCCGGAATCGGGCGCTGCGATCACTTGCGTGCTTCATAACAAGGTCAAGCCGAAAGATTTTCTCCCGGCGTTTCTAAGCGCAATTGTCCTCGCCGCCAGCGGAGCAAAACTGCCCGAGAGATTTCGCGCAATCGTGATCGGAACACAGTCAACGAAGCAGAGCGAATTTATTCGCGAGTTCGCGCCGATGGACCGGGATTCGGCGCTCGGCTTCCTCACTACGCTCGTCGGTGATCTGCTTTCGACGGGTAACGACTGCTTTCTGCCGATCGAGGCGGTTGCGGAAGTCGTCAAGGAATTGCACAAGCCCCCGACTCGCCGCGAGTTGGTCGAAGCTGTCGAGCGCATCCGCTCCGATGATTTCTCCAAGAGCAGCTCCGAATACGGACCAGTGCGAAACGCCACGAGTTTCGATCCGCCGGACGAGGAAGAGATCGCGAAAATCGTCGCGCGCCGCTTCAACCCAATAAGGGGTATATTCAAATGAGCGCGACCCCAGCCCCGGCAAACATCGAATACTATCGGCCCGCGATCCTCGATGAAATTCTCGACGGCGGGCACAGGGTCATCGACGCGTGCGCCGGCACCGGCAAGACGTTTACGATCGAGCATATCGTCATCGATCTTCTCCTCACCGGCGCGGCTTTGCTCGATCAGATCCTGGTCGTGACGTTTACCGAAAAGGCGGCGGCCGAACTGCGCTCGCGAATCCGCGCGACGATCGAAGCCGTACTGTCCGGGCGCAGTGCGGAAGCCACGCACCCATCGCCGCGCAAGCGGTTGAGTGACGACGAGCAGCAAAGACTGACGACCGCGCTGTTTTCGTTTCATCATTCGCCTATCCACACGATTCACAGCTTTTGCCGTCGAATGCTTACGGAGCTCGCTTTTGACAGCGGAGTGCGTTTCGGAATTGACCTCACCAGCGGCCGTCTCGAGTTCCACGAGGCCATCCGCGCTGAACTGCGCGAGCGGTTGAAGGCGGGCGAGCGCGTCGCGCGGCTCATCGGTGAGTGGCTCTCGGACGAAAGACGCACTTCAGATGACCTCGAGGAACTGCTCTGGCAGGCTCACACTCAACGCTACTTGCGCACGGCGGGGCGCGAACTCAATCAACAGGCATTGACCGATCTGGCCAGCGCGTTCGACGCAAACGTGCTGGTGGATGCATTCGAGAGCGCGGCGATCACGGATGATGCCCGCCGCGACGCGATCGCCGCGACGCGTGAACTCGAGCTGGTCGTCAATCGTGCCAATGGATCGGCCGCGACTCTGGCAGAAGGTTTGTGCGGCTTCGATCTCGATCGCATCTGCCGTCCCAGTAACGCGCGCCGCACGCGAACCGAGACGCGGCCGAGTTTTCCCGGCCAGATGCCGGACCGCGTGCGCACGATTGTCGACGCGGGAGAGCGGGTTCAGGCAGCGCTGACTATCGAGCAACGCGTGGTTGACGAACTGCTGCTCGCTGTCGCTGCGCGAATGGACGCGCGAAAACGCGAGCGCGGGACGCTGGACTACGAGGACATGCTGGCGTGGCTGGCAGACGCACTCGACGGTCCTCGCGGCAAATCGCTCGCGGCGGCCCTGCGCGAGCGCTATCGGGTGACGCTGATCGACGAATTCCAGGACACGGACGAACTTCAGTGGAAGATCTTTCGACAGGTGTTCATCGAAGGCGGCGCCGGCAACACTATCTGCGTAATCGGGGATCCCAAGCAGGCGATTTACGGGTTTCGTGGCGCCGACGTGCACGCTTACCTGGAAGCGCGCGAGCAACTTTCCAAATCAGGAGCGACGGTCGTTCACTTGCGCGATAATTTCCGTTCGACCGGCGCCATGATCGAGGCGTGCAACCTGATGTTCGATCAGAATGCTGCAGCGCCATTGTTCACCGGTGAGATCACCTACAATTATCCAGTCAGATGCGGGCGTCCCGCTCTGCGAGCCATCGCGGCCAACAGCCAACCGATCGCGCCGGTGACGCTCATGAAGTTCCAGCCGCGCGACGATCGATACAAGTTTTCGCGGCGGATGCGCGAAGCGATAGGCCCGCGAATCGCGCAAGCGATACGGCAAATTATTGCGGACCCGGATCACGCGATTGAAATTTGTGACGACAAGCAGGAGCCGCGCAAGCTTACAGCCAAGGACGTTTACGTCCTTACTCGGACCAACCGCGACAGCGCGGAAATTGGCAAGTACCTGCGCCAGGCGGGAGTCCCGTTTGCCTTTTACAAGCAGGACGGGCTGTTCCAGACCCGCGAGGCCGCCGACATTCTCGACCTGCTCAGAGGAATTGACGAACCCGGCCGCCGCTCGAACCGGCTCAAGGCGTGGGCGTCGCCTTTCTTCGCGGTCGAATACGGAGACCTTGCGCGGCTTGACGACGAGCGCAACTCGCATCCGATGCTCGAAAGACTGTTCGAATGGCGCGCACTTGCCGAGGCCGGACGTTTCGCCGGCTTGTTCGACGCCTTGCTCCATCAAAGCGGACTGGTCGAACGTGAATTGCTGTTGTCAGACGATCGCCGCGAACTCACCAACTACGAACACATCTTCGAGATTCTAACTCAGCAAGCATCGCGGCAAGGAATTTCGCTCGCGGAAATAATCGAGCTTCTCGACGCCTACATCGCGGGCCGAGCGGCGCCGGCGGGCGACGACCCGGATGTGCAACGCCTGGAAGACGATCGCGACGCCGTGCAAATCATGACGATCCACAAAAGCAAGGGGCTCGAAGCCGACGTCGTAGCTCTCTACGGAGGGTTTTTCGCAAATAACCGGCGCGATTGGGTCAGCATCTACCACGGCGGAAACCACCGGCGTCTTGCGATTGGCAAACCGGCGCGGGACGTGGAAAAGACGGCGCTCAAGAAAGAGCAGGACGAGGAGGATCAGCGATTGCTGTACGTCGCGCTGACGCGCGCGCGCGCCAAGCTGATACTGCCCTACATCCCGGCCGGAGCGCTGAATCGAGACCTGTCGGGCTCCTATGCGCAACTGAACGATCGGCTGCGCAATCTCGATCGCGAAGCTCGATTGGAGACGCTCTTCACGACGGAAACTGTGGCTGCTCCGGCGTCGATCGATTCACCAAGGGAAAAAGAGAACGACGAAACGGCGCCCGACGAGAACGCCTTGTGCGACTGGCTCGCATCGACGTCTCAGACCGCCGGCCTTGACCGCGAATTCGCCGAGCTGAGCGCGGGCCATCGCGGCTTGATACTCGAATCTTACACCTCGCTTCAAGCGGCGCGCGAAACCGGGGTGGCGACCGCTTTCGATCCCGATGAATTCAAAACCAGCGTGGATGCGATCGAGACGCGTGCCGACAACGTCGATTTGCCCGGCGGCCGCCACGTCGGTATTTTCCTGCATGAGGCGATCGAGCAGCTCGATTTGAAATCCTTTGGCGATGCCCCGGATCTGAAATCCTGGATGGCGCGGGACGACGTGCGCGAGTTGTTCACGAGCGCCATGCGCCGCCACGGCGTGAATGATCCGCGATGGCTGGCTCGCGGACGCGAGATGGTTTTCAACGCGCTCACCTCGCCGGTCGCGCTCGGCGAAACAATACTCGAAAGCGCCCTGTACCGGCTGCCCGCAGTCCGCGAAATGGAATTCGCGTATCCGATTCCCGAGAAACATCACTCGCTGCTCGGCGGCAGTCCGGACGGCAAATGGATCGCCGGACAGGGCTACATAAAGGGTTTTATCGACTTGGTATTCCGACGCGGCAAGCTAATATACTTCGCCGACTGGAAGGGCGATCTTCTGCCATCGTATGAGCCTGCTGCAGTCGCACGGCACGTCGAACGCCACTATCGGTTGCAAGCGCGAATATACTCAGTCGGTATCATGCGCCTGCTCAATATCCACACCGAGCGCGACTACGAGGCGAGGTTTGGCGGTCTTTTGTACGTCTTTCTTCGTGGCGTCTCGCAGGCCGGTGACGGAAAGTCTGGATTTTACTTTGCAAGACCATCGTGGAAAGAAATAGTCACTTATGAATCCGATCTATTGACTCGCGAACCCGACTCCGTGCGCCGCGTGTGAAAGAGAAATACTCATTACTCGGATTGGATACCGCGTGGCGATGCTTTGATTCAGCCCGCGGCGGTGGCCGTTCCGCGTTCAACGCTCGCATGCGCGCGCTCGAAGTCTCGGTGTCCGGACTTAATCTTGCGCCCGAGTCGGTTCACTCGGCGGCTGAGCTCGCGGCCCTTGAACCGGCTCTGAAAGACGAAGACCGAATCGCGCTCATCGTGCTCATCCTCGTTTCGCTGGTGGCGCTTCAGGACGGAAGCACCCGCTTCCCGGTCGCTGGTCCGCTTTCGCAAGCGCCTATGCGGAGCGTGCTCGGTTCGCTCTGCGCCAATGGCTTTGGCGACGACGCCATCGCTACGATCGCCACTTCGATCGAAGCCCTTATACAATCCGACCGCGCATCAGCGGTGGTCGGTCGGCGGGAGGATGAATACAAGCCCTTATTATATTTAGCGCCGTATATAGTTCATCACCGGATTTATCACTGCGAGCGTGAACTGGCTATTAGACTTGCCGCGCTATTGACTACCGATACGCAAGCGCAAGCGGACGCGGAGAAACTCAGTCGCGCGCTTCAGAGTGTGATTGCTCGCCCCGTTATTGTGCAGGGCAAACAGATTGTGATGTCTGATGAACAGTGCAACGTCGTTGCCGCTTCGGCGCGCACGGGACTAACAGTTGTTTCAGGTGGTCCGGGCACCGGTAAGACTTCGATTATCGTTGCGATCATGCGTCTGATGGTGCGGCTCGGCGTCGATCCCTCCCAGATTGCCCTCGCGGCACCGACCGGGAAAGCCGCCTATCGGATGGGCGAGTGCATCGGCGAGTCGCTCACGCGAATAGAACAGCTCGACAGCGTAGACCGGGCGCTCCGTGAGGCGCATCTCGAGCCCGCGACGATTCATCGCATGCTCGGTTACTCGCCCGATTCCGGCCGCTTCCGCCATCATCGCAACAACCCGCTCGCCGCAAAGGTGGTGATCGTCGACGAAGGTTCGATGCTCGACGTCACCTTGATGGAACGACTGACGAACGCGATTGCGCCCGGAGCGCGGCTGATCCTGCTCGGCGATGCGAACCAGTTGCCGTCGGTCGCCGCCGGTTCAGTGTTCCGCGATCTCGTCGGGTCTGCCGGGGACGATATCGGTCCGCTCACCACGGCATCGATGCGGCTCGAAGTGAATCATCGGATGAACAGCGAAAGCAGTGCCGGTCGATCCATTCTGCGCGCGGCTCGTTCGATTAACGACGGCGATGCCAAGCTCCTGAATTCAATCGACGAATCGAATACTCCGATTGTGGCGCGGCGCTCATCACCGGAGGAACTCACATTCGCCGGCGTCGAATTTATTACAACCGCGTCGCGCGAACTTGGCCCGTTTCTGGACCGCTGGTACCTCGATCGAGTGCGCGGCGGGCCGGAAATCGCGGAATTACTTGCGCATGAATACGTCGAACGCGATGGCCGTTTCGATGACGCCGACTGCGAGCGATTGCGGTCCCTGTTCACGCACGCCGGAAAATCACGCATCTTGTGCGTGACGCGCGTTTTCGAGACCGGTGCCGACCGAATAAACGCACGCCTTCATTCGCGCGCCGCCGAATCCGCGGGCGTCGTGGCAGAGCGCGCCCCATTGGTGGTTGGCGAGCCGCTGATCGTGCTGCGCAACGACTACGAACGCGGACTCTTCAACGGCGACAATGGAATCAGACTGTGGGTCCGACGCCGCAACGGCTCGCAAGCCCCGATGGCGATATTTCCGCGCGGCGACAACTTCGTCGCATTCCGATTCGAGGCACTGCGCGAATTCGTCGAGCTCAGCTACGCGATGACGGTGCACAAGGCGCAGGGCTCCGAGTTCGATTCGATCGCCATCGTTCTTCCCGAGAAACCCGTCGCGGTTTTGACCCGCGAGCTCATCTACACCGCCGTCAGCCGCAGCCGAACCTCGGTCGTCATCGTCGGCGACGAATCGACGCTCAACCATGCAATCGCCTCTCGCGTCGAGCGATTCTCCGGACTCGCCGATCGGATCAAACTGGCGCTTGCCGGTTAACTCTTCGGCGTGTGCGAGGTCAGGAATTCCCGCGCGCGCTTCACGGTCGCGCCAATCACGTCGGGCGTCTTCCAATTGTCGATAAGTTCGGCGTTCGGTGCGAGCGCGGCGATTTCCTTCGAGGTTTCCGTCGGATGATAGTCGTCGTTGCCACAAAGAATCAGCATCGGCGTTTTGCACGAGCGCACAAATTCGCGCGAAACGTTGAACACGAAATCACCGCCGTACATCCGGTCGCGGAACTGCCGCAGCGCTCGGTCGTCAAGCTTTGGACGTTGCGCCTTCAGCGCCTGCGCCCATCCGTCGAACATCGCGAAGAACATCTCGCGATTGCGCTGGCTGAGTCCGATCGGATTCTGCAGAATCGCGGCGCTGACCCGTAGCGGCGCAGCTTTGATCAGTCCCAGGCAGTACGACGATCCGATGCATCCGCCCATCACGTGGCATTGCTTAATCCCAAGCTGATCGAGCAGCGCAATATGATCGCCCGTGTAAGTGTCCCATCCATCATCAGCGCTGATCGGCCCGGCCGACTTGCCGGCGTTGCGCTGATCCATCGCGATCACGCGGAAGTTAGCCGCGAATTCTTTGGTCGGATCGAACGGGCTGTTGGCCCAGAACTCGATACTCGAGCGCATCCCGCCGGGCGCAAATAGCAGAACTGGATACCCTGTGCCGTACTCCTCGTAGTATATCGATATATCGGCGCGCTTGAACGTTGGCATCTTCAGACTCCTTGCAAGGGTATCGCCGCGACCCCCGGCTTCTTCGCGATTGTGGCACCGTCGCTCGTGATCTTCCAATGAGTCGTCCACGCCAGGGGTCTGCTGCTGGAGTCGGTGCACGGCGTGCTATGTTGGCAGCGCAAACCAGTGAAAGTGAAAAAGTAAAAAGGTGAAAAAGGCCGGGAGGAACTACTATGCTTCGGAGCGAGGGCCGTATTCTAACCACGCACGCCGGCAGCCTGCCGCGGCGGGAAAGCCTGATCGCGATGCTGGTGAAGAGTAGTCGCGGTGAAGACGTGGACCGCGCCGCGATGCTCCGTGAGATCGAAGAATCCACCCGCTATGTTGTACAGAAACAACTCGAAGCGGGAATCGACGTCGGCAACAACGGCGAGCAGTCACGCGAGAGCTTCTTCACCTATGTGCAGCATCGAATGACCGGCTTTGGTGGACGAAGCGAGCGGCCCATCATGCGCGATCTCGTCCGCTACCAGAGCTTCCGCAAGCTAATAGCGCCGATGTTTCAGCGCTCGATGGTAGATCTGCTGCACGCGCCGAAGGCAATTGGCGAGATCGAGTACCGCGACTGCGCCGCCGTCGATCGTGAATGCGCCGACACCCTGCGTATCCTCGCCGATCAGCCCGGGAAATTCGCCGAGCCGTTTATGACCGCGCCGTCGCCGGGAATAATCGCGTCGGCGATGCTCAATGAGTATTACGAGAACTATGAAAAGTATGTAATCGCAGTCGCCAAAGCACTACATACTGAGTACGAGTACATAGTATCGAAGGGATTCGTTCTGCAGGTCGATTGCCCGGACCTCGCGATGGAGCAGCACACCTCGTACGCCGACCGTCCGCTCGCTGATTTCCTCGAGTACGTCGAACTGAACATCGCCGCGATGAATCGCGCTCTGCATGGAATCGCGCCCGATCGCGTCCGCATGCACGTATGCTGGGGCAACTACCAAGCGCCGCATGATCTTGATGTCCCGCTTGCCCAGATTCTGCCGCTGCTCTACCGCGCCAACGCCGGGGCTCTCGTGTTGGAAGCCGCCAATCCGCGCCATCAGCATGAATATCGCTGCTTCAAGGAATTCCCGCTTCCCGATCACATGAGCCTGGTCACCGGCGTCATCGATACCAAGACCAACTACGTCGAACACTACGAGGTTGTCGCTGACCGCCTCGAGCGCGCCGCCAATGCGATCGGTGATCCGCGCCGCGTGATGGCGGGGACCGACTGCGGCTTCGAGACTTCCGCCGGACTCGGCGAAGTCGCCGAGGAAATCGTCTGGGAAAAGTTGCGCGCGATGCGCGCGGGCGCCGATCTAGCCTCGCACCGCCTGTTTCACTGAAGCGCGTGCTCGCCGCCGCCCGGTTTCTCAGCTATGCCACGGCTCGACCAGGATTTTCGCGTGCGTCTCCGGTGACGCGAGGTCCTCGAACGCCTTCGCCACTCCTTCCACGCCAACCTTGCCCGTGATCATCGGGTCGCCGTTGATCCGTCCCTCGGCTAGATGGCTCAGCGTCGCCGCGAACTCTTCGGGCGAATAGCCGAGCACGAATTGGATATTCAGCTCTTTGCTGATCCCCGTGAACGGCTCGATCTGGTCGCGCTCCATGCATACTCCCACCACCACGATCCGCGCATTGCCGGGCGCCGCCAACATGATCGATTCGATCACGCCCGGCACCCCCACGCATTCGAAGATCACCGCGGGCCTGAGCGCCGGTCCCGGCATCCACGGCGGCAGCATCGGCGCCTTCGCGGGATCGCTGTACGCAGCCATCTCCCGCCAGCTCTCGTACGGCGACTTCTCTTTTGGATCGACGACGAAGTCTGCGCCCATCTGCCGCGCCAGTCTGCGCCGTAGCGGCGAAAAATCTGCCGCCACGATCGGATGAACGCTGCCGAGCTTGAGCGCCGCAATCACCGCCAGACCCACCGGCCCGCATCCGATCACCAGCGGTGCGTCATCTCGGTCCAGCCGCGCTTTCTGCACCGCGTGATAGCCCACCGCCATCGGTTCCGTCAGCGCCGCTCGCTCCGTGGAAAGCCCGTTGGGCAGCTCGAGCAGCAGAAACTCCGTCAGCCGCATCATTTCGCCGTAGCCGCCTGGATTTTCGTCCGAGTAGCCGACCGCCTCGACGCCGCCAGCCTTGATCAGCACCGGCATCGCACACACGCGCCTCCCCGGCTTCAATCGTTTTTGCGTCTGCGGCCCGTAATCGACCACCTCCGCGCAGAACTCGTGACCCATCACGATGTCGCGAGTAAGATCCATCACGAACGGCGCTCCGGATTTTCGCGCCGCCTCGACGAGCTTCTCGGCATGCTTGAGCGCGTGCAGATCGGACCCGCATATTCCGCACGCGAGCGTTTTAACCAGCGCCTCGCCCGCTCCAGGAACCGGCGTGGGAATGTTGTCGACGACGAGTCTCTTGCCTCGCATTACGGCAGCGCGCATGATTCTTTTCCTTCGTCCTTTCTCGATCGAAATGATTTCAGTGCGGTTCCGCGCCGCCGCTTGAACGATCGGTCCAGGCGCGGCTACAACTACTCTAGCAGGGTTGCTCCATCGCTCGTAAAGTCCCCGCTCCCGCGATTTCTCGTTCCGTTATTCGACTCGCGTGGCAGGTGGACGTGCGCAGTCTCGTCGCGTACACAATAGCGAAGGCTCGCGACGTTTCGGGTGCCGGAGCGGCAGCACTGATGTCAGCAAAAATCAAACGCGGGGGCGCATTGTCAATTGCTGCGTGTGCAATTGCGCTCGCGGGATGCTGGCCGTTCCATTCCAATCAGGAAACGCAGCAGCAAAAATTTATCGAAGCGCTCAATCGCGGCAACGGCGCACAGGCCAGCCAGATCTGGCTCAACATGGACGCCAACAGCCGCGCCGACTTTGCGCACAGTCAGGGGATGCGGCCGAACCTGTCGCCCGATGAAGCGCAGAAGCAGGTGATGCAACACTACCAGGACAAAGTGGGCGCCGACGACAGCGAGGAATCGATCGAACGGCCGGCCCCCAACGTCCATCCCGGCGGGCTGGAGAGTCTTCCCGAGTATGTCGGCCCGTCGGGCGCGCCACCGCAGTCCGTGACGGCGCCGGCACCGAACGCGCCGTCCAACTGAGGCTTGCGACGATGGAGTTTTCGCTCACAGCCGAGCAGAAGCTGCTGCAGGAAACGCTGCGTGACTTTGCGCGGCGCGAACTGCTTCCCAATTACGCGTCGCGCGACGCCGACCAGGATCTGCCGCCGGCGCTGGTGAGGAAACTCGGCGAGCTGGGAGTGCTTGCGCCGATGGTCGATGCGCAACTCGGCGGTTCCAGCCTCGATTATGTGTCGCTTGGAATCGCGCACGAGGAAATCGCGCGCGGCGATTTCAATGCCGCGTACGTGCTGCTGCTTGCGGCGCTCGTCGCCGCAATAATCTCCCGCAGCGGTGACGCGCGTCAGCAGGCCGCGTTTCTCCCTCCGATTTGCCGAGGCGAAATTATCGCGGCGCTGGCGGTGACCGAACCCGGCGGCGGCTCCGACGCCGCCCATCTCATGATGCAAGCGCGTCGCGACGGCGACAACTACGTCTTGAGCGGCGAGAAAACTTCCATCTCATTCTCATCATCGGCCGGCGCTGCCCTGGTCCTGGCCCGAACCGGCACCGTGGATCAGTCCGCTCGGGGCGTGAGCGCATTTTACGTTGACCTCGACTCACCGGGCGTATCGCGCACGCGCTTTCGCGATCTGGGCTCGCGCGCAATCGGCCGCGGCCAGCTCTTTTTTGACGGCGTGCGCGTGCCCGCTGCCGCTCGCATCGGCGCGGAAGGCGCGGGTTTCGCCGAGGTGATGCGGGGTTTCGATTTCAGCCGCTCGTTGATCGGCCTGATGTGCGTCGGCGCGGCCGGGCAGAGCGTCGACGAGACTTGCGCCTACGTCGCCGAGCGCCAGGCGTTCGGCGCCCCGCTTGCACGGTTCGAGGGGGTGTCGTTTCCGCTCGCAGAGGCGGCAGTTCGGCTGCGCGCCGCGCGTCTGCTCTGCTACGAAGCGCTATGGCTCAAGGATCGCGGAGAGCCGCACGGATGGCTCGCGGCCGGCGCCAAGTGGCTCGCGCCCGAGCTGGCCGCCGACGTTTTGCATCAATGCCTTCTGCTCCACGGGCATCTCGGTTACAGCCTCGACCTGCCGCATCAGCAGCGACTGCGCGACGTGATCGGACTCGAGATCGGCGACGGCACCGCGCAGATCATGAAGACACTGGTCGCGCGCGAGATTATCGGCAAGGCTGCGCGCCCGTACTAGAGGGCGGCGGTAGCGCCGCTGTTGCTGTAGTAGTATCCCGAC
>VFSW01005398.1_pt1 | contig 18898 bp, 20 predicted proteins | sample 5358111 | NCBI WGS metagenome assembly VFSW01 (sample SAMN11554181, study PRJNA540505) | mine drainage metagenome | isolation source: sediment from site ElyBrook_90M | place: USA: Ely Copper Mine, Vershire, VT | collected 2017 | reverse complement strand
ATACAAAGACGGAATAGGGGCAGCAGAGCAGGCTGAAAAACACGGGCTTGACACAATATCTGGTGTCCGCTAGGCACGAAGCCGTGCTCCCTCGCACATGCGCAAATATCTGGCCCCGTCGATTGTCCCCGGCGGGGCCATTTTACTGAGGGAAGCGCCACAATCCCTTGGCATTGACCAAGTACGCATAGCGGCCTTTAGCCAGCATATTGAGTTTGCGTGCGATCCGGTCAAGCTTTGCATCAATCTCCATCTGCGGCTCACTGATCTCCGGCTCATAGATGAACGTGGCCAGCGTGTGCGAGCTGACAGCATTGTCATCGCCGTAGGCGCCAGCCTTGTGCATCGCAGCCTGCACTGCCCTGTGGCCGTACTGATCTTCTGGCGCCGCTGACCTGGACTTGTGCTCTGCGGCCGTGATCCCGCGCATTACCAGCCCCGCCCCATGCTCCAGCGCCTCGTAATAGAGTGGCTCGAAGTGCCGGGCAGCTTTCATCTTGGCGCACTTGAGCACCAGTGTCTGCACCGCCCAGTCGGCGGTGATCTCATAGGCAAAGTCGGCTGCTGCGATCAGCGAGTTGGAGCCGCGCGAGCCCCGGTCGATATCCTTGCCCGAGTGGTGGATCGCCAGCACCGTGCATTCAAAGCCGCGCTTGAGCACTTCCATCTGGCGCACGAAAGTCATCACTTCGAGCGGATCATTTTCAGACAGGCCAGCTTCGGCCATGGCGCGGGCGTAGGTGTCGACCAGGATCATCGCCACATCGGGAGCGCGCTTGCGGATCTCGGCTACTGCCTCGTCTATCTCGTCCTCGCTGGTGATGTTGGGGAAATTCTCAAGCAGGAAGAAGTGTGGTGGCCGCCGCGGGACACCATGGTAGTCGCACCAGGCATCGCAGCGATCGTGCACCAGTTCCTCGAAGCCTTCGCCGGCAAAGAACACCACATCGCGCGGTTTGAGCACCGCTTCACCCGCTAACGTCCATCCTAGTGCTATCCGCATGCAGATGTCGATGAGCAGCCAGGTCTTGCCGTTCTCAGGCGGCCCATAGGCGATGCCGAAGCTCTTGCCGGGCAGGATACCGTCGAAAATGAACGGTATCTTCGGCCTTGTCCCTGCTTCCGTCAGCGACCACAGCCGGAACCGGCTCTCTTTCTCTGGGGCTTGCTGTATTTCTACGGATATAGCGGCGAAGCGTTCCTTGGGATCGAAATCGAACGCCTGCGCGCCTTCCTCATTCTGGCCATAGCGATAGGCGTTGCAGATTATGATGTTCAGCTCATTTTCGTCCCACGGCGGCTGGCAGCGATCGTTCCAGTTCTCCGTCATCAGGTCGATGGCGGTGTCCAGGTCGACACCCAGATCACGCAGCGCTGCCGCGGTCTGGTAGGTGTGATCGTTGCCACCCTCGCCTTCGACTGCCGGCTTGCGGATCGAGAGATACTGGATCGCCCGCTTGCTCTGGTCGTGCGCGGTTGCAACGGCTGGCTTGGTATCCTTGCGCACATTGAGCCGCGGCACCACCCAGCCGGGCACCAGCTCGACCGTGCTGCCATTGATCGGCTCGTAGCCCGGGCCTTCCCAGACCGTGTATCCACCAACTCCCCTCGTATCGACCTTGGGGCCGAGCTTCTGGACAGTGGTAGGGCCAATGCCTTTATAATAGCGATGCTCGCCGCCCCTGGGCGTTCGCATGGTATAGGTGGGCGGGAGATCCATCGTGGCCGCAGTGGCCAAGCCCTCTTCGCCGTCGATATCGACCACCAGCAAGCCGCTGGCGCCGCAGTCTACTGCAAGATCATATCCGGCCTCGCGCCATGCCTCGATCTGGTCCGGGTCGCTGGTCGAGTGCTCGCGCCAGTCCCCCGGCAGAGCGGGGGTTTTCTGGCCCGGCGAAATCGGAAATAGTCTCCACATTGTGCTTGTTGTCCCTTGCGTCTTGACTTACTATCAAGACTATGAGACATGTCAAGTCTGCTATAGCTTATCCCTATAAATTACCCATTGCAACCCCATCGGAGCACTCAAATGGCTAAGCGAGACCGGGAAGCCCAGAGAATATATTGGGCTAAATATGCAGCGCTGAACCGTGAGAAGTTGCGGGCTAAAAGCCGGGAGTGGGCGAAGAACAATCCTGAAGCTTTGAAAAAAAGTCATACTGAGTACCGGAGGCGAAAAGGAATTATGCCTCGCGAGGAGGTTACGCCTGAAGAGAGAATAGCCCGAAAAAAGGCATGGTACCGTGAGTACTGGCTAAAAAAGAATTACGGCATAACTCAAGCAGACTTTCTTCGGATGCTCGCAGAGCAGAATGGCGGATGCGACATTTGCGCACGCCCAGACGGAGACGGATATAAAGAGAAGTTGCATGTAGACCACAACCACACTACAGGAAAAGTTCGTGGGCTACTCTGCTATTTTTGTAACGCAGGTTTAGGCAACTTTATGGAGAATGAAGCGCGGCTGGCCAAAGCTGTGGAATATCTGAGGAAGCACAAGTGATTTTAGAGTTTCACCCTGCGACCAAAGCCTTCACGCTAGCCGTAGGCAGGCATGAAGCCAATGTGCGCGACATCATGGCCAGTCATGGCCTCGATCTTTCGCTGCCCTTGTCCACCCCTGACACGGCCATGCTCTTCACCAAGGAGCCTTATGCGGCTGTCGCCTTCTTCGAGCATGCCACCCCGGCTGCCTTCGGGCAACTGGTCGCACTCAAGGAACTGATCGACAAGTCCTGGGCCACTTCATCCAGCCGCCATATCGACGTGCCGGCCGACAAGGAACTGAGCCCCTTCCAGGTGGCGGGCGTGGACTATGTGCTCTCCATGGGCAACACCCTGATCGCCGATCAGCCGGGGCTGGGCAAGACCATGCAGGCGATCGCGGTCGCCAACGAGATGCAGGCCGAACGGGTGCTGGTGCTGTGCCCCGCCAATATCCGGCTGCAATGGTGCGAGCGCATCCGCTCATGGACTACCATGAAGTGGCCTTTTACAGTATACCCGATCCTGCACGGGCGCCGCGGGGTGCATCCCACGGCCGAGTGGACGGTAATCAGTTACGATCTGGCGAGAAGTGAAGTCATCTGGAAGCAACTGGCGAAGGGGCGTTATGACCTGCTCATCCTCGACGAAGCCCATTACCTCAAAACCATTGACGCTCGAAGAACTCGAACTGTGTTTGGTCGCCACGACGGCCACGCTCAGGCGGCGCAGGCACTCGCGGAACGATCGAGCCGCATACTTGCACTTACAGGCACGCCTTTACCAAATCGTCCTCGCGAAGCTTACACTCTAGCGCGCGGGCTATGTCTTGGGGCAGACACTCGTGTATTGACTGATTTCGGTATAAAGCCTATAACCGCCGTTCTGAAGACAGACCTCTTATGGGATGGCGTAGAATGGGTAGGGCACGGCGGAGTGATAGCGAAGGGCCGGAAGTCGACCCTGCGAGCGGCTGGCCTCTCGGCGACACCGGACCATCAGGTGAACGCTGGTGGTGGCTGGAGTACCTGGCAAAGTGTCCTGGACGACGAAAGCATCCGGTGCCGAGCATTGGAGACAGGTTCGGCGAGCTTGAGGTTCTTGGCTACGTTCCGGGTAAGGGAGGCATTTGCCTTGCAGTCCGCTGCTCTTGCGGAGTCGCCCCCTACCGCATTACGCAGGCAAATCTCCGAGGCGGTCGCAGCCTGCGCTGCCAAGCTTGCAGAAACCGTTAGCTCCCAACTACTGTCTCCAGACATGTGGGGGGTCCGACTGACCCTCGCCTCAGACGACTGCTCCTTAGCCGTATCTCCAATATCTGTGGAAGATGTGAAAATCCCAAGGACAGAGGCTATGAGTGGTATGGCGAGCGCGGCATCCGCGTATGGCCCGGCTGGCTATCCGATCGGGCTGCCTTCCTCGAATATATCTGGCGGCTTCCCGGATGCGGGACACCCGGCTACCAACTCGACCGGCGCGACAACTCAAGAGGCTATGAGCCGGGTAATCTCCGATGGGTATCTCCAGAAACTAATGCCGGAAACAAGCGCACAGTTACCATGCTGGAACGCCGTATCCGAGAGCTTGAAGCCCGTCTTCGACATTGTGAATGCGGGGCCGCGACAGCGGTTCACTATCCTGACTGATGCCGGCCCGCTCGTCGTTCATAATTGCTGGGATGCGATCGACTGGCAGAGCGAGGATCGCTTCACCACCCGCTTCAACCCCTCAGAGCAAAGGGAAACTCCCGATGGAAAGACATATATTGACGAACGCAGCGGTCGTCATTTCGAACTCCAGGCGCGCCTACGTGCAAATTTCATGGTCCGACGGCTCAAACGTGACGTTCTTCCTCAGCTTAAAGTGCCTTTCCTGGATATCGTACATGTTGAGGAAACTGGTGCCATCAAGCAGGCTCTCCAAGCCGAGAAGCTGCTAGACATAGATCCAGAGGATATGGCCGGGCTCGACATGACCGTGCGCGGCCAGGTCTCGACCGTCCGCCGCATGATGGGGCTTGCCATGGCGCCGCTGGCCGCAGACTATATCGACATGCTGCTCGATGGCGGCGAAGAGAAGGTCTGCGTCTTTGCCTGGCATATCGAAGTGCTCGACATATTGATGGCCAAGCTGGCCAAGTACAGCCCCTTGAGGATCGACGGCTCGACGCCGGCGGCGCGCAAGCCGCTGCTGGTGAAACAATTCGCGCAAGACGGCCACCGCCTGCTGATCGGCAACATCCTGAGCATGGGCACCGGCACCGATGGCTTGCAGGAAGCCTGCCAGCGCGGCGTTGCGGCTGAAGCTAGCTGGGTAAGTGGCGACAACGAGCAGATGGTTGACCGGCTTGATCGCATGGGGCAAAGCGGCCAGGTGCTGTTCGATTTCCTGGTGGCACCCGGCAGCTTCAGCGAGCATGTGCTGGGATCTTCGCTCAGGAAAAGAAAAATTACCCACACTGCCTTAGATGCACAGTTGAGTGACTGGTGATGCGGACGCACCCTTCCACCTGCGCGAAGAAGGTTGCGCATGCTGATCATGTAGGCGCGTACATTCACGCCAGAAAGGTGCTGAAGGCTACGCAAAAGAGGCTGCGCCCATATATTTGTGACTGCTGTGGCAAATGGCACTTGACAAGCATGCTGACGACAGGTAAAAGCCAATTACCCACTACGGAATTACCCACTTACTCAGGAGGACTGAAAATGCCCGCAGATATCACATCCGTCACAGTTACATTTGGCCACGGCGTCAAGCGCGAAGAGTATGGCCCGGTCAAGAAGGCCGAAGTCAGCCTCACGGCCACGGTCGCGGAAGGCGAGGATGGTTCGATCGTACTGGCGCAGGTCAGCCATCTGGCGATGGCGCGCGTGGCCGAGATGCTCAGCGCTCCCCGGCCTGACACCAATGTCAGCAGCGCGGCCCCTGCCGAGGAGGCAGCCCCAGCGGGGGAGCAGCCCCCGGCTCGCAGGACCCGCGGGCCGAACAAGGCCAAGGAAGCCGACCCTGCTCCCGAGCCGCAGCCAGAGCCTACCCCTACGGAAGACACAACCGCCCCTTTGGAATTGCAGGAGAACCAGGAGGACGAGTGGAGCGTCGGGGCCGACGATATTGTCGTTAGCGACCAGGAACTGCTCTCGGCCACCAGCAAGCGTGCTGGCGAACTGGGTGCGCGCGAGCCGATCGTCAAGCTGATCGCCACTTTTGCCACCCGCACCGAAGGCGCACCGTTCAAGGTGCAGGAGATCCCGAACGCCCAGCGCAAGGGCTATCTGACCAAGCTTGCCGCATTGACGGCATAACCAAGTTAGGTGCAGGCCACTAGCCCAGGTCCGTGAAGCCGGACCCCTCTTTGACCGATAAGCCCGGTAGAGGTATGACAGCAACAGGAGCGGGTGGGTGGTTCGATCCCGCCTCCGCGCCTGCACCTAACACCATGGAAAGGGACAAGCCATGACCGAGACTACCAGAGCACCGCACAGCCCGCTGGGCGGCAGCGGGGCTGAAAGATGGATGAATTGTGCTGGCAGCATAGAACTGCTTCAGCATTTGGGCGTTGAAGCTACCAGCGACGAGCCAGATTATCAGATCGAAGGTGTAGCCGGGCACGAAGGCGCTGCCCATGCTCTCGACTACGATCTTGATGCCTGGGAGTTGGTAGGCCGGGACTTCAATAACGTCACACTGACGCCAGCGCTGGCAGACCCGCTTCAGGTCTATCTCGACTACTGCCGCAGCCTTGGTGGCGAGCGCTATGTCGAGTACCCGATCAGCAGCCCGGTGCATCCCAACTTCTACGGCACGCTCGACTTCGGCAGCCTTGGCAAGACCATCGAGATCGTCGACCTGAAGTTTGGCAAAGGTATAATGGTTGAGATCGAGGACAACCCGCAGGTCAAGTACTACGCTTTCGGGCTGATCGACGGGCTGGAGCGGCACAAGGGCGCGCAGTGGCGGCTCGACACCGTGGTTGGCCTGACTATCTGCCAGCCGCGCGGGCATCATGCCGATGGTCCGGTGCGCCGCTGGGAAACTAGCGTTGGTGATATCAAGGACTGGGTTCACAATACCCTGGTGCCAGCCATGCACGCCACCGAATACGATCACAGCCTGACCGTGGGCGAGTGGTGCCGGTTCTGCCCTGCCAAGCTGGTCTGCCCGATGCTGTCAGGACTGTTCGAGGCTGCGGCCAAGGCCAACCCCAAACATATCCCTGATATGAGTGATGAGGCGATCGGCCAGAGTTTCCAGCTTGCGGCCGGGGTTAAGCATTACCTCAAGGCGCTGGAGCTTGAAGCCTACAACCGGGCGATGCGCGGCAAGACTATCCCTGGGGGCAAGCTTGTGCATAAGCGCGCCAACCGGGTGTGGAAAGACGGCGCAGTCGAGATGTTCAAGCAGCGCTTCCCTGACGACGCCTTCACCAAGCCGCAGTTCAAGTCGCCAGCCGAGATGGAGAAGGTCCCGTCCGCCAAGGAACTGGTGAAAGAATTTGCCTACACCCCGACCAGTGGCCTCAGCTTCGTGCTGGAGAGCGCCACCGGGACTGCGGTGCAGGTGACAAATCCCGCCGAACGCTTTGCCGGTGTTGACACCGAAAGCAGCGATTGGTAGGTGTGTAATTGTTGAACGGGCTGCGGCCCAAAGAAGGAGAGCCATCATGGCTAGTGCAGTACAAGAGCGTATCCAATTTGACAGCATGGTCCCCTGGACCGCGTCATTCCTCAACCTCGACAAGCCCCGGACTATTACCCAGTCCCCGCGCGAGGTTCCCAAATTCTCGGCCAACTTCGAGATCGAGAAGGGCTCGACCGAAGAGAAGCGTATCCGCGCTGCGATCGTCGAGGCTGCCCGCCAACTCTGGCCAAACATGGATGTCAGTGCCGCGATCCGCGAGGGCCGTATCAATGTGCCGCTGTCGGATGGCGACAAGCTGGCCGACAAGGCCCAGCAGAAGTCGGCCGATACCGGCAAGCAGCGGCTGCGCGAGTGGTCACGCGGCAAGGTGGTGCTGATCGCGCGGTCGAAGGATGAATTTCCCCCGGCCGTGACCTTCCGCGAGAACGGCCAGACCGTCGAATGCGAGACGCTCGACGCTGTCTCCAGGGCCAAGGCCAAGTACCTCTATACCGGGGTGCAGGTGCTGTTCGGCGTGCGGCTCAATGCCTACGATGCCGTGGGCGCTGATGGCAAGCCGGGGGTCAATGCCTATCTCGAAGCAGTCGAGAGCCTGGGTACTGGCGAGAAGCTGATCGCCCAGCGTGACAAGACCGAGCGCTTCAAGGGCTACATCGGCCTTGAGAAGAATGAAGATCCGACCGGCGGTGCCGGCGCGGGAGATGATTGGTAGGCCCCACCCCTGTACCTACCAAATAGGCCCCTGCCTGTGCCCGGTGGGACTTACGCAGCAGGGGCCACTTTTTCCTGAAGGGACAGCTTCATGCGTATCCTCGTAGCCTGCGAGTTCAGCGGCATTGTGCGCGACGCCTTCCGGGCACGCGGACATGAAGCATGGTCCTGCGACCTGCTGCCGACTGAGGGCAACCCCGACTGGCATATCCTGGGTGACGCAGTCCACACTGCCTGGCTGAGCCCATGGGACATGATGGTCGCGCACCCGCCCTGCACCCACCTTGCGGTCAGCGGCGCCCGCTGGTTCAAGGACAAGCTGGCGGAGCAGGAAGAAGCCCTGCAATTTGTGCGCGATCTGCTTGAGGCTCCCATACCTCGCATCGCGCTGGAGAACCCGGTCAGCATCATCAGTTCGCGCATTCGTAAACCGGACCAGACCTTTCAACCGTGGCAGTTCGGCCATGGTGAGGTCAAGGCTACCTGCCTCTGGCTCAAGGGCCTGCCCAGGCTGGTGCCTACTGACATTGTCGATGGCAGAACAGCGCGTGTCCACTACGCATCACCCGGTCCCGATCGCTGGAAAGAGCGCAGCCGCACGCTGCCGGGTGTTGCAGCAGCCATGGCGGAGCAATGGGGATGCGCTGGGTAGTTCCTGATTTCGAGAGCCAGTCGGCATGTGATCTCAAGACCGCGGGCGCCTATCGCTACGCGGTCGACCCGACCACGGCGCTGCTGTGCTGCTCCTTCACCTTCGACGATGACCAGACCATCCTGTGGTGGCCCGACCAGCCGATCCCGCCGCGGGTGCTGACGGCGATCGACAAGGGCGCGATGTTCGTGGCGCACAATGCCGGCTTCGAGCGCAACCTGTGGACGCATCACATGGTGGATTACCACGGCGCTCCCGAGATCCCGATCAGCCAGTGGCACGATACCATGGCCAGAGCTCAGCAGCTTGCTCTGCCTGGCAGCCTCGACAAGCTGATGGTGGCGCTGGGGATGCCGCTGGAGAAGGACAAGGAAGGCCGCACCCTAACGCTCAGCTTCAGCAAGACCGATCGCAAGACCGGGATGCTGCCCGAGATGACACCGGCTGCAAGGAAGCGCGTCGGCCAGTATTGCATGAGCGATACTGCGGGGCAGACTTCAGTGCATCGCCGCCTTGGCTGGCTGCCCGAGCACGAGCGGCCAATCTGGGAACTCAGCCAGCGTATAAACGACCGGGGTGTGCTGCTTGATATGGAGTTCGTGCGCGCGGCCCAGGCGATCGTCGACAAGGCAACAGAGCCGCTGGCGCTACGCTTTCGTGAACTGACCGGAGGCTTGAACTTTGGGCAGATCGCCAAAGTTATCCACTGGATTAATACCCATCAGGTTGGGGCGCTGCCGTCCAAGCTGATCGACAACCTTCAGGCGGAGACCGTGGCAAGAATGCTTGGCCACGAAATCGAGGAGGAAGATGACCGCGAGGACGCCAGGCCAGACCAAGATCACCTCCCTTCCGATGTTCGGGAAGCCCTGCATATCAGACACCTGATCGGCTCGTCCAGCATAAAGAAGCTGAAAGCGATGGAAGCCTGTGTCGGCTACGATGGCCGGGCACGCGGACTGTTTCGCTACCATGGCACTACGCCGGGGCGGCAGACCGCAGGGCTGTTCCAGCCGCACAATTTCCCCCGCGGCAGCAACGAGACCATCGGGCTAGAGGTTGACTTAAAAGTCAAGCTGATCCTGGATGGTGATCCTTACGCTATAACGTACAGCACTGGAATTGAGCCCGTCGAATTTGTAGTCGGCAGCCTGCGCCATGCGATCAAGGCAGCCCCTGGCCGGATACTGATGTCGGGGGATTACTCGGGCATCCAGCTTCGCACCCTGCTGGCTTTGGCCGGCCAGCATGACAAGTGCGAGCTTCTGGCCGCAGGCGGTAATGCCTACTGCGACATGGGCCAGCAGATCTATGGCCGGCCGATCGACAAGAAGGCTGACGTGAAGGAGTATACTGTCAGCAAGGCCGGGGTGCTCGGGCTGGGCTTCCAGATGGGGCCGCCCAAGTTCGTGTGGTCTGCGGCCAAGGGCGGCTCGAAGATCACGCTCGAAGAGAGCAAGGTGGTGGTTGATGTCTACCGCAACACATGGGCGCCGCTGGTCCCCAAGGTATGGTACGGGCTCAGCCAGGCTTCAGTCGATTGCGTCTGGACCGGCGAGGAGCAGGAGAGCCACGACATCCTCTACCGGATGGAAGACCGCTGGCTGGTGGCCGAGATCCCCAACGGCTCGACCATCCACTACTATGACCCCCAGCCTGTCACCCGCGAGATGCCCTGGTCCACCAAGGAAGAGCCCGACTTCCGCAAGGGCTTCCCCTACCGCGTCGAGAAGCAGGGCCGCCTGATTACCCGCGATGCCTTCGGCGGCCAGCTTACCGAGAATATCGTGATGAAGATCGAGCGCGAGATGGTCGAGCAGGCCAAGCGCAAGCTGGAGGACAATGGCTTCTGGCCGATCATGGAAGTGCATGACGAGATCGTCTGCGAACCCCTGACCCGCGACCTTGACGCCTTCCAGCAGATTATGGAAGATGTGCCGCGCTGGGTCCGCGAGATGAAGATCCCGGTGCATGTCGATGTGTGGACTGGGAGCCGCTACAAAAAGTAGGAGAACGAGATGTTGAAAATGGACTTATTTGACCGCGAGTGGCTTGGGCGCACGAAACGTAAAGTCTTTGATCTTTCTGACGACCCTTCAGTGTACGCCACACCAGAGGTTATTTTCGAGCTGCAAAATGCACGGTCACTTTTGGTCATAGCAAACAGCCTGAGCCGTATCGCTGCGGTGCTGGAAGAGGCTAATGCCAAACCCAAGTAGGGCCAAAGGCGACAGGTTTGAACTCCAGTGTGTCAATCGGCTCAAGGAACTGGGCTTGGAGGCGCAGCGGGTGCCGCTGTCGGGCGCAGCAGGCGGGATGTTCGGCTCCGACATCATCGTTAACGGCCGCAAGATCGAGTGTAAAACAAGGAAGCGGTTCATCGGTCAATTTTTGGGTTGGCTGGAGGGTAATTATGCCCTAATGGTGAAGCAGGACAGGAGCGAAACATTGGTTGTGATGCGACTTGATGACTTCGCTGCGCTTATCGGAGACTGGTAATGAACACCTATGTCGAGGGGAAGGGTTTCGCCAATGCGAAGCTAACCGAGACCCAGGTGCGCGAGATCCGCCGCCGCTATGTGCCCGGCAAGAACCGCACCAAGCTGGCGCTGGAGTATGGCGTCACCCGCCAGACCATCCGCAACATCTGCCGGCGCTCGTCATGGTCGTGGCTCGACCCGATCCCGGTATCGACTGAAGACTGGTAGTCAGTCGCCCAGGTGCGAGGCGACCAGCGCGGCCAGTTCGTCGTGCGCTTCGTCACTATCCTGCATCGCCAGCGTGTAGGCCGCTTGCAGCTTGGCCTGGTCTGTCTCTGACAGCGTGGACTTGGCGTGCTCGATCAGCGCAAGGAATTCGGGCAGCGAGGCAACGATCGACGGGACCTTGGGCAGCAGGGCGAGAATGATACTGAGCATGAGATCCTCCTAGAATGAATTGGTCACGTCAGCGATCGCCGACTTGGCTTCGTTGAACGCGGTGAGATAGCCGGTGGCATTGCCTGCCCGGTAGGCGGCACGGGCTGCCTTGACCGCAGCATAAGCCTTCTCGTTAAGCTGGCCGATGCGGGCGATGGTGGCAGGGTTGGTAATCGCGCCGCTGCGGATTGCGACGATCGAGCCTCTGGCCGCAGCCGTATAGGCAAGCTCGATGCCGATGGCGCCCTTCTCGTCGAGCACCGTGGTCGAGGCCACAGCAGATGGCGAGGAAGGAATGCTGGAGCAGCCGCCGCTGTTGGCTAGCGCCAGCGGCAGGACGAGTGCAAAAATAAAGCGCTTCATGGCATGTCTCCTATAGACCAAGCACGGACAGGTGCCGCAGGACGTAGATCGCAACTCCGACAATCACCACGACATAGATGATCGTCTTGATCGTGGCGTCGAGCGGGATCAGGTTGAGCAGATAGAGCAGCGCCCCGAGGATGATCAGGGCTATCAGCAGTTCGATCATGACTTCTTTCCTTGTGTGGTTGGCACTGGATGGTCCGGCTCGTTCACCACTTCAACGGGCTGGGCAGCACTTGGGTCCGTCGTCTTGAGCGCAGTGGTTACTGCATCGGCCAGTTTGCCGGTATTATCGGCGCGGGTGGCGTCAAGTGCATCCTGCCCGACCTTGTTGACGAAGTAGAAACCCAGCGCGGTCGTCGCCATGCCCGATAGCTGGCCGACCATGTAGGTGATGATATCCTTGTTGGGGTCCGGTATAGTATAGATCGTCAGCGCGGGGAACACCGAAATGAATGCGCCTACCAGCAGGAACGCCAGCAGATTACGCATGAACTCGGTCTGCTCGACTGGTGTGCGGGTACGTCTCATGGCCAGTTACTCCATACAATTCCGAACGCCAGTGCAGCCAAGGCAACGATCACGCTGATCACGCAGCCCTGCATCCAGCGGTCTACCCCGGTCGGGTCTTCAGGCTCGGGCATACAATGCAGCTTCAGCAGCCCTCCTCTTGACCAGCCCCGGCATTACCTTGCCCGCGCCGTGCGTCCACTTGCCGAACTCCAGTCGGGCCAGTGTATAGTTGCGGCTGTTGTGCATCTTGAGCAGCGTCGAGGTCTGGAGGTTGCGCCTGCCGCAGTTGAACGCAAAGCTCACTAGCGCGGCAAACTGGTTGTCGGTGCATTCAGGAGCAGCCCGGCTGACGAAATCTTCTGCCGTGGCAAGGTCAGCAATCAGCAGGTCGGTTGCCTGGTCCTGCGTGATGATCAGGCCGGGGTGAACGTCGGGACCAGTATGGCCATAGCCAATGGTGAAGGGCTCGCCGTGGGTTGCCGGATCAGGGTAAGCCTTGAGCACCAGCCCTTCGTAGAAGCGAACCAGGTCGAGCCCTGCCTTGTTGATCTGCCGCGTCATCTTTCCCCCTTAATCGTTGGAAACGTTTGCCGGAGTGCATTTTCTGCGCGCTTCATGGCGGGACTGTCGTGTGGGATATGGCCGATAGTCTCGCTGAGCGCGCCATAAAGCACGAGCACCTGGTGGTGCAGTTCGTGCGTCTCGCGCTCCAGAACGCTGATCCGCAGCATCAGGTCCGTGCGTAGCGAACTGTCGGAGTCGTTTTTGTTCTTTTGCAATTCGGGCCATTTCTTGACCATTGCCACGGCGGCCAAAATGAACAGCCCCCAAACGCCGTAAGGTCCAGCGGTCGGGAACAACTCCACCCATGACATCAGTCCTTCACCAGTTTATGGCGGATCATCAGGATAGAAACCGCCGCCAGCAGGCCCAGCGATATAGTTCCCATCCGCGTGACGATTTCGGAGGTTGTGGGCAGGGGTCCGGTATCGGGAAAGATCGCCCAGCGCAGCGATCCCATGACCATCGTGACCGCTATCAGCACGGTCGGCATGGCGCGCATGTCGAGATTGGAGCCGCGCCCGCGCAATAGCCGCACGAAGCCGGGGAACAGCCACACGAGCACCACCAGCCACGCCGCGCCAGCAATGGTTTGCAGGATATGCAGCACGATAATCACGGCACTGGCACAAGACGGTTGGGGTTGGTGAAGGAGGCAGTGTAGGTGCCACCACTCAGATAGTACGGTACTGCCGCACCCTTGAGCATGGTGCCATCACCCAGTTCGCCGCCCTGGCAGGACAGCTTCTTGTTGATGCAGTTGGCTTCCCATGTCGCAAGGATCGTCGGGTCCCATGCCATCGGGCCATAGTCACCATGATAGCTCCAGCCCTTCGGCTTGCTGGTGTCCATGTCGTCCGACGAGAAGCGGTAGTTGGTGACGTTGTCGGTCGGCTGGATGGTGAACACTTCGGCTTCGAGGAAGAACGGAATATGCACCGGGTGGGTCGCCGGGCAGGCAAAGTAGCCGAGCCCGGTATTGCGCTGGTAGGCCAGATGGCTGCGATGATCAGCGCTGTCGATCGTGGTGCCGTTCCAGCAGTCGGGCGAGACCAGCCGGGCAATGAAGTTCTGCGGCTGGCCCGTGGCTACTGCCTGGTTCTTGGCGCAGGCCAGCGCCCCGGCCATGTCGGTGAAGTAGTTGACCGTGGCACCGCCATTGACGTTGGAGCACAGGAATTCGGGCGGAGCATCCGGGTTCACATAGCTGCTGTCGGTATGCTTGTTGCCGAAGATCTGCTTGAGCCCGCGCGGGATCGGCGCACAGCCGCCAGGAAAGCGCAGGACGTTGGTGCATTCGGCCGACGTGGCAGGCTCCCGCTTGTAGTAGACCTGGAAGTAATCGGGCTGGAGCACGAAGCCGGTGCCAGTCAGCAGGAAGGGTACCCAGTACGGCGTGCGGTTGCCCGCCTCGCCAGCCTTGGCGACGTTGTTATCCTGCCCCGCAATATTGTTGCAGGATGACCCGCCCGATGCCCGCGCAATCGCGTAGGTCGTATTGGCGTTCATGTCGCGCCCGAACTTCTGGTGCCCGTGCGCCGCGCCGGTCTGGCCGAAGAACACGATCGGGTCGTCATAGTTCAGCGTACCCGCGCCGCAGATAAAGCGGAAGGCGCCGACGACATCATTGTTGACCGGGACCGGGCTGCTGATTGTCCCGCCAGACTGGATGAACCCGGTCACGGCGGGCAGGTACACGTTGTACATGCGAAGCTGACCCGCCGGGTTGGGATGAACCGGGTCCATGAAATAGGCCGCATCGCACGAAGACATATCGCCGCCCATCACCGGGTCGGCCGCAAAGTCGATTACTGCGTCGATATGTGTTCCGACTGCTGCGCGAATAGCAGGATTGACGATCGCGCGGCGGGCATTGAAGGCATTGTTGTATACGGCATTGTTCGGGTAGCATTGCGATAGCAGCGTTCCAACGGCTACTTTCACGCCCAAGGCGCGCCATGCGTCGGTATAGGACCATAGGGAATTGAGCCACGCTGTCGGGGCCGGGGCTGGTGGGCCGACATCGAGGTAGGTCGTCATGTCATTGGCCCCGATCAGCACCGTCAGGTGTGTCGGGTGCTGGAGTTGATCGGCCGCGAACCGCTCGACTAGACTGTTGCCGGCGTGGCAGCAGATAGTCGAAGCGCCAACCGCATTGCCGATCGTGCCGGGGTGGCTGTCGGCGTAGCGGGCGATGTGGGTGTCTGCAAAACGGACTGAGAGGCTGTCACCTTCAGACATCAGCACGACAGGAGCGCTGGAAGAAGTAGCGCGGGCAGGATCGCCCGCCATCACCGCATCCGATATTGTGAAATCGGTTGTTGCAATAAGGCCAGGCTGGGTGATTGCGCCGCTCGGGGTAGGAGTAGGCGTCGGAGTAGGAGTAGGAGTAGGCGTCGGAGTAGGCGACGGAGTAGGAGTAGGCGTCGGAGTAGGTGACGGGTGGCACCGGGCGCTGACCTGCATCCAGTACCGTGTACTCGGCGCTGTAAGAGCCGCCTTGCAGAGATCGCGTGTCGGCTTTCTGAGGTCGGCCAATGACCGGGAAAGTACAGGAGCAGCGGGTGCTATGATGAGGGCGGAGGCTGCTATGGCAGACACTATGCGTTTCATGGGAAACTCCTCTCTATTTACCCTACACGGCATGAAAAATAAGTCAATTTACGATCCAGTTGGTGCCGTCGCTGACCACCAGACAGAACACAGCGCCGCCCGCCGCGACCGCAGACCCGAGCACGGGGGCCAGGGCGTCGGTCACAGCGCGCATGGCCCCGGCGCCTGCGGTAGCAGCAGACCCGAGCGAGCCCACGACTGTCACTGGCACCTTGGGGTTGGCGACCAGCGTGCTGACAGCAGTGCTGAGCGAGGTAACGCCTGAAGTGAGAACGCTGACCGAGCCGCTGATCACCGTGCTGACGGCGCTGCTCAGGCTGGAGGTTGAAGAGATAGCGCCGCTCAAGGAACTGCTGATCTGGCTGAGCGATGTATTCTGGGTCGTGTTGACCGACGTGACCGTGCTGACCGAGCTGCTGACCACAGTGCTGAGCGAAGCGGTCTTCGAGGTAATGGTCGAGTTGACCACGCTGATCGAGGTGCTGACGGCCAAGCTGGTCGACTGCACGCCTTGCGCCACCCCCGCGCCTGTGGCCACGCCGAACCCGGCAAGCTGGTGGATGTTGAGAAGCTGGGCCGGGCCTTGCCCGGTGCCCGCCGGGCGCCCCAGCACATAACCAGCCGGGATACCCGCCCCGCGATTGAGGCCGGGTACGACTATTTTGGGCGGCTTGACGCTCATTGCGCCATCTCAGGAGATGCATCCAGCACTCTTGCTGCCGTACCTTCTCCAGCGTCTTTAGTGCCCTGAGCTTCTGCACTTACTTTCTTGCCTTGTATCGACGCAACCAGAGCAGACCCCGCGAGTGAGGTCTGGATCATGGCATTGATAAGCTGGTCGGTATCCTGTGACTTCTCGGCAGCAGGAATATCTGGCGACTTGTTGATCGAGACCACGGCAGCCGACATGACCGTCAGCGCTTGCTTTATACCTCCGAGCGTTTGGAGTGCATAGAAGGGCTGGTTAGCTGCGAAGGTAATCTCACCTTCATCCATATGCTTCAGCGCTAGCGCCCAATCAGCATGTGCTGTCTTCATCGCGGCGTAATCAGTGTAGAAGTCCTCGATCTGCTGCGCCGACATCTCGGGGTGACGCACGAAGAAGGTGCCAACCGCCGGGATATCCGCCAGTTGCATCGGAGGCTGGTAGTCGGTCATCCGCCCGTTCACCGCGCGCATCACCCCCATGCCCACGCTTCCGGTCCAGCCCCTGATGAAGTGCTCAAGCTGGATCGGTGAGAAGTTGGCCACGTTCAGGTGCGGCGGGCCGAGATAGCTGGAGACTGCCTTCGACACTTCGGTCGTGGCATTGGTGTACTGCATGAAGCCATCGGCTGCCTCGACCGACTGCGGTACGATCGGCTTGCCGGTGAAGAAGTTGTGGTTGGTCACTGCCTCCAGCGGGGTCTTGATCGCCGCCGGCAGCATCTCGGGGAAGTCGAGGTCACTCAGCAGCGCGCTGGCCCAGCCGTCGAATGCCTTGGGGTCTTCTTTCATCCACCAGTCGAGGAAGCGATTGGTCGTGCCGCCAAAGGTTGGCCCCAGCCCTTGCGGGAAGGGGAAGCGTATCCGCGCCCCGCCGATGGCTGGCGGGGTGTAATGGGTATCCTTCATCCACCGCGGCAGCGCGGTCGAGCGTTCCTTGATCCGGTCTTCGGGGATGTTCTTGTCGGCAAAATAGTTGAGCGCGTAGAAGATCCCGGTGATCAGTGAGATCGTGGCCCCGGCGTAGGCGAAGGTCTCCCACGGCCGCTGCGAGAACGACTGGCCCGCCTGTTTGTAGCCAAGGAACTTGGAGCGCAGGAACGGCACCTTGCGCGCGAGGCTGTTGACCGCTTCGAGCCCCGCCTTCTCGGCGAAGTCGAGGTAGTTGGTGCGCGACAGCATGGCCGCCTTGAATGGTGACAGCCCTTGCCGCTTCCCTAGCTTGAAGGAGCCGATGCGTGAGGCGATATCCAGCCGCTCCTGTAGCCACTGGTAGGCTTCGAGCGGGTTCTTTACCCGGTTCCATACCCGCGCATTGACGCCTTGGTCCTCGAATATCCTTTCCATGTCCCGCTTAACCCAATTGATGTCCATGTCCTGCAAGGAACTGCCGCCACCGCCATTGGCCAGCCACTCCGGGAATACCCCCTTCTCGGTGAAGGCATCGTGCAGCCCGCTCATCAGGGTCAGGAACGGCTTGGGGTGCTGCGGCGAGAAGATGAACGCCTGAAGCTCGTTCTGCATGGTGACGCGCAGCGGAAAGCCGGGGTCGAGCATGATACCCGCCCGGTCGAGCGAGGCGATCTTGTCGAATATCTTGCCGACAAGATGGATTTCACCGGGGCCGGTTGCCTTCTTGATCATATCGACCAGTGCCGGGCTCTTGGCCTGCCAGCGCTCGGGTACGCCGTCACGGAAATAGATGAACTCATTCGGCTTCAGCTTGCCCTGCCCACGCTCTGCCAGCAGCGAAGCATAAGTCACATGGGGGTCGGCAGCGCCCTCAAGTCCAAGGCCATAAGGCTTGAAGACATTGCTACCCGGCTCGGCCATAGTAGCCACGGGGTCCCACGGCAGCTTCTCCAGTCCAAGGTCTTGCAGATGCCCTTGCTCAATCTGGCCAATGATCGAGCCGATGGCGCGGTTGCGATCAGAATTGGCGATGATCACCCGCAGGTTGTCGAGCATCGCATGGATCGGATCAACAATAGAGCGGTCGTCACCCTCCATCCGCTTGATTGCTTCACGGGGAACAAAGCCCTTGCCGCGTCCGGTGCCGAAGCTGGCGTCATCGCCCATGATCCGGCGCATCGAAATATAGATCGGGTTGTCGCGGATCATCGCGTCGACCTGCGCCTGGCTGAAGTAGCCACTATCCCGGCCATACTCCAGACCGCCATTCATCACCGCAGTCGCCGTTTCGGCGGGCTTCTCGTACTTCAAGCCCTTGATGTCGGTGAACATGGTTTCAGCAGCATCAGGATTGAAGCCGGTATCGACGCCCTGCTTCTTCTTGTCGAGCGTGCGGCGGGCCAGCATGTAGGAGGTCCACTCCTTCATGGTGCCACCCGCTTCCTTGACCTGCTCGATAGCCATCATCACCGAAGGGCTGTTCTCCTTGATCGTGATTTCATTGTGCCCGATTTGCAGGATGCCGAAGCGCATGAAGGCTCCTGCCCGACTATCTGAGGCATAGGTCTGGCGGAACATGTCTTCCTGCCCGACATCCCGGTCACGGTTGAGCACGCCTTCCTCGACCAGCCGGTTGTCGATATTATGCGCCGGGGTCAGTTCGCTGATATATTGCTGCATCAGCTTCTCGGGACGAACCAGTTCGGACCAGCTCGGGCTGTTGTCAGGAGCCTCCCCGACATTGGCCATGATTTCGTCACTGGCCTGCTCGAAAGTATAGCGCCGCCCGCCGGGGCCTTCACCCCCGCCTTCGTCGCCCAGCAAT
>VFSW01005397.1_pt1 | contig 18900 bp, 18 predicted proteins | sample 5358111 | NCBI WGS metagenome assembly VFSW01 (sample SAMN11554181, study PRJNA540505) | mine drainage metagenome | isolation source: sediment from site ElyBrook_90M | place: USA: Ely Copper Mine, Vershire, VT | collected 2017 | reverse complement strand
CGCCATCTTATCGAGAATGATCTCGGTGATATCACCGGTATTGAGAACTGCCGTGGCACGTCGAAGCATCCAGATTTTGCGCATCTCGTCGGCCGAGAGGAGCAATTCTTCGTGACGCGTTCCCGAGCGCTTAATATCGACGGCCGGAAAGACGCGCGATTCGGCGAGTTTACGCGTGAGGTTGAGTTCCATGTTCCCTGTGCCTTTGAACTCTTCAAAGATCACGTCGTCCATTTTGGATCCCGTTTCGATCAAGGCCGTGGCAATGATCGTCAGCGATCCGCCTTCTTCGATTTTGCGCGCCGCACCGAAGAACCGTTTCGGCTTGTGCAAGGATGCCGTATCGAGACCGCCCGATAGCGTGCGACCCGAGGTTGGAATCACCTGATTGTAGGCGCGAGCCAAACGCGTGATCGAATCCAACAGAATGACCACATCTTTGCCCATCTCGACGAGACGCTTTGCACGCTCCATCGCAAGTTCGGCAACCGCGGTGTGATTTTCGGGATGCTCGTCGAAGGTCGACGCAACGACTTCGCCATCGATCGTGCGCTGCATATCGGTGACTTCTTCGGGGCGTTCATCGACCAGGAGCGCGATGATATGCGCTTGCGGATGGTTGATGGAAACCGCGGTAGCGATGTTTTTGAGCAGCGTCGTCATACCGGCTTTCGGGGGCGAGACGATCAAGGCACGCTGGCCCATACCGATGGGGCAAAACAGATCGATGACACGAGTCGAAAGCTGGGTCGAACGCACTTCGAGTTTGAAGCGCTCGTTAGGATAGATCGGCGTGCCCTTTTCGAACAGCCGGCGCCCGCGATTGCGTTCGGGATCCAGACCGTTGATGGCTTCGACGCGAGCAAGACCCCAGTACTTTTCGCCCTCTTTAGGACGACGGACTTGCCCGTCGATGGCGTCGCCGCGACGCATCTCGTAGCGTCGCACTTGCGACTGACTCACATAGATATCGTCGGGACCGACGACATACCCGCCGCGACGAATAAATCCGTAGCCCTCGGGTAACACGTCCAAAATACCGCCGGCTTGCTCCAGCCCCGACCGCTGTTGTTGCGTCGTCAGGATCTGCTCGATGATCTGTTCTTTTTTGAGCTTGGTTGTCGGCACTTCGAAAACGACTTCCATCCCCTTGGCGATCTCGACAAGTTCGGGTTTCGTCTTCTCTTCGAGTTGTGCCGCGGGCAGCGGCGGTGGTCCGGCCTCGATCTGTGGGAGATCTCCATGCGGGACTCCGGGATTAAAATTACGGCGACGACGATTCCGGCGACGGCCACCGACACCGTACGGCGGTCGGCCATTCTCATTCGGACGATGTTCGAGTTGCAGGGGAGTCTCTCTCTCGTAGAAGCGCATCTATTCGAACAACCGGGCGCTGCGACGAAAGCCGCGGCCTACGGTGATGAGTGGAATGCGAGGGAGCGATATGCACACACGCTCCATGCGAGATGCGACGGAGGTGCGACGAGGCGACTATATCACGCAGCGATGCGGAGTGCAACGTCGGCACGAGCACGAGCGTCGACATCGGGATCGAAACGGAAGGCAACGCCACTGCGCCCGAGTTGATTGAGGGTGCATCCAAGACGCACGTAGCGTGGGACCAGCGCCGACGCAATGGTGCGGTGCTCGGTGAGATCGGCCACCAACTCGGCATCCGGAACGAGGAATTGCACGTTTTTGACATGACGATCCCGCAATGCCCGAGCAAGATGATCCAACGCGACATAGGCAACGGCCCGCTGGGGCAAGCCCCCGGCATGAAAGGTGAGGGAGAGAACTCGGCGTGCCGGACCGATAGCTCCGTAGACGACTCCAAAACCGGAACCATCGACCGCGAAACCAACCTGGACATCGGTCAGTTTTTCCACTCGCTTTTGCATCGCCGAATCCCCTTTCCAGGGAACAGCATACATCGAACATACGTTCGATGTCAAGCGGGGATGGGGACCTGCAGGGAGTGGTAGACGGCAGCCGTTCGATCGGCTTGGCGATCGAGAGAAAATTCCGATGCGGCAACCGCTGCCCGCTTCGCGAGGTCCGGATATCGACCGGCAAGCAGATCGCTCATCGCCGTGGCAAACGCCTCGGGCTCCGCCGGAACGAGCAACGCATTCTCGCCCAAGACTTCGATGTTCGAGCCTATGTTTGCGGCGATAATCGGCAAGCCGGCGGCCAGGGCTTCGACGAACACGATCCCTTGCGTCTCCGACGTCGAGGCAAAGACAAAGGCATCGGCACTCGCGTAAATATCGGGCAAGGCAACGCGATCGATAAAGCCGACGAGATGAATACGATCCGATAGCGCGAGTTGATCGATATGAGCTTGAAGGGCATCCCGTTCCGGACCATCGCCGACGATCGCCAAATGCACCGACGGGTCGGCGAGTTGCGCAACGGCATCGACGAGAACATCCAGATTTTTTTCTAACGCGATACGCGCAACGGTCAAGAGCAGACGATCGTCTTTTCCGACGCCTAGGCCAGCGCGCCACGCGTCATCGCGTTTACCTTGGGCGAACGTTGCGACATCAACCCCCGATGGAATCACTTCAATCCGTGATTTCACGCCGAGGCCACGCAAGCGCTCGCGAACCGCGAAGGTCGGTGCAATAACCGCATCGGCCCTATTGGCAAGCAATCGCGTCAATTCGCCAGCAGCATAACGCGTTGCATGCGGTTCGAACGGAATATAATGCGCGTATGCGTCGAGCTGCGTATGATAGGTGAGAACGAACGGAATATTATAGCGCCGTGCATAGCGCCACGCCATCCAACCGGTGACAAAAAATGAATGCGCGTGTATGACATCGAGTTTGGAAATAATATCATCCAAATCGCTACGCCCGATCACCGGCAACGTCAATCGATATGGTGCACGATGCGGAAGTGGCAACGATGGCAAACACGTAAATGATGTGTCGTCGTCATTGACTCCGGGAATACGCGGCGCAAAACAATGCACGTCGTATCCGCGCGCTAACAAACCGGCTTTCAGTGCATCGAGCGATGCTACGACTCCGTTGACAATAGGGCTATAGACCTCAGAAAAAAGTCCAACACGTAAAGACGGCATGTAGCTGTTGTTAAAAGAAGGTTAACCCTTCTACCTTCCGACCTTTGGCATTGAGGCCCAAAGGTCGGCCCATGATATAGTCGCCGAGTCCTGGACTGCGTCGCTCCATGCGACCACCACTCTGGCGTTTCCGATAGCACGGATCCGTCAACGAAAAGCACCGCCACTTCGGCTGCCTTGCAATACATAACCGGTTTTCATCGTCTTTTTGTATTGCGGTGCAAGCGCGAAGGAAAGGAGTCTTAAAGTTGATAGGACGCGGCCCTATTCGCGTGAGTCATCTGCTCACCATCGGCGTTCTCGTGACCGGCTTGGTCACCGCAGCCTTCGTCACCCGTCCCCGCCCCGTTGGCGCAGCAGCTCCCTTCGGAGCCGGGCGACACCATATTGTTTTTGAGCAAGGATCACAGCGGCGCGTCGCCGATACCGGGGCTATTACTGTCGGCGAATTTCTCGCCCGACGCGGAATCGTTATCGGCTCGACCGATTACGTCGATCCGTCGGCTGCCATGCCGCTTGCCGATGGCATGCGCATTGTTTATCGACAAGCCGTTCCGATTAAGCTCGTTACCGCTGCCGGCACGACGCTGATCGACTCCAGTGCTTCGACGATTAATCATTTCATCGTCGATGAAAACATCGAACTGGGACGCTACGATCTTGTTCGCCCGTCGCTCAATACGCCTCTACATGCCGGATCGCGCATTCGAATCATTCATTTTAGTGCAATAACGCAACATGTGATCAAGCCCGTTGCACCGCCCGTTATTCATCGCCTTGATTTTGCCTTGGCACCCGGCGTGACACGCGTCATTTCGCCAGGTCGCGACGGCAAAAAAAGCGTCACGATCGTTCACCTCAAGGGTGACGATGGCACAACGGATACTCGGTATCTGGATACGAAAATTCTTGCGAAACCCAAACCGCGAATCGTTGCCGACGGCGTCTCCCGCTACGATGCGGTTGCGACAACCGGCGTCTTTTCGCAATCGAGCTATCATGTCATTGGCCGCTACACGCTCGTTGCAACGGCATATACCCCGTGGTGCGCGGGATGTAGCGGATATACCGCACTCGGATATCGCGCAGGGCACGGAATCGTCGCCGTCGATCCGCGAGTCATCCCACTGGGAACACGACTCTTCATTCCCGGATACGGCTTCGCTGTCGCCGGAGATACGGGTGGCGCAATCAAGGGCGATCGCATCGATCTCGGCTACACATCGCAAGACGAAGCGATACAATTCGGTCGTCGCGTGATCACGGTCTATCGCCTGAAGTGACGCACGCGCGCGCGCAACTCGACGCGCGAGGGCTTACGCCGAAGAAAAGCTTGGGGCAAAATTTCCTTATGGATGCGGGCGTTTGCGCGCGCATCGCTCGCGTCGCATGCGAATGTGCACCGACGAGAATGTTGGAAATCGGAGCGGGAACCGGAGCGCTTACCCTCGCTCTCGCTACGCTTTGCTCGGATCTTACAGCCATAGAAATCGACGACCACCTCATTTCGCTGCTGCGCGAACGTGAAGAACTCGCCAACGTCCAATTCGTGCACGCCGACGCCTTGACGTTTGATTACGCGGCATTTGCGGCAGGGGGCCCGTGGTCCGTCGCCGGCAATCTCCCATATAATATCGCGACCCCGATCGTTACTCGTCTCGTAGAGATGGACGACGCACCCGAAACCCTGGTCGTCATGGTTCAGCGAGATGTCGCGGACCGTTTTGCTGCGAAACCCGGCACGCCGATGTACGGTAGCCTTTCCGTAGCCGTGCAATATTCGATGACTGTCGAACGCGTCTTTACGCTCGGCCCCAATGCATTCTTCCCGCGACCAAAAATCGATTCTACGGTCGTTGCCTTCCGCAAGCGCGCGCAACCCGTGGCTCCGGTGCGGGACATTACGGTCTTTCGGCAGGTCGTCCGCGCAGCGTTCGCGTACCGCCGCAAGACGCTCGCGAATAGCTTACATCTCGCATTAGGGCATTCGCGCGAACTGATTACCGCTGCCATTCGGCAAAGTGCCCTACCACCGGAGATTCGTGGAGAACAACTCGACATCGCAGCTTTCGCCCGCCTGGCCGACAATTTGGCCGCCGCAAGCATTTAAAGCACTTCCCACAGTCCTCACGACCATCGGTGCTCTCGCAGCCGGTGCTCTTGGCGCGGGCATCGCATTGGGCATTCTCTTCGTTCTACACACGGAAATTTTCGCCGGCATTCCGATCCGCTCGGCCTTGAACCTTAGCGATGCTCTATGGATTCAATTCGCATTTGAAGCACCGGTCATCGCGACGCTCATCGTTGCTCTGCCGCGCCTAACGCAACTCAGTTATCGCGACCTCGGGTTTTCGATTCCGCCGCTTTCATCATTGTCGACCGTCGCATTCGGCGCCATCGCGATGATCCTCGTGACGGATCTCTCCGCTAGTCTCATTACGAAACTTGCTCACACAACGCATAAACAAGATGTTGTCGAACTTCTCAAGCACGCGCATAGTCCGACGAGTATCATCGGCTTTATTGTTTTTGCCGTCGTTCTTGCGCCGATTGCCGAAGAGACCGTTTTTCGGCTCTTCCTCTTCAATATTGGCCTGCGTTACGGCGGGTTCTGGGTTGGCGCAGTAGCAAGCGCGCTGCTTTTCGGCGCCGCTCACGGAGATATCTACTTCTTGATTCCGCTCGCGCTGGCAGGCCTTATTCTCGCTACCGTCTATTATCGAACACGCAACGCATTTTGTTCGATGATGGTGCACGCAACGTTCAATGCGACGACCGTCATCGCGCTATTGGCGTCAGGATCACTGCATCTTCACCTTTAGTGTCCGCCAAGTAACGCTTCGATCTCAGTCCATACATCGTTGACGGGATTAATATCGGAGTTCACATACCGATAGTGTTGCCGCAGCGACGCCGGTTTTGTTTTTGTCGCCGGGCGATACTCGAATCCCATCGTTTTGACCCAACGTCCAACGACATGCCGCGAACGATCGTAGGGTTCGTCGAACCAATCGGGATGGTGCGATTGCCAGATTCCAACCACCGGCAGGCGCCGTTGATTCATCGCGGCATGAAACGGCCCAGCTGGCACACCAACGTAAAGCATCGCGTTCGCTAGTAGTGCCTTGAGCATCGGTCCGAACGCAACGTCGTGCCCTTCACTCAGCGTTCGCGCGCAAACGACCCGAGTTTGATCGGCGAGTGGCAATGGTTCGTCCTGAAAACGCACAACGACATTGCGTTGATCGCTTGCTAGCCATCGGCCGATAAGCTCGCTTTCGCAGTCAACGGGCCAGGCCTTGCGGGGTTCCGTGTGCCCTCCCGTTCCCAACAACATGATGCGAGCCTGCGGCCCGAATCGCACCTCACAGTCCTTTCGCACCGCCTCGTTCAAGGCGTGCGACGGCGCAAACGACAGACAATTCGGTAATGGTTTATTCCACTCGATCAGATCGCGACGATGTGATGCGAGGGCGGAAATGGCAGTTCGCGCCTTGCTAAAACGCGGAAACGCAAACCGCCCAGTAGGCTCGGGATAATCGGTATACAAAATCGCATCGAACTGCGTCTCATCGATGAGCGACGCAAATGGACTGGGCAAGATCACATCCATTGGGCCATTGCAAATATGTTTAAAATTGATTCCCAAGTGACGCGAACCGTACGCGCTTCCGTCATCAATTCCGCGAATGCCCGTTTGCAGCGCGGAAACGCCGTGTGCGTCATCGAGCATACTAACAAAATCGTCGCCGATCCGGGTGACGGTATAAGCATTGCTCGGGTCTAAGGCGGGAAGTATCGTTCCCAGGTGAACGAAATCTCCCAACCCGTGCGGCCAATACACGAGAATTCGCGCATCGTGTAACTGCGAAAACGCCGAATGACGTTCATCAAAAACGGGGATACGGATCCGACGCGTCATCGCAATACGACCGACTCCTCGACATACTCCCGAATCCGCCGCCGGAACGCGTCGTTACCGAAGCCAAGCGCGTGCGCTCGAATTCGCTCGGGAGAAAAACGCGTTGCATCGAACGTGCGCAAGATCTCTACGAGTTCGTCCCGGGACGAAAAATGCAATCCGGTCACCTCCGGAATGACCGTATGCATCGCGCCGCCTCGTGCAAAGGCAATCGTTGGCCTTCCGCAGGCCGCTGCTTCAATGGGAACCAAGCCGAAATCTTCGTTTCCGGGAAGAACCACCGCCCGAGCCGCACGCATCAGATCGACAATTTTTGCATCATCAACAAAGCCCAAGAGTTCAATTTTCGATCCTCGCGCCTGTTCGCGCAGAGTCGCAAGCGAGGGCCCGGTGCCGGCAATAAGAAGCCGGACATCAGCCGCTTTTGCAGCCTCAATCGCACGATCGATGCGTTTATACGGGAGTAATCGCGAAGCAATAAAAAAATAGTCTCCGACATTTTCGCTGGGCGTAAATCGCTGGAGATCCACGGGAGGATTCACAACCGTTGCGCTGCGCCGATAATAGTTGGCAATATCGTCGGCAACATTTTGGGAGTTCGCTAGAAGCCGAGTCGGGCGTTGTGCCGCCTGTAGATCCCAGGCGATGAGCCGATTGATGATCGGGCGAGCCAGCCGACCGACGCCGAATCCGCCAACGTAGGCATCGTAGTAAAAACCAAAGCGACTCACCGCATGCAGATAACTGACATGCACGGCATCCGCTCGCGTCCGCACACCCTTAGCCCAGGCACTTGACGAACTCACGACGACATCGTATTCGCGCAAATCAAAGGCTTCGAATGCCCGTGGATAGAGTGGAGCATACCAGCGAAAGAAACGTTTGCGCCCAGGCATATGCTGGAGAAATGAGGTGTGAATCGTTCGCCCTGGAAAGAGATCCCCGAGAACATCACGATCGACCATCGACGTATAGATCGGGGCATCGGGAAACGTCCGTGCAATTTGTGCGAAAACACGTTCGGCGCCGCCGCGCTGATTTAAATAATCGTGAACGAGTGCGACTTTCAGTTCCCGTCCACCGATCCAACCACGGCGATGGTCGGTGCAGAGCGTAAACCGCGCGCCGCATGTTCGAGCATCGCCGCATTGACATTCCCCAACGCACGATCGAAAATCGTGAGTTGATCCACGGGTAAGCCTGCCGCTAAAAATTGCGCGGACATCTCAACGCGTGCCGTGGGTGTGCGCGCACCTTCGAGCATCCGTCCCCGAGCGATGGCCACGAATCGATGCACTTTGCCTTTGAATTGGAGCGACGAAAATGCCCTTGCCAAGCCCATCGTGACGCTCACCACACGCGATGCATTCCCCAGTGATCCGTCGATAGTTACCAAATAGCGCGCCGGGACGTGGAGATAATCATAGGTGACATCGATCGCACCGTCTGTGAGAGAACGCGAGGGGATATCCGGCAATTCAGCGAGCTGAGAAATCGACGTTTGCAACATTTGAGCAAAGACAAAGGCTGCCGGTGCGGCCACATCGCGGGGCCCCGGAGCCGGAAACGACAGGACATAAGCGAGCGACGCATGCGACCGCATTGCCTGCAGTTCTCGCGACGCCCCAATGAGCGGACGCGTTTCGCCCAGAATTTTGGCCGGCACACCAGGTGCTAAAGCATCGATCAACGCGCCGATAGGAGCCGGGGTCGTCGCATCCGTTGCAACGACCGTTGCCCCATCACGACGATAGTTTTGCGTGAAAAATTTTTCAACGTTCGACGGCCGAATAGCGACGATCGTTGCCGGCAATCCCAGCGGCGTCGCAGCCGATTCATTCACCGTTGCCTGTATGCCATCGATCATCTGCTCGGCAATGAGCGCACCATTACGTTGGGATTCGGCAAATCGCGCTAACACGGCCTCGCGCGTATGGGCCATCGTAACCGGGGAAAAATCCGGATGCTGCAATGCGTGAGCAAACAGCGAAACCACCGAGGCAAAGCGTTCGGGAAGGGCCGTAATCGTAAACAGGCTCGCCCGTGACGTAATATCGACGCTGATGGTTCCGCCCTGTGCGCTGACGGCATCCAGGAGCGATGTCCGACCTGAGACATTTTCCTCAAGAATCGCATACGCAGTAAACGCCGCCAATCCGTTCTCCGAATCGGTTTGACGATCCAAACCAGCCGGCACCGAAAACGCGGCTACGGCAATCGGTGAGCTAGCATCGGGAAGAACGTGTAACGCAGGCATTGCACCGAGGAGCAAAGCCATGAGGGGTACGACTGCAAGGAAGGGTCTCATGGCGTTACCGACTGTTTCGTTGTGACCACAACCGAGTGGGAAAAATACCGTGTTGCAATCGATGCGACGTACTCCGGCGTTAAGGATGTCGCTGCCGTCCAATACGCTCCGCGGTGATCTCCAGGCGCATACGCCGCATTGCCTTCCGAGGCATACCATCCGATTTCGTCGGCAACTTCGTCTGGCGCTTGCGTTTGCTGACGAATGCGCAAGAGAAAGGCGGCATGAAGGCGAGCAAATGTCGCTGCATCAAGAGGCGATTGCAATTTCTCGATTCGTGCAAGAACGCGATCTTTGGTTGCAAGCGCCGTTGGCCCCGATATCGTGGCAAAAAACATGCCTGCAGCATGTAAGGTCACAAACTGACCATTCACATGCGGTGGCGGCGAAGAAAAGAGTTGGTCGGCAAGAAAATCCATCGCCGTTGCGGCTTTCTCGTCGGTGATGGAAGGGCCGCTCCACGCGATCCCTATTCCGGCAACAGGTGCATCGATCGTCATATCCAGCGGCTCGTCCGCCGGCACCGAATCGAGCATCGGCGCACTCCCCTGCCCCGGCGTCCCGTCGGTCACGGCACGAACGATATCCGGCGAGACGTTGCCTACGACGGCCAATACGGCGTTCGACGATGCAAAGGCTCGTTGCGCATACGCCGAGACCGCATCGCGCGGAATGCTTCCAATCGCGGCCACGGAAGTTGGTAAGAGTGGATCATGGTGCGGTCCACGAGCAAACAGCGCCATCGCAAGGGCCGTCTGTAAAGTCGATCCGAGCGAATAGCGCTGGGTCACAAACGCAACCGCTTCGTCTCGTCGCGCTACGGTCAATGAGGCATCATCGATCGTCGGTGCAAAGTAGGCCGCCGTCATCGCCGCGACGACGCGTCGCGCTTGGTCATTCGGAACGAGGGCGTCCACACCGACAAGATCGGCGAAGACGTTAATCGAGAAGCGTCCACCGAGATCGCGTACGAAATGGGCTAAGGATTTGCCCGTTACCAGCGGTGAACTTGCCGCAGCGGCCGCAGCCAATCGCGAGATACCGGGCGTCGTGCCATCGTACCCGGCTGCCGGAGCGCGAAACCAAAGGGCGATGGCGGTTACCGGCGATGCCGGATCCTGCTGCACGACATACGTTCCACCGCGAGCCAGCGTCCCAGTTGCCTGATCGCCCGATGCGAAGGCCGCACTTCTGGGCGCTAGCGTGCATGCACAAATGCACGCAATCGCCAGCGCTCGGCGCATCATGCGGGTTCCGGAGAGATATTCGGTGGGAGGAGCGTCGGCTTTACAGGTGCCGCTTCCGGTTGCGGAAGCGATCGCTCGGGTTCGGCGGCAACCGCGCTTCCACCCGAAGAACTATCGCGATCGAACGGCGTACCCGCTAAAATGGCACGGACTTCTTCGGCTTCAACCGTTTCAAATTCAAGCAACGACGCGACCATGCGCTCGACTTTTTCCCAGTTTTCGTTGAGAATTCGGCGTCCATTTTCATAACAGGTTTCAATGATGCGACGAACTTCCGCATCGATTTTACTGGCCACTTCTTCCGAATAGTTCCGCTCATCGCCGAAATCGCGACCAAGAAATACTTGATGCGCGCCGCGACCGAACGAGATCGGCCCCAATTCCGACATGCCGTACTGCGTGACCATGGCGCGCGCCATCGCCGTTGCATTTTCGAAATCATTCGACGCGCCGGTGGTGACATCGCCAAACTGAATTTCTTCAGCTAACCGACCACCCATGGCCATCGTGATCTGCGCAAGCAACTCATCCTTACTTTGACTATGCCGATCGTCCTCGGGCAAGGACCAGGTAATCCCCAAGGCCATACCGCGCGGAATAATCGTCACTTTATGGACCGGGCTCGATTTTTCGAGCGTGCCACCAATAATCGCGTGGCCCGACTCGTGATAGGCCGTGTTTTCTTTCTCTTTTTGCGACATGACTAACTATTTGCGTTCCGGTCCGACCATCACGCGATCGATTGCTTCATCGCAATCTTGCATTTCGATGACGGTTCTATTGCGGCGAGCTGCCAGCAAGGCCGCTTCGTTGAGAAGATTCTCCAAATCGGCACCGGAGAATCCCGGCGTGCGTTTGGCGAGGACATCGATGGAGACTTCTTTTGCGAGCGGTTTATTGCGCGCATGCACTTCCAAGATTTTGGCACGTCCGCGAAAATCCGCACGCCCTACAACGACCTGGCGATCGAAGCGTCCCGGACGCAACAGCGCCGGATCGAGGACATCGGCGCGGTTCGTCGCTGCAATGAGGATCACGCCGACATTCTGATCGAAGCCGTCCATCTCGACGAGCAACTGATTCAAGGTTTGTTCGCGCTCGTCATGTCCGCCACCGAGACCGGCACCACGTTGACGGCCCACCGCATCGATTTCGTCGATAAAGATGATACACGGTGCCGATTTCTTTGCCTGATCGAAGAGATCGCGAACGCGCGATGCACCGACGCCGACAAACATTTCGACGAAATCGGAACCGGAGATCGACAGAAATGGAACGCCGGCTTCACCGGCGATCGCCCGCGCGAGTAACGTTTTACCCGTACCCGGCGGCCCGAGCAAGAGAACGCCCTTGGGAATGCGCGCGCCTAAGGCTTGATACTTCTTCGGGAACTTGAGGAAATCGACGATCTCCGAAAGCTCTTCTTTGGCTTCTTCCACTCCCGCAACATCGGCAAAGGTGACTTTCGGGCGATTCTCGCTTAACATTTTTGCTCGCGACCGCCCAAACGACATCGCCTGATTTCCACCACTTTGCGCCTGGCGGAAAATAAAGAAAAACAGCAGCACCATAATCGCGACCGTAATAAGCGGACTCAACATCGAAAAGACCGAGCCGTTCGGCTGCTGCGCCCAGCGAATTTGCCCCGACGGAATGTGCTTGGTGAGCTCGTTGACAAAGGCCTGATCTTTGTTAGGCAACGTGACGGAGTAGGCCGAACCGTCCGTTAGTTTGCCAGTGGCATCCAACCCGACTGCCGAAATCGAGGAAACTTTGTTGGACTCAAGCTTTTGATAGAACGTCCCATAATCGAGACGAACCGATGTATCGGCGACCGGCGTAAACGCCTTCAGCACAAAAAACATCGCCACGACGACGATTACTAGGAGTACGAGCGGTTTGAGATATTTTGGCACGAGGGGGGTGGCTTTCTTTGTAATTAGCTGGAAAAGGCGCTCGCTTTGAGCTGTGCGAGGTAGGGAAGATTCCGATAGAGTTCTTGGTAATCCAAGCCGTACCCTACGACAAATTCATCAGGGACGGCCATTCCGACATACTCGACAGGCACATTCACTAGGCGGCGATAGGGCTTATCGAAGAGGACGCAACTGCGCAACGTTGCCGGATTTCGGCGTTCGAAGAGATCGCGCAGGTACGCCAAGGTATGGCCATTATCGATGATGTCCTCAACGATAAGGACATTTTGCCCGGCCGTCTCGCGGTCGACGTCCTTAAGCATACGCACCTCGCCGCTGGAGCGAGTCGCGTTCCCATAACTTGAAACGCAGATATATTCCATTCGTATTTCACTTGGGCCGTCGATACGCCGCGAGATCTCCCGAGCCAGGTCGACGCTCACATGGAGCGCTCCCTTTAACACACCGATAAGCAGAAGCGGTTTCCCGGCATAGTCCGCCGCGATCCGATCGGCAAGGCGAGCGATCGTGGCGGCGATCTCCTCTCGTGAGGCAAGCGTCCGATCGATCGTCGGCTCGTAGACGTCAAGATTAATGGGGTCTCCGTTCTATGGCGAGTGTCTGGCCGTCGACGCGGAGCGTCAAACCGCCCCGCAGTTCGAAGCGCCCATTCGTTCCGCGCTCAAGCGCGCGCACTGCGGCTTCGATTCGCTCGAATGAAACGTCATGGAGGGCGTCTTCGTCACGCAACAACTCCCGGACATGGCGACGTAGGTCGGCCCGCGGAGTGGCATCACGCTCGCTTTCGACGAGCATCACCGCTCGGGCGACGGCCTCATCCATTCCTGGAAAATAGGGCCGTAATTCGTGTAAAGCCGCACGAATCGCATTACGTCGCAGATCGCGCTCATCATTGGTGGGGTCGATGGCATACGGGAGACCCTGGGCATGACAATAACTGAGCAGACTTCCCGGATCCACACGCAAGAGCGGTCGTACAAGATCGATTCCGGCATCGAGTCTGCGGCGAGTCGGCATTCCCAGCAACCCGGTTGGGCCGGTCCCGCGGAAGAGCGCAAGCAACACGGACTCGGTTTGATCCTGAGCATGGTGCGCCGTGGCAATGGCTGTCGCACCAATGTGTTGGGCAAGATCGCATAGCGCCCCGTAACGAGCATCACGCAACGAGGCTTCATCGAACGCAAGCGGCTCGATGGCCCGCACATCGACATCCACATGGAGCGACGCCCCGATGCGCAAGACAACCGCTTCATCTTGCCATGCGGAGTGACGCGTCGAATGATGGACGTAGGCCAGGGAGATCGTCAGCGAACGGCGCGGCGCAACCGTTGCAAGAAGATGTGCGAGAGCGACGGAGTCCGGCCCGCCGCTGCATGCAACCAGCACGCGTTCGCCATCGCGCACAACCGTCTCATCGGAAAGCAACTCCTCGAGTTGCTGCCCGGACATCATCGAGATCGTTGAGCGAGTGCCGCGCGAAGCGAACGATCGGCCTCGCGCTTTTGAATCGCTGCACGTTTATCCCAAAGCTGTTTACCTCGGGCAACGCCAATTTGAACTTTCGCCATCCCGCGCGTGAAATACAGCTTGAGCGGAACGATGGTGAGGCCTTTCTCCTGCGAACGCACCGCAAGGCCTGCAATTTGATCCCGATGCAAGAGCAGTTTGCGCGAACGACGCGGCTCCTCGTTCGAAAAACTCCCCTGCTTATACGGTGGAATATGAAGATTATGCAACCATGCCTGGCCGTCTTTGATGCGCGCATAGGCGTCACTCATCGACGCGCCGCCTGCGCGTAAAGCTTTTACTTCCGTTCCGGTGAGCACCAAGCCGGCTTCCATCGACTCGAGAATTTCGTATTCGTGTCGGGCCCGGCGATTCTCCAGCGTTGGGGTCTCGACCGGGCGCTTCGCTTTTTCCGCCACGCGGATTTGCTTCATTTTTGCCATTATTCGATTTGCCTACTCTTGCGGTGTCCGGCGATCATCTGCGTCATGCACCGACCCCATAGAAACAAAACTTCCTTCGCCTTCTAGGAGTAGCGTACCATCCTCGTCGCGCACCATGGCTCGCAAACCGACGACATTGCGGCGTTGCCAAATAACATGACCTTCGATGGCAACCGGGACATTGAGTGGCACGGGCTTACGAAAACGCACGTTCATGGAGGCAGTCACTCCGCGGTATCCTTTGGCTGCGGCTGCATGCGCCATCGCTTCATCGAGCAGCGTCATTCCGATACCACCGTGGGCGATATTCTGCCAACCCTGAAATTCATCGGAAAGAACGGTCCAGCAGAAAACTTCATCGCTACCGGCGCGTTCAAAATCCAAGCACAGTCCGATCGGGTTTTTCGGCCCGCACGCAAAGCATCGACCATCGTCAATGGGCACAGTACGTTCCCCGTCCCTCATCGTCCCATAGCAAGACGCGTGGCGAGGTATTCGGGCAGATGACACGCGTGAATTTTCTGTTGCACGTTGGAAACGGCGTAGGTGTAGCGTACCCATTCGACTTGACGCGTCACCGTATCGTAGCGCACAAAACAGGCTTCCGGATTGAGATCCCGCGGCTGCCCGACCGAACCGACATCGATGATATACCGCTTCTCGGGATCCAGATCTAGCGTCCCGCCATGTTGCATATGGTTGTGCGTAACATCGCCATTGACATCGAGCCCGTACCATTCGGCAATATGGGTGTGACCGATAAAAACGAGCGGCGCATCGGTCCGTTCCAGGGCACGTTTTGCCGTACGCTTATCGAGAATATATTCGAAATATTCGACCGGTGCACCGTGCACGAGCAAGAATTGCGGGAGCCGTAATTCATACGAAAGCTCGTTGAGCCACGACTTATTATCGTGATGCAACACCGACTGCGTCCAGGAAATTGCCGCTCGCGCAGCGTCATTAAAATGTTCGACACCAAAATTTTCGACGGCGGCGAGATCGTGATTACCGAGCACCGCATATTTGACCCGGCTACGAATCCGTTCGACGCATTCATTGGGATTCGGGCCGTACCCGACGATATCGCCAAGACAAATTAACTCTTCGTCCGGTTCGACGAGCGATAACGCCCGCTCTAACGATTCGATATTCGAGTGGACGTCGGAGATAATGGCATACTTCATGCCGCCACCTCGACTAACACCGCTTCGAGCGCATCGGCAAAGGCTGCACGCATTGCCTTCGTCCCTACGGTCGCGCGAATATAGCGATGCAGCGGTGGGGCACCGGGTTTGCGAATCCACCCGCCACGGCGCATCAAGGCCGCAAGCACGTGCTGCGCTCGCTCATTCGTTCCGCAATCGAACAACATAAAATTCGTCGACGATGGAATCGTGCCGAGACCTAATCGTGAGGCCAAGTCCTCGTATTCACTTCGGCCCCGCGCCGTTTCGTCGATTACCGACTGCAAAAATGTCGCGTCGCGAAGGGCCGCAAATGCTCCGACTTGGGCAACACGATTGACGCCGTATTGCAGGCGGATTTTCTGTAACGACGAGATATGGCGAGGTGTCGTCATCACGTAGCCGATGCGGGCTCCAGCCATTCCATACCCTTTTGAGAACGTCCGCAAGCGAACGACGCGATCGTCAATATCGCCGCCAAGTTGCTGCGGCGCAATGAAATCGGCGTAGGCTTCGTCGAGCATCAACAGCGCTGCCTCGGGCAAAGCGTCGATAAGTCGGCGAACGTCATCTTTGGTTGCAAAGGTACCACTAGGATTATCGGGATTCGCGAGATAGAGCAGTTTTGCCTCATGCTTGCGGGCGAGATCGAGTAACGCATCGAGATCGACCCGGCCATCGGGGCGATACGACGCACGAATTGCACGGCCGCCATACCCGATCACATGATATTCCAGCGTCGGATAGGTGCCGAGCGTCGTCACGACCGCGTCGCCTGGGCCCGTAAAGGCACGAACGATAAGGCCCATGAGATCATCGATGCCCGACCCCACCAGGAGCGATTCCATCGCGACCCCGTGCGTTCGGGCCAAGGCTTCGCGCAATTCGTGAGACTGCGGATCGCCATAACACCAGATACTCGCAAGATCGTCGCGCATCGCCGCTACTGCGAGTGGCGAACATCCAAACGGTGATTCATTGGCGCCCAGGCGCAGACACGCAGCTAACCCATGCTCGCGCATGAGTTGCTCCGGCCCCACAAACGGGACCGTCTCCGGTATGGATGAGACGAGCGCGTTCGGCTCTGTCACGTTGTCTTCTCTACCCTCCGCCGACGAAATCGGTGACCTCGACCCACTCCCCCGCCCTGACCGGTGCCGTAATGGTAACGTAACCGGCGGCACGCGCCATAAGGCTGACGTGCGAGGAGCGCAGGACCAGAGGATGCGCCGTTGGCCCCTCCGGTTCATCCTCCACGACGACCGGAGCGTACCAGGTCCAGCCGGCGCGCCCAGCTATCGCCTCGGCCATGCGAGCTGAGCGCTTCCTGGGCCTAGGCTGGGCGCCAAGCATCGCGTCGATGATTGGCGAGATGACGGCGTCGAGGACCATGAGTGCCGATGTCGGGTTTCCGGGCAGGCCGAAAATCGGCTTATGGTCGAACGCCGCCAGCACCGTCGGTTTGCCCGGCTTGATACGCAGGCCGTGAACGAGCACGCCGGGCGCTCCGAGGGCAGCAATGGCTCCAGGAGTCCGATCCCGTTCGCCGACCGAGGACCCACCGGAAAGTACGAGGCCATCCAAACCAGGCAACGCCTCACGCATCGCGGCCTCCAGAGCGCCCTCGTGATCGGGAACGCTCGGGAGGTGCACGGCCTTAACGCCCATCGCTCTCAAGCCCGCCGCGATCGCGTAACGATTCGAATCCCGAATTTGCCCCGGTCGCGGCACACTCGCCGGTTCAACAAGCTCATCCCCGCTCGATAGCACCCCGAACACGGGGCGTCGAACGACCGGAACAGCGACGACGCCAAGCGTCGCTAAGAGGCCTATGTCACCCGCGCTCAGGCGGCGACCCCCCTCCAGCACCAGGTCTCCCGCATGCATATCATCACCGCACGGCGTGATGTTCTCGCCTGCGGCGACCGATTCGCGAGTGCGAACGACGCCATCGATCTCGTCGGTATCCTCGACGGGAACGACGGCGACGGCGCCATCGGGCAAGACACCGCCTGTTGAGATGCGTGCGCACGTTCCAGGAGCTAGCGACTGAGCCAGCACTCCACCCATCGGTACCTCGCCCACAAGATTCCACGATGATTGCTCGGTTGCGCTTCCGGCGAGAGCAAAGCCATCCATCGCAGAGCGCACAGCATCGGGATACTCGCGATCGGCACGAATAGAGCGAGCGAGCACGCGAGCACATGCGTCGTCGATGGCCACGTCTTCACTCGAAGATTCGGCAAATGTCACCGTGTCCAAAAACGTTCGGATCGCTTCTTCCGGCGTGACGAGGCCACCGACATCGAAACCACTGCGCATATGTCGCATTCTTCACGATGGAGTAGGAAAGGCACTCCTTCGTCAGGGAAAAGCCCTTCACTTGATGCGCTCACAGTTTTTTCTCCCGCGCAACGGCGTCTTCGCTGCGGCAACCATCGCCTTGTGCGTCCTTGCGGATATTGCGGTACTCACCTATTTCTCATCAGCACCATCAGCGTATCGAACGCCGCTTTTCATCGGCGTCATCGTGCTTTCACTTGTGCAAGGTCTGGTACTTGTCGTCGCCTCTACCGCGATACAACGGCGCCTCGCCCACGATCAACGCGTCATGCACATAGCTATCGACGCGGCCGCACGCGGCGATTTCTCAAACGATAACAACCACATCGGCATTTCGAAATCGCTGGAAATCCGTTCCGCGCTTATCGGAATGTTCGAGGCGCTTCAAGCTGCGGAGCGCTTCGCCGAAGGGCTTTGCTACGGTGAATTATCACTTCATGTCACGCCGCGTTCCCACGACGACCGCATCACTTTCGCTCTACGTGGCATTCGCGATGGGCTCCACAACACGGTTGTAGAATTGCGCGGTCTTTCGCAACTCACCGAAAATGCAGCACTCGAACTCGAAGCGACCGCAACGAGTGGAAGCGAACTTGATTCTCAGATCGATGCGGCAACGCGTGAACTCGCCCAGGCTTTGGATCGCCTCAACGAGCTCATGCTCGCCAGTGCCGGCGCGTTGGAAGAATTTACGCAAGGCATCGACGGCATAGCGAATGGAGCCAACGATCAGTCGCAGCAGATTCGCACTCTGCACGAACGATCCGAGCATTTGGCACGCGATGTCCCTCGCGTCGTCGCAGAAACAACCTCACTTTTTGCAACCTTGGAAGGGAGTCGCGCTGCGGCAATTTCCGGCCAAGAGACGATGAACGAGAATCTCTTGCTCCTTCGCAACGGAACCGAAACCGTT
>VFSW01005396.1_pt1 | contig 18902 bp, 18 predicted proteins | sample 5358111 | NCBI WGS metagenome assembly VFSW01 (sample SAMN11554181, study PRJNA540505) | mine drainage metagenome | isolation source: sediment from site ElyBrook_90M | place: USA: Ely Copper Mine, Vershire, VT | collected 2017 | reverse complement strand
ACGTAGAAGTTCCGGACTGGCCCGAGGTGGCAAACAGGTGCGAAACAGTGAAATTTATTTTCGAGATGAGTGGATTCAGCGTCGATTCTAAGAAAATCACAAGTATGATTTTCCTTACAGCAACGCCAGCCCCAACGTTATCCCAAAACAAGCGCGATAACAACTCTCTAAAGAGGCTGCTTAAACCGCTTGGTACTGTGGAGAAGTATTTCAAAATGAAGGAGGAGAGCCTCGATTACGAACGCAAGGAAATCGGGAGGGAAGGGTTCGCACTCCATGCAAAAGAAATAGAGGAAAAAATCATCGCGAATCTGCAGGTTTATTTCAAGGATTTAAGTGCAAGACTGTGGCTTTAGTCAGCTGGTGTCTTTCTTTTTCTTTCCGGCTGGCTGCTGCAGACTGCTGTTCCCTTCCATAAAATCCCTTATGCCTGTCACGCCGAAAGGCATCGGCATGCTCAGTCCCTTGTTCTCGGTCGGCACGAAGACCATTATGTTCTTGCCGTTTATGCTTATCTCGTACATCATGTTCAGGGCCCTGAGTTGCATCGCGTAAAGATCCTTCTCGTACTTACCCGCTGCTTCAAGCATCTTATCTGCAGCTAGCGACTCGCTCTCTGCCAGTATGACTCTGGCTTGCTTCTCTCTATCAGAGGTGGCGACCCTTGCCATGGCATTTTGCAGTTCTGCCGGTATGGTGACGTCCCTTATCTCAACAGATATCGCTTCTATGCCCCAGCTTATCACCCGGTCCTCTATCAGCTTCTGTATATCCTCGCCGATTATGTCCCTGCCTGCCAGCATGTTTGAGAGCTCGCTCTTTCCTATAACATCTCGCATAGCTGTCTGTGAAGCAAGAAGCACCGAATCAAAGTAGGACTGCACGTTGAGTATCGCCTTCTGTGGGTTCTTGACCTGCCAGAAGAGTATCGCGTCGACGTCAACCGGAACGTTGTCCATCGTAAGCGTCTTCTCAGCCTTGAACGTTGTGCTTATGACTCTGGTGTCTATGATGACTGGCGTTGTTTCTATCACCGGTATAATCAGGTATAATCCAGGACCTATCAAGCCTACATATTTCCCCAATCTCAAAACCGCCATCCTGTCCCATTCGCTGAGTATTCTAACTGAAAGCGAGATTAGTATGAAAAACGAGAACAAGAATGCAATAAAGCCTCCAGATAAGCCCGCAACTCTATATCCGATGTATGTAATTATTCCCAATATGACCAGGTCCAAAAGTATTGTGCCTACCCCCGAGTAGCTCCTGGCTTCAACGTCCCCCTTGTCTGCCCCCATGCTCCATTCTTCAACCTCGATTTATTTAAAGGTTACCTGTAATCGTTAGCTTGAAATAGAAATAAGTCCTATTTATTGATATGCGAATCGTCTCATGGAACATAAATTCGATAGGTGCCCACCTGCCTCGCCTCTTGGCGTTTCTTAGCCGCAATGAGCCCGATGTAGTGTGTCTGCAAGAGACAAAAATCACCAATGGCAACTTTCCTGTCATGCAGCTAAGTGCTGCGGGGTATCGTGCAGTATTACATGGTCAACAAAGCTACAATGGCGTGGCAATCCTAATTCACGAATCTGCTCGGCAGGGAGGACTCCGAGCTTTCTCAGACCCGTCTCCTGACGCCTCCATCAAGGTGAACAGATTTCCTGCACCTACCGAAGTGCAGCAGGGCTTTACCGGAGATCCCGCGCCCGAACAAGCACGTGTCATATCCGCGTGCGTGGGAAAACTAAGATTGGTGAATGCATATGTGGTTAATGGTGTGGCAAGAGACAGCGATCAGTTCGAACTCAAGCGGCGCTGGATGGCAGCAGTAGGGAAATGGCTGCAGGACTTGCCCGAGGCACCTCCTCTCCTTGTTGTAGGAGACTTCAATATCGCTCCAGACGATCGCGATGTTTGGGATGCAAAAGGGCTTCGGGGCCGGATCCACTGCACAGATGAAGAACGGGCATGGCTTAAGGACCTGCAGGGAAAACGGTTGAGGGATCTTCTCCGTGAGACTACAGGAGAGCCAGGACTTTTCACTTGGTGGCCTTATGAACAGGGTGCCTTTGATCGTAACGAGGGCCTTCGCTTTGACTTAGCTTTAGGTGATCGGAAAGTAGCTAATCTAGTGAAGAAGGTTTGGGTTGATCGAGAGGAGCGCAGATCTGTAGCCAGTTTGGGAAAACCAAGCGATCATGCCCCGGTCATTATCGACCTTGCCGACCAGTAAAGCATTCGGGCATTATGGCAGGCAATTGGGCACTTAATCTATTTGATAAAGCTTTACGATATATTTATAGTGAGGGCCCGTAGCTCAGCTTGGACAGAGCAGTACCGTCCTAAGGTAACGGCCGCGGGTTCAAAATAAACAATATATATAACTTGTTTGTATTGTTTATGAAAGTCCCGCCGGGCCCGTAAAGGATTCTGCATGAAAAGCGATAAGAAAATAAAAGAGCCGAGCATGGTGATCAAGCCGATAGGCAGGTTTGGCGGTCTCGATAATCTGCACATGTCACTAATTGTTGTAATAGTGCTGCTTCTACTCCTGCTTTTGACTGTATCCTACGGCAAGCCTATACTGATAAACAACACTACGAACAGCACGATTCCCATTTGCAACCTTACAACGGGTGCCAACTGTTCTGGAGCTATGCACAGCCAGGCGCAGATAAAGACTCTTTCCGAGAGGATACTTGCAAGCTATGCCAACGTGAACAGCTCGCTTTCTCTTCTACCCTACATATCCAACATAAGCAGCCTCAACGCGATATACCTACAAGCAAGCAAATCTTGGTACGTATCACTAAAAGCCAAGAACCCGAATGGTAATCTGACCTTCACTTTTGCATTTCTGATCAACGATGTGAACACTTCTCAGATAACCCCGCTGCTGCAGACCGTAGCTCCTTCAAAGATATCAAACAACACAGTAGTATCGACTGGCGTGGTGCAACTTAGCAGCAAGTATGTTTCCTGCCTCACCCCCTCTCCAATCCAGGTCTACTGGTTCATAGACCCGTACGCGCTCGGAGCGGTAAAAAGTCTGCTCAACGCTAGCAACATAATGCAGCAATATGGTAGTCAGGTAAACCTCACGATGAAGATATCAGCGGGCAGCGATACCCAACGCGTAGGCTCGCAGGTCGGGCTCGCAAACGCGCTCTACCTTTCAAAGTACGTTCTGTGCGCGTCGCAGCAGCAGAACTTCACCAGCTTTGCCACAAACCTCAACCAAGCTTACTCAAACGGCTACGTTCCCCAAAATACGCTGATCAGCATAGCAAACCTGTCAAAGCTGAACAATGTCCAGCTCAACCAATGCCTTTCTACATCTGGCCAGGCCATCAACTCGCAGGCTTTGTTGGTTCAGTACTACAACATAACCCAGACGCCACTAGCAGTAGTCAACTGCCACTACCTGGCAATACCACAGACGGTAAAACAGGCGCTCTGCTACGTGAATTCATCACTGTGCTGATATCGTGAGATACCTAATAGTGGGAATAGATACGGGGAAGACAGCAGCAATAGCGTGTCTCGACCTTGACGGAAACATCGTAAAACTCGTCACTGGCAGGTTTGTCGGACTCGACTGGTACATCAACATGATTAGAGAGACCGGATCTCCGGTTATGATAGCAAGCGACAAGAAGCGCCCCGACTCTCTGATACAAAAACTTGCAACAATAATCGATGCTGTGCTTTTCTTACCAGAAAATGACATGAGCGTTGCAAAGAAGAACAATCTAACAACTCAAAGATTCGAAAATCTGCACGAACGCGATGCACTTGCAGCCGCAACAACAGCTTACAACGCGTACTCGGGTAAATTAAGGCAAGCAGAAAGAATCGCAAAGGAAAAGAATGCGGAAGCCGAAAAGGTAAAGGCAATGGTGATAAAGAAATACTCTGTGCACGAAGCGGTCAACAGTAAAAACGCGGGAAGAAGGCTCGTAAGAAGCATGCGAGGCTAAAATTAAAATAATTTATCAATTTACGTTTTCTTATAACCTAAAACCGAATTATTAGGAAGGTTTTAATTGGTTTTAAGCCAATCTCTATTCATGGCTGTAAACTATTCAAAAAAGAAAATGATAGTCGCAGACGTAGATGGCACAATGACCAAGAGCAAGCAGCCAATGGACGAGGAGATGAGCGAGATACTCAACCAGTTGCTTGCTAGCAGGGAGTTTGCAGTCATAGGCGGCGGCAAGTATAAGCAATTTCAGGACCAATTCGCATCAAGACTGAAGGCCGATCCGAAGAGACTTCTGCACCTTCACCTGTTTCCTACTTGCGGCGCGTGCTACTATAGATTTCAAGAAGGTGAATGGAAGCAGGTTTACGCCGAAAACCTGAGCGCGGATGAAAAGAAACGCATTTACAATGCGTTCGATAAGACCCTTAAGGAAACTGGATTCAAAAAGGCAGAGCCGATATATGGAGAGTTGCTTGAAGACCGTGGAACTTCTATCGCATTCTCTGCGCTCGGTCAGGAAGCTCCGATAAGTGCAAAAGAATCTTGGGATCCGGATCAAAAGAAAAGGCTCGCGCTTAAGGTAGTATTGGAAAAATACATTCCTGATTTTGAGATATTGCTTGTGGGGATGACGACCATAGACATTCTTCGAAAGGGAATAGACAAGGCGTATGGCATACGAAAGATGCAGAAGCACTTAGGCTACAAAATAGAAGAGATGCTCTTTATCGGAGATGCCCTCTATGAGGGAGGGAACGACGAAACTGCGAAGAAAACCGGTATAGAGTGTGTACAGGTTAGTGGTCCGGAAGAAACAAAGAAAATATTACAGGAAATAATACAGACCCCACTTCGATGAGTACATTTTATATACTCTTTCGCATAAATAACACTAAGCAACAAGTCAAAACTTACTTTTCACGCTAAAAGGTGTAACGATGTCAGAAATGGATGAGATGGAACCCAAGAGCGAAAGTACAATACCCGAAAACGTTGTCTACATAGGCAAAAAACCGGCGATGAACTACGTGCTCGCTGTGGTGACGCAGTTCAACAACGGCGCCAAGAATGTAAAGATAAAGGCCAGAGGTAACACGATCTCTAGAGCCGTCGATGTCGCTGAGATCTCAAGGAACAGATTCGTCCAGGATGCACGTGTTGACAAGATAGCAATAAACTCAGAGGAACTCCAGAATGAGGACGGAACCAAATCAAAAGTTAGTACGATAGAGATAATTCTGGCAAAGTAGTCACAGTCTATTTTTGTAGCTTTTAGCTATTTCGGTAGAGCTAACTATGCCAATGCATTTCATGTCTTCTTTGTTGTTCACCACCGGCAGCCTGTTCAGCTTATGGATTACCATTGTCTTTGCCGCGGTCTCTGCGGTGTCATCGGCTTCTGCAAAAAGCATCCTTAGATTTACCTCCCCAACTCTCTTTATTTCAGAATAATGCTCCATCTCGTTCATTGTCAGCACTCCTAAAAGTTTCTGATCATCCAGAACGGGTAAAACAGAGACATGAGCCTGCCGCATCAGCTTCATGGCAAGACCCACGCTGGTTGTCTTTGAAACAGCAACGATGTGCTTGTCCATCAGGTCCCTTATCCTAGCCACTTAACCTATTATACATTAAATGCAGTCTTTTAATTCTTTTATCCCAAATCGATATGAAGAAGCGGGGGCTTCGAAGTGCTAACGTGCCTGAATTCAAACTATTGGACAAAGCCAAGGCAATCAAGGCTGTAGATATACTGGAAAACGAATACAAGGATGCGAAATACTATTTAAATTTTAAGACGCCGATTGACCTTCTCGTTGCCGCGATACTCTCGGCGCAGACTAGAGATCAAGTGACGAACTCTGTAACTCCGGAACTCTTCAAACGCTACAAAATAGCAGCTGACTACGCAAAGGCAAAGCCCGAAGAGCTACTCAGGCTGATTAGCAGAGTCACCTTCGGTGGAAACAAAGCAAAGAGCATTATCAACGCATGCAAGATAATAGTAGAGAAGCATGACGGCCACGTTCCAAGGAGGATGGCCGAGCTGCTTGAACTTCCAGGAATTGGAAGAAAGACCGCAAACACGATACTCATAAACGCATACGGAATAGTAGAGGGCATACCTGTAGATACCTGGGTCATAAAACTGTCTGGCAGGATTGGGCTGAGCAAAAACACAGACCCCGACAAGATAGAGAAGGACCTTACCTCATACCTTGACAAGAAGTACTGGAAGAATATAACCTACGTGTTCAAGACCCACGGGAAGAAGATATGTCAGTCGCAGATACCGATCTGCAGCCAATGCCTTATAGGACCCAATGGCAAATTTAAGCTCTGTCCGCAGAACGGAGTGACAAAAAGCAAGTGATCTTTTGGAATATGTATCGGAGCTGCATGTGCACTCTAAATATGCAGGAGCCTGCAGCGATAAGCTTACTCTGGAGAACATAGATGCTGCTGCAAAGACCAAAGGAATCGGAATAATAGGAACCGGCGACTTTACCCATCCCGAATGGTTCAAGCAGATCAAGTCGCTTCTTGTTTCAGATGGAAATGGCTTTTTAAGCGTTAAGGGATCGCGGAGCGGTGTAAAATTAATTTTGAGCGGAGAGGTGTGAACTATTTTTTAAAAAAAAGGCGATGAAAAAGCCGGAATTTTCGACAGGACCGGAAATGTTGCAAAGATACACCATGGAATATTGCTTCCCGACCTTGAAAGCGCCGAGCAGATAAACGAAGCTCTAGCAAAGTATGGCAACCTCAGCATGGATGGCAGGCCGCAGTTGAACATGAAAGCGAGCGAGCTTGTTGAAATTGTGATGAATACGAGCAATGAGGCATTCGTGTTCAGTGCACATGTTTGGACACCGTGGTTCGGGGCGCTGGGATCAATGGGAGGATTTAATTCAATTGAGGAAGCGTATGGAGATCAAGCAAAACACATACACGCGTTGGAAACGGGCCTTAGTTCGGACCCCGGAATGAACTGGCGCATATCAAAACTTGACAAATATGCACTTATCTCTGGAGGGGATGCGCACTCTCTACCAAAACTCGGGAGAGAAGCAACCGTTTTTGATTTCGGAGAAAAAGAACCTACATTCAAAGGCATCACAGATGCAATAAAGAGTAAGAAAATAAAATATACTATAGAATTCTATCCCGAAGAGGGCAAGTATCATTTCGATGGCCACAGAAACTGCAAGGTATCGCTAAGTCCTGAGGATGCAAAGCGCTACAACAACAGATGCCCTGTCTGCCGAAAACCCTTGACGCTGGGAGTTCTTCACAGGGTCAACGAACTTGCAGATCGTGAACCTGGATATGTGCTTAAGGGCGCGCCCCCATTTGTGCACGCGATACCTCTCGATGAAGTAATAGCATTCGTTTCCAATAAAGGTGTTCAGACCATGTATGTAAGAGAAACTTATGACAAACTCGTAAATAAATTCGGAACAGAATTTAATGTGCTTCTTAACGCGCAGATTGATGAAATTAGAGAGGTGGACAAACAGCTTGCAACCTCAATAGAAAATGTGCGAAATGACAGGGTCAGGATAGCACCAGGTTACGATGGAGTTTTCGGGATCATAGACATACTAAATGTTGTAAATTCCCAAGATTCTGCTGCAAAACCCACGCACGGCCAGACGACGATGGGGAGCTTCTGAAAGGCATTTAAAGATTAGTGTGCAATATCACTCCATGTTTGCTAACAAACTAGCTGTGACGCTGATTTTTCTTTTAATTTTTGCTTCTTGCTCTAGTGCATACATTACCCGCATACACATACCAGCGGTTATAGAATCTGCGCAAAAAGGTTCCCTAACCATGGCGCAGCTTAATCTCACGCCCGGAAGCGGCGGGGTCCAAATAAACGGCCCTTCGAGCGTGGACCCAACAACTCTCACGTCAGCACAATACGCGGCCCAGGTAGCCGCATCTTTCGTCGGTTTGTCTGCTTCAAACTATAACTTCAACTACACGATATTCGCAGGAAATACTAGCGTATCGGGGCCTAGCGGCGGACTTGCACTCACTCTTCTGGCTGTTGCAGCACTTCAGCACAGACAGCTTGCGCAGAACTTTACTGCTACTGGCACGATATCTCCCAACGGAACCGTCGGCCTCATTGGCGGAGTCTACGACAAGATGGGCGCGGCAAAAGCAGGGGGCATGAGGTACATTTTGGTGCCGGCTGCACAGAACCAGAGCTTTGAGAACCTTCTTTACTACATTTCACAGCAATCATCGAGCCTTGTTGCCATAGAGGTCGCAAACGTATCGCAGGCAGTGAAATATGCATTCGGTTCCCCACACCTAACACCGACCGCGATAAATCTATCGCAGAACTACAACATCCCCGCTGCCGGAACTGCAAACATAACGTGCAAGTCCTGCAACACGAGCGCCTTCGCCGAGCTTGTGAATGCTACCTTCAACTACACCCGCGGCGCGATTCAGAACACGAGCAGCAATTTCTCTTCTGCAAAACAGCAACTGCTTAGTAACCTAAATGCCTACAAGCAGCTCGAATCTAAGGGTTACCTTTACACCGCAGCAGATTTTGCTTTCCTTGACTATGTCGGTACCTACACGCTCTCTAATTCGAAAAACTTCACCGCCAGCAGTGCTTCAGCTCTGATCTCCAACGTATCTGCCTACTGCTCATCTCTCGTTGCGCCGCCCCTTACAAATACGAACTACGAGTTCGTCATCGGAGGCAAATTGAGAGAGCGTTTTGCAAACATCACTATAACCAACGTGAAGCAGGAGCTGAACTCTGTGCAGACAACGGACGACGTGATACAGAGCATTTACTCGCTTGCATCGGCTGCCGGTTGGTGCAAGGCTGCAAACGAAGCATTTTCAATCGCATCGTCTCTTGGGGGCAACTACGTTGACGTTTCTCCAAGCCTGAAGACCAATGCAGCAAGCCTTATAAGCAAGGCTAAGAACCTGGGAAACGGCATCTACCTTCAGACCGCAACTCAAGCATATAACTCCGGGGATTATCCCACTGCGCTATACGCTGCAACCTACGCAAACATTTTCGGGCCCGCTGCGTCTGCCAACATTAGCACACCTCAAATGTACGCTGTTGTGGTACAGAACATAAACAACGATACCTCTGGAATATGGCCGTCGCAGTTCGCGATACAGTCGGAGTTCTATCTTCGTGAATCTCAGGCTTCGCACGGCAGCGTTTCAAGGAACTACGCACTTCAATCCTACTCTGCTGCACTTCTCGCATCTGGCATAGAGTCTGCAGACTCGGCAATAAACAGCGCATTCACAATAACGAACATCAGCTCTTCGTCTGGGTTTATGCAACAGATTACTGGAATACAGCAGAGCATCTCTAGCATATACACGATACTTCTGCTAAATGCCATCCTGCTTTTCGTGGTTCTTGTGGTACTTTTGGTGCACCTACTTTCCCATAAAAAAGAGCAGAAGGCGCAGGAAGCGCATGGGAATAGAAGGAAGAGGTAATGCCTTGCGCAGCGATGTGTTCTGCACAGAAAAGATATACGAAAATATTTTCTTCGAGACAAAAGACTTTCTTGTAGTGTACGATAAACGACCGATACTTCCGGGGCACACGCTGATAATACCGAAAAGGCACGTATCGCAGATAATCGAGCTTACAGATGCTGAGCTGGTCTCTTTGAGGGAGACCCTCAAGCTTGTAATTCCCAAACTTCTCGATGCGTATGGGGCGGATTCCTACAATATCTCTATAAATGCAGGGGAGCAAGCCGGAATGGTTATAGACCACCTTCATTTTCACCTTGTGCCGAGAAAAAGCAGCGATGCGTTTCAGGGAAACGTAGCCGAATTTTATAGGGTACTTCAGAGCGAACGAATCGGATACATAAAGAACGTAGCAAAGGAGATCGAAAGGCTAAGGAGGATCTTCAAATATAAAACACAGTAGAAAGTGCTATCGCTATCAGTGCGAGACCCATCGCAAACAACGAAATGTCTCGTGTCTGTTCGTAGAATTCCTGGACCCGCCTCTTTTTGTAAACATATCCCAAGCCTACGTAAAGAAGCATTGCATCGCTTATGCCGATGGGGATTAGGTATGCAAGATTTAACTCAAAAGGCAAAATCGAAATGAACAGGTAGGCGCTCAGGGCTATCGCAAAAAGATAGAGCCAGAGCGCAACAACCGACGCGCCCGTGACGCTGATAGTCCTCGGAAGGCTTATCGCTTTCCTTACCTTAACATCTCCCTTGTAGTCCCTGATTGTTCCATGTATCTCTCGCGCGAGTCCGCTCAAGAAGACCATCGCACTTATCAGTATGATGCTCCTTGCAAGCACAGTGCTGACCACGTAGTTGCCGAATATGAACGGTATGACCATCGTAAAGGCGATGTAGATATTGCCCAGCAGGAGCGTTTCCTTCAATATGTAACTGTAAAGAAAGGCAAGTGCGGCGAAGGCGAGTGCTATCGCAAACGCGTATATGTTTATGAATGCGCTTGCCCCTATTCCGATTGCGAACGAGACCGCTGCAATGTTGACCGCATCTGCGGGCCAGAGCGTACCCTCGACCAAAGGTCTTCTCTTCCTGTTCAGCTTGTCGACCTTTATGTCAAAATAGTCGTTTATCGCGAACGAGCCCATGCTGATGAAGATAGGAGCGATGAGGCTCATGATAAAGACCCAAGCAGATGGCAGGCCCTTGGCCAATATCTCGGCAGCAAAAACGGCTATCACTAGCATTATGCTGTGCTCTATTCTTGTTAGTTTCAGAATCGCAGTCAGTCTGCTCATGATGATAGCTAGCCAAGAAAGCTATAAATAGTTAAAGTAGGCGGAAACCCTACTTATTTTCCTACCGCACTAGAGTTATAGGTGCTATTTGTTGCATTAGCAAATGGAATTGTACTAATGCTTAAGCCTGTTGTGTTTCCGGTGTTAAGTACAAGGCCTTCTTGATTTTGGATATCTTTACGGTTTGGTTGTAAATAGATCGCCGTTTCCGATATATCGCCTTTCATTACAATGCTATCAATCCTGTCGCTTCCAGTGTAGCTGCCCGTCCCACTACCCTTCCAATATGCGAACAAAGCGCCATCGCATTTTATTCTTGCTGTTATCACCACCTTAGACCCTTGTATGTATTTATCGCTGTCTGGTAGTGCACAGCCTGATGGAGACGTCGTCAGAAAGAATGTTTTAGAGTTATACTTATCCATCAGCTGATTCATTACTTCATATATGCTCGCGCCATCAAAAAGCCCATTTTTCGATGTGAACCTTGTTTGTGCATCCCAGTTTATGTTTTCTGGGCCAACTTGGTATATGTTATAGTCTAGCGCATAGCTATATTTGCTCTGATTGTAAGCCAGGCTGGTTAATATTTGTGCCTCCTTGTCGTTAGACAGGTTCTCAAAATTGCGAACTTGGCCCGGGAAGTCGATGTAGAATATTAGCTTTTTTATATTCGGTTCCTGTTCTATCTTTTCAATTTGGCCGTAGTTCGGGGTCCACGAATTAACGTTGATGCAAGGATCTGCAAAACTTGCGTATCCATAGGTGGTTTCGTAGCCCTCGCATTCGTTTACTCCAACGCCCTTCCAGCCCTGGGCATATAGAGATTTGAATAGGTTTGCTATCACGACCTTATTACCATGCACGCTGTCATAGAAGCTTTTCCAGTTGTCTATGCTGAGGTACTCCATTTTTGGAGAAATTGGCAGGCTTCTCAATTTACGCGCGTCGCTTAAAATCTGTTCTGCAGAATAGCTGTCGACCCTGGGAATTATGTAGCAACTGCATGCTTCCATGCTTGCATTCAAGAATTGCGCCACGTTCATTTTTTTGTCGCCGGGTGCTGTAGGCACCATCTGGTCAGGATCCAGGGGCCCGTTGGTATATCTCTCGAGCGCATCGGGCTTCAGCTGCGATATCATCGCAATTGCATCCTCTGCATTATGTCCAGACATCGCCCAGCCCGGCTCCAATGCCCTTATTCTTATGAACCTATCTCCAGGAGGAGCCTGGGGGGTAAAGTCCATCGTGCTCGAAGTGTTACTTTCGTTCGTAGCGTTTGTAATATTAGCAATATTAGTGATGTTTATAGCTGTTATCGCTGTCGCAAGCGAAGGTGTTGTACCTGCTGGCATTGTACCCAAGATCAAAGATGTGCCGGTGCTGACCGTTGGCTGAACGGAATTTAGCTGAGTACTCGAGCCTACAGAGCCCGCGCTGTTTACGTGCTGCACGACGCCTGCTGGCGACACTCCCATTCCTGCCAGCAGCAATAGGAGCGCTGGCACTAGCGCAAACGAAAACAAGTAACCCTTGTTATTTTTATACATGTTCTTCCCCGTATAGGAATTCATTCAAACTGCGAACACTTTCCTGGTCGTCAAATAGTGTTATTTTCTGGGTTTTTAAAGCTTCGCCGTATTTTCGTATTAAGCATTCTGGCTCTAAATCCTAGCAATTATAAATTAAGCGAGTGCAATAACAAATACTGCTTTTTAATGGGGGATAGCATCCAGGATAAAACGCCACTTCAAACCTTGCCAGAGCAGAACCTCTTCGGGCTAGAGAACCAAGACTACAAAAATGCAAGGGTCATCGTGCTGCCTGTGCCATACGATGCAACTGTGTCCTACAAATCAGGAACCAGAGAAGGCCCGCAGGCTATAATAAATGCGAGCAGAAACCTGGAGCTTTACAGCTACGAAGTGGGTGCGGACCCGAGCAAGATAGGGATATACACGCTGCAGAGCATGGCTCCCAACTTAAGCTCTCCGGAAAACATGATTGCTGCAATAAAGAAAGAAATTGGCATCATATTGGATGACAACAAAATACCTTTGATACTTGGAGGAGAGCACACGATAACACTCGGCGCGCTGCAGGCTCTTAAGGAAAAGAATCAGGACATAAGCATACTCCACTTCGACGCACACTCGGATAGCAGAGAGGAACTTTTCGGAAGCAGGTACATGCATGCAACTGTTATAACCAGGGCAAAGGAAATGTATCCGGACATTTTCCAGATCGGACTCAGAAGCATTGATGCTGCTACCGCAACTAGGATAAACAGAGAGAAGATGCTGTTTGCCGATGAGATCGAGCCCATAGACGTTCATGATACCGTATCCAGGATACTCGACTCTACCAAGGATAAGGTATACCTGACATTTGACTTCGACGTCCTCGATCCTGGAGAGATGCCCAGCGTGGGCACTCCGGAACCTGGGGGTATGCACTTCAACCAAGTTTCCCAGATACTAAAAGGAATCGGAGACAAGAAGGAACTCGTAGGGCTTGACTTTGTCGAACTTTGCCCGATACCCTATCTTCACGCCCCAGATTATGCTGCTGCAAAACTAATTTATTTAACACTTGGCTATTTCCTGTCGAAAGGAGACTAAAATGAGGATTCTCTACCAAACTTTTGCATTGTTGCTTCTGATCGGTATTGCTTCCGCTGGCACCGTCACATTGACCGGAACCTGTGGCACCTATTCACCAAGCAGCAAAACAATCAACTTTACACTCTCAAACAGCGGGAATGACTCTGCATATAACCTTGTGATAACCCCAACGATACCGAACACACAGACCGCGAACGGTGTTTCCGCGATAAACAATTTGGGGCCCAGCGCAAGGGTGGTCGCTAGTTTTAACATAACAAACATACTTAGGAGAGGCACAGTTCCCGCTTACTTCACTGTAGCTTACCAGCAAGGCAGCGAAGTTTTCACAGCTGTTTTTCCATGCACTATGTCTCTCTTGAACTCCACTTCTTCACAGGTTCTTCTCACTACAAATTCTAGTATAGTAAACGGCAACGCTACAGTAAAAATTAAAGTTTTCAATGCTGGCACAGTACCTGTAACAGCAAACGTCTCTTTGATACTGCCCCCTTCTTTTACCTATCAATCCGTCAGGTACTCACAGGTCACACTCGCCCAGTACCAGACGGCAAACGTTACTTTTAGCTTGAGCGCCCCTGTGGGATCGCAGTCCTCATACAGTGTTGCCGCCGCAGCGAGCTATTTGCAGGGAAACCTTTCGCATGCGTCTCTAGTCACTTTCATAATAAGGCCGCCACAGCAGGTTACCGCTGGTGTCGGATCTCTTCTTTTACTTGGAGTTGGAGTGGTTGTTGCTGCAGTCATCGTTCTGATAGTGCTCTCCCTATTGAGAAAACGTTCTGCAGCTAAAACAAGTCAGCTGTAGGTGTAATTCAATATTTGGTAGAAGCCAGCGCTGTTGCCATTAGGCAAAGGCTGTGAAACCGCAAGCGGCTTTAGTTGGTAATGGCCTGTTATGTACTTGCAAAGCGTATCGTGATATGGTGGCACGACACACCAGTATCCATAGTCAACAACCAAGCACTTGTAGCCGCTTATTGTCTGCTTGTTGGTCGAGTTTGCGCCGCTGAGGTAACTTATCTGTGCCGAGCTTCTATTTACCTCTGCCCAGATGTCCGGTGTGTGCGAGAACACCAGGCAGTTCTGCGGAACCGCATTGTAGTTGCTATAGAAGAAATTCATCGCGTTGAGTATGACTGACTGCTGCGGCATGGCGCTTGGGCTGATCGCAGCTATCGGAACAAGAAGCCAAAATGGGAAAACAAGAAGCACTGTGCAAGAAAGCGCTATGGTCGAACCGAAAGCCAGAGTCCCAAAGACGTTTCCCTTCCTCAATCTTGCAACCAACGATTGCGCTGCGTCGCTAATGCCGATTATGGCGAAGCCGGCAAGCAGGCATACTGCCGGAAGGAGCTGCAGCATGAACCTTGAGTCGACTCCGTACCCTGCCGAGCCTGCGTAGAATGCGGTGTAGAACATAAAGTACGCGAAGAACCAGAGAAGGAGCAGGAGAAGTATGCCAAACCTGTTCCTGAGCTTTTTGTTAAGCCCAAGCAGTACCCCACCGAGTATCGCAAGTGGCATTATTGTGTAGTGGAAGGCTTCTGGATAATAGCTAATGCCGTTCTTCTGGCCAAAGATGAAAAGCAGGTTTGTTCCTATGTTCATCTGGAAGTTGCTAAGCGACAAAACCGCCACCCCCGTGCCCTGTCCGTATGACGGATTCTGCGCCTCGCCCGCAACGTAGTAGACCTCTGGCAGTATCGCTAGTATGAACACAAGCAGGAGTATCAGCAACGCGGTGTTGTTCTGCAATGCAAAGATCAATTGTCTAACTCGTTCCTTCAGCGTTGGGATAATCTCCTTCTCCTCAAATGTAAGCAGAAGAACTGCGAACACTATGACGAGGAGCATCGCCTCTATCCTCATGTATGTTGTAAGTGCAAGAGCGAAAGTAAACGCGCCGAGAGAGCCTATGCTTTTCCTTTTTGTGAAGACAACGAAGAGAAAGAATGTGAGTATTGCAAGCATCATGAATGGAAGGTCTAGATCGGCCTGGGTCCGCGACCAGATGAATAGCTGGGGCATGAGCGAGAATGCAAGCGTGGAAACTATCGCGTAGCTTTTTCTCCTGACCAGCACGCTTGCGAGCATGAAGAAGAACACTATGGCGAGCGTGCCCACTGCGAGCTCAAGGTTGTAAGCAGTATTGGTGCCTATGCCAAATACGAGAAACGCAAGCGCTATGAATGCAGACCATCCAACGGGATCGTGGTAGAGCGCGTTCACGTAGCAGTTCTGCAAAAAGCCTGTGCCGAACTGGCACCACAGGGCGTTGCCGTGGTGTAGTATGTTGAGCGCTATGCCCTGGTATATGTTCTCGTCAAAGTAGAGCTGTTCTGTAGGGCTCACAAACAGGATCGAGAAACTAAGAAAGAAGAGTAGTATGATAACGAGCGCGAGTAGAGAGCGGCTGTCGATGTGCTCGCGCAGTAGGTTCTTGATGTGCTTCCTTTCCATGAACAGGAATGCAAGCATGAGAACGAATGAGGTATACACTGCAGCAGTTATCATATAGCCCAAGATCAAGATCAAGCACCCCTGTTTTCAACGTAGTAGCTTCCAAGAAACATGTGCCTTGTTTTTGTCTTCCTCATAGTTAGGAGAGCGTCCTCGGGGCTCATCACTATCGGCATGCCGTGTATGTTGAAGCTTGTGTTCAGCACGACACCGTAACCTTCGCGTTTCTTCAATTGTTCTAGAAGCCTTCTATAATTCTTGTTCTCTTGGCCGACCATCTGTGGCCTGGCCGTGTTGTCGATGTGGATGACGGATCGCATTACAGATTCCTTACCTTCTTTTACGGCATAGGCCATCGTCATGAACCTGTCATCTCCTTTTACGTCATCAAATAGCCCTCTTGATTCTTCTAATAGCATAGAGGGGCAAAAAGGCTGGTACCATTCCCTTTGCTTGACGTAAAGGTTAAGCTTTTCCTTTACCTTCTCAGAGTCTGGTTTTGCGAGTATGCTCCTGTTGCCAAGGGCTCGCGGTCCATACTCCATTCTTCCCTGGAACCAGAAGACGTAGTTGTCCTTGCTGATCAGTTCCGCAGCGTGCGAGCTCTTATCTCTGTCTTCCTCAAACCTTATTCCCTTCACCCCCTTCAGCAGGTTCCTGATGTAAACGTCGTCAAACTCATCACCTAGATAAGCATTGTCGAAACTGTAATTGGAAACGCCATTGAGCATATAGTTTATTTGCATCGCCGCACCCATGGCTGTGCCCCCGTCTCCCATGTGCGGGAATATGTACCACTTCTTCAGTTGCGGGAGGTTCCTCACCTGCATGTTTGCCTTTACGTTCGAGAAAAGACCACCGGCCATAGCAACGTTGCCAATCCCGTACTCGTCTATTGCATTGCCTACCCATTCTTTAAGAACGTGCTCGAGCACCTGTTGTGCCATGTACGAGAACTGCTCCCTTGGGATGGACCACGCGAGCCTGCTCAGCATGTCATACTGCTTTACGGGAGAGTACTTTGCGATTATGTCGATTCCTTTGACTGTGAAGAAGTGCTTTAGCTTGTTCTCTTCCCAAGGGAACGGATATGAGTAGCAGGCCATTGCCATTACTTTGCCCTCGTCCTCGAGTTCTCGCATGCCCACTATGTTGGTAACCTGCTCGTAAAAGATTCCTATCGAATTTTTCGCAGAGATTGTGTGCTTCCTCTCCAGCTTTCCATTTGAAAAGGTGCTTATCGAACCAGATAATCCATCCCCGAGGCCGTCGAGCGTTATCACCAAAGCTTTGTTGAATCCGGATGTAAAGGCAGCTGTAGCGGCATGAGAAGCGTGGTGGTCTATGCTGTAAAGCTTGAACCTGTCAAAGCCCATGTGCTTCAGTTGTCCGGAAACAATCGTCTTGCTTATAGTTCCCAAAGAAGGAAGCACGCCTATGCTGGTCTGGGCATACTTCATGTAGTGCATCAGCGATTCAGCTCTTGGCTTCATGACCTTTCTTCTTCTGAACTTGTAGTAGACCTCTTGCTGGTAGGGCAGTATCCTTGACATCGTCTTGGCGAATTCCGTTGTGGGAAAAGATATTACCTCAACGTCGCTCGGTTTGATGCCTGCATAGGAAAGAGCAGCACGTATCGAGTTGTATGGAAACTTTATCTCAAGCTTCCGTTTCGTGTATCTCTCCTCGTTGGAAGCGAATACTATCTCGTCATCTTCGAGCAGAGCTGCTCCTGCATCGTGACCGTCCCATAATCCAAGAACGTACATTTGGTGCCCCTAGTGCAAATAACAGTAAGAACTCTATATTACTTAAGGTCTGGGCTATATAATTTTATCAGTTTCAGGAAAAGCTGCTGCAGTAATCGATGCAAATCACTTCTGAGAATTTACCTCTTCCACTACTGCCTTTGGCATTTTCTCCTCAACCAGCTTCTTGCTACTCAGGCTCATCTTGATGAGCGAACCCAATACTGATTGGTAGCTTTCACATGCGGTATAGTAATCCTCCTTCTCTTTTCCGAGGTTCGCGCCCGCAATCATCTTCGGCAGGTCGTTGCCCTGCTCCCTGATGTTTCCAAGCTTTTTGCTAGTCATTATCGAGGGAAAGACCGCGCCGTAGCTGTCCATGAACACGCTCAGCTCCCCGTCCCTGTTCGGCACAGGGCTCTTCCTCGTTTTCAGGAATTCTAACGTGCCCTCCATGTACTTTATCTCAAGGTACTGCTTGGCCATTCTTGCAATGCTCCTCTCTTTAACCGTTTTCATCTTGTCCAGCAGGAATTCAACGTCCTTGATAGCTAGCTCCTTTGGAGCTATTATTGGATTATTGATGTTGCCGTAGTAGTTGTCGCTCACCTGGCCCACGTTCACGTGGAAGTTGGTATAGCTTATTTCAGGCAGATCTTTCTTGACCTCTTCAACGGTCTTTTCAAACTGTCCAGCGTTTGCATTTATTATTGTGAAGCCGAGCGTCGCTATAAGGTTAGGATAACGTTTGCCCAGTTCTGTTATTCCTTTGTACATGCGTATCGCTTTGTCGTAGTTTCCCGGCACGCCTCGTATCTTATCCTCAAGTTCACGGTAGCCATCCAGCGAAACGGTTACAACAACATTAGGTATGTCCAGCTTTGCCATCTCCTCTATCTTCTTTATCTCCATGTCGTAGTTGCAGAGGGAGTTAGTCGGCATTGTAAGCAGGTACAGTCCTTTGCAGTTTTCAGCGAAGGTTTTGGCTATATCAACTATGTCGGATCTGAGGAATGGTTCCCCTCCCGTCAGTTCTACCCATTGGAAATAGTTGTTCTGCTTTGCAAATTCCTTTATCTCGTCTAGAGTCAGCTCGCCCTTTGGTCTGATTTGCCAAATGCTGCAGTGTGTGCATCTGCTCTGGCACCAGTATGTTATTGAGAAGTTCAGTTTGTAGGGCCTGCCTAGTTTTGTGACGTTGCTCTTCAGTATGGTGCTCACTATACTTGCCATTTTCATGCTTTTCATGTAACTAGTCCGCCTCTCATATACAGTGAATATATTA
>VFSW01005394.1_pt1 | contig 18904 bp, 15 predicted proteins | sample 5358111 | NCBI WGS metagenome assembly VFSW01 (sample SAMN11554181, study PRJNA540505) | mine drainage metagenome | isolation source: sediment from site ElyBrook_90M | place: USA: Ely Copper Mine, Vershire, VT | collected 2017 | reverse complement strand
TTACCTCAATCATAATGATACATTGTATCTACATAAAAGGTGCCGTGATTTCTCCCCAGGGATGCTCTCGGCAGTCTGGTCGAATTTCAGGCGCCAGAAGAGATCAGACGCCGCTATCCTGATGGCTTACGAGAACTGTCTGATGGAGGCACATGGAACACCATTGTCGGTCAGCCAACCGATGATTCAGAGATGGCGCTTCTTTTGGCACAGATGTTGCTAGAGCGTGGCGCCTATGATTCCAATGCTGTATTTGATGCCTATAAATTCTGGTTGGACTCCGATCCTTTCGACTGCGGTATGACAACTTCATCTGGTCTTCGAGGGTATCCGAACTCAGCCAGCCAGGCCAACGGAGCCCTGATGCGGATCAGCCCATTGGGTATTTTCGCTGCCGGTCAACCATTGGATATGGTCGGCGAATGGGCCGAGCAAAACGCCGCTCTAACTCATCCCAATCAGGTATGCCTTCAGGCCAACTCGCTTTTCACAATGGCGATTGCTCATGCTATTTCATCCGGATGTGACGGCGAGACACTCTTTCGCAAGATCAAGCAGTGGGCACAAGAACTGCGAGTTAACCAATCGCTCATGGATGTAATCCATGGAGCTATCGATTCACAATCATCTAACTATTTCAATCAACAGGGATAGGCGTTGATTGTATTTGGCAATGCCCTATGGCAGCTACTCAATGCCCCAAGCTTTGCTGAAGGCGTCGTCGATACAGTTATGCAAGGTGGAGATACAGATACCAATGCGGCAATTTGTGGAGCGCTATTGGGCGCTGTCTACGGTATCGACGCGATACCATCCCAATGGGTCGACTCTGTCTTGAACTGTCGCCCTAAAGTCGGAAATCCTGGCGTCCATCACCCACGACCAGAGTGCTTCTGGCCAGTTGACGCCTTGGAGCTAGCAAGTCGATTAGTTGGCAGGCAATAAAGTCCGCTGATGCATGTGCTGGTAGTTTACGTGTAGTCCAATGAAATAGTTAGATGCGAGTACTTGATGAACCCACAAATGCACAAATTTTATTTCTGGTACGTATGTGGTGAGTGGGGCCACTAACTCAAACGTGCTGGGGCCATTATGGTCGAGCGTTTCCAAACTTGCACGATCCAAACTCGCATGTCCACCGTGTTGTTGAATAAGCCGTAAATTCAAAACAAAATACCGCTACGACATCAGAACTTATCAACTCACGCTGGAGACATCTTGACATGGGAATACGTCGTACTTGGATCTCTTGTGCCCTACGGAGACCGAAATGCCCCAATCATGGAGTAATCACTGAGTCAGTGCCATTTGGGTGACCGGTATCGCAAATCTCGCTTCACGAGAGACTTTGAACATCTAGTTGCCGGCTCAACCGCAAAGATGGATAAAACAACAGTTACGAAGCTCACCCGAATTGCTCAGAAAACAGTTGGTACGATCTGTGAGAGAGTAGTAGCCAAAGAGATCGATCCAAAGCGACTAGAGAAGCTCTCAATAATAGAGGTAGATGAGATTGCCTATCGTAAACACCATAAGTACATAACCCAAGTTATTTAGAGCCCGTAACAGATCATGAAACTGGAAAGATCGTCTATGGAGCATGTTACTGGCCATTGAGAACTGCAAGTTGGCGGCAAGGTCAATGGGGACACTTGTAGCAACCTTGACACTGACATTTCGTCAGTGTCCGCCGTGGTAAATAGAAAATCGTAGCGCTATCAAGATGAGCTTACATAGCTACTTGCTGTCTTGATATCAGCTAGAGATCCTCGTGGTCGAAGGTCATTAGAAGTCGAAGGTCCCTGGCATGGGCAGAACGCAAAGTGTTCTGCCCATGCCAAGATTGTTTTCCTAGCTATTTTCCACAGGGTTAGTCAATCTTGGTAATACAGATCACGCTGAGGACCTACATCTTGTAATAGGAGCCAGGGGCCATTGCTATGTCATCCGTCGCACCTATTGTCGCACCGCGGTGACTTGGTTCAAGATAAGCCTTGGTCCAAGATGACTTATAGATCGTGTTCCTCAAGTTCTCGCCCCGTATAGTTGATATTCCATTCGAATAGATGCCAACTCCCTTGACACCTAGGGCCCCAAACTTTTAAGGTCTATCCTGAAGTAAATTCGTCTTTGGTGACATAACGCTTGATCCGACAGATCGACTTTTGGTCACTATGGCAGATGTGAAGGTGATCAGGATCCCAATTGCGAGAGCAGCTATCCACGGTCCAGGCCGACCCATAAGCCAAACGACCAGCACTCCCCCATGTGGAACCGGAGCGGTTGAACCAAAATACATCGACAAAGATGCTGCAATTGCCGACCCGGCAACTGCTGACCATCGAGCATTTTTTGGATCCGCCATGGCAAATGGAATAGCTTGTTCTGTTACCAGGGCTAACCCTTTGGTTAATGCACTTGATGACACCTTTAGCTCAGGTGGTGTAAAAAGCTTAGGACGCACCTTTACTGCTAAAGCCAGACCAACCGGGGGAACCACACCTGCAACAATGATCGCAGCCATGACCTTCAAATTACCAGACAGCAAGAGTGCCACACCTATCGTATAGGCGACTTTATTTATTGGACCTCCAGAGTCAAAGGCCATCATTGATCCCAAGGCCAAACCAAGAACCAGACCTTCGGGTGAATTTAGCCCATTTACAAATTTCAAGATCGCATTGGTAACATCTCTCAATACGGTACCAAGAAAAACAAATAAGAGACCTCCAACCACAAGGGTTGAAATTACGGGAAGTAGCGTGGTTGGAAGAATCGGTTTGAGGATTGAAGGCACTTTTATCCTAAGTAGCTGTTGGACCAAGAGTCCACTGCCAACCCCAACCACAATGCCACCGATGTAACCTCCGCCCATGGCTCCAGCAATCAACCCTCCAACCAAACCTGGCACTAAGCCCGGGCGATCCGCTATTGCAAAGGATATGTACCCACTTAAGATCGGAATCGTCAAAACAAAGGCAAAGGCACCGATTGAATAAAGAACCCCGGCAACCCCAAAGTGGCCATAGATCACATTGATATTTCCAAATAGCGAGTTCGCACCGCCGTAGGAACTGCCAATTCGAGATGCAATCGAGGTGCCAGCCATGGAATATGAGATCGTTGTCAAAACTCCCCCACAAGCAATTAGTGGAATTGCATAACTTAGGCCCGTCATTAGCCATTGACGAAGGGAACTAAGGAAGGAGTTCTCGGAGTCAGGTTTCGCCTCATCTGATCGAACCAAACCATCACCTTGCAACTGATCGACAGGTTCCTCATCTTTGTTGGGTGACTTCTGCTGAGACTGGGCAAGTGCGATAGCCTCTTCAATTACAACATGAGCTTCATTGATGGCACGCTTTACGCCTACTTCTAGGATGACGGCCCCAACAAAACGCTCCCTTTCGCGCACTTGAACATCAGCTGCAAAGATGACTACATCAGCACTTGTTATATCACTGGTCTCGACAGCATCTATACCAGCTGCCCCCTGAGTCTCGACGTGAATCTCATAGCCAGCCTCATTTGCGGCATTCTCAAGCGCTTCGGCTGCCATGTACGTATGGGCGATTCCTGTTGGACATGATGTAACTGCGACGATCTTCAATGCAATTCCATTGTGCTAGCGAGATGAGTATGGATAAGGGCCATTGGACATAATAAGGCAGAGGAGTAATCTACTTTGTCTTTGCGACGACTTCAACCTCGATCAGTTCAACGACCTCTTGGGCGTTTTTAGCCTCTCGAAGGGCGCTCTTAAATGAATCATGGATCAACCTTCGAGCTAGAGCCGCTAGTAACTTCATATGACTGGCCTCAGAGCCCTCGGGAATGGCTATCAAAAAGACCAGATCGGCCTTTCCGTCGCTAGCGCCAAAGTCGACACCTAATACAGAACGACCAAAGGCAAGGCTTGGAGTGACTACCCCACCCGATCGTGCATGAGGAATTCCAATACCACCCTCTAGGCCGGTCTGCATCTGACCTTCACGAATCAGTACATCATCGAGTAGTTTCTTAGGATCCACAAGTCGGGAGTCACTATCGAGCAAGCCGATCAGGTGCTTTATGGTCTCTACTTTGTCGGTAGTAGTCATATTGAGATCTACTGTCACGGTGCTTATGATCGGGGTCATTTGGAGCTCCCTTCCTTAATTAACTTTGTTCTATCGATTTCATTGTGTATTACCACGCTAGAGCGGTCCACCACCGCACGGTTCGGCATGACACTGCCTGGTAGAGAAACAGAGGCACCCGCCCAGGCTAAAGCCTCTGCCAGAGCTTGTTGACCAGGCTCATAGGCGGATAAAAATCCCGCCAGAAGACAGTCGCCGGCACCCACCGAGGATCGTATTGCACTTGGACGAACTTCGCCGTAGATGAGTTGCCGTTCGTTTATATAAAATGCACCATGAGAGCCTAAACTTACCAGAGCCGACTTGGCGCCTGCCGCCAAAAGCGACTTGGCAGCGTCTATAGCGTCACCTAGGGTCACAATTTCTTGCCCGCAAAATCCCTCTAGCTCTTCGCGATTTGGCTTTACAATAGTTGGCCCATATGGAATCACTGTATTTAGGGCATCTCCGCTTGTATCGATCGCCACTTTGCAGCCACAATCACTAAGTTCATTCATTAGCCGACTATAGAAATCTTTTCTCATTCCCTTGGGAAGAGTGCCTGATCCAACAACCCATCGAGCACCGCCACCATGGATTTTAGTCATAGTAATCAAAGCCGCCTCTTCATCGTCGCTTAGACACGGTCCGGGTTCATTTATCTTGGTTACCAATCCACCTGGCTCAACGATTGAGATATTCATACGAATTGAAGACGCAATTGAGACCGATCTAACGACAACGAGCTCATCTTCTAAGAGTCGGATAATCTGGTTTCCCTCTAGGCCGCCAACGGGGAAAATAGCTTCGCTTGCAATACCAAAGCCACGTAGGGCTCGAGAGACATTTATGCCTTTTCCACCGGCATCTATTCGGGTAGATGAGGCCCGTATGACATCACCATTTATCAATGACGGTACCTCGAGAGTTCGATCCAGGCTTGGGTTGGGAGTCAGGGTAACTATCAAAGTCGTGCTACTTTCGCCTAACGCCAACAAGTTGGGTCATCTGATCATCTTTAGGTCTATTGCTTGCATCTATATCGAGAGAGATCATCGCCCGGAGCGAAATATCTCTAATCATTGCCGAACTAGAAACCATATTGTTCATGCAATCAAATCGATTGCGATCTAAATCAAAGTCACCGATTTGCATAAAAACTACGCTTTCTAGGTCAAAACGCTCAAGTGGAAGATCCGACTTATGCTGAACCATTCGAATCCGCCCGAGTGGAGCCGACTTGGGATTGGTCTGGCCTAGCTGGCTAATGTTAGTTTGGATGAAATGTTGTCGGCCTAAATTGGAATTGGCCAACTCTTGTTGGTTAGCCTGTAGCTGAGTTAACTTCAAAGTAGCAAATCGGAATTGATCTAGAATCGTACAAACCAGCCACCAAGGTTTTATTTGGCGTAAATTTGGGGCCCACCATTTCCACTTTGGCCCAGGAAGACAAAAGTGACCTAGCTTCAATTGATGAAGCATCGACAGGTCTTTACCTGTTTTGGTGTCTATCTTGGTGGCCATTTCGGTCCAATCCAATTGATCCAAATCCAATCGCACTGACTCGCCAAGATATATATCGTTTTGGTTTAATTCATTTCTATCTGATTCGACTGGACCCAATTCGACTGGACCCAATTCGACTGGACCCGATTGCCTTTGCGTTTGATGGAGTTGACCTGAATAAAATTCGAATGATTGGAGTTGAGCCGAAAAGAGATGAACCGAACGAAGCTGGTCTGGCACAACTGAGGCTGAGTTAGGCTGGGCTGGGTAAGGCTTGGCTGGGTAAGGCGGGGATGTCTTAGGTTTGCCTAGTCTAATCCAGCCCCAGTCAAACCGAAGGGGCATATCTTGTGTGACCCCAGCTTGAACAAGGTCACCTTTAGCAACCTTGGTATGAGCCGACTTGAATTTAGCCGCTTTGAATTGGTTAAGGCCGAGATGATTCATACTTAGATAATCAAAAGAAAATCGGTCACTATTCGATGGAGATGGCGAATCTAGGGCGAAAATTCGATGAAGAATTGAATTTGTACTATTCACCGCTATATCTGTCAAGATACTTATTGTTTCATCTGTAACACTGGCGATCCCGCAGCGATTAATATGCGATGAAGAATTGAAGTTCTCTGAAATCCTTGAAGTATAAAAGTTCTTAGGGGTCCTCTGCCTATCTATAAATTTTGATAGCTTAGGCCCTAAATACGTACCCGTGGAATGAACACCAGTGAAACAAGACATGCTCAATGAACTATTAGCAAAAAGATAACTGGCTAAAATACTGCCGGACAAACGAGAAGTCGCAAAATTAACAATATCCAATAGCGCGCCTACTGAAGAACAACCTGTGAGACAAACACTCGACGGGTCTTCGTGAGTGGAGTCAACCCTAGTAATCTCTTTAGCCCCTTTGGATTTAAGTGCCCTCCTGCTAAGAATATCTTGATGACAAAGGTCAACATTATCCGAAAGTCGTAGTTGGCTAGATCGGGCTTCTTTTCTTTTGATTTCTCTTCTTTGGGTTTCTTGTTTATAGAGAGGGCTGCTTGATTGTGAAAGCTTACTCAAATCGAAAAAGCCATGACTTGGGTTGCCCCTATGTCCGGTGCTAAAGCAGTATTCGGGGTTATGATCTTTTGAACTACGAAAACCGAGATCCTCATAAACATCTTGCGCAGCCCGAAAGTCAGAGACTAAGCCAGAAAATGGTTCGACCAAGACTTCTAAGAAACACGCAGTATTGAATGGAACGAAGCCATCAATGGCCTCCGTCACCAGATCCATCGATGCCAGATCCATCGATAGTCCAATGCAGATCTTCGAATCATTCAGTCGTAGATGAACCGATGATTTGTTCATCACATCATCTAAATGATTTTCTGGTTTTGAAGTCTTGTGCATGTCTGCCATAGAGCCTTGTAGTTGGTTTAGCTTTTGTTTATTGCAATATTACCTTTGTTTTTAGATCAATGGAGCGATTTTTCAATCTCGGCAAATTTAAAAATATCTTCCCAAATATCTCTACAATCGGTAATAATGCCTTATGATCTACTTTGGTCGATCGCCTCTCATTTCTTCATCAACGCTGTTCCAGCAAAGAGTAGACAACGAAAAGACCCGCTCATATATGGTTTGTTGATGAATCTAAGTAATCAATAGCCAGTGCTGTTAAGAGGAAATATTCGGTTTGAGGCTTATTGGATCGACAAATTTAGTCATTTCTTGGACCTAAGGCTAAGCCACCTCGAAGATGACGAATTGGAGTGCAGTTTGTGGTGATTAATCCATTTCAGAGGTTATTTCCAATGAGTTGTGACCCTACTTCTTTGAATAGTTGTGAAATTCTTTGAATATTTTTGCATGACTTGACTTTTAGATTTGGTTCTAGTACGGTTTTGTATTTAGTAAACACAGCGTTCATTTCGGACGCAAACTGATGGGGGAAACCAATTGAAGAAAATTAAGGGCCGCACATCCCTATTTGGTCGCGGGGGCCTAAAGACCAAGATTATCCTCGGGCTTTCAATGGCTACACTTGCAGCCGCTTGCGGTAGCACGTCATCGTCTTCGACGGCAACGACAGCAGCCACGTCTGCTACGTCAAGCTCATCGAGTGGAATTACGATCGCCTTCAACATGGGCGCCGAGGCCGATCCATTCTTTATCTCTATGAATATCGGCGCTGAAGCAGAGGCCAAGAAGCTTGGGGTAAAGCTGATTTGGCAAGGTGACCCATCGCTCTATTCACCAGCGACACAGATTCCGATCGTCGATCAACTTCTAGCTCTGCATCCAAGTGCCCTAATCATTGCACCTACAGATCCTAATGCGCTTCAGCCAGCTGTAAATCAAGCTGTCAGTGAAGGAATTCCAGTCTTCAATGTTGATACTCACGTAGCCAACATGGCCAAAGTCGTCTCATTCATCACGGGAGACAACACCCAAGGTGGACAAGCCGCAGCTGATGCAATGGCCAAGGCTATGCACTACACAGCAGGCAAGACCTACCAAGTTGTTGTGGGCCTTAGCTCGCCTACCGCTACAACCAACACCGCTCGACTGGCTGGCTTCAAAGCTGAGATCGCTGCTAAATATCCAGGTATACAAATCGTCTCCACTGCGTATTCGGAGTCGGTAGCTGCAACTGCAAATACCAACGTAAATAACTGGTTGACCCAGTACCCACACCTAGCCGGTATCTTTGCCATTGACGGAACCAATGCAACTGGTGCCTCATCAGCACTACAGGCACACGGCCTCGTTGGTAAAGTCGCCCTAGTTGGATATGACGCTTACTCAAACAACGTAGCTCTCCTTCAAACCGGAGTCTTCTCTGCCCTAATTGCACAGAACCCAACCGAAGAAGGTGCTATGTCAGTAGCCAATGCTGTCAAGTATTTACGACAGGGCAAAAAGGCAACTGGCATTCCAAAGCAAATCATTCTGCCTAACGTCGTCCTAACGCCTAGTACCCCAGCCGCTCAGCTAGCCAAGTACACTTACGCAACGGCTTAGTCGAAACGTCTTAATCCGCCACGGAGAAACTCTTCTCCGTGGCGGATTAAAGGCAGCTACAAAAGATCGGCAGATCTTTTGTAGCGTATTATTTCCATAGCGGAAGAGGTAGATGTGGCATCCAAAGTTGAAGAGGCGCCATCCACAGCGACAAAGTCGCTAGAAACGACGCCTACTCTAATCGCGCGAATCTTGGGCAATCAGCAATTTTTGCTCCTGATCGCCTTCGTCATCCTGGTGGCGTTTTTTACGACCAGAAATTCAGTCTTTTTATCCAATGGCGAATTTGGCAATATCCTTGCTGACTTCTCCTCGCTTGTCTTGATGGCAGTAGGAGAGACCTACGTAATTGCCACAGGTGGGATTGACCTCTCGGTCGGAGCAACTGCAGGCTTTGCCGGTGTTATTGCAGCATTTGTGATGCGAGATGCAGGATTGAAAAATGAGATGTTCACTCTCTTGATTGGTTTAGTTGTTTGCATCGCCGTCGGAGCTATCGTTGGCCTTGTAAATGCGATTTTGATGAACTATGCGGGACTGGTTCCATTTGTCGCAACTCTAGTAACACTTGGAGCGGCTGGTGGTCTATCTATCGTACTTACTGGTGGCGCACCAATAGGAAACGATTCACAAGCAATTCAAACCACAGTCTCGGTGATTGGGCCATTTTCATATCCGGTGTTGATCGTGATTGCAATCACTGTCATAGCTGGCCTATTTCTTCACACATCGCGCTTTGGTAGATATACCTTTTCTATCGGCTCCAATGAGTTTGCCTCGCGAGCAGCTGGTATAAACGTCAAAAGACATCTGACCAAGGTCTATATGCTCTCTGGGGTTTTAGCTGGTCTCACAGGAATGTTCTTTTATCTACGCCTTGGATCAGGTGCACCAACATCTGGTTCCGGTGCTGAATTAAGTGCAATAGCAGCTGTGGTTATTGGAGGAGCAAGCCTGTCTGGTGGTTCCGCAAGACTTTCAGGTACTGTTTTAGGTGGCCTGATACTTACCACCGTTACAAGTGGTTTGATCATCATGAACGTGGCGCCCAACTGGAACCAAGTCGCTGTTGCAATTTTAATTGCAGTAGCTGCAGGTTTTCAAGCCATCAAGCCCAAGAGTAGGAGAAAGCCATAATGGAAAACCGAATACCACTCTATGAGGCTCGTAACATCAAAAAAAGCTACGGAAGCGTTGAGGCGCTTAGCGGCGTAAGCCTCTCTATCTACGCAGGTGAAGTTGTCGGACTGGTTGGTGACAACGGTGCAGGAAAGTCGACTCTTGTAAAGATCCTCTCCGGTGTCTATCAGCCCGACTCAGGCGAACTCTTAGTGGATGGGGTGAGCCACTCCTGGCGATCTCCCCATGACGCTATGGAAGCTGGCGTTGAGACCTTGTATCAGGACTCTGGCTTAGCACCTGATCTCTCGATTGGCTCCAACGTCTTTTTAGGGCGAGAGAAACTACGGCCGGGGATCTTGGGCAAGATGGGCTTCTTGGCTCAAAAAGAGATGGAAAGTGAGGCACGCGAAGACCTAGAAAAGGTCGGAATCTCGATTCCGGCTTCAAAGCGAAATGTTTCTCAGCTCTCAGGCGGACAACGCCAAGCTGTAGCGATTGGTCGAGCAGTGGCTTGGGCACGAAAGGTGATCCTTTTAGATGAACCAACTAACCACTTAGGGGCTCGCCAAGCCGGCGAAGTTCTAAGTGTCATAAAAGCTGCTAGGGAACGCGGATTAGGTGTCGTCTTTATCTCACACACCCTTCCCCATGTTCTCGAAGTAACCGATAGGATCGTCGTTCTTCGCCTTGGTTCAGTCGTGCGTGATGCCCCTACTTCGCAGTTCAATGCAGAGTCGCTCCTAGGTACGATTACTGGCCTTACCGGCGCTAGCCCCAGCGCCCAATAGACAGATCAACGTTTGAAGCAATTTTTGTGGGCCTTCAAAAGCCAATTAGAAAGTCTCTGTAGGTCCCGTTGTAATGAGATGAGGCTACCTATAGGAACTTTTCTAATAGCTCAGAAACCTGCATTACAGTTAGTTGACGATCTAGAAAACCCTCTAGCTAGCCAGATAGATGACTAGATCGTCAACTTACCTCATGAGCCAATCATCCTGTTCGTTATACCTCGTTGCTCTCATTAGGTAGATCCAAAGTGCTAGCTCCTAGAGCGTTAGATTTACCCCTAAGATTCCCATCCTGGCACCCCGCAGGTTCGCTCCAGCATAGAAATATGCTGGAGCGACGGGCCAAGCTAAAGACTCTATTTGGTTATTCGGCCATTGCTGGGATAGGCAAATAGGAAAGTCTTATTCAAGCTAGCAGAGCGAAATCAGTGACAAGACGGACGACGTGAATAACATCGGCGGAATAATCCAATCAGTTCGTTTACGGTGGCAACAGAAAGATGCAAGTTAGTGAGGTTTCAGATCTACCCAATTGAAGAAGCTCAATGACACCTGCGATAAGCAGGTTATCAGCAGCATCCTGTGGCAGTGCGGTGCAGTTCTAGTCGCGATTCCAGTTGTCGCTACCATTGGGGTGCAGCATTTGGAAGTTCGAATGAAGTTCAAGATCAGTCTCAATGCCCATATCTAAATATGAACTTTAGAATTTCAGCTCAAAAATTCAGCTCTAACGTGTAGTTCAAAAATGCCGCTCGACAATGCCGGTCAGAAAAAAGCCAGAATTAGAGGTCAAGAATGCAGTTCAGATACGAAGTATTAGCTGCCCATATCCAAATATGCAGTTATAAATTTACCGAAACGCAAATAAACGCAAATAAATAAGGGTAATTGACCAGACGGATAGAGCAAGCACTTCTAGCCTAGATCAAGTTATCGCGATAGTTTCTTTGGAGTAGCACATGGCTGAAGGCAACGACTCTCAATGATGTTCGACGACTTTCTACCAGCTCCTAAAGTTCAGCGGCGTTCTCTAGGGAATAATCAACTGAAGGACGGGCACTTCCTGAGTTATCGATGATCAGCTTCGCGAGGGCGAGTCAACCTAGCGAAGTTAGCTAGGTTGACGAAATGGATATCTTGATCTGGAGAGTTGGTTCGACAAAGGTAGAAATCCACTATAAATCTCTATATTTGTGTAAATGGTTACTTTGTTATCTTCGGATTGAGTTTTGACTACTCGGGTAATGTTTTGAATAACCCTATTAATTGGATCACTTTAGGTCCATGATTGTCCGTTTAGCACTCATAATCCAATAAATCGGCAGTAATATGGTTGCAAACAAAAATTTAGCGCACATGAGGTTCAAAAAGCGAATGTACCCGGAAGAACGCCATGAATGGATTAGAGAACAGATCAAGACCAACAAGCGCGTTGAAGTTCTAGAGTTAGCAAACGACCTAGCGGTTACGCCTGAGACGATTCGAAAGGATCTAGATCTTCTAGAAACGACCGGGATCCTAAAGAGAGTTCATGGTGGAGCGATCGTTGTTGAACGTCTTCGGTTCGAACCAAATTTGGATTCACGCGATTTAACTGCTCGAGTTCAAAAAGAGGCTATTGCCAAGAGGGCTCTAGAGGAGATCCCCGATGGTGGCTCGATCATCATCGACGCTGGCACGACTACTGCACGCTTAGCCTCCATCATGCCTCAAGACCGCGAACTGATGATCGTAACCAATTCAATCTCTATTGGAATGATTCTCTCACCTCTTCCAAACCTAACCATTCTTTTGATTGGCGGCAGATTGAGAAGTAAGACTGCAGCAACCGTTGACTCATGGGCACTTTCAGCGCTCAGTGAGATTCGGGTCTCAACCGCACTTATCGGAACCAATGGAATATCTATCGAGCGGGGCTTTACAACCGCTGACCCCACTGAGGCAGCTGTAAAGCGAGCGATGGTTGCGGCGGCTAAAAGAGTGATTGTCCTCGCCGATCACACCAAATACGGTGATGAGAAGTTCGCCCGCTTTGCCTCAATCTCAGAGGTAGACCTACTAATCACCGATAACGGGATCGACGAAGTTGACCGCGCCGCCATGGAGCTTGCTGGATTAAATGTTGTAGTTGCACCGTCATAGAAGGAATATCGATACAAAGATAGCTCTGATCAACAGGTAGAGTTCTGGAAGAGATGACAAGGAAATTTGAGATAGCCAGATAGATAGCGCAAAGAGATGTTTGGAGTAGGTAGATGAAATGGAAAATTGATGTTGGCGACTATTCACAAAGAGGAAAACCCCCCGTTCGTCTTTAATTGTGAGAAGACAAAAGGTTCAGCCGACGATGGCATAAATTGCTCAAAATCAACTATGAAGACTAAGGCACCTTACCAAGGCGAACAACAACCTCTATGGGCGCAAGTCAATCGAAACCGCGAAATCAATTCTGGGCAATTGTAGCAGTCGATCAATTCAGGGCAGTAAACAGAGGACAGTAAACAGAGGACAGTAATCACATGGAAATTTACATGGGCAATAGAAAAACCCCATTGACACGATCTACAAAAGAGGTTCAAGTTTATCGATTTACAAACTCCCCCACCATGAAGGCATAGCGGTCGACTAAAAAACAACAAGGATCAAATGAATTATACGAACAGAGATAGATCCCTTCGAAGAAACCACAGAGGACTCACAAGGTTCCATCTATTTCAATCGTGACGAGAGGATAATACTTAGATGGATTACCCAAGTGGCCACAGAGCCGAAAGTGGTTCGGTTGGGCTGTTGTGGTGTTGGATCCTGTTACCCCTAACCACGACGAAGTGTCTAAGAGATTTGCGGAATACGAAATTGGCCCTTGCCAAACAATCAGAATAAGTGCTACTAGATAATTGCTGCGTGAAAATTACAATGAGAAAATTACTACCAAACAACAAGTTAAAGGATGAATTAAAGTGACACAGCTTCGAGCTCGAGTCGGTTCTTCGGTTGGACTTCATGCACGTCCAGCCATGTTGGTTGCACAAGAGGCAGCCAAGGCACCAATCTCAATAAAGATTTCAAAGGGAGATGGCGACCCGGTAGATGCCCGCAGCGTCTTGTCGATACTGGCCCTCGATGCCCGCCAAGGCGAAGAAGTGACTCTCTATGGCGAGGGTGAAGATGCAGAATCAGCTATCTCTGCATTGGCTGCCTTTATCGAGTCTGACTTGGATGCTAAATAAAGCCAAAATTTAGTTTGTGAATACTTTGTGGGGGAACAGATCTTGAAAGAATTAAAGGGTATCGCGGTCAGTTCTGGGCTGGCTCAAGGCGTAGTAGCTACTATCGCTCCGCCGATAGCACTTCCTCCTGAACTGGATCTGCCTCTGGTCCTCGATCCCAAAGAGATAGAGACAACTATCTCAAGAATCAAAAATGCAATCGAAGTCGTGGCCAGTCGCCTCGACCTCTTTGCGACCGAAGTGGATGCCGAGATTGCACCCATTATTTCAGCACAGGTGGCAATAGCTCGAGATCAGGTCCTCTTTGATCGAATATGTGAATACGTTGCAGCTGGTTCAAAGGCTGAATACGCCGTCAGCAAAGCACTTGGCGTCTTTCGTGACCAATTCCTCCTTGCGGGCGGCTACCTGGCAGAGCGAGCAGGAGACCTTGACGATCTCTCGGGTCGCATCGTCGCAGAGCTACTTCAAAGGGCGATACCCGGACTACCAATACGCAATGAACCATATGTGCTAGTCGCAATCGACCTCTCCCCCGCTGACACCGCTGGTCTAGATCCCAAGAAAGTTATGGCAATCATCACTGAAAAAGGTGGACCAACGAGCCATACAGCGATCATCGCTAAATCACTTGGAATTACAGCAATCATAAACGTTCAAGGTGCAGGCGAACTCGTCGATGGTGAATTTGTAATTGTCGATGGATCAACAGGTACCGTGGTTGTCGATCCAAGTGGCGAGCTCCTAAAAGAACACGAACTAAAGGTGAGACTTAGAACTTCTAGCCAAAGCTCAAGCGGAGGGCCAGGAAGAACTACCGATGGCCATGGTGTTGAACTTTTGGTCAACGTAGGACGAAGGGCAGACTTCGCACTAGCTGGGCTTGCTGATTCAGAGGGCGTCGGCCTCTTTCGCACCGAATTTCTTTATTTGGATCGCACCAGTGCACCTGAACTATCAGAGCAGGTATCTGCCTATCTAGAACTCTTTAGCGCCTTTTCAGGACGAAAAGTTATTGTAAGAACTTTAGATGCTGGAGCCGATAAACCTTTGGCCTTTGCCAACAATGACGACGAGCCAAATCCTGCACTTGGCCTTAGAGGTTACCGAATTACCTCTCGAAACCCGCAACTGCTAGAGCTGCAACTTGAAGCTCTCTCCATAGCTGCTCAGGCGACCAATGCAGAGGTGTGGGTGATGGCTCCAATGATCTCAACTGCGCTTGAGGCTCGTTCATTTAGTGAGTTGGTCCACTCAAAGGGACTACGAAGTGCTGGAAGCATGATCGAGGTACCATCGGCTGCCATTCGCGCAAACCTCGTAGTTGGCGAATGCGACTTTGTAAGCATTGGCACTAACGATCTTGCACAATATACCTTCGCCATAGATCGCGAAACTGCTCCTTTGCCTGAACTTCTAGACCCATGGCAACCGGCACTATTGGAGTTGATCTCACATACAGCGCGCGCTGCTAATCTAGCGAATAAGCCAGTGGGCATCTGCGGAGAAGCAGCAAGCGATCCTCTCTTAGCGGTTGTATTTGTCGGTTTTGGGGTAACTAGTCTTTCAATGGCCCCTATAAGCATCCCCCCGGTTAGAGACGAGATCTCAAAGAGGAGCCTTGAAATCTGTCGGAAGGCTGCCGAGATAGCTTTAAATGCGGTCAGCGCTAGAGAGGCTCGAGAATTGGTATCGCTCTTCTTGGCGGCAGCACCAAACTAGCTTTACCAAAATATTGAAGAGCCAAATCACAACCTCTTCATCGAGATTGGAAGAGGCACAGATCATGGGATCTTCTGAAAATGAGTCTCATTGGAAATGCGTTCAATCGCAACGGCTACAATCCTTCGAATATCGCTCTATTAGCTCCACAATTTGAAGCGAATAAAAGTTGATGCCGATGTGCTCGTTTGATACCGCCCGCGTACCTCTTTCGCCAAAAATTAAGCTTAGAACCATGAAGCTAATCTTTAGATTAAGGTAACTTTGGTAGACCCATCAATGGGTCTCCCGTAGCGGTCGGATGCAAATTGGCTTTGTTGCCTCTCTTGTTACATTCTTTCCGAAAGGCAACACGCCGGCCGCCCAAAAAAGCGTTTTTGATATGCCGGAATTGCTAGGGATCCACCTAGTCTGGCACGGCCCAGCAATGAGTCGTGCCTACCCTTCTAGCGGTGCATTAATTAATAAAGTGCGGTGCTTCCAATGCCCCGTGCCTACGATCTCAGAGTCAAAGGTGTAATTGATACCGAATGTTCAAAGACAATTCAGTTTCACGGAAAAGACGGGTGAGATTTTACGAAATTCCCACACAACAGCTCGTTATCAGAATCGTAGAAAGTGAAAAAGCAAGCCGTCAGATGTCATTTCGCATAGAATTCAAGCTCAACCCGGACTTTTAAAGAGACATCCCAGCTAAGACTGTCACACGGACTGATTTATTGCAACAGGTAGTATAAAACGCTAGGCACATGGCAAAAGAACTATGGGGTATCCGTTGCAACATTTGCACCAAGTCGCTTGTGATCATGGCTTCTGATTACTCCAGAGAAAACGATTGCCACTATGCATAAGATTGCCGGAACAAAAAAGGTGTACTGCAAGGAGACAACCTTGGTCAACTGTCCGATCACCAAAGGACCAGCTAACATTCCAAAGTAGCCAACACTAGCAACCTTCGAGACATTAGCCCCAGCGTTGTTGGCGTCAAAATGCCCTGCCGCTGAATATATCTGTGGGACACAGCCTGATAGACCAAGGCCAAAGATCGCCCACCCAGAGATTGCGATTATGGTAGATGGGGCAAAGATTACAACGGTTATTCCAACTAAAGCGAGTGTCGCGCCATATCGCAGGACAAACAGCGAAGAATAGGACTTAGCCAAGCGATCAGAGATTGCCCGACCAATAGTCATCGTTGCAGCAAATGCTCCGTAGGCATAGGGTATTTGATTAGCCGGAGCGTGGCGAATGCTTTGCATATAAAGCGAACTCCAGTCATTGGCAATCCCCTCGCTTACCATTACTGCCAATGCAACGACCGCAAAGATTCGAATCTCGCGAGGCACGTTCTTCCAGGTACTACGGATCACTTTGGATCTAGCTTCCTTGGAAACTGCATCTTTTTTCAAAAGGCCTAAGACCCCGATAACGCTGGCCAATGCACTCAAAACCACAGCGATATCTACGATAACATCAGGAGAGACATTGTATGTTGCTAGCTGAGATGAGTAGATTGACGCAGAAAATCCCCCTATCGAAAAGGTGGCGTGAAAGGAAGACATGATGGGGCGACGATAGCTTCTTTCCACCTCAATGGCATGGGTATTCATAGAGATGTCCAAAGCACCAACGCTAATTCCAAGACTAAATAGAACTATGGCTAGCTCCCACCAGTTGGATGCGCGCAGTGGAAAAAATAGCGCCATCGCACAGCCAAACGCACTCGTTGGCACAATCAGCCGGGCGCTTAATCTATCTGCAAACTTGCCAACCACAGCCATGCTCACAAGCGCACCTACCCCAAGGCACAAAAGTAACCAACCAAGAGTTGCAGGGTTCACCTTGCTTCGAATAGCAACCGTTGGAATTTGAATCACCCAGACACCAAGGATAAAACCATTTATGTAAAAATAGGTAAGCGTCGAGAGACGTGCCATTCTCGTTCGAGTTGGAATCTCCATTGTATTCACGATAATGGTTGAAGATTAAAGATAGTTTCAACCAGACAAAGGATGATGCGCGGATCCCAAAAGCACAACCGCCCTGGGCGCCGATGGAGTTGGCATAATGATGACGTCGCAACTAAAAAAGGACTAACAGCCACCGATATCTTCGAGGATAACCATTGAGAATCAGTTCGCATTGGCGCATCTGATCGAAACTGGTCTACAAAAACGCATTTAGAAATCTTGCATTTACCTTGGTCTTACCATATGTACGGTCTCTGGAGTTCGGTCTACTTGGCGGCTTCGGGCCTTCTGCAAAAGACAAACCAGTTCACAGTGGTCACCTATTTCAATACAGGATCAACTAGCGGAACCCTACCTAGCCTTGCCTTTGGCTAAAGGCAGGAAGTGGATCTCCGATCGATATCGCCGCTGTTGGAGTAACCGTTCCGACAAAGCAGCCAATGGTATATGGGTATGCGCTTGTAGCATCATAGTGGTACGTGTTGACAGTCTTTCCATCCCATAGGACCGGCGATACCCGCCCGTGACATGCGTCTAATTGGGAATTTGTGACCAGAGAGCCGTTTGCGTTGCGCTCTACATAGATGCCAAACCCATCAAGAGCATAGCCAACCAATGTCGACTGCCCTGTAGCCTTAGCTAGGATGCACGGAGAAATATCGTGATAGTGATAAGTGCCAAAATGGTCAGGATGACCACCGCAGCTATCTTGAGTATCATGAGCAACCGCATCGAGCGATCCGGCATCAAGGGCATTGAACAGCATCACGCCATTAGTCAAAACCCCAATAGCCCCCATAGGTAGACATGAAGGAGATTGCGCCACAGTTGGAGACGCGGGCACCGTTATAGAAAGGGCTTTAGGCACGATGTGGTTTGGATTTGTGTCGTACTGATAAGCGGGATCGTTCGGCGAGATCGGAAAGTTGCCGACCGGCATGCCAACGGGTACTGAATCCGTCGCGATAGTGCGAGTTCCATTAGATACGCTCACATTAAAGTAAGCATTTGGATAGTAGTTCGCCCCTTGCACTGTTACCTTTTGAGAGGGCGTCCATGTGGAATTTGAATAATTGATCCAAGGACCCCCATGGACTCTCCTGGTGTTGTTACGAAGCGTTCCACAAGCATCAATATAGCCAACTTGAGACGATCCATAGAGAACCTTGCCATCACCCAAGGGCAGTACTCCACTGATAGGAGCATTCGTTGGCGCAAGCGTCGAGGCTGGGTTGCTAAATGGCCCACTTGAGGTAGTAGCAGGCGCAAGTGTCGAGACGGGAGTGAGACTTTGCCCGCCTGTGGTCGCCGAAGTCGAAGATACCCCAGCACTACCGCAGCTGGCGAGAATCGCCCCCAATAGCAACGAGCCAGAACTTCGAAGCACAATTGAACTTTTGTGATGACGCTTAGCATTCTTTAGCATTTATCTATTC